>WNFC01006122.1_pt1 | contig 15353 bp, 16 predicted proteins | sample 5400541 | NCBI WGS metagenome assembly WNFC01 (sample SAMN13153342, study PRJNA577476) | soil metagenome | isolation source: 120 cm saprolite under Douglas fir tree site 2 hole 2 replicate 1 | place: USA:California | collected 2015-04-18
TGTTCGCGCGCGTAGACGTCGGCGAAGTGATCGTCGGCCGCTTCGACCGAGCCCGCGTGTTGGAACGGCTGTCCCTTCCGTTCCTGACGGAAGACCTCGTAGATCACCTTACGCCGCTTCGGCGAGGACGACCTTGCGCACCCAGGCAGAGTTCTCGCGCGCCCTCCGCCTCAGGTCAAGCCGGTCCTGTGAGCGCGGGCCGTGGCCGGTGACGACGCTCTTCAGCTCGTCCCAGTCGGGCTCGCTGTACTCCCACACGCCGTCGTCGTTCTTGCGCAGCTCCGGGTCGGGCACGGTCAGGGCGAGCTCCCAGATCTGCGGGACATAGCCGTCGAGGAATTGCTGCCGTGCTTCCTCGTTCCCCTGTGACTTGATCCGCCAGACGTACATCGGATCCTCTTCCTTGTCGATCGGGTTCCCGTGGAACTGCATCAGCGGGCCCCACCATCGGTTCAGCGCCTCCTGGACGAGCTCGCGCTGGTCGTCGGTGCCGTTCATCAGGGTCAGGATCACGTCGCGGCCGTGGAGGATGTGGAACGACTCCTCCCAGCAGATCTTCTTCATGATCCGCGCGTACGGCGCGTACGAGCACTTGAGCAGCGCCTTCTGCGAGATGATCGCGGCCGCATCGACGAGCCACGCGATCACGCCGACGTCGCCCCATGTTTTGGTCGGATAGTGGAACACGTTGTGGAACTTCGACCTGCCCGAGATCAGATCGTCGAGGCACTGCTCGCGCGGCTTGCCGAGGTCTTCGACCACCCGGTAGATCAGCTGCGAGTGGCCGACCTCGTCCTGCACCTTCGCGGTCAGCGCCAGCTTTCGTTGCAGCGTCGGGGCCCGCAGAATCCACTCCCGCTCGGGAAGGACGCCCATCAGCTCCGAGTTGCCGTGCATCTCGATGAACTTGATCAGCTTCGCCCTGTACTCGTCGGGCAGCTCGTCGGTGGCCTCGACCTGGCCTCCCGACTGGACGTACTCGAGGAATGCTGTCTCGTTCATAGCCTCCCTACCTAACGATCGTTAGGGTCTATTGAAGCATGTCCACCCGGAAGTCGGAGCTAACCCGCCAGGCGGCCCGGCTCTTCGCCGAGAAGGGCTACCACGGCACCTCGATCGGGGACCTGGCCCAGGCTATGGGAGTCCAGAAGGGCTCGCTCTACGCCCACATCGACTCGAAGGCCGACCTCCTCTGGGAGGTGGCCCGCGACGGGGCGGCCGCCTTCCACGCAGGTCTCGACACGGTGCCGGAAGGGCTCCCGGCGAACGAAAGGATCCGGCTCGCGCTCCGGGCGCACCTCCGCGTGGTCGGGGAGCAGCTCGAGATCTCGACGGTCTTCATTCGCGAGTGGCGCTATCTCGAAGGGGAACGGCGCGACGAGTTCATCGCCGAGAGGCGGCGGTACGAGGACCGCTTCCGCGCGCTCTTCCGCGAGGGACGCGAGCTCGGCGAGCTCCGCACCGATCTCGATGACTCGACCGCGACGCTGCTCGCGCTCTCCGCTGCGAACTGGGCCTACACGTGGCTGCGCCCGGGCGCCGACACCGACGAGCTCGCCGATCGCTTCTTCGCATTCCTGCTCGACGGAATGCGCGGCTACGCCACTCCCTGAGCAGATTCGGAGGTGCTGTGCGTGGCATGCTCGTGTCGATGAAGCGTGCCGTCCTGATCGTCAACCCGAAAGCGACCCGCGTCACCGAGGAAGGCATCTCGGCGGTCGAGCGAGCCCTGATGGGCTCGGCGTACCTGCGAACGGTGCGCACGGAGCGGCCGCGGCATGCGGTCGAGCTCGCACGGGAGGCGGCTGACGCCGACGCGCTGATCGTCTTCTCGGGCGACGGAGGGTTCAACGAGGTGCTGAACGGTGTCGAGCGGACCGACCAGGCGCTCGGCTTCGTCCCTGGAGGCGGAACGAGCGTCCTCCCGCGAGCGCTTGGGCTGCCGCGAGACGCAGTGACGGCGGCCGAGCGGCTGGCGGACGCGCTGCGCAACGACAGGACACGAAAGATCTCGACCGGACGTGTCAACGGGCGGCGCTTCGGGTTCGGTGCCGGCATCGGGATCGACGCGGAAGCCGTGCGCAGGATCGACGGGCGTGGTCGGACACCTGAGGGCGAACGGCCGGGCGACCTCGCGTTTCTGGGGACGTTCGCGCGCCTGGTGCTCGAGCGGCGCGGGCGATTCGAGCCCGTGGGCCAGCCCCGAGGCGGCGTTCGAAGCAGGGCTGGACTTCCTCGCTCCCGTCTCCTTGACGCCGAGGACGGTACCGCCATTGCTCTTCTCCCTTGCGACGGGTCGTCCCGCGCGCAACGCGCTTCGGGGCCACGACCTCGACCGGATCGCGGTGCGCAGCGACCGCCCGCTGCCCCTGCATGCGGACGGCGAGGATCTCGGCGACGTGACCGACGCGGTCTTCGAGGCCGAGCGCGACTCGATCACGGTGCTCGTCTAAATACACTTCCGCTCGATGGCCCAGGTTCTTCCGGCCGAGCGCGACCTCCGGCGCGTGATCGGCGACGCGGATGGTGCCGGCGATCGCCAAGTCGACGGTCTCGGCGAACAGGAACTGCTCGAGATCTATGGCTCGATGGTCCAACTGCGGACGTACGACGAGCGCTCCGTCGTCTACCACAGTCAGGGGCGCATCGGGACGTACGCGATCTTCTGGAACCACGAGGCGATGCAGGCGGGGGCGTTCCACGCGCTCGCGGACGAAGACTGGATTTTCCCGTCCTACCGGGAGTCGGCGATCGGGGTGCTGCGCGGCATGCCGGCCGCGACCGTGCTGTCGTGGTGGCGCGGGCATCCCGCCGGCTGGTGGAACCCCGAGGAGTACCGCGTCGCGTCGATCTGCGTCCCGATTGCGACGCACGTTCCACACGCGGCCGGCCTTGCGTGGGGGAAGAAGCTGAAGGGCGAGCGTGCTGCTGCGATCGTGTTTTTCGGCGACGGCGCGACGTCGGAAGGCGCGTTTCACGAGGGTGCCAACTTCGCCGCGGTCACAGGCGCGCCGCTGATCCTGTTCTGCAACAACAACGGCTGGGCGATCTCGACGCCTGTCGAGGCACAGACGCGCGCGCAGACGCTCGCGGACAAGGCGTCCGGCTACGGGATGCCCGGTGTGCGCGTCGACGGCACGGACGTGCTCGCCTGCCACGAAGCGACGCGCGAAGCGCGTGGCCGTGCGCGCAACGGCGAGGGACCGACGTTGATCGAGGCGGTCTCGTATCGCGTCGCCCCGCACGCGACCGCCGACGATCCCAGTGCCTATATCGACGCGGAGCGGGTCGAGGAGGCACGCAAGCGAGAGTGTGTCGGGCGTTTCGAAGGCTATCTGCGGCGGGCGGGGATCCTGCACGACGATCTCGCTGCGTCGATCAAGGCGGAGGCGACGGAAGCGATGCGCGAGGCGATCAAGGCGGCGGAGGCGGAGCCGCCCGCGGACGTGGAGCTGCTGTTTGCGAACGCGTACGTGGATCCTCCCGCCTCGTTCGGGTCGGATCTCGACGAGCTGCGAGGCACGCTTGGCTGAGCGCTCGATCGTCGAGGCGATCAACGACTGCTTGCACGTGGAGCTCGAGCGGGATCCGTCCGTGATGGTGCTTGGCGAGGACGTCGGCCGCTCCGGCGGTGTCTTCCGCGCGACAGCCGGTCTGCGAGACCGTTTCGGTCCCGACCGCTGCTTCGACACTCCACTGGCAGAGGCGGGCATCCTCGGCACCGCGGTCGGCCTCTGCATGGCCGGGTGGCGGCCCGTGTGCGAGATGCAGTACGACGCGTTCTCCTATCCGTGCCTGGACCAGTTGATCACGCACGTCGGGCGCTACCGCTGGCGGACCGGCGGGAAGATGGAGTTCCCCATCGTCGTGCGCATGCCGTACGGGGGCGGAGTGCGTGCGCCCGAGCTGCACGACGATTCGCCCGAGACGTACTACGTTCACACACCGGGCGTGAAGGTCGCGATTCCGTCGACTCCTGCAGACGCGAAGGGGATCCTCGCCGCGGCGATCCGCGATCCGGATCCCGTCGTGGTGCTCGAGCCGAAGCTCCACTACCGGACGAGCAAGGGCGACGTGCCGGACGGCGAGCACGTCGTCCCGCTCGGCAAGGCCCGCCTGGCGCGCGAGGGCGACGACCTCACGCTGGTTGCCTATGGGTCGATGGTCAGCGTGTGCGAGTCGGCTGCCGACGCTCTCGAGGACGTCTCGGTCGAGGTCCTCGACATCCGCTCGCTGAAGCCCCTCGACGAGGACGCGCTGCTCGCCTCGGCGGCGAAGACAGGCCGGGTTGTGATCGTGCAGGAGGCGCCGCGCACGTGCGGGTTCGCCGCGGAGCTGGCGGCGATCCTGGCCGAGAAGGCGATCCTGGATCTGCGCGGCCCGGTGCTGCGCGTGACGGGTTACGACGTTCCGTATCCGTACTGGCAGATCGAGGACGCGTACATGCCGTCGGCGGAGCGTGTCGTCGCCGCGTCGCGCCGCCTCCTCGAGTTCTAGGCAGGGGCGAACGAACGAGCTCCGGCACGAGTTCTCCAGCCTTCACCCGCCTTTCTCATTCAATGGTCCCTGACACGCATCGTTCGCGAGCCCGCTTTCTGTCCGAAACCAAAAACCTGTCTGTGGATGAATCGACACACTCGCTCGACAAAGAACATCTCCGTCCCGAACGTGTCCAGGGACAGTCCCCAGACGCGGTCACACGGGACTAGGGTTTTCGGGAGATGTCGGAGCGGAGGACCAGTGAGCGCCTGCGGCTCTGGCTCGAGCGGAGCGGCGCCGGCTTTCGGTTGCGCGACGCTGCGACCGGTGAGCTCGTGCGCGGCGAGGACCCGCGTATTCGCGTGATCAAGGTCGCCGGGGTGTCCTACCGGCTTGACGCACTGCAGGACGACGCTTTCGCGCCCGGCCGCCGGCTTGCACTCGTGCCTGAACCGGACAACGAGCACGACCCCCATGCGATCGGCGTCTGGGACGACGAGCGCCGGTTGCAGGCCGGTTACGTCCCCGCCGAGATCGCGGCCGAGCTCGATGCCGAGGAATGGCAGGCCGTCTCGCTATGGGAGTTCTTCGAGGACGGCGGTCGGGGCGGGCTGCGCGTGCTGCTGGCGCCACGTGACGCCTGGATCGGGCTCCCGCGCACGTGATCCACGAGCTTCCGCTCGAGCGACGCACGCTGCACGGTCACTTCTCGCGTGACCTGTCGCCGGTTGTCACGATCGACAGCGGCGACACGGTCGCTTTCTCGTGCCTCGACTCGGCCTGGCACGTCACGCCTGCGGAGAAGTTCGAGCCTCGTGACGAGGAGCTCGACGCGGGCCACGCGCTCGTCGGCCCGATCGAGCTGCGTGGTGCCCACAGAGGCGCGACGCTCGCGGTCCGCATCGACGAGGTGCGAGTCGGGCCGTTCGGCGCAACGCTCGCCGGCGGCTGGTCGACGCCGCTGAACGACAGGCTCGCGATGAGCGACGGCGAGAGCCTCCGCCTCCAGTGGACGCTCGACGCGGAGTCAGGCGTCGGCCGCGATCCACACGGACGCGAGGTGGACTTGCGCCCGTTTCCGGGCGTCCTCGGTATGCCCCCACCGGAGCCGGGAGTGCATCCAACCGCGCCGCCCCGGCGCTGGGGCGGAAACATCGACTGCAAGGAGCTCGTGGCGGGCACGACCCTGTACCTGCCGATTCCGGTCGACGGCGCACTCTTCTCGGCCGGGGACGGTCATGCGCGCCAGGGAGACGGAGAGGTGTCGCAGACCGCGATCGAGTGTCCGCTCGACCGCCTCGAGCTGACGCTCTCGGTCGAGGACCGGCTCGAGCTGACTGCCCCGATCGCCTGGACGCCCGAGGCCTGGCTGACGTTCGGCTTCGACGAGGATCTCGACGAGGCAGCCGCCGCAGCCACCGACGCCATGCTCGAGCTGATGGGACGCGAGCTGGACCTGAAACGTGTCGACGCACTGGCGCTCGCGAGCGTCGTCGTCGACCTGCGCGTCACGCAGCTCGTGAACGGTGTCAGAGGCGTTCACGCCGTCCTGCGCCACGACGCAATAAGAATGTGACCGTGGCGTACGAGTTCAAGCTCCCAGACCTCGGTGAAGGATTGACGGAAGGCGAGATCGCGCGCTGGCTCGTCACCGAGGGCCAAAATGTTGCGGAGGACGACCCGCTCGTCGAGATCCAGACGGACAAGACGACGGTCGAGATCCCCTCACCTGCAGCAGGAACCGTGACCAGCATCCTGGTGGAGGAAGGAAAGGTCGTCCCGGTCGGAACGGTCCTCGTCGTCATCGGCGGCGAGCCCGACGGGAAGTCGTCGCCCGCCACGCCGGCGCCAGCCCCACAGCCCAAGAAGGGCAGGGCCACACCCCTCGTGCGCAAGATCGCGGAGCAGCTCGGCGTCGACGTCGACACAGTCGCCGGCACGGGTCCGCAGGGGCGCGTCACCGAGGAGGACGTGCAGGCGGCGGCAGGCCCGAGCGAGGGTAGGCGCGAGCCGCTGCGCGGTGTGAGGCGCGTGATCGCGGAGCACATGGCGCGCGCGCACCGAGAGGTGCCGGCGGTGACGTGGGTCGAGGAGTGCGATTTCTCCGGCCTGGATCTGCAGCAGCTGGTGCCGACGGTGCTGAAGGCGTGCGCCGAGACGCTGAAGGAATTCCCCGAATTGAACGCGCGCCTCGAGCGAGACGAGATCGTCTTCCTGGACCGCTACGACCTCGGCGTCGCCGTGCAGACAGACGAAGGGCTCGTCGTACCGGTCGTCAGGGACTGCGACACGCGCTCGGTGGAAGAGCTTGGCGCGGATGTCGCCCGCCTCGCCGAAAGCGCGCGTGCCGGGTCGCTCAAGCCGGAAGAGCTGCGCGGTTCGACGTTCACCGTGACGAGCGCGGGCAAGCTCGGCGGTCTCATGCAGACGCCGATCGTGAACTACCCCGAGGTCGCGATCCTCAGCATCGGCCGCATCGGGCCGAGGCCGGTCGTGCGGGACGGCGAGGTCGTCGTCGCCGAAACCGGTTACGTCTCACTCACCTTCGACCACCGCGTCGTCGACGGCGCACGTGCAGCTGAGTTCGGCCTCGCCGTCATTCGCAAGCTCGAGCAGCGCTGACAGACGACGGCGCCCGGGCGCCGGGGCAGTGGCACCCGGGCGTCACGGGACCTACGGAGACCTGCGGGAACCGGTTTTCGCCTGCAAACCGGCCGCGCGAACTACACTCGGGGACCGATGGGGAGCTGGTACTGGATCGGTGTCTGCGCGGGGCTCGGTGTCGCAGTCGGCGTGCTTCTGGCGGGAGTGCTGACCGGAACGCGACTTGCGCTGACCGCCGCGCTCGTCCTCGCCGCGGGCGCCGGTGTCGCAATCGGCTTCGCGCTCGGCCAGTGGGACGAGGCCATCGGGGGCGGAGTGGGCGGTGCCCTCGGCTCGATCGGCGCGGCGCAACTGGTTTCGGGAACGCTCCGCCGCGGCGGCTCCCGTTTCGGTACTGCGATCTTCATCGGACTCGCCGCAGTCCTGCTTGCGGCCGTCGCCTGGATTCCGATCGCGGGTTACCTGGAAGCGACGCTCGTTCCCGCGTTGGCCGCGCGCCTGCGCGGCCGCGGCGGCGAGCGCTACGCCGGGTTGCGTTCGCTTGCCAAGGACTAAGCTCATCCTGATCGTCATCGACGGGCTGACCCCGTCGATGTTCGAGTCGGCGGTCGGAGACGGTCGCGCACCGGCCCTTTCGTTTCTCGCCGAGAACGGGTCCTACTCTCGTGCGATCTCGACGTTTCCCTCACTCACGCCGGTGTGTCTTTCTTCGATCGCCACGGGATCGCATCCGAACGTCCATCGCATCCCACACCTCGTCTGGTACGACCGCGAGCGCGAGCGGCTCGTCGAGTATGGCTCCTCGTTCGGCGCAGTGCGGGCCGCGGGAATGACGCGCTCGCTCATCGACACGACCATCAACATGAACCGGCTTCACCTCGGCCCGGACGCGGTCACCGTCTACGAAGCGCTCGAAGACGCGGGGCTGACCGCCGCGGCGATCAACATCACCTGTTACCGCGGACGCACAGCTCACCTGCCTACGCTCCCGGGCCTGACGTTCCCGGTGTACGGGCCGAAGCGCTTCTTCTTCTACAACCTCTTCGAGTCGGATCCGACCGGCGCGCCCCTCGCAGTCTTCGGCCGGTCCCACGGCTCCGTCGACGGCTATGCCGCAGCCGTCGGCCGCTGGCTCGTCACCCGTGACGGCTTCGACTTCCTCGTCTACTACCTGCCGGACTACGACTTCGCCTCTCACGCGCATGGTCCAGACGGCGCGTTCGAAGCGCTGGCGCGAAGCGATGCGGCGGTCGGCGCGCTCCTCGACGCGGCCGGCGGGCCCGAGGAGTTCCTCGAGCGCTACGCGGTCGTCCTCTGCTCCGACCATGGCCAAACGCACGTCGACCGGCATGTACGGCTGGAGAAGTCGTTTGGAGATCTCGACGACGTGCTCGTCACCGCGTCGAACCGGGCCGGCATGGTCTACCGGCTCGGCGCGGCGGCGCCGGCTGCCCGGGGGCTCGCGGCACGCCTCGACGAGGAAGAGTCCGCAGAGCTGGTCCTGTTCCTCGAAGGAACGGAAGCGATCGCGCGGCGCGAAGGAGAGGAGCTGCGCTTCGCTCCTGACGCGGATGGGTGGAAGACGACCGGGGACGTGGCTGTGCTCGGCTACCCGGGTGGCCTCGAACGAGCCTGGGCGGCGCTGAACAATCCGAACGCCGGCGAAGTGATCGTCTCGGCGGCACCGGGATTCGAGTTCGCCGACCTGGCCGGCCGCCATCACTCCGGCGGTGGAAGCCACGGCTCGATGCGGCGCGGAGACTCGGAGGTTCCGATGCTGACGATCGGGATCGACGCCCAGCCGCAATCCATCGTGGAGATCGCGCCTGCAGTTCTTCGGCATTTCGGCGTGGCGCCTCCCGCCTACGCCCGTACGCTCACGCGTGCCGCCTGACTCCGCCGCACTCGGCAGGAGCCGGATGGTCGACAAGCAGCTGCGTGGCCGGGACGTCGTCGACGAGCGCGTGCTCGCCGCGATGGAACGAGTGCCCCGTGAGCTCTTCGTGCCGGAGAAGCTGCGCGTCCGCGCCTACGACGACGCCGCGCTGCCGATCGGCGGCGGCCAGACCATCTCGCAGCCGTACATGGTCGCGCGGATCTGTGAGGCGCTTGCGCTGACCGGGACCGAGCGCGTTCTCGACGTCGGGACGGGCTCCGGCTATCAGGCCGCGGTGCTCGCCGAGCTCGCGGCGGAGGTCGACACGATCGAGCGCATTCCCGAGCTCGCCGAGCGTGCGCGCACGAGCCTCGAGGCTGCCGGCTACGGCCGGGTCAGCGTCCATGTCGGTGACGGCACGCGCGGCCTGCCCGAGCGGGCGCCGTTCGACGCGATCGCGGTCGCGGCGGCCGCACCCGAGCTGCCGCGGACGCTCTACGAGCAGCTCGAGCCCCGTGGGCGTCTCGTGGTGCCGGTCGGGAGGCGCGGAATGCAGCGCCTCGAGGTCATCGTCCGGAGCCCGGAGGGCCCGGCGGTGCTGCGCTCCGTACCGTGCCGCTTCGTGCCGCTGCTCGGCGAAGAAGGGTTCTGACGGTTTGCGTCCGGTCGGTCCGGGCACGATGGCGGCTGGATGACGGAGAGGACGGGAGGCGAGCTGCTGGCACTGCCGGTGCGGCTGCACGGGATTCAGCTCGGGCGCCCGGTTGACCTGCTGCTCGACCCTGATGCGCGAAGAGCAGTCGGCCTCGACGTGATCTGCGGCGACGAAGTGCACCGGTTCCTGCCTCTGCCGACCGCGGCCGTTCGCAATGAGGAGATCGGCATCCTGTCGCCGCTCGTCCTGCTCGAGCGGCGTGAGCTGGACCTCAACCGTGCTCAGACGCTGGCCCTGAGCCGGCTCCGTGGCGGAACGGTCGAGCTGAACGGACGACCGCTCGGCCCGCTTCGCGACATCGTCGTGAGCGAGGATGGGCGCGTGATCGCAGCGATCGTGCACGAGCGGCGAATCCCCTTCGAACACGGGCTGCGGTTCGCTCCCAAGCGCCGGTCAGCCGCTTGAACAGCTAGTTTCCCCAGCCGCATGGATGAGCGGGACGCAGCCGTCGCCGTGGGACTGCGCGCCCGCGTACGTCGAGCTCTTCGCCAGCGGAGCAACTGGGAAGAGCTGGCGAAGTTCTGCGTCGTCGGAGCATCGGGCTACATCGTCAACCTGCTCGTCTACGTCGCCCTGCTCGACGGCGCCGATCTGCACTATCGGCTGGCGGCGACCGGCTCGTTCCTCGTCGCGGTGACGAACAACTACCTGTGGAACCGGCTCTGGACCTTTCGCCGCGATCGTGGCCATTTTGGACATCAGGGACTGCGGTTCTTCGTCGTCTCGGTGATCGTCTACGTGGGCAACCTCGCCATCCTGACGCTGCTGGTCAAGGTTGGCCTCGGAAAGATCGTCGCCCAGGCGATCGCGATCATCACCGTCACCCCGGCGAGCTTCATCGGCAACAAGCTCTGGTCGTTTCGGAGACGGCACTGAAGCTCCTCCGGTTCGCGGCGCTCGCCGTGCTCGCGGGAGCGATCCTCGTCCCGGCCGCGACAGCCGCCGCTCAGCCGCGGCTCACGAGCGAACGCGCTACTGCGCTCTTCCTCGGGAACGACAAGGTCGCAGACTGGCTCGACCGTTATCCCAGGCAGGGACGGGTCACCGACGCGACCTACGAGGCCGACGCATCGAAATGCTCCGGCGGGACGTCGGGCGGGTGCTGGACCGTCAGCGTCACCTGGAAGAAGAACGACAAGGTCGACGCCGGCGTGATCGCGACCGGGAAGGTCGACGACACCACGACCCGCGTCACGGAAGCGTGGACCGGGCCGCAGGTCGCGTGGAAGATGGCGCGGGGATACGACGGCGCATTCGGCGGCAAGAAGATCAACAGCCTTCGCTACTGGCTTCTGTTCTGCTTCGTCTTTCTGTTGGGGCTCCTCGACTTTCGCCGGCCGCTGTCGGTGCGGAACCTCGATCTGCTCGCGCTCCTCTCCTTCTCCGTGTCGCTCTGGTACTTCAACCACGGGAACGTCTTCACGAGCGTGCCGCTCGTCTATCCACCGCTCGTGTACCTGCTCGCGCGCTGCGTCTGGATCGGTGCACGTGGCCGTCCCGTTCGCGCGACACGTCCGTTCTGGAGGCCGGCGGTGCTGCTCGCGGCCGCGGTCTTCATCATCGGCTTCCGCATCGGCCTGAACCTCGCGGACTCCAACGTGATCGACGTCGGCTACGCCGGAGTCATCGGTGCGCAGCGCATCTCGAGCGGTGTGATGCCGTACGACAACTTTCCGAAGGAGGACAACCTGAAGGCGTGCGGCCCCGCCGACTCGGCGGGAGAGATCCGCGACCGCGTCCAGTTCAACGGGCGCTGTGAGTCTGCGAACCCGCTGGGAGACACCTACGGTCCGGTTGCGTACGAGGCGTATCTGCCGGGCTACTGGATCCGGGGCTGGTCCGGGAAGTGGGACAAGCTCCCGGCCGTGCACCTCACCTCGATCATCTTCGACGTGCTCTGCGCGATCGGCCTGGGGCTGGCCGGCTTACGCTACGGCGGGCGGTGGGTCGGCGCGGCGCTCGTCTTCGCCTGGGCTGCGTTTCCCTTTACGCAATACGCGTCGATGTCGAACACGAACGACACGATCGTGCCGGCCTTCCTCATCTTCGGGTTCTGGCTCGCGAGCTCTCCCTGGTCGCGCGGAATCTCCGTGGCTCTCTCCGGCTTGACGAAGTTCGCGCCGCTCATCGTCGCGCCACTCTGGTTGACCTATCCCGGCCCGGTCCGACGACCTCGTCCGGCGCTTGCGTTCGCCGCAGCGTTCGTCGTCACGACGGTTGTCGCCTTCTCCATCCTCTTGCTCGACGGGCACCCGGTCCAGGCAGCGCAGACGTTCTACGAACGAACGTTGAAGACACAGATCACCCGTGAGTCGCCGTTCTCGCTCTGGGACTGGGCGCAGTACCACGCGCGTGGCATCCCGGATCTCCACATCGTGCAGCGGGTGCTCGAGGGTCTGCTCGTGCTCGGGTCGGTGGCCGTTGCGTTCGTTCCGCGGGCGAAGACACCGCTGCAGCTGGCGGCGTTGACGGGGGCACTCTTGATCGGCTTCGAGCTCGTCCTCACGCACTGGTCGTGGCTGTACATCCCGTGGTTCTTCCCCTTCGTCGTGTTTGCTCTGCTCTGGAGTGACCGCGAGCAGTCCCCCGCCAGCGTCTGACCGCTCGGTAGTCGCCGCGGCTTTTGCGGCGATTGCGCTCTTCGTCGTCTCTTGGACGTTGCTGCACGTCGGCTTCTACAAGCACAAGCAGCTGATCGACACGCCGGTCTACCAGCGCTACGGCAACGCAATCGCCGACGGGAAGGTTCCGTATCGCGACTTCGAGCTCGAGTACCCGCCCGGCGCGCTGCCGGTGTTCGCGCTGCCCGGGCTTGCTAAGCGCGGCCGGGACCAGTACGTCACCACGGGCTTCCGCCGCTCTTTCGAAACGATCATGTGGCTGTGCGGCGCCGCCGCGCTTGCGGCGATGGCGGTCGTCCTGCGCGCACTGCGGCGCAGCACACTGAACGTGTGGGCCGCGCTGTGCTTCGTGGCAGTCGCCCCGCTGCTGCTTGGGTCGGTCGTGCTCAGCCGGTTCGATCTCTGGCCCGCGGCAATCGTTGCGGCTGCCCTGGCCGCGTTGGTCAGCGGACGACTTCGCCTCGGCCACGTCCTCCTCGGGCTCGGCATCACGGCCAAGCTCTACCCGGCCGTGCTCGTGCCCCTCGGTGTGGCGTTCGTGTGGAAACGCGCCGGCCGCCGGGAGGCGCTCATCTGTCTGGCGCTCGTCGTGGCCGTCATCGCAGCCGTCTTCACGCCCTTCGTCGTCCTGTCGCCCGGCGGCGTCTGGCAGAGCCTCAGCGTGCAGTTCAGCCGGCCCTTGCAGGTGGAGAGCCTGGGCGCGGCCCTGCTCCTGGCCGCTCACCACGTGTTCGGGACCGGAGTGACCGCGGAGACGAGTCACGGTTCCCAGAATCTTGGCGGCGGCGCTGCGCACGGGCTGGCGGTCGCGTCGGTCGTCGTGCAGGCGGCTCTGCTGATCTGGATCTGGACATCGTTCGCGCGAGGCCCCGGAGGGCGCGAGGCGCTCGTTCGCTCGAGCGCCGCCACCCTGTGCGCGTTCGTGGCGTTCGGGAAGGTCCTGTCGCCGCAGTTTCCGATCTGGCTGATCCCGATCGTGCCACTCGTGCGAGGCCGTCGGGGGGTGCTCGCGAGCGTGCTTCTCGGCGTTGCGCTCGTGTTGACGCAGACCTGGTTCCCGTTTCGCTACTTCAGGCTCGCGCTCGACTTCGAGCCGGGGCTCTCGTGGCTCCTGCTCGCGCGCGACCTCACGCTGGTCGCGCTCGTGGCCGTGCTCACCACACGGAGACGCGCACGGCTTCGCAGCTAGTCGCGCGCCCGTCCTCGCTGCACCCGACGAGGACGCCCTCGATCCGCACATCGCCGTCGGCCGTCTCGAAGCGCACCGGCATCCCTGCTCGCATCGCCCTGATCGCGAGCTCGGCCTGTACGCCGATCACGGAGTCGTGCGGACCGGTCATCCCCGCGTCGGTGATCGCTGCCGTGCCGCCCGGCTGCACCCGGGCATCGTTCGTCTGGATGTGCGTATGGGTTCCGAGGACGGCCGTGACCTTGCCGTCGAGCCACCTCGCCAGAGCAACCTTTTCGCTCGTCGCTTCGGCGTGAATGTCGACGACGATCACAGGGGTGCGCCGCTGCGCTTCGTCCACGAGCTCGTCGATCACCTCGAACGGACCGAGGACCGGTCCGAGGAAGAGCAAGCCGAGCAGATTGATCACGGCGACCTCCGTGCCATCGCGTGCCGTGACGAACGTGAGTCCGCGACCTGGAGCGCGCTTTGACATGTTTGCCGGCCTGATCACCTGCTTGCTCTCCTTCAGGTACGGAATGATCTCGCCGCGACGCCAGGTGTGGTTGCCGAGCGTGATCGCGTCGATGCCGGCGGAGAGCATCTTGTCGGCGAGCTTGGGCGTGATGCCGACCCCGTCCGCAAGGTTCTCGCCGTTCAGGATGCACAGATCCGCCTGCAGCTCTTCGCGCAGGGAAGGCAGGCGCTCCTCGATGGCGCGACGGCCGGGCACGCCGACCGCATCCGCAATGAACAGGATTTTCAGGGGAGGAGGGTGGCGGCGGCGCGCAGTTCGATCGCCACGTGGTTGCCCGCGTCTTGCGTGTACTTCGAGAGCGCCTGCCTCTCGGCGCCGGACAGGTCGACCACTCTGCCGACCTTCGTGCTCGACGCGGCGACCACCGAGCCGACGGTCAGCGCCGGATCGGGGCTCAGGTGGGTGAGCGAGATCACCAGTGACGGCGCGGCCGACGGCTGGATCTCGATCAGCGCGCCGTAAGGGCGGCCGTTGAGGATGTAGTCCGAGATCCCGACGACCGTGCCGTCAACCGGCGCGTAGACGTCCGTGCCGGGCAGGGCGCCGACGTCGAGCGCTGCAGTCTCGCCTCCACTCAGCTGGTAGTACACGAACCCGCCGCCCCCGCCGCCGAAGATCTTGTGGGCGAGTCGCACCAGTGCGCTCTCGTTGCCCTGGTGGCCGAGTGGGCTCAGGGGGAGTGCGCCGTCGCCGGAGGAGTGGTAACCGATCGCGGTGACGCGGCTTTGTGCGATCGGCAACTGGATGCGAAGCCCGCTGTGCAGAGCGACGGTGAGGGGCGCCGGCGGCCCGACGGGAAGCAGGCGGCTGGCCGGGCCCGGCAGCGCCTGGGACGGCTGGCGCGTGGCCCCCTGTCCGAAAGCGGTGATCAGGAGAGTCCCCAACAAGACGCCGCAGACGACGGTGAGGACGATGAGACGCCGTGCCCGATGGGGCGCGCGCACCCGCCGCGGACGCTGGCGTGCCGCGGGGACTCGGCGGGAGGGGGCCGGCATCCGCGGCACCGTAACGGACCCTGACTCCTCCTTCAACCGGCGACGGGGCCAACTTTGTGACACCCGAACCCCCGGATCCATCTGCCTTTCCGCCCTCAGCTCGTGACGGTCGAGGGCGAGGTTGCCGTCCTCAGCCCAGTCCCAGTCCCAATCCGGAGGCCGCTGCGTCGGGAAACGTAGGACGGCGGCTGTACGATCATCCGCATGCCCGGCAGGGCCAAGGTCGAGATCCCGCGCTGGATCCAGCTGGCCGGGTTCCCGGTCCTGCTGCTGTTCCTCTGGGTGGTGGCGGGCGCGGTCCGTCACGTCGTTTTCCTGTTCCTCGTCGCGCTGCTGATCGCGCTGCTCCTCAGCCCC
>WNFC01008406.1_pt1 | contig 15350 bp, 15 predicted proteins | sample 5400541 | NCBI WGS metagenome assembly WNFC01 (sample SAMN13153342, study PRJNA577476) | soil metagenome | isolation source: 120 cm saprolite under Douglas fir tree site 2 hole 2 replicate 1 | place: USA:California | collected 2015-04-18
ACCGCGCCGTATCCCAGTTTCTGCTCCGGCGCGACCTACATCGTGTTTATCAAGGCGATTGAAGCATTGCGCGATCGGGGCCGATTACAGCTCGACTTCGCCACGTTGGACCAGTTGATCATTCGCGATCAGCACGATGGCCAAGGCATTTGGGGCCGCTGGAATGCGAACGGTCCGGGCACCGCGCGCCTGTTCCACGAGCTCCGTATCGGGCGCAACTTTGTCGATTTTGAACAAGCGCACCCCGGCGATTTCATGAAGATTTTTTGGAACAATAATGTAGGCCGGCGCGAGAGCGGGCACTCGGTTATTTTTCTCGGCACAGTCAATCGACCGGACGGCGAGTATGTCCGCTTTTGGTCGAGCAACATTCCGCGCGGTTACGGCGAGAAGGAAGTTCCGCGGACTAAAATTGCCTACGCAATTTTTTCGCGCTTGGAAGCGCCGGAGAACTTATCTCGCATTCACACGGTGCCGGAAACGGATTCGTATCTCGCGTCGCTCCTGCGAAAGAAATCGAGCTTCGCCGAAGCGACCCGGATGTGCGGGATCTAATGGATCGCGTTAGCCAACTCAAACGCGAACGAGCCAACCTTGTCGATTAAATCCGGTTTCGCTCCGTGTTTCGCGATAAGATCCACAATCGCGCTGCCGACAACGACTGCATCCGCGTGTCGCGCGACTTCCCGCGCTTGATCGGCATTTGAAATACCAAAGCCGACCGCGATCGGCAGATCCGAAAATTTTCGCAGCTCGGCAATTCGGTCGCCTAACGAAGAGGCGATCGCCTCGCGCGCGCCAGTCACGCCTTCGCGCGAAACGTAGTAAAGAAATCCGCGGGCATTTTTTGTGATCAATGCGATGCGGTCGCGCGGAGTCGTTGGTGCAATGAGACGGACGTGAAACACGGTTTCGTTTGCATTCTTGCGGTCATTCTCTGTTTCAAAACTTGACCGCTTTAAACGGTCAAGTTCTTGAGCGTTCACATCTTCTTCCGGTGGGAGATCGAGAATTAGTAAGCCGTCAATTCCGGCGGCTTCCGCTTCGCGATGGAATTTGTCGAAGCCGAACTGCAAAACGGGATTCAAATAAGTGTAAAGCACAATTGGGATTGTCGATCTTGCGCGAATGTGGCGGGCGCAATCGAGAACGCCGCGGACGCTCGCCCCGGCGGCGAGCGCCCGTTGTGAGGCAAGTTGATTTACGATACCGTCTGCCAACGGATCGGAGAAAGGAATTCCGAGTTCAATCAAGTCCGCGCCCGCTTGCTCAAGCGCATGAACAAGATGAACAGTCCTCTCCAAGCTCGGGTCGCCAGCGCAAATGTAGGGAATAAATGCTTTGCGCTTGCCTGCCCGCAAGCGTCCGAAGCAGTTGTCGATCTTGTTCGCCATGTTGCGCGGCAAACGTTCAACGTCCAACGTTCAACGTTCAACATTGAAATGAACGAGTCCGAGAAGACATTGACGGTTAACGAGATTTACCAGTCGATCCAAGGGGAGAGCACGTGGGCGGGAGAGCGCTGTGCTTTCGTCCGGCTGACTTTTTGCGATCTGCGCTGCAATTATTGCGACACGGAATACGCGTTCTACGAAGGGAAAAAGCAAACACTGAATGCGATTGTCGATCTTATCCGTGGCCTCGATTGTCCGCTGATTGAGATCACCGGCGGCGAGCCGCTTCTGCAAAAAAATGTTCTGCTGCTGATGTCGATGTTGGCGGACGCCGGGCACACCGTTCTTCTCGAGACCAGCGGTTCGCACGACATTTCGAACGTCGATCCGCGCGTGCACCGGATTATGGATTTGAAAACGCCAGGGAGCGGCGAAGTGGAAAAAAACCTTTGGTCGAACATCGATCACCTCACCAAGCGCGACGAAGTGAAGTTCGTAATGGGCTCGCGCGAAGATTACGAATGGTCACGCGACAAAGTGCAAAAGTTTGGCCTAACGAAACGTTGTCACGCCGTTTTGTTTTCACCGATCTTCGGCCGAATCGACCCGCGCCAAATCGTCGAATGGATTCTTGCCGACAAACTCGACGTTCGTTTTCAGCTTCAGATGCACAAGTTCATCTGGACCCCCACCCAACGCGGCGTTTAATCGCGCATTGAATCCATGTCGAGCAACACTTTCATGTGAGCAAGCTCGTTGTCGTAGCCGTGATCGCGCACCAACGCGGTGCAACGCTGCCAAAATTTCGGGCCATCAATCCCGAAGACAGGGAACACGACCTCATCCTGCATGTAACTGGGGCTGAGCGTTTGATCGTAATCATAAACGATCGCGATTGTATTTTGCGGCGTCGACATAGCCAACGTTGAAGCGCTGAAGCGTAAAGAGTTAAAGCGTAAACCCGCAACGCTTCAACGATTTTTGAATCGCGAGAAGAAGTCGTCAAATAGCGCATCGTAAATCATGCCGCGCTCGGGGTGGTATTGCACGGCCAATGCCAAGGGATAATCGCGCAGGCGCATTTGCTCAACGATATCATCTGTCGCGCACCACGCTTCCACTTGGAAGCCTTCGCCGAGACGATCGACTGCTTGATGATGCGCGCTATTTACTTTTTCAAATCGATGGACCACCTTTGCGGAATGTCCAGCTTAAGCGTGCCGCCGAGCGCGACATTGAGAACCTGAAGGCCACGGCAGATGGCGAAAATCGGCAGACTGCGCGCGAGTGCGTTCTGAACCGCCTCAAATTCCCAGCGGTCGCGCGCAAGATCGACATCTTCGACTAAGCATAGATCGGCAATTTCCTGCTGCAGAAATTCCGGCGCGATATCGGAGCCACCGGTCAAAAGCAGGCCGCCCATTTCATCCAACTCGACAGCGCCCTTGCGCGCATCATGAACTTTGATTTCAGGATGCTTTGCAAAAAACGGTTGAAACCACTTTTCGTCTTTCTCGCGCATCCAGGTGGCCAGGTTCGGCATGATAAAGTAGCGGTCGTATCAGTTCGCTCTCCGACCCAGGAAAAAGCCGACGTAAATAAAGGTCACCGCCGCCGCGGGAATCATGAAGTAGCTCGCCTCAGTTCCAAGTTCCCCGCCTGTGATCCATTCAGGTCCAGGAAACGTCGCATCGAATAAGCAGCCGACCGGCACCTGGCCGCCGTTGCGCGTTCCGATGATAAAGAATTGCCCAAAATCAAAAGCGGCATGCCAGCCCACTGCCCACCAAAGCGATCCCGTAACCCGAACGCTAAGGCAAAGAAGCACTCCCAGAACGAAAATCATTCCGATATCGACTGCGTTTTCGTGCGGCTTGGACAAGTGCGCGCCCGCAAACAGCGCGGTGGTGATCAGTGCCGCTGGCCAAAAACCGGCCCCGCGCCAGAGCGACTGCAAAGCGTATCCGCGGAACACGTATTCCTCAGTGAGACCGACGAGTAACATTGCGATAAGCCATAGGACGGGTGCCGTGATCATCTCTGCACCGTGCAAGGCCACTCCCTGCACGCGCATTCCGGCTGTGACGAACATGGCCAGCCCGACGAAGACGATCGTCAAACTGCCGAGGACCGCACCATTCCAAAACAGACCAGTGAAGGCTTGGTTAAGCGGCAATCCATAACTGTCGATCCGCCGCCGCTCGAGTCGGGCGGCCACACCGGTGATGATCAACACGATGACCAGATCCACCAGATCGCTCACAATTACGTTTGTTGCGCTCAGCGCGTTGTCCAAGTGGAGCTTTCTCGCTAAGAATCTGAGGGCCGGTTCCTCCAGAAATTGGAACACGAGAATAATTGCCGCCGCGAATATGATGAAGCGCCATCCCTGTCTCAATCCATTTTTCCCGATGAATACCCATTTCACGCGCCTCATTCGGCTATGTGTCCTCCATGTGCAGCTGAGTTGATTCTCGGCCGCGACTAAAGAGCTAAACTGACTCGCACGAAAGTCAGAGCCCCATCAGCTCGCGCACATATTGCACCGGCGCGCTGCCGTAAGAAATGACCTGATCGTTATATTTTTTGAGATCGAAACCGTTGCTCAATTTCTTTTTCGCTGCTTCGCGAAGCGCAAGATGTTCGCTTACACCGACAAAATAGGTTGAGAGCTGGGCGGAGGTCAGTCGCGCCCGCTTCCATTTCGCCACTGCCTCACCTTCTTTTCATCATCAAATTCATCGCCTGCTGTTCGCTCATATTTCCGGCATGAATGCTTTGATCGAGAATGGCATTGTCGATCGCGCGCAGCCGCATTTTCAACTGCTCCATTTTGACTTCCGGCCCGCCGTAACCTTGTTCCGCCATCATTTGCTCGCAGTAGACTGCCCAGCCTTCGACGAACGTGCCGCTCTGAAAGACAGCGCGCACCAGCGTCGGCGCATGAAATTCATTCGCGTGCGCAAGTTGCAGATAATGGCCGGGCATCGCTTCGTGCACGGTCAAATCGCGAATCATGTAATTGTTGTACTCGCGAAAGAACGATTCCTTACGCTCCTTTGGCCAGTCGTTAGGCGTGGGCGCAACGGCGTAAAACGTCTTGCCATTCTTTTCCAAGGGACCGGAGGCGTCACAATAAGCAATGGCGACGCCCCGTTTGAATTCCGGCATGACAATGACATCCAGCGGTTTCGCTGGAACGGTCACCAGATCATGCGTCTTCACAAAATCGGTCGCCTCGCCGACAATCTTTTGCGCATAGCCGACGACTGCGTTGTCGTCCGGATGCTCGGCCGCGAGTTTGTCCAGGACGGCAGCGGTTATTTTATGCTTGTCAGCCAACGTTTTCTCATCGGCGTTGGGAAAATATTTTTTGTAAAGCGGGAGCGCCGTCTCATAAATCGCGGTTTGCGTCTGCTGCAAATCGGTTTGCGCCCGCTTCATGATCTCTTCCATCGACAGGTCGGAGGCCAGGGCGAAACGCAGCTTTTTGCGAAACTTGTCCGGTCCAATGCGAAAATTGCCATCCGAGCGTTTGAGCAAATTGTCCTGCAACCATTTCTTGTAATCTTCCAACACCGTCGCGGTTTTCGCCTGCAACGGCGCAAGCTCCTTTTTCATCTGCGGCGCTTGATCGAGCAACGGTGACAACCCTTCGCGGACGAGGCTGATTGCGCCCTGCACCTGCTCGATGGCCGTTTCGGTATGGACGCGGGGCGGATGCTGCAGATTTTCTTTTGCCTGCTGGATCACCTGCGGAATTGCTTCCAGCCGTTTCCGCAAATTCGGAATGCGTTTTTCCGGCAAATCGAAATCGCGCGCGACCAGCAGATAAAGACTGTTGGCCAGACTTTGATTGTAAACGAGCGGGTTCCAATCGGGTTCACGCAATTCTTCCAGCTCGAAAATCTCGTTGTCGATGTTGTCGCGCAGGATACGAACGTCCACTCGGTTGGCGCCGGTAAGCTGCGAGATATCGTCGAACTTCTTGAGCACCTCGCGAAATTGCTTCGCGCGCGCAAGCTGGCGCACCCGCGTCGCTGCTGAGTAATCAGTCAACTGGTCATCGAAGCGATGATCGCCTAACTCCGTCGCGGATTCGGGATGGGATGAGAGAAAACCTTCGACGTAATCTTTGGCGATTTTTCCAAATTCCTCATCCGGTGTAGCTCGTACGCTCATGGTTGGTAGAATTAGAGATAGCGCGAGTGCGATTGTGAGTTTTCTCATGGGCGCCTTAAGGCATGCCGACTTCGGTGACTATTGCCGGCTCCATTTCCTCGAGCGGTTTCTCCTGCGACTGTAGATAGGTCTTTCCGTGATAGAACACCGCCATAACAACGAACACAGCGGCTGCAATCAGCATCAGCATCGTGAAGAAAAGGAAGTACTGCTGATCGTTCATCTTCACCGATCCATCCGCATTACGAATGAAGTAGTTCACGGCCGCGGTGAAGAGATTGCCCATCGAAACGGTGAAGAGCCAGAGCGCCATCACTGCGCTCTTCATCTTGTTCGGCGCTTGAGTGTAGGAAAACTCAAGGCCGGTAATCGACACCATCGTTTCGCCGAGCGTGAGAATGACGTAGGCGAGGAATTGCCAGTTTACGTTCGGTTTGGCGCCGGCATCGATCATTTGTTGGATCTGCCAGATCACCAAATAGCTTGCCGCCGTAAGAAAGAGACCAATGCCGATCTTCCGCAGCGGCGTCAGCGTGAAGAACCGGTCAATTAGCGGATAAATGACGTAGTTCACCAGAGGAATGAAAATAAGGATGAGGATCGGATTCGCTGTCTGGACTTGAGATGCCAACAGGTTCACACCCCATCCGCCATCGAAGTGGAAGGGCGAAAAACCGATATTCACCCAAGGGAGCCACGGCACGCTGAGATCCATCTTTTGCGCTTGTAGCGTCCAGGAGCCGCCACTGCTCTGGTCCCAAAGCGACCAAAAGACGGCAACGAACACATAAACGATGGCTAAGCGGAGCAACGCTCCAAGGCCTTCTCTGCTGAACATCTGTTTTAGAAATCCAAGGCCGGCCGGCGGGATATGAACAAATTTCTTGCGGCCCGCCCAAAAGAAGATCGTAGCAATCACCATGGCAACGCCTGGAATACCGAAAGCCCAGCGCGGACCGAAGCGCGGATCAGCCAGCAAGAATGGGCAAAGGATCGTGGAGATAAAGGAGCCGGCGTTGATCGAAAAATAAAACCATCCGAAAACTTTTGAGAGCAAGTGCTTGTTCGATTCGCCAAACTGGTCGCCCACATTGGCCGATACGCACGGCTTGATGCCGCCGGAGCCGAGGGAAATTAATCCGAGCCCGAGGAGGAGTCCCATGCGTGTATCGTTTAGCGCGAGCGCGAAATGGCCGAAGCAGTAAACGATCGAGAGCCAGAAGATCGTCTGGTATTTCCCGATGAATCCTTCCGCGAGAATCGCGCCGAATATCGGCAGAAAGTACACCGCCGACACAAACAACGCGAAGTTTTGCCGCGCTTCGGCTGGCGCCATGTGATCGGCCACGCCGGAACTCGTCACGATATACTGCGTCATGAAGACGATTAGGATCGATCGCATCCCATAAAACGAGAACCGCTCGGCCGCTTCGTTGCCAATGATGTACGGCACGCCCGGCGGCATGTTGGTGACGTTCGGCGGCGAAGTTAAATATTTGTGTTTAGCCATAAGAGCTCATTTGACTAACGAGGGCTGCTTTCCGGAAAAAATTCAGCGGGCGTGGGTTTGGCAGAGGGCATGGGAGAGGCCGGTACTTCCTTAACGATGTCCGAATCCTCTTTCGATCCGGTGACAAGATCGACATGTTCTCTTTGCACCTCCCGGTCCTCGCCCAGATGATGCATTTCACACGAGCAGCAAAAAAGAATCGCGCCGACTGCGAAAATGACCCCTGCCTTGCGAAGATCAAGACGCATAGCGCGCTCGCACAGTAATGGGCTCTGCGCGCTTTGCGCAAGGCGAAAGACGCCGGCTGCGGTCGGCCCCGAAAGCTTTCGGGGCGACTACAACGAAGAGCACAAGAGGACGAATAAGAGCACGAGCACGAATAAGAGTTAATTGAAAGACGCGGCTGCGAGATTACTATCCTTTCCGAAGTGCCCCGGTCGGTAAAGAACAGCGCTTGGAACGAAGTCTTCGCCATCATTCTGCTCGGCGTCGGCACACTGCTCTTTCTCGCGCTGGTTTCTTATAATCCGAAGGATCTGCCCGCCTGGGTGCCTTGGAGTTATCTCTCGCCGTCCAATCGTCCAGCCCAAAATTTCATCGGGCCATTTGGCGCGATCGTCGCCGGATTTTGTTATTTAATGATGGGCGCAGCCTCGTATTTGCTCGCTGGCATTCTGCTCGGGTTTGGTGCGGCGAAGTTGTTCCATCCGAATCTACGCGTGACTCCGCGAATTCCCTGGATTGTCCTGTTCATCGCTTCGGGCGCGTGTCTGCTGCAATTGCAAACGCAGCATCTGCAAGGATGGAAACGCGCCTTCAACATTCAGGGCGCGGGCGGTTGGTTCGGCTTTTTTTTCGGCAGAACGTTGCTGCTCAGTTCCATGGGCAAGGTTGGTTCGCTGATCCTGCTTGGAGGAATTTATCTGACAACGTTGATCCTGGTAACCGGGCTTCGACCAATTCATATCGTTAGGCAAAGTGTCACCGGCACACGGCGCGCGTTCGGAAAGCTGCACGAATGGCGTTTGCACCGGCAATTGCGCAAGTCGGATTTGAAAGGCCAGCTCGAGATCAGCCAAAAGGAACTGGCCAAACAGAGTCGCGTGCTAGAGAAACGATTGAAGAAACAAGGTGCGCCCGTAGCCGAGCCGGCGGCTGCATTGATTTCGCCGGAAGAATTGGTCAATCGACCAACGCCGAAAGTCGTAGATACGACCGCGCTGCCAAGCGAGCCGGTCGCTGCGCGCAAAAAGCCGTCCCTCGCTGAATTGCGTGGCGCGGCCACAGGCTCGACAACTACGCCGAGCCTAACAAGTCGCACATGGAGCTTGAAGACTTACACGCTGCCGGGACTGGATTTGCTGGCCGAGCATGATCCGGAGGGGCGCGGCGGCGCCGATCCAGCCGAGCTTCAACGCGTCCAGCAGACTTTGATCGACACGCTCGCGCAATTTGGGATCGCGGTTGCGCCGGGTGATATCACCAAAGGCCCCACGATCACGCGCTACGAAGTTTATCCGGCTAAAGGCGTGCGCGTGGACAAGATCGTGAGTCTCGAGCGCGATCTCGCCCGCGCCACGCGCGCCGAGCGCATCAACATTCTCGCGCCGATTCCGGGCAAGGACACGGTGGGCATCGAACTGGCAAACACCCGTAAAGTAACAGTGACGCTGCGCGAGTTGCTTGAATCTCCTCATTGGGAAGAAGCGAAAGGGCGCGCGAAAATTCCGCTCGCACTCGGCAAAGACGTTTACGGCAAAGCGATCATCACCGATCTCGCGCAAATGCCGCATCTGCTCGTCGCCGGTACCACCGGCAGCGGTAAGAGCGTTTGCATTAACGCGCTCGTCGCCAGCATGCTGTTTCGTTTCACGCCGGAAGAGCTGCGCTTCATCATGATCGATCCAAAAGTAGTTGAGATGCAGCACTACAATTCACTGCCGCATCTCGCTTTTCCGGTAGTTGTCGATCCAAAGAAAGTGCTGCTTGCCTTGCGGTGGTTGACCGACGAAATGGAGCGGCGTTATAAAATCTTCGCCAAGATCGGCGTCCGGAACATCATCAGTTTCAATGCGCGGCCGCCGAAAAAGAAAGATGTTGATGAGGCTGTGGAGGCTGCCGCTACAGGAATTAAAGTTCCGCGTGAAGATGAAATTTCGATTCCAGACAAGCTCCCCTACATTGTCGTGATCATCGACGAGCTTGCGGATTTAATGCAAACGGCACCGGCCGACGTGGAAAGCGCGATCGCCCGCATCACGCAAATGGCGCGCGCAGCTGGAATTCATTTGATTGTGGCGACACAAACGCCGCGCGCCGACGTGATCACGGGCGTGATCAAGGCTAACATTCCAAGCCGGATCGCGTTTCAAGTGGCGAGCAAGATCGACAGTCGGGTGATTCTGGATGAGAACGGAGCTGACCGTTTGCTAGGCCAGGGCGACATGTTGTATCTGCCGCCCAGCGCGTCGCGCTTGATTCGGGCACAGGGCGTGCTCGTCACGGATGAGGAAATTCGCTGCCTCGTCGAGTTCGTTTCTGCACAAGGCAGGCCAGCATTCGATCCGGCGATACAAGAGAAACTTCAGTCGGCCGCGAGTTCGACCGAGGAAGTGACCGATGAAGATGAAGAGCTGGTAGAAAAATGCATTGAGATCATTCGCCAGGAAAAGCGCGCCTCCACTTCGTTGTTACAGCGCCGGCTGCGGCTCGGTTACACGCGGGCCGCGCGCATCGTTGATATTCTGGAACAGCGCGGTATTTTAGGTCCCGGCGAAGGCGCGAAACCGCGCGAGATTCTGGTCGATCTTGACGCTGCCGTTTAGCCGGCCCCCACCATGTCGATCGAAGGTCTTGGAAAGAAGTTTCAGGAAGCGCGTCTAGCGCGTGGTCTCACTCTCGATGAAGCTGCGCGGATGACGAAGATCCGGCCGTCCCGTTTGGCCGAGATCGAGGCGGACGATTTCTCGCAATTTCCCAGCCTGGCCTATGCCAAAGGTTTTCTGCTCATTTACGGAAAATTTCTCGATGTCGATGTCACGCCGTATCTCGACACGTTTGAAACGTCATCGCAGCTGACGGTAGATGGTTATTCCTACTTGCAGGAATCACCGGCACCGAAGCTGCGCCGTACACGCCCGGCGCCGACTCGTCCAGTGCGATCAAGCCGCTCATCGCCCCGGCCACTCCTGATCGCATTTGGAGCAATCGTGCTCGGATTTTTGTTCATGAGATTCTTTCTGCAATTTCAACGGCTCGCGCCGCGGACTGAACAGAGGATCGGAGTCGCCGAAGCATCGCCGGCGCTTCCAAGCCCGAGTGGTGCTCCAGCGCGGCCGGTTGCAGAAAGTAGTGTCGCCAAAAAACCGGAAGCCGCGGCAATCACTGCCCCGTCCGCTACACCGAGGGCAAGCAATCCGCCGCGGATCGTAAGCTCGACCGCGGTGGCGTCCGCACCGCCGAAAGAGCCCGAGATTCGCCGGGCCGAACCGGTGCGACCGGAAGATTTGGCGAAGGCGGGCGTGACCGAAAATGCGACGGAATCGGGTGGGCCAAATCAGGTGGCAATCAAGCCGCTCAAGAAAACTTACATCAAAGTCGTGGTCGATGACGAAGCGGTGAGACCCGCGTTCGAGCGCTGGGTTTCTCCAGCGGACGGTACCGTCGAATTCCGCGGACAACACATTGCCGTGCGCGTGCTCGATCGCGATGCGATTCAAATTAAGAAAAACGGCAAGCTGCTCGCAGAGGGCGACAGCGACGTGACCGTCGAATAAGGCGCCGTGAAATCCGGTGGGAATTCCTCTGTGGAGGCGAGCGTGTCCGCCAGTTCGCCGATCGGACGAATTCGTCCCGTGGCAAGCCTGCAACTACAGAAGACCAAGGTCGGGATGATCAGTCTTGGCTGCGCCAAGAACTTGGTCGATGCGGAGGTCATGCTCGGGAGCGTTTTACAAGCGGGGATGGAAATCACTTCGAGCGCAGAGGAGGCTGATGTGCTGGTCGTGAACACGTGCGCGTTTATCGACTCGGCCAAGGAAGAATCGATCGACGCGATTTTGGAAGCGCATCAACGGCGAGGCCTAACGAGCCGGATTGACCAAAAACTGATCGTTAGCGGTTGCATGGCGCAGCGATTTGCGCGCGAGTTGCGCGAGTCGCTTCCGGAAGTTGATGCGTTCATCGGACTCGATCAAGTCAGTCAACTCGGGGCAATCGTCGAGAACATTTTAAGAAAACGCTCAACGTCCAACACCCAACGCCCAATGTTGAATTCAGAAACGGCCAGTCCGGCTCGGACCTCGACGTTCGATGTTGGGTGTTCGGCGTTCGGCGTCTCTGATGATGCTCCGGATGGCAATGCCGGCTTTGACTTCGTTACGCCGCGTCCACGTTACATCCCAGATTATGACACGCCGCGATTTCGACTGACGCCGGCGCATTCGGCCTATGTAAAGATCGCCGAGGGCTGCAATCACCCGTGCAGTTTTTGCGTCATCCCACAGATGCGCGGACGTCATCGCAGCCGGCCGATGGATTCAGTGTTCGCGGAAGTTCGGTCCCTCGTGGCGGAAGGCGTACGCGAGATCAACTTGATCAGCCAGGACACAACTTTTTATGGAATGGATTTGTGGCCGGAAAAGGCCGGGCCGCGTCAGGCGGTAGATTCTTCACGTGGGCCGACTCTTTCATCTCTCCTGCGCGAGATCCAGGAGATCGACGGCGATTTTTGGGTGCGGTTGCTTTACACTCATCCGGCGCACTGGAGCGATGAGTTAATCGCAACGATCGCCGAGTGCGGGAAAGTCGCGCGTTATATCGACATCCCGCTCCAGCACATTGACGAAGCGATGTTGCAAAGAATGCGTCGCGAAACTTCGCGAGACCATATCGAACGTTTGATCGACAGGCTGCGTAGCGGAATTCCGGGCGTCGCGCTGCGCACGACGTTCATCGTCGGCTTCCCCGGCGAGACGGAAAAGCAATTTGAATCGCTCATGGATTTCATCTCGCGCACGCGGTTCGAGCGGCTCGGAATTTTCAAATACTCACAGGAAGAAGGATCGCGCGCGGCCAAAATGGCGCAGCAAATTCCGACAAAAATCAAGAATGCGCGTTACCGCAGGGCGATGTCGATCCAGCAAAAGATTGCGCACGAAAGTGCGCGTGCGAAGATCGGAAGCGAATTAAAGCTGCTTGTCGATCAACCGCACAGCGCGCGGAGTGAAGGCGATGCGGCCGATATCGACGGCCGCGTCATTTTGAATGAACCCGCACCAGCGGGCGAATTCATCCGCCGAAAAATAATCGGCAGTCGCGGTTACGATTTGATTGCGTGATTGCGAGAGATGTGGAGGGATTTCCGCCTGGGCCGTAACTTAAAGAGTGACAAATCGCCGATTTTCGGGCAATGTCTTAGCAAATTCGCACCGTCTGATGGCTGATCCAACTGAACCGAAAAAAGAGACTGTTCGCGTCGGTGTCACGCCGCCGGCCGCGAAGTCAGCCGAGGCTCGTGATACAGTGCGAATCACTTTGCCGACGCGTGCGCCGGCGAGTCCTCCGCCTCTGCCAGCGAATCCGCCAGGGGCCGGAACACCGGGTCCGCCGATGGCCAAGCCATTGATTCCACCCGCGCCGACCAAGCCGGTGCAGGCGCCTCGGTTTGTTCCGCCTCCAGTGCCACCGGCTGCGAAGTCAAACGCACCGGTCCCGAATACGCCCGCCGCGCCGTTACCCGTCGCTACGCCATCGGTTAGTCCCAAAAAAGAGACCGCGCGGATCGCAACGTTGCCGGGTCCAGCCTCAGCGCCGGCCTTCATGCAGATGAAAAAGACGCAACCGTTGATCGACAGGCCGGCGGCCGCCGCGCCAGCGGTGACACGGGTCACCGTGGCTTCGCAAACGGCGGGCATTGTCGATCAACTGCCGACAACCCTCTGCTGGGCGCTGGTGGGCGTTTCCGCGGTCATTTTGATTATCCAAATCTTGAACTACATTTCCTGATGGAAAATTCAGGGGCAATCAATTTGGATGAATCAAACTTCGAGCGCGAGGTGACGCGCAGCGATAAGCCCGTTCTTGTCGATTTTTGGGCCCAATGGTGCGGGCCATGCAAATTAATCGCGCCGTTGCTCGATGAAATCGCCACGGAAAAAGCCGGCGCGATAAAGGTCGGGAAGGTAAACGTGGACGAGAACCAGAGTCTTTCATCGAAGTTCAACATCCGAGCCATTCCTTCGCTGCTGTTTTTCAAGAATGGCCAACTGCGCGACCAAGTCACCGGCATGACGAGCAAGAAAGATCTACTCAGCCGGATTGAGGCGCTGGCCTGAGCAAATTTTTCGCGTCGCGAAAATTCCCAGCGACCAGTGACCCGCTGAAGGATCGGCGGCTTCGTCCTCGTCACTTGTCACTCATCACTCGTGACCGTTCACTGAAATTTGACGCTTTTCGGCATGTCCAATGTCCGAAATCGTCGTCAGCCACCTATCGATTCCTGAGATTTTTGGCGTTCCTAACGAATCGCCGGAAATCAGAACGCTCCCCCGGTCGAGCGGATCAGCTCTAGGACGGCGTTTGCTCCATTGAACAACGGCAGCACGGTCGTCATCATGACCAGGAAAAAAGCCGCGGCCTCGGTCGCGAAGTGCTGATGCGCTTCGCGACCGAAGTAATCCCGGCCAATAGCATGGAAGGACGTTTTGCAGGCGCCTGCGCATCGACTACCAGCATCGACGCTTGCTGCGCAGGAATTGAAGTCCGTCTTAGGGGACACACGCCTTTTGCGCCGGACTACAAAAACGGAAGCAGATCGATGACTAATTTCTATGAAAGCGTGGGCTCAGCTGCAGCCTCCGTTGTGCCGTGCTCAACGTCTCCGTCGGCACCGCCTTCCGCATATTCCGCAACCCTAGCCTCCGCCCTCCGCTAGGAAGCGGCGCCGGCCCGATCCTGATCGCCGGCTGCGCCGGTAAATTCAGCGCCAGCTTCTCAAAAAACGCCTGGCGATCCGGGTATGATATCTGACCAATCGTCGTGTGCATTTTGGTTTTTCGGCTGGTGTGAGATCCATTCATCGTTGTCGTGGTGGAGAGTTCTAAATTCAGTCACAGGCAGTTGCCAGCGCTCGTTGTAGTTCCCGTTCCTCCGCACCGATGCGTTCTCGTTTTACTTACGATTTCTCGACAATGATTGTGCCAGTCATCTTCGGGTGAACGGAGCAAAAATAGGTGTAAGTCCCGGGAGCGCCCGCTGTTATCGTGAACTCTTGATCCGTGTCGAGCGCGGTCGATTTCTTAAACTGCTTCTCGACGCTTACAACGGTGTGAGGTTCTTCGTCCCGGTTAATCCAGGTCACCTTCTCTCCGGACTTCACGGTTACGGTCTGGGGATTGAAGGCGAAGTCTTTGATCTCTATTCTGTTTTGCTTGCTGCTGGTGCTGTCGGCGTTCTTCATCTCGCCACCGAGCGCGAACAGGGAGAGATTGAGGAGGCTCATACCACATAAGAGTACTGCTATTTTATTTTTGTGAGTGAGTGTAGTCATAGTTTGAATGGATCTAGCTGAGGTTGGAGTCGACTACGGCGAGGGCAGTTTTGCCTTGCTTATACTGGACGCTCGTTAGGCCGAGCATGCTGCGCAGTTTTTCGGCCGGCACTTTCATAGGACCAGGCGACGCCGCAGTTCCGGGCGCGGGCTGCGGGAAAGCGGTAGACATCGCGGTGTGGAAAGTCACGTTACCTTCGACTTTCTGGAGCACCTGATGGATGTGACCGTTTAGAACTGTGAGGGAGCCAAATCGTTTCAGAAATCCAAGAGCGCGTTCGCTGTCGCTTGTTCCCCAGCCCCATTGCGGATAAACCGCCCAGAGAGGGATATGCGCGAAGACAACAATCGGCGTGCTCGTCCCAAGATCTTTCACGTCGGCCTCGAGCCATTCGAGCTGCTCGTCGCCAAGCTGCCCCAGACCGCCGGCCTGAAGGTCCAGGACATTGACCAGTCCAATAAAGTGGACTCCGTTTTTGCTAAAGCTGTACCAACCTGAGCCCTTGGCTTCGACGCTCTTTAAATAACGCTCACGGTAAAGCTTTCCGCCATCATTGAGCACATCGTGCTCTCCGGGAACATAGAAAATGTCCTTGGTCCGGCAGCTCTTGAGAACTTCATCAAAGGTGTCGAATTCCTCCTGCTTTGACAACTGCGTGATATCTCCCGTGTGGATAAGGAAAGCGGGCGGTGTTGGCATTGCGTTGATGCGATC
>WNFC01004392.1_pt1 | contig 15349 bp, 19 predicted proteins | sample 5400541 | NCBI WGS metagenome assembly WNFC01 (sample SAMN13153342, study PRJNA577476) | soil metagenome | isolation source: 120 cm saprolite under Douglas fir tree site 2 hole 2 replicate 1 | place: USA:California | collected 2015-04-18
CCATCGTAGTATGTCGGCCGGGTCGCCGCGGCGGAAAATCAGGGTACCCGCTGGGTAGTTCACGACAGTGCGGTACGCAGCAAACTCAGCCAGAGCTTCGTTCGACAAACCCGTAGCCAAACAAAGATTATCGAGCGTATAGGCGAAAGGATTTGACTGGATGTGCATACTCCTGCATATAGATAGTAAGATGACTACCTTATATCGCATCCTTGCTCGCTTTGGAAGAGAACCAATCGAAAGAAAAAGTGAATTTTGACGCGATTAGCGTGTTTGGATTGTAATTTTTGTGCGAATCTAGTTGAGAATTGGGTGAATTTCGGCAGAATCAACTCGCCCGAGGTAAACACAGGACCGCCGTCCTGCCAGCCCGAGCCGGCTGCAAGGACTCTTGAAGCCGCAAACGATGTCCTTTGGGAGCCCCCGTGAACGTTAGACGGGCCTAATTGACAGTGAGTGCCTTGTTGTTGAGATAAACGTCCGCCAGCGAAGCCCGAGAGTCGCACCCACGCGCAGTGTGCTTCAAAGCCAGTCGGGTTCGCGGCATCGCGCTGGCGCCTCCTCGGAAGCCAGGTTCGGAATCTGGTGGCGGCCGCGATCTCGTTAAGTTTGCGCTCGGTGGCGGCTAAACAGGTCGCTGCGCTTCCGTGCGCGCTCCGCGGCCAGCGGCGCATTGCGGCGCTTAAGTGCGAAGCGTTCGCACAGCTTGGCGATCACCGAGCTTAGCGTAGTGGGATCGGCAGTGTTGCGCTCAAACACTTCGACCACCACCGGCAGCTCTCGGCGTTGGGTCAACAGACTGAAGGTGATCTGCAATTTGTCGCGCTTGCCGTCGAGCAAGCTATTGGTGCAGCACGAGGATTTGGGCGCTAATTATAGCTGCCGGAGAGCCAACTAAAGTGAAAATCTTCCTAAAAGGTCGGTCGGATGGGAGAGCATTTACAGCGAACGACAGGCTAGTAGATTATGCTCCATGCGAGTTGCCACATGGAAGACGTCGACCAGCAGGACTTTATGGAAAGAGGGGGCCGACGTGGAGGGTCGAAGCAGGCGTCGGAGCCATTCGGGCCGGTCTTAACACTCGCAGAGGTTGCCCATTATTTACGGGTGCATCCCTCAACGATTTATCGTCTCGTGAGGAGAAAGGAAATTCCGGCTTTCAAAGTCGGCAGCGACTGGCGGTTCGATGTCAGAGAGCTCGAAGAATGGCGGTTGAGCTCGGGTGCGCAGTCGCCGAGTAAAAAATGAAGATATCGCCGCGATCCACCTGGATGCACGCGCCCCGCATGAAGCCTTACCACGCACTAAGTTCTTACCATATGACTGCGGCGGATACCTAGACATTGACCGCCCATCAGCCGGATTGAACGCGCCCTACAGCGGCACGAGGTTCGAGCCGCCCGAGGACGGTGGCGGGTATGTGGACGAGGCCGGCGGGGGAAATGCATCTGGGTCGGGGTCACGAAGCTACCACGCGCGCGGGGGTCCGAAGTAGGACGATCGTGACGGCCATCGACCTATGGGGTGCGCGGAATGCAGGCGTAGGTAGCGTTCGCGGTATCGCGGGAAATGGCAAAAAGGCGTTTGGAAACCGCGCGGATTGGCTTAGAGTGAACGTGGGCGGGGGAGCTGGACTTGATAGGAGCGGCAGGCCCAATGAGAGGGCGACGGGCAGAAGCCATCACTCTGGGAAGCGCGAGCAAGCAGCAGTAACACTTCAATCTAGCAACTTGGTAACACTAGTTCGTATCCGTCATCGTTTTCCGACAAACTTATCCGTTGCCGGTCAGCGCCTGCGCTATAGATGTCCGTAAGTCCAGTTCGTGGAAGGCGCGCGATGCTGCGCTATGGGCGCTTGGTTGTCAGCCGGGCCTTGGGCGACCACAGGTTTGACCGAAGCGGAAGATTCTCGGCCTAGCCAATCCCCGCAGAATAAGAGCGCCCGCGGAGCCGACAGGTACTGCAAAAGCTCGGGGGAGAGCGAATGGACACTCGCAAGTGGGGTTTCGAATTCACCGAAGCGCGACAGCGGCTGTTTGCATCGAGCGATTTTCACGCACTCCGTGGCAGCGGCCATGATCTCAAGGACGGCGTTGTCTTGACCTCGGTCAGTGACGTGCCGTTCGAGATGAGCTTCAAAGTGCATCGACTGCGGTGTCGCGTTCTGGTTCGAGAACGCTTCGTGGTCGACGGGCGGAATGGCGGAATGGCACCTCAGTAGCTGTTCGCGCGAAGACGCCAGCCACGTCTGCAGAGCTCCCGGCCCAAGTTACGGGCGAAGAGGCTGAGGGCCAAACAGCGCTCGAGGATTAGCGCCGGCGAGGCGATGGCAACGGGACCTTTCAGCTTTGGGGATCCGGTCCAGGGGTTCGGTTGTAAAAGCCAAGACTTAGTTTGATAGTGATGGTAAGGTCCTCGTCTCCTTCCCTCAAGACCCGAGGGACCTCACGACGACTGTCAGTTTAAGTCCTGGTTCTTACATATTAAAATCAAACTCCTGATAATAGTGCTCGGCAGATTTTTCAGCAATTGACGGAGTGCGCTGGGATGAAAATGACGAAGCCACACGGCTGTAAGTCCCGAACGACCAGCTTTAGCGGGCAGGTCGGAACCGAGTCTTGCAGGCGTCGCGGTAACCCGGGGGTCTGAAGCATAGACCGGGTCGTGTGGGTGGGGGTTAGCCTCGAAAGTTGGAAGGTTATGGACGCGAGACCTGGACCTAGCGCGGACCTTACAGCGACTCCACGCGCAGATCACTCGGAGCGCTACCGGCCGGAGCCAGCTAGGGGGTATACATTCCCAAGCGGCTCACGGGGAAGCTTAAAGAACTGCAGGTGGAGGCTGGCGGCGAACGCAGACGCAGATCTTAACGATCCAGATTGGGTCCGTCGGTCACCGAGAGGCTCATCTGTCCATTATTATGCGTTGCAGCATCAACGGCTGTGCAGCGTTTGGCGCAGACACTTTGAGTATTTTGGTCTGCCGAGCAATCTCCATCGGCTAACACCTTCTATCAGAAGACGCGTCGCCTTTGGTATCGCGCGCTCAATCGCTGAAGCCAGCTCTCTGGGAGCGCCGCGTGCGGTTGCTCGAACGCTTCCCCTCCCCACCTCCTCACATCACTTATCCCCGACCTATGGTTTCTTGCTGACTTGATGAACTCCGGAAGGAGCCGATTGCGGGAAAGCCGGGCACGCTCGGATCTGTGAGGGAGAAGCCGAAAGGCGGAACTATTCGACCACTACCCACACTAGAGAACCTAAAAACCCGTTCCACAGAGCGCACGTATGCGTCGGCGCTTGTACTTTCTGGCTAAAATGGACGGATGATCGGCCGAGCGGCGTGGCTGCCTTCTGGCCGAGTAGCGTCAAGCCGGGACCGGCTGATCTACTGGCATTGGGGTTACAATGAAAGGGACCATTCCCGTAAGTCCGCCGGCGAGGGTCGCGGCAAAAAAGAGAATGCTCAATGCGACCGCTTGATCCTTGCTCACCCCCGCCATACCCAAAAGCACTAGGTAGGTTGCTTCACGCAAGCCTAGTCCATTGATAGTAATTGGGAGGCTGGCAATCACGTTAGTTATCGGAACTATCAGTAAGAACGTCGTCAGCGGGATCTCGAGCCTCAATCCGAGCCCAAGCAGATATTGGCACACGGCGAGAGAGAATTGCAGGAAAGCCGAAAGCACTATCGCGGGCGCCAGAGAAATTGGCCGGCGCAGGTATGGGATGAGAGGTGCGACGAGCCGGCTGAATCGGCCGCCTATTCGCGAGGCCCCCATCGCAAGAAGCGGGGCGGCGAGGTAAGCGAGCAGCGACATCGCTCCTGCTGCAAGTGTCACACGAAGCTCGGAAGCCGGCAGCCGCACCCTCGTTATGCAAAGCGCCGCCACTGCAGCGAACCAGAAAAGAGTGAGCAGTCCCACGCCGCGATCGGCCATCACCGACGCGACAGCCTCGGCGATCCGCTTGTGACGGCGGCCGAGATAAAGCGCGCGCAGCGCGTCGCCGCCGATCACGCCCGGCACGAATACGTTTGTGAACATCCCGATGAAGAAATACGCAAGGTATTCCCGATAACGGCCTGGGATACCATTGAGTCTTGCCAAAAGCTGCCATCGCAATGCGGACATCAACTGGCTGGCGACGAACAGAGCGACGGTAGTCGCAAACAGGATCGGGCGCTCGCGCCAGATTAGGCGAAACGTCGAGCGCAGGTCGTAATGCCATAGCAGGAAAGCGAGCAGCGAAATTCCCGCCGCCAGCTTAATCGCGAAGGCATACCAGGCCCGTAGTTGCTTCGACCGCACAACGCCGGGCGTGGCGACCCTTGCCGCCTCATTCGTCCAAACCATGGCATCTGGACGGATTACCGCCAGTCTTTTGGAATTTGAAGCTATCACTTTGTTCCCCGGAGATTGCTCTTAGTTGACTCAGCGCTCCTCGATCGCACCGGCCGACAGCGGAATCGCCGTGCCTACCGGGCCCTTGGTCAAAAGCGCGAGCACGATCGCGATATAGCAGAGCATCTAGCGCTAACCGCCATCGCTTTATTATAGAAATAATGCAAACAGCGCGATGGTCATCGTCGCCGTCAGCAACATATCGGTCGTCAACACCGCGCCATTACCACGTAAAGCGTGCTGGCCGCCAGCATCGCGCCAGGAGAGTATCGCCCGCCGATAATTGAAGGTGCGCGACACAAACAGATAAATTGCCAATCCGATCAATGCCACGGCGGCATGGGCAAGACGCCCGCCGAACTCGTCGATGCGTAACAATTTCACCGATCATGCGGTTAGCCGCCTCTCGATATACTGCGCCGAAGTTGAGCTGAGGAACGACGACATTAATGGCCGATCATCTCGTCTTTTCGGCGTAAGAAGCTTCGTCGAGTTCCCCGAGCCATATGTGCAAAGAAAAAGAAGAACAGCGCGGTGGCGAGCGCCGCCCTGGCGAAGCGCCGTGTGTCGACTTTTGCAGCTCGACATCGCCAGTCACCATCTGCGAGTCGATGCGCTTGTACCAGGCAAAAACCGACATGCTCGACTTCACCGGGCGAGTTTATCTGCGTGTCTCCTGTGCCCAGTTTCGATCTAGCCGGGCTCGGCGAACTAGCAACGGCTTACTGGTACGAGCAAATGAAGCGGAGGTTCCTCGATGGCGCGCGCTCGTCGCTGTGCTTACGCTGGCGTCGGCGAAGCTCAAACTGCATCGAACTGACATCGTCCTATATCTGCACGGGTATCATTTCGCCAAATCTTAAAGGAATAAGTGACTCACGTTAGCAGGGGGCTAGACCGGATGCGCAGTCCCGTTGCTTCTACTCTAGCTGCTCGTGACTTCTCTATCTGCATATCCCTCGGCCAGCCCGTCAACTTGAAAAGCGATACCTCGGGCCGGCAATTTATGCGCAAACTAAGCGGAAACGCACCAAGTCCACGGTTCGTATAAATGTAGAAATCTTTGTAACGGTTTAGTCCGGAGTAAAATTGTCTACCGATTCGTAGAAAGGACCTCACGGGGGAGCCGTAAACAGGAATCCGTATAAGTCCGCCGTGCGTATGTCCCGAAAGCATCACCCCGGGTTTCAAGTGACGCACGTAGGGCGCGGCATCAGGGTTGTGCACGAGCAGGATCGTACAGTCGTCCGGTTGAACGCCCCGAAATGCACAGGAGGGGCGGGCGCGGTCCGACCAAAGGTCATCTACGCCAACGATGAAGAGTCGGCTGCCTTTCAGTTCGAGCGAATGATTCTCGTTTGCGAGGACGCATGCGCCCGAATTTCTGAGCGCTTGTGCGATTGTCCAGAACGATAACGAATGGTCGTGGTTACCGGCAATCGCAAATACACCGAGAGGCGGTTTTAGCTCGCCCAAGGCTTGACGGAACTCGCCGATATAGCGCCACATCGATTTGCAATCCGAGAAGTAGTCCCCAGTCAGAAAGACCAGATCCGGGCTCTGGCCGTTTATTATTCTCACCGCTTGTTGGAGGCGGTGCAGATCCGCTTCGCTATCAACGTGGAAATCGCTGGCCTGGCACGCCACCAATCCATAGAACTCTGAAGGCAGCCGGCGTACCGGGAGATCAACACTCGTGACCTCTATCTGATCCGTTATCAGCCGCCAGACCCAATGGAGCGGCCGCAATCGGCTCCATGGTTCTGACTCGGCTGGCCACTGTCGGTCAGTAGGATCTAAATCGTAGCAGTCGCTCACCTTCGTTGTCTCCTCTCAGCGACCAAAGATACCGGACGAAAAATGCCTGACGAACACAGCCTGCAGTTGTGCATCACACGCTTTAGTAACGTGGTTGTGAACAACTTCGTCACCACCGCACATCGCTCGAAGCGAATAGTGTAACCATGCGTCGATGTCTTAAACCTATTTCAGCTCAGCTCACTTCGGTCGAGGCGCATTGCAGCGCGGCTAAGAGAGACCGCTCACGGCCCGAGGAGCAACACTCGACAACCGGATTGATCTCCGGCGCCGCCCATGCAGCTCGAAGGGTTCACTGCATATCTTCTCGCCAGCCAGGGTCACCCCTTTGTACCCCCCGAATATCCATGCCGCGCACGTTAGGGCGGGGGACCAACGTCGGACGCTCAGAGGGCCGTCGCTGGTTGCTCCCAAAGCAGTAGAAAACGGATACGGAGTGCCGGCGCAAAATAGGCAGCTTGTCGCCGCGGCAATGAGCACACGCGGAGCGGGGACCCAACCTTGCTCACAAAGCCTTTGTTTCGATGAATCCATAGACAATATGAGAGTGACTGCGCCGCCAAGTAGATGGAAAGCAGGATTCCAAGCAAGCGTAATAGCGCAGTGCCGCCATCGTAAGCCCCTCAAGACGCCCAGCGGCCGCTCGTTTACGTTGCTCGGCGGAACGGGTCAATCCCGGGGGGAAGGGCGGCATATCCACATATCCAGCCTCGACGAGCGATCCGGTCGGTTCCGCCAGAGCTTCTAGCTCGCTGAGAGCTATCCCAGATAACCCGCTCAAGATTGTGTGATTGGCGTTCCCGCCGTTGGGCGCGAATAAGCCTATAGCCGAGGCAAGTCCGCAGAGTCTCTCGACGTAATCATGACGACTATCATTTCTCACGCGCTGCAGCACCTCGGAGCCGAGACACAAATCGAACTCGCCGCTTAACTCCTTGAGCCCGGCCATTTCGGCAACCCGAATGTATTCAGGATGGACGCTCCTCAGTGCGCCAGCGCTCTGGGCCTTAGTTAGGCTTTGCCGCATCTTGTCGAGAGCCTGCGGGCGATCATCGACCACAACCACTTTGGCTGCCGATAGGTCCTGCGCAACCAGGAAGAAATCGAGGCTGGAGCCGTATTTTTCTGGTAGGCCGGCAATCAACATACTTCGCGGGCGGTCGAATCTAATTAACCACCGAGCCAGCACCCGACGTTTAGCGTAGTATTCGTAAGCTGTGCCAATGCCCTCGCCTTCGGCGAGTGCCAAAGGATATAGCGATTTTATTGAGCGATCAGGAAGCATTACCTCTCCAAACTTCTTCTCTGCCCCGAGAGATCTAAAGCCATCCACGTTTACGATACCATTGCGAGGTCAGCGAAATCCCGCTGGCTATATCGTGTTGAGGCGAGTAACCAAGGTCGCTATGTGCCTTCTGCCATGAAAAGCGCCGGTCTTCGGAAAAAAAGGCGACGGCTGTTCGGCTCAACTGCGGTTTTCCACCGACTAGCTTCCCCCAAGCTTCAAGCCCACCTGCCCCGGCTAGCGCTAGCAACCGGGGGACGTTGAATCTAGGCGGCGGCACGCCCAGTGCTGAAGCTATCGTTTCGGCGAGCTCCCGGAAGGTAACCGGACGCGGGCCGGTGATGTGGTAGGTGTGACCCGTTTGGCCCCGGCTCAGACACAACAACATCCCATCAACAGCATCGCCGACGAAGGTTGGATGGCAGAAATGACGGCCGCCGTCGATATAAAAGAAATGCCTGCGGAGCACCGCTCTGAATAGCCCAAGAACATGCCGGTCGCCTGGTCCATAGATGAACTCGGGACGGGCGATAATTACTGGCAATCCTCGACTGATGAACTCATGGGCCACTCCTTCGGCGGCGGCCTTGCTACGCTCGTACGAGTTGCTGGGTGCGAGCGGCGCGTCTTCTGTCGCCGGATCTCCTCCGATAGGGCCCAAAACTCCTGGGCTGCTCACATGCAATACGCGCGGCATGTCTTTTCCGCCCATAGCCGCGGCGAGAACATTTCGTGTTCCATCGACGTTGGTTCGTTCGTATATTTGTTCCGGCAGGCCCGCTTCACCGAGACGACCCGCCGCATGAATGACGTAAGTCATATTGGCGACGACACCATTCAGGCGGAGCGGCGTGTTGACGTCTCCTTCGTGCCAGATGATCGGCAAGCAATCCAGAGCACTGCAATCAGCAGTCGGCCGGACCAGAGCATGAATTTCGGCGCCCTCACGCGCCAGCGCACGAACAATAGCGCTGCCTACGAATCCAGTCGCGCCGGTGATGAAGACACGAACGCGACCATTGTCTCTCTCGGGCAGAATCAATGACATCAGCTCGCTTGCGTTAACATGAATCGTTTCATCTCGAGTTGACATCTCTCAAAGCGAGCGCCAGGTTGTATGAAGTTTCGCAAAAGCGCGAATTACACCGGTTGCACTCGGCCCGACGAGCCGCGCTGTAAAGCTATCGTAGACTCCTCTTTCTGCTGCAGGTACCAGCTTGCGGCAAGGTGAACTCCTTCTCGCAGGCTCACGCGCGGCGTAAAGCCAAGCTCGCGACGCGCCTTGTCAATCGACACCCGATTGTCGGTCCCGAATAACTCGAGTCCGAGCCGCGTTATTAGCGGTTGACGTCGAGGAGCATCAGGATTGACGAGCAATTCGGAGAGATAGGCGAGCGCATAGAGGGCGCGGTAGGGCAGATGCAGGCGAGGCGGCGCGGTTCCAATTTCCGCCGCGACAGCCTGCCAGAATTGTTCCTGAGAAAGCGCGTCTTCGTTGGACAAATTGTAGGCCTGGCGAACAGCCTGGTCCTTAGTTGCCGCCAGCAACAGGCCTTCTATCACATCCGTGACATACACAAACACCAGGGCATTGTGCCCCGATCCAACGATAATGGCGCGGCCCGCCATTAGCCGGTCAGCCATCCGCGCGAAATTAACCTTATCTCCGGGTCCGAACATGATGCCTGGCCGGATGATTACGGCTGGCAATTGTTCCTCGGCAATAAAGCGCTGTACGAGTTTATCAGCCTCTGCCTTGGTTACAGTGTAATGGTCGGACAGCGGTTTCAGCGGCAGGTTCTCGTCCAACGATCGGCCCAAGCCCGTGCCATAGACAGCCCAAGTGCTGACGTGAATCAGGCGGCGCGTGCCGGCTGCTAGTGCAGCTCGGCAGACGTTCTCCGTCCCTTTTACATTGACGGAGTAGTATTCCTGCTTCGGTCGCCATGGCCCGTGTATTCCAGCAAGATGAAATACAGTATCGGCTCCGCGCATTGGTTCGACCAGGGTCTCTGCCCGGCGCACGTCGCCCCGGTAGATAGCGACATGCGCCTGCTCCAGCATCGATGTATCTTCGGTTGGCAGAGCCAACACTCGAACTGCGCATCCGCGGGCGCGCAGCGCCGCGACCAGATGGTTTCCGACGAAGCCAGTCGCCCCAGTGACAAGGGATACGTTCAATAGACGTCTCCGCAAATATCAGTCATTCAGGGCTCGTGCGACGCGTCGTCGCAGGATAGCTCGGTCATACAATCCCGGCGCGACCCGATCAGCAAGGTCTATGGCGCGTTCACGCCAGCCTATTACTCGCGCCGTGCGGCTACCCTCCAGCAGATTCTCGATCGCCCGAGCGGCCGTCCGAATATCCGTGGCTCGGGCGGCGGTTGGCTTGATGCCGTACCATTCTGCTTGTTCGCGAAACGGCGTATTAAGCACGCCGGGTAGCGCAGACAAAAACCGAATGCGCTTGGGCGCGTACTCCAGATCGAGACACTCGAGGAATCTGGCGGCGGCCGCCTTGCTCGCTGAATAGTATGCCTCGAAGGGAACCGCTCGCCGCGCGGCTACGGAGAGTACGGCGACGAAAGTTCCCGCCCGTTGAGATTCCGACCAATGCTCTGCAATCAGAGTGGCGGCGGTGGTGCATGCCCAGAAGTTAAGTTCGAAGATAGCCCGTGCCCGCTCCGGAGGAAACAGGGTTGTCCTTCCGAATCCCGCGGTACCTGCCACGAAGATGATTCCGTCGATGGGGATTCCACTCTCCTTTTCTACCGCGGTATAGAGCGAATGCCAGTCGACCCGGCTCGCGTCTACTACGTAGGAATGCCGAACCCTCGCATCGGCTGATCTGGTTCTGCCGGCCGCAACCACTGCGAATTGCCGGTCCAGGAGTTGTCCGACGAGAGCACTTCCTAGGCCGCCACTCCCGCCGACGACCAAGACCTGTTTCATCCTTTCAAGGCCTCAGCAATCAACGGCCGCAGGGTCTCATCGATTGAGTATTGCAACGGATCGATGTCAAGCAATCGATAAGTTTCGGAGGGATCGTATACCGTGTCGGAGGCCATCACGCCCAGGATCTCCCCCATGGTCTTGAGGTCGAGCATTGGGGTCTTCGAATGGAAGGAACGTCGTAGAAGCGCACTCATCCAGTGAATGGGAAGCGGCAGGGGGAGGCCTCTCTTCTGTTGAACTTGGCGAATCATAGCTTCCAGCTGTCGATTGGTAACCGTATATGGATCGGCGACAACGAGACAGCTCAGGTTGGGCAGACGATTATGCTGGATTACGCGGCGAACAACATTCGCGAGCAGATCGACATGGGCCAGGTGTTGGCGTGCGTTTCGCGGATAGAGGCGCAGGCTTATTCCCCGTTTGGCCAACCCGATAATCGTGGCCACCATCCCAGCCCCTTGCGGAGAGTAGAGCACGGCCGGGCGCAGGAAGATCACTCGGAATCCGCGCTCCTTGGATGCTTTCTCGAGATACTGGTCTTCTTCGAGTTTCGCGAGCGCGTATCCGGGAGAGGGAAACGTCATTGGGTTGGGCCGGCCGTGGTTCCCGAGATCCTCGCCCTTGCCCAGCACCGACGCGCTCGAAATATGAATGAGAAGCGCCTCCTTTCTTATCCACGGCACCAAGACCGAAGTTGAACCCTCGTGGGAGCGTTGGTAATCCCGAAAGTCGCAGCCTGGTCGGACTCGAAAGCCCCCGCAATTAATGATGATGTCGGCTCGCCTGAGCAGCGCTTCCGCGCGGCTGATATGAATGTCGCCGTCTGCGGCAGGACCGTAAACGACTCTCTCCATTTGATAGGCGCTGTCGACTTGGAGAGCTTTCGCTAGGCCGCCACCCACAAACCCGTCCGCGCCCACGATCGTAATCAACCGTTTCGCGCTTTCTTTCGTGGCGGCCCGACCACAATTCCCCGCGAAATCCAAATGGGCGTGCCCGCCGGGTTCATCTCTCATCAATTTGCTCATAACTCATAGCTGGCCGGTACACACAATCGCAGTGCAGGCCGCGTGTGCAATTGGGAAGCGGGAGATGGGGAGCCTCGCGAGGCGAGTAAACCTTGCCTGGCGCCAGGCAACGGGCCGCGTCGCAGCAGTCAGGCCCGGGCTGAGCGATCACCCCGGCTAGGGCGCCTTTAGCCTTGATTCCCAAGGCGTAGCTGGCAAGCGCCTTCTGCGTGTAGTTGGGATCCTTTTCTGTCTTATGAAAGAATTTGTTGAGCCAATCGAATACCGGAGCCTCCTGCGGACGATCGGCGTGGACGGTCGGCGGAGTCTTGCGGTCAAACGCAGAAGGCGCGGTCTCCGCGATCCTGTCCTCACTTCTGCCGTTACCGACTGCAGGTTCTTTGGCCTTTGACCCCATCAAGTTGGCGCCTAGACGCGCGAGTGTCGGAACATGATGCAGCAAATTGGTGTACGACGCGTTGGCGAGAGTGCAATGACATTCCTTAGCAGCGATGCTGCGGCGTACCTCCTTGATTTTTGCGCCGAACCAGATTCGACCGAAATCATAGCCATATTCGCGGAGGCTGCCTAGGTTGTCGGCTCGCACGCAGCATGGCCACACCGTTCCGTCAGAGTAGATCTGAGCGCTAACCCAGCCTGCATAGCAGTCGATCACTTGATCCTTCTCATCCAGAATCCGCTTAACAAGTTTGTAGTACTCGACGCGCAGGGCTTCGGTGAACCTGGCTATGCCACGGAAGCGCTTTCCTTCGATGTACGCGATAATACGATCGACCGCCGCTGCGTAATCCGAGGGGGTGGGCGTGATGGGCAGGCCAACCGTGTCGAGTTCGACGCGGGGTTCGGCAATCTCTGTGATAAATTGATCGGCGCCGGAGCGGTCGGCATATTCGATTATCTCGTCGATGTGATCCACGCTGAAGGTCGAGATGACGGAGTGTATGCCGACCGTCAGGTTGCGCAGCCGCTGACGCAGAGCGAGAAGTTGTTTCAGCCGTTGCTCAAATTTTTCGAAGTTGCCCTGAATGCCGCGTATAACGTCATGCTTCTTGCCCACGCCGTCGAGCGATAGGTTAATTATAAGCTGACTTTCGGGGCATGATTCGGCGATCCGTTGAACCCGATCCGGAATCGACGAGAGAATCGCATTGGTTGGAATATTGATGACCGCTGGCCGGCAATGTTTGTAAGCAAGCTGGGCAAGCTCAACTATGTGGGGATACATCAGCGGTTCCCCGCCACTGATCGTGAACCAGTAAGGTGCCCGGCCGAGTGAGGCGAGTACCTTGTCCCATTCGTCCAGGGTCAGCTCGTCCTCGCGCTTCATCCAGATGTTGCAGGTGAGGCAGCGCGAGTTGCACTTAGGCGAGGGCGATAGCGTCAGGTTCATCGGCAGCATCTGGGGCCAGCCGGTCAAGCGATACAGCTTGAACAGTGGAATGCGCGACAGCATGCGAAACGTTGATTTCATTTGGCTCCCGCGTATTCGCGCCCTCGCTCGTTGGAAGGATAGGGCGCGTCAAGCTGTTTGGTCGATTTCGCTATCTCCCAGACCGTATGGTTGCGTCGTTGCTTGTAGTCACGCTTGCCAAGAAAGCGCCCGTAGACTTCGAGTGCAGCGACCACCCACGTCCAGAGAAACGCGCGAGGACGCCAGTCGAGATGGCTGAGCGCCAGCCGAAGCATTCTCATATTACTCAGCGTCGCGACTCGATATCCTACAGTATCACGAAGGATCAGGTGGCCGGAGTAGATACGGCGGCGCTGACGCAGAAAGTCCCCGACTGTTTCCGGACCTTTGTTGTAGGTGATTGCCCGCTCGGCATACTGGACTGTGTAACCCTGGCCGCGAATCACCGACTCGATCGCAGCTTCATCCACCGCCGTGCTATATGGAATCCGCACGAAGACCTTCCGGAAAGCGATCAGCTCGCCCGCCTTGAAATCGACGAGGTTGATGAAATGATGCAAATTCCATAGCAGATGAGCGGCGAAGCCCATGAAGCAGCTCGGATCGTTGACCGGCACCGGGCGGCAACTGGTCATGGCTACCTCCGGATCGGCGAAGGGGATAACCAATTGCTCGACAGTGTCTTCGGCCGGCAACAGATCTGCACTGGACACGACCAGGATGTTTTCTCGTGCCTCGGCGAGAAAACAGTTCACTGCGGAGGCCTTACCCTCCCGTTGCGGCTGCACCACCAAGCGGACACGGTTGTCGCGGGTGGACCAGCTCTTCACTATAGCCTCCGTGTCGTCGGTGCAGCCGCTGGCGATCACGATAATTTCAACGAGGGCGGCCGCGCTGGTCCGCTGCGACACGATGGCCTGAAGTAGCTGGCCGATATTAGCACCCTCGTTGTGCGCCATAATCCCAATGGAACACCTGATTGGCTGAGGAAGCTCTTTATTCTCCATTACCGCCCCCGACAAACGCTTCATGCCCCTTCTGCAACGCTACCGCGCGTGGGTCGCATAATGCTAGCTGTTCAGGTTCCGCAAACGTTCCTCTGATACACTAATTCTGGCTCCACCTAAGTGCGGCTGACCTGAATACTATACTCGGAGGAGCCCCTTTCGTCCGACTCACGAATCAGCGTGTGCATCGCTATTACCGTCAGCGGCATTGCGTAGGCTACGATTCGTGCCACCTGAAACTGAGTGTCCTCGGTAAATGAGAGACCCATAAAAAGCATACCCAGTGGAACCATCAGATCGGACGCGGTCATCAGCCCATTCGCGTGTGCTTTGCGCAGGGTAAACCAGAGACACGGCGCACCGATAACCAGCACCGGCACAATATTTCGTACAAGACCCTTCAAGGATGATACCGATGCTTTACTTACCAGGAGCAGCAGCGGCAGCCGGCGGCTAAACTCAGTCTGGCCTTCGTTCCCCGGCAAGCCAATTATTTTTATAGTCAAGATGTAAATAGCGAGTCCACCGGCTACCGCTCCAATCTGCCATAAATGAGATCGGTAAAAGCCGTTGACAAATATCAATCGCCCGGCGACCAGAAAGAGAAAAAAGAAAATAATCTTTTCGTTAGTGAAGGGTGCGAGAACAAACAAGGGACAAAAAATCTCGCGGCGTTCGAAACAATAAAACAGCACGTATACGAGAAACACGCCGACCGGGTCCACACCCTCTATTCCGTCGAAATTCGCCAATATCACCGTGAGCATTGCGGCGAGTGAAGCTTCGCCAATGCTGCGGCCCAGCTTGCTCCGTACCATTTTGAAGGCGACCGTGGCTGCCCCGGCGGTCGCCAAGAAGGATACGGCGGAGAGAGCCTCGGTCGCTTTCAGATACGCGAGGTCGGTCTTCGGCAGCAGGCTGAACTTGTAAAACGGCAGTAACCAATACAGCGGAATGGCCGGAATAACCGACAATATACGATAACCGAACGGAGAGCCCGGCCATCGCCCCTGATGGGAAATGAACAAGAGCAGAAAAGGCGCGTAGTCGTCCCTCGGGGCAGTATTGAAAGCGACCTTTCTATAAATATCGAAAAATACCGGAAACGAAATCAGACAGATAACGCAAAAGACGACAGGCCAGCTTTCGGCCCAACTCTTCCTGGGAGTCATCGCGCAAACGTTAACCTCGGTTGCCTGAAACATCTCGCTGAACCATACAGAGCATTAGGCAAACTAGATGCCAGTTTTCACCGGGATGTTAGGAGTAGCGCGTCAGACTTCACCATAGCAGTAGTCGCGGGGGTTAATTCGTTGCGCGCTAGTCAACCGAAATGGCTCACCCGAGATTCTCTTCACATAGTGCTGCTGGTAAGGTCGGCGGCATCGCGGATGCGGGCCAAGTTCGCTGCCGTCCGATGGCGGCAAACACCGGGCAGCGCCC
>WNFC01007742.1_pt1 | contig 15349 bp, 12 predicted proteins | sample 5400541 | NCBI WGS metagenome assembly WNFC01 (sample SAMN13153342, study PRJNA577476) | soil metagenome | isolation source: 120 cm saprolite under Douglas fir tree site 2 hole 2 replicate 1 | place: USA:California | collected 2015-04-18
GTGCTCCAGCGAGATGGCCCCGTCCTCGGTCGGCCCTGCCAGGAGGTATCGCTGGCGGATGCTCTGCAGGTGAGGGGATGTGTACACCCCCACCGTCAACCCGTGGGCGGCCAGCAGCGTCCCGATGATGCGGGCCGTCGAGGACTTGCCGTTGGTGCCGGCGATCTGCAGCGTGGGGTAGGACCGCTCCGGATGGTCGAGGAGGTCCGCCAGGGCCTCGATGCGGCTGAGGTCGGGCCGGATGCCCTGGCCCCGTGCCTCGATCAGGGCCCAGGCCTCCCGGTACGAGACCGGGGCAGCAGGGATGCCGGGCACCCCCGGCGTGCTAACCGCCGATCTCCCCCAGCTGTGCCCGCAGCTTGTCCTCGGTGGCCATCGCCTCGTCAAGCTTGCGCTGCTCGTCCGTCACGACCTCTGGCGGCGCCTTGGACCGGAACTGGCCACTCGCAAGCTTGCCCTCGAGCCGGTGGATCTCCGAGCGCACCTTCTCGAGAGCCTTGGCGAGGCGGCTCCGCTCGGCCTCCAGGTCGAGCAGGCCTTCCAGCGGGATCACGATGTCGACCGGGCCCGCGACGAGGCGGGTGGCCGCCCCCCCATCGTCCCCCGCTCCGGCGAGCGAGACCTCCTGGACCCGGCCCAGCGACGCAATGGTCGCCTGCTGGCGGCGGAGGGAGTCGAGGACGCCGTCGGTGGGGGTGGTGAGGTGGACGCGCATCTTGGCACCGGACTCCACGTGGTGGTCGGCCCGGAAGCGGCGCAGGGCGGAGACAACCTCACGGACACGGTCGAAGTCCTCTTCGGCCCTCGGGTCGATGAGCTGCGGGGCCGGCGACGGCCACGGCGCCCGCATGATCGACGGCTCGGCGCTCTCGCCGGCCCCACCCGAGATGCGCTGCCAGATCTCGTCGGTGATGAAGGGCATGAAAGGGTGCAGCAATCGCAGGATCGATTCCAGGGCGTTGCGCAGCACCTGCCGGGCAACCTCCTGGCTCCGGCTGCCCTCCTCACGCAGCGCCAGCTTGGCCACCTCGAGGTACCAGTCGCAGTACTCGTTCCACACGAAGGAGTACAGGCTGCGGGCGGCGAGCGAGATCTCGAACGCTTCGAGGTTCGCCGTGACCTCCGCGATCGTCGATGCCAGCCGGGACAGGATCCAGCGGTCGGCGGGCGACAGGTCGTCAAAGGCGGGGGGCTCGTTCGACCGGGGAGTGTCGCCGAGGTTCATGAGGACGAACCGGGAGGCGTTCCAGAGCTTGTTGGCGAAATTGCGGGCGCCGGCGGTCCATTCCTCATGGAGGAAGATGTCCTGCCCGGTGGCGTGCTCGGCCAGCATGAACCGCAAGGCATCGGTGCCGTAACGGTCCATCAGGTCCAGGGGGTCCACGACGTTGCCGAGGGACTTCGACATCTTGCGGCCCTGGGCGTCCCGGACGATGCCGTGGACGAAGACCCACTCGAACGGGACGTCGCCCATGAAGTGCAGGCCCGCCATGATCATGCGGGCAACCCACAGGTGGATGATCTCGTAGCCGGTGACGAGCACCGAGGTCGGATAGAAGTAGTCGAGGTCCGGCGTCTGCTCCGGCCACCCGAGGGTCGAGAACGGCCAGAGCTGGCTCGAGAACCAGGTGTCGAGGACGTCGGGGTCCTGCCGCGGTTTGGCGGCCCCGCAGGAGCAGCATGCCTCCGGGTCCTCGAGGGCGGCCCAGGCCTCCCCGCAGACGTCGCAGTAGAAGACGGGGATCCGGTGCCCCCACCAGAGTTGCCGGGAGATGCACCAGTCCCGGATCTGGTTCATCCAGTTGAGGTAGTACTTCGTCCAGCGCTCCGGGTAGAAGCGGGTCTTGCCCGACTCCACCGCCTCGATGGCCGGGCGGGCGAGGGGCTCCATCCGGACGAACCACTGCTCCGAGAGCCAGGGTTCGACGATGGTCTTGCAGCGGTCGCACCGGGCGATGGCGTAGCGGTGCGGCGTGGTGCCGACGGTGAGGCCCATCTCGTCCAGCGCCGATCGGACCGCCTCACGGGCGTCGTAGCGGTCCATGCCGGCGAAGCGGCCCCCGTGCTCGTTCACCCTGGCCCGGGTGTCGAAGATGTTGATCTTCTCCAGGCCGTGGCGCTCGGCGATCTCGAAGTCGGTCTGGTCGTGGGCGGGGGTGACCTTGACCGCACCGCTCCCGAAGGAGGGGTCCACCGCCTCGTCGGCGACGATGGGAAGGCGTCGCTGCTCGAAGGGGTGGATGGCGTGGCGGCCGACCAGGGCGGTGTAGCGCTCGTCGGAGGGGTTCACGGCGATGGCGACGTCGCCGAGCATGGTCTCGAGCCGGGTCGTGGCGACGCTGATGGCGTCGCCTTCATCCGCGTCGCCTGCGGCCCCCTCCAGCGGGTACCGGAACTCGACCAGCTCGCCGTCGTGGTCGCTGTGGTCCAACTCGACGTCCGCGATGGCGGTGCCGCAACGGGGACACCAGTTGATGATGCGGTTGCCCCGGTAGATGAGGCCCTCGTCGAACAGGTCGACGAACACCCTGCGCACGGCCCTGGACAGCCCCGGGTCCATCGTGAAGCGGATGCGCCCCCAGTCGCAGGAGCAGCCGAGGCGCTTGAGCTGGGCGACGATCCGGTTCCCGTACTGCTCACGCCATTCCCACACTCGTGCGATGAACCCCTCCCGCCCCAGGTCGAGGCGGCTGAGGCCCTGCTTGGCAAGTTCCCGCTCGACGACGTTCTGCGTGGCGATGCCCGCATGGTCCGTACCGGGGATCCAGAGGGCTTGGAACCCCTGCATACGCCGCCACCGCACGACAATGTCCTGGAGCGTCTCGTCCAGGCCGTGGCCCAGGTGCAGGGCGCCGGTGATGTTGGGTGGGGGCATGACGATGGTGAACGGCACTGCGGCGGGGTCGGGCCCCGCGTCGAAGTAGCCGCCCTCCTCCCAGAACCGGTAGAGGCGGTCCTCGACCTCGTGGGGGTCGTAGACCTTCGGCAACTCGGACATCGGCGCCAGTGTAGCGGAGGGCCCCCGGGGCTCCGCCCGACGGGGTTGGCGCGACCGGGCTCCCACCATTACCAACGCCGATGCCCTCGCCATTTCACCGCGTAGTCATTGGATCCAGTCTACGCGGGCGAATGCGCCGTGGAATCCACGTCCTCTACCCCAAAAGGGGTACCGGATTTGGTCAGTGCTAGCTATTCATGAGAGAGCATTCATGACCGACCTTAGTGAAAGTAGTTCGTCGGGTTTCGAGTCGGCCCCATGTCGAGGCCGCACCAAGAGAGGGAGAAACGAATGCCCATGCCGAAGCTCGTCATGCCGTTTGCGGGAGGAATTGTCGGTGTCGCCGTCCTCGGCGCCGCCGCCTTCGGTCTCGCGTCGGGGGCTGGTAGCCACACCGATACCGGCAAGTCCAACCTGTCCGCCTCCACTGCCGCCAGCGGTCCCGCAGGGTCCGCCGGCGTCAAGGCCAACGCATCGATCGCCCCGGTCACCCTGCCCAGCACCGGCTCGGTCGTCGGCACCCTGCCCGTCATCCCGAGCGCCACCGGTGCCGTGAACTCGGCGACCGGTGCCGTCAGCGGGGCACTGAACGCCGCAACGGGTGCGGTCAACGGCGTCGTGAACTCGGCGACCGGTGCGGTCAACGGGGTCCTCAACACCGCCAAGGGCGCAGTCAACACCGCGACTGGTGCGGTCAACGGCGCCGTCGGGACCGTCAACGGCATCGTCGGCGGCGTGCTGCCGGGCGTGCTCCCCTCCGCAAGCGCGTCGGCCGGCGCCGGCGTCTCCACCGGGTCGAACAAGGCAGCCGTCACCGGCTTCCTCACCCAGCTCCCCGCCGCGGACCTGACCTCGCTGCTCGGTCACCTGCCGGTTGCGGTCCCGAACATCGCGGGCCTCGTCGCCAACCCGACGTCGATCCTCGGCGCCCTCCCGCTGCCCGACCTGCAGTGGCTGATGAACACCCTGCCGATCGCAGTCCCCACGGGCCTGTCCGGCCTGCTGGGCAACCCCACCGGCCTGCTGGGCAACCTGCTGCCGACGCTCACGTCCCTGCTGGGCAACCCCACCGCCCTGCTGAGCGACCCGACCTCGCTGCTGGGCAACCTGCCGATCGGTGACCTCAACGGCCTGCTCTCGGGCCTGCCCGTGCCGGTCACGAGCCTCACCCAGCTCCTCAACAACCCCACCGACCTGCGCTTCCTGCTCTCGAACTTGCCCGTCCAGGTCCCCGGGAACCTGCTCCCGTAGTAGTCCTTGTCCAAGACCGGCGGCCCTTCGGGCCGCCGGTCTTTGGTATGGGATAAGGGGTTTTGCGAAGGTCGCTGCAGGCGTGCTAGGCGGAGCGCTCGCCCCGCTCCGGGCGCTTCGGGCGCTCGGCGGTGCGGGGGACGAGGGTGGGGTTGACTTTCTCCAGGACGGTGTCCTTGTCGATCACGCACTTGCCGACGTCCTTGCGGGACGGCAGGTCGTACATGACGTCGAGCAGGACCTCCTCCATGATCGCCCGCAGGCCCCGGGCGCCGGTGCCCCGCAGCATCGCCAGGTCGGCGATGGCGGCCAGCGCGTCCTCCGAGAACTGCAACTCGACCCCGTCGTACTCCAGCACCTTCTTGAACTGCTTGACGAGGGCGTTCTTGGGCTTGGTCAGGATCTCGATGAGGGCCTGGCGGTCCAGGTTGTGGACATAGGAGATGACCGGGAGGCGGCCCACGAACTCGGGGATGAGCCCGTACTTCAGGAGGTCTTCGGGCAGCACCTGGGCCAGGATCTCGCCGATGTTCTTGTCCTCCCGCTTGCGGACGTCGCCCCCGAAGCCGATCCCCCGGGCCCCGACGCGGGACTCGATGATCTTCTCCAGCCCGGCGAAGGCACCGCCGCAGATGAACAGGATGTTCGAGGTGTCGATCTGGATGAACTCCTGGTGGGGGTGCTTGCGTCCCCCCTGGGGCGGCACGCTGGCCGTGGTGCCCTCCAGGATCTTGAGCAACGCCTGCTGGACGCCCTCGCCCGAGACGTCCCGGGTGATGGAGGGGTTCTCGGACTTGCGGGCGATCTTGTCCGCCTCGTCGATGTAGATGATCCCGGTCTCGGCCTTCTTGACGTCGTAGTCGGCGGCCTGGATCAGCTTCAGCAGGATGTTCTCGACGTCCTCGCCCACGTAGCCGGCCTCGGTGAGGGCCGTGGCGTCGGCGATGGCGAAGGGGACGTTCAGCATCTTGGCCAGCGTCTGCGCCAGGAGCGTCTTGCCGCAGCCCGTGGGGCCGAGCAGCAGGATGTTGGACTTCTGGAGCTCGACGTCGCCGTCACGGCGGTTGTCGGCCTGGATGCGCTTGTAGTGGTTGTAGACGGCCACGGAGAGGATCTTCTTGGCCTGCTCCTGGCCGACGACGTAGTCCTTCAGGAAGTCGTAGATCTCCCGGGGCTTGGGGAGCTCCTCCAGCTTCAGCTCCGGTGACTCGGTGAGCTCCTCTTCGATGATCTCGTTACAGAGGTCGATGCACTCGTCGCAAATGTAGACGCCCGGTCCGGCGATCAGCTTCTTGACCTGCTTCTGTGATTTGCCGCAGAAGCTGCATTTGAGCAGATCACCTCCATCGCCGAACTTCGGCATCCCCTCACTCCCCTCCGTCGGCTAGGCGGTTGCTATGGCTAAGCCGTTACTTCTTCGAGTTGCTCAGCGAGGACGTCGGACTGCTCTCGGGCTGTGATGATCTGATCGATAATACCGTACGCCAAGGCCTGCTCGGAGTTCATGATGAAGTCTCTATCGGTGTCCCGGGAGACCTTCTCAAGCGTCTGGCCGCTGTGCGTGGCGAGGATCTGATCCAGCAGCGCCCGCATCCGCAGGATCTCCTTGGCGTGGATCTCGATGTCCACCGCCTGGCCACCGAGGCCCCCCACTTCGGGCTGGTGGATGAGGACCCGGGAGTTCGGCAGGGCGAAGCGCTTGCCCTTCTCCCCCGCCGCCAGCAGCACGGCCGCCGCACTGGCCGCCTGGCCGATGCAGAGGGTCGCCACGTGGGGCTTGATGAACTGCATGGTGTCGTAGATGGCCAGCAGTGCCGTGATCGACCCGCCGGGCGAGTTGATGTAGAGCCAGATGTCCCGATCGGGGTCCTCGGACTCGCAGAAGATGAGCTGGGCGGTCACGAGGTTGGCGACGTTGTCGTCGATCGGGGTCCCCAGAAAGATGATGCGGTCCTTGAGCAGGCGCGAGTAGATGTCGAACGACCGCTCGCCGCGGTTGGTCTGCTCAACGACGACGGGCACGAGGTAATTGTTCATCCAAACCGCTCCTTGCTTTGGGTGGTAGTGGAGACCGATCAGCCTTCTGTGGTGGCTTCGTCGGTGATGGTGGCTTGCTCCACGAGATAGTCGAGCACCTTTCTTCGAAGGATATCACCGGCCAGAGCCTCAACCCGGCCTGCCTGGACGACGTCCCGGAGCAACTCCTCGGGCGTCTTGCCGGCCCTGGCGGCGAGATGCTCGACTTCATCGTCGAGTTCCGCCCGGGTGACGTTCATTCCTTCGGCCTTGGCGATCTCGTCAAGGAGGAAGTCCGCGCCGATCGACCGCTCCGCGGCACGGTGCTGGGCCGCTCGCAGCTCGCCCTCGGTCATCTTCAGCACGTCGAGGTAGTCCGGGAGGCTCATGCCGTGCTGGCCGACCTCCCGCATCAGGGAGGCCATCCGGGCCTCGGCCTCGGCCTCGACGAGGCTCTCGGGCACCGGGACCTCTGCCAGGTCGATCAGCTCGTCGAGGAGGCGGTTGCGAACCTCACGGTCCGCCTGCACGCCTTTGTACTCCTCGATGCGGTCCCGGATCTCGGTTTCCAGCTCCTCGATCGTGTCGAACTCTGAGGCGGTCTTGGCGAAGTCGTCGTCGATCTCGGGCAAGCGCTTGGCGTTGACCTCCTTGACGATGACCGCCATCGTCACCTCCTTGCCACCGTGCTCCTTGCTGAGGGCCTGCGGGAGGGTCGTGTTGAACTTGAGGATGTCGCCGGCGCGCTTGCCAGCCAGCTCCGCGTCCAGTTCGGGGGCGAGGGTCCCGGCTCCCACCTCGTAGAGGAAGTCGTTGGCGCTCGCCTCGTCGATCTTTTGGTCGTGGATGCTCGTCATGACGTCGATGAGGACATGGTCACCGGTCTCGGCGTTGCGCGACACCGGGTCGAGGGTGGCGAACCGCTTGCGGAGGACGTCGAGGCGGTCGTCGATCTCCTCCCGGGTCGCCTTGGGGCTCGGGCGCTCGATCTCCATCTCCTTGTAGTTCGGCAGGCGGATCACGGGGCGGACCTCGACGGTCGCCGTGAAGGTGAGGGTGTCGCCCTCGAAGTCGGTGACCTCGATGTCGGGCGTCGCCACCGGCTGGAGGGACTCCCCCTTGGCGGCGTCGGTATAGAGCCGGGGTAGGGATTCCTCGAGCATCCGCTGGCGGATGGTGTCCTTGCCGAGCCGGGATTCCAGGATCTGGCGAGGGACCTTGCCTTTGCGGAAGCCGGGGACCTTGAACTCCTGGCTGAGCTTGCGGACGGTGTCCGAGGTGAGCTTGTCGATCTCGGACGGCTCTACCTCGACGAGGAGGCGGACCTTGGTGGGACTCTCGCGTTCGACTGTCGTTTTCATAGGAGCGCATCGTAGCGCAGAGTTCTCGCGCCCCGGCGGCGGGGGGCCGGCTCCCAGCCCGCTCCCGCGGCGGGGGCTGCGGCGGGATAATGGTTGGCAGCCCGGGGGTTCGGGCGTTTGCGGGACGTAGCGCAGCTTGGCAGCGCGCCTGCTTTGGGAGCAGGAAGTCGGGAGTTCAAATCTCCCCGTCCCGACGTGCCGTGCAGGATGCTCGCCCGGCGCGGGCGTAGCTCAATGGTAGAGCTCCAGCCTTCCAAGCTGGTGGTGAGGGTTCGATTCCCTTCGCCCGCTCTCTTGGTTCTTTTGTGTCCTCGCGGAACGTGTCCTTGGGGAACGGGGCCGGTGCTGGCCGGCGGGCAGAAAGGGATCCGATGACCGACCATGCCAAGATCCGGCAGTTCGTCGACACCAACGGCCGACGCTTCGTCGACACCCTGAAGGAGGCGTGCTCGTTCCCGAGCATTTCCGCAGAGGGCCTCGGGCTGGAGCAGATGTCGGGCTGGCTTGAGGACCGTTTGAAAGGCATGGGGGCCACCGTGACCCGGCTGGAAGTGGCGGGGGCGCCGCCGGCGCTGCTCGGTGAGTTCGCCGAGGCCGGGGGGGCGCCTGGGGGGACCGCGGGGGGCGGGTCCGGGGGTTCCGGAGGCGGGGGGGCCGGGGCCGGGCGCACCCTGATGATCTACGACCACTACGACGTCCAGCCGGTCGATCCGATCGACCTGTGGCATTCGCCGCCCTTCGAGCCAGCGGAGCGGGACGGGCGCATCTTCGCAAGGGGTGTCTCCGACAACAAGGGGGACCTCGTGGCGCGCCTGTGCGCCCTGGAGACCTACCGGGAGGTCGTGGGCGAGCTGCCCTTCAACGTCAAGTTCTTCGTCGAGGGCGAGGAGGAGACCGGGAGCCTGCACTTCGAGCAGATCTGTCGCGCCCACGCGGAGCGGCTCCAGGCCGACCACTGCGTCTGGGAGGGGTGGCGCATCGACCACGAGGGCAGGCCCGAGCTCGTCTATGGCTGCAAGGGGCTCCTCTACGTCGAGCTCCGGTGCCGGATGCTGACCTACGACCAGCACTCCTCCAACGCCTGCTACATCCCCTCTGCGGCGTGGCACCTGCTGCGGGCGGTGGCGTCGATCAAAGGAGCGGACGGGCGGGTGGCGATCGCCGGTTTCTATGACGACGCCCTCGGCCCGGACCCGTCGGACACCCCCTTGCTCGAGCGCCTGCCGTTCGACGAGGCATCCGAGCTGCAACGGCTCGGCATCATGGAGTTCGCCGACGGGTTGACGGGGATGGAGCTTCGCAAGGCCCTCATCTACAACCCGACGGCGAACATCGCCGGCTTCGTGACCGGCTATACCGTGCCGGGGGCCGCCAAGACAGTCCTGCCGGCCGAGGCGCTGGCAAAGCTGGACTTCCGGCTCGTGCCGAACCAGGACGCCGCGGACATCGCCCGCAAGATCCGGCGCCACCTCGACGACCACGGCTTCCGCGACGTTGAGATGGAGACCATCGGCGAGGAGAACCCGTCGCGCTCCCCCACCGATTCCGTCCTGGGCAAGGCCATCGAGTCCCAGGCGGCGGCGTGGTGGCCGCTGGAGCCTGCCGTCTGGCCACTCATGCCGGCGACGGGGCCGATGTACCCGGTGGCCCACCTGCTTGGGATCCCGATCTGCTCTCCCCCAGGGGTCACGAGGCCGGACTCGGCGATCCACGCCCCCAACGAACAGATCCGGGTGGATGACTTCTACGACGTGATCGGGTACACGACCGCGTACCTCTCGGCCTACGGCGAACTCTGAGGCCTGCCGCCAAGTCACAGTGGTGTAATTTCACCTCAATAACAACACTAGTGTACTTTTCCTTGCTACACTCCCGCCAGGAATCCCACAGACACGAGGCATGCCATGGCACGACGGGGGGCATCGGGACCCCAATCCTTGCTACCGCTCGCGGCGGTGACTGCCGTGCTCTTCTTTCTGGCCGTCCTCGTGCTGAAGGTCCACTCCGGGAGTAACCCCGGGTCGAACCAGGCAGCCACCCCCCCGCCATCGCCGTCGGCCTCGTCGCGGTTGGCCTCGTCGCCGTCGGCCCGCGGTTCGAGTTCGGCGTCCAGCCGACCCTCCGCCACGCCCGGGGCCGTATCGCCCTCCGCCGTTTCACCCGCGCCTGCCTCCTCCCAGCCCGGGGTGGCCGGTGCAGGGTCCGGGTCGGGGAGCGCCCCCGGGGCCGGACCGGCCGCCGGGGGCCAGACGCCGATGCCGAATACCGGCGCCCCTTTTCCGTGGTGGATGGGTCTGCTTCCCGTGTCGCTCGGCATCGGCCTCACCCGCGCCCTGCGGCGTGACCCTGAGCCTGTCCCGTCCGGCACCGGCGCCGGTCGTGCTGGCCGGGTCCGGCGGCAGGCCTCGCGGCCCCCGCTCCGACCGGCGTCCGGGCAAGGGCGGAGGCGACCGTGAGCCGCGCACGCCGCTTGCTTCGCCAATGGCTGGAGGCTCGCCTCCGGCTCTCCTTTCCCTTGCCGCACTCGTAGGAGGCTTGCACCAATGCCGTCGAAGCAGAGAGGGTGGGTGGGGCTCTGGTGGGCCATGGTGTCGCTGTGGCTGGTGCTGGTCCTCGCCGGGGTCGGCTCCGTGGCCATGACGGCCGCCTTCCACGACGAGAGCTGCTTCAGGAATGGCGACGCCAACCCCGGCATGCTCAGCTGGTCGGCGATGCCGCCGGGTCACATCTGCACATGGACGACGGAACAGAGCGGCTTTGACGCCGTGCAGGGCCCGGGCGCCTGGCCGAGCATCTACCTCGCCCTCATGGCTACGACCGGTCTGATCCTCCTGACGTCACGCCCACCAAGGACCGAGCGGTTGCGGGTCTCGATCTTCGAACCCGAAGCAGACGCGGTCTGAGGCTCAGACTCTTCGAACGACGCACGCCGCGCGCCCGGTGACCGCGGCCCCCAACCCAAGCACGACAAGCGCGACCAGGCCAATCGGGAGGCACGCTCATCTGCACAGTGTCGCCGTCGTGAAGACCCTTCGCCGGGGTCGCGGTGATCGTCGGCTTAGCCGCTCCGGCTTGGCCAGAGGCGTTCTGGGACAGAGGACCGTGGGCCGGGACAAGAGCGAGAACGCTGGCAAGTACGAGAAAGCTGGAGGCTCCATAGACAGAGGGAATTATGACTAATTCGAGCGCAACCGGGGCCGCAGCCACCACGTAGTTTGTTCCAAAAAGTGCGCATTCCGCACTTTTTGGAACAAACTAGGATTCCGGGCCGGACCCGAGTCGCGAGGGGTCCCGGCTCCTCGTTCCTGAGAAGATGGAGACTGATCGAGGCCCGAATGCAACGCACCGATGGCCACAGGCGTCGCAGACGCGGTGTGACCACCAGAGACGCATTCAGGTCCGAAGCCTAGAGGTCGAAATCCTCTGAGCAAGCACTTTGCCAACCTAGCGCCCGTAGCTCAGCTGGATAGAGCGTCGGACTTCTAATCCGAGGGTCGGGGGTTCGAGTCCCTCCGGGCGCGCTGAGCGTTTGCGCAGGTCACAGGGCACTTTTGCCTTTTGACTCGGGTGCGGCTCTTCTGGAGTGACGTCTCGGCGGTCACGCCCACTGGGATGAACGGCTGACCTGGTCGGCATCCCCAGCCCGCCGATCCCCACCAGATTGTGGCCCCGAAATCCACCGGTTGTGGCTGTTCATGTGAGAGAATCTGCCAGTGTACCCCTAGCAGAGCGGAGGATGGGTGCTTATGGCAGACCGAGGTGATGTGGGCCGGCTGGTGCGGGGCACGGTGGTGGTGCACCGGCGACGCTGCGGGAAGGCGAACTGCCGCTGTGCCGGCGGTGAGTTGCTACACGAGTCGACCGTCCTCAGCTACTCGGATCAGGGCCGGACGCGATTCGTGATGCTGCCCGACGCCGAGGTCGCCGCCGTGCGGGCTGCGACCAACCGCTATCGGGCCGAGCGGGCCAAGCTGGAGGCGAAGGGCGACGCGGGCCTGGCCGCGTTGGTGGCCCGACTGGGCACTGGCCGCAAGGCGGAGCCGTGATGGTGGGCACCGACATCTCCCCGGCCCCGGCCTTCTCGGTGTCCCGGGAGGTCCTCGAGTCGCTGGTTGCGTTCCTGGAGGGTGCCGAGGCAGCGGCCCTCGGCCATGGTGAGCTCGAAGATGCCGTGGAGGAGCGGGGCCGGAGCGGGGCCGGGCCTTGCTCCGCCAGCTCTACCAGGACCACCTGGACTTGCGGGCGCACCGAGAGCCCCGGCTTCAGAAGGTTGTGGACGCCCAAGGGATCCCCCGGGGTGCCGCGGAGTCCTCCCACGAGCAGGCATTGGCGACCGTGTTTGGCGAGGTCGAAGTGCGACGCATCGCCTACCGCAAGCGGGGCCGGCAGAACCTGTACCCGGCGGACGCCGTGCTCAACTTGCCCAGGGAGCGCCACTCCCACGGGCTGCGCCGGCTGGCGGCGGTCGAGGCCGCCCGGGGCTCCTTCGACGCCGCGGTCGAGGCCGTGGAACGCTCCAGCGGCCAGGAGGTGGGCAAGCGCCAGGTGGAGGAGCTTGCGCTTGCCTCGGCGGAGGACTTCGACGCCTTCTACGAGAGCCGCAAGCCCATGGCGGGCGCCCCGGGAGACATCCTCGTGCTGTCGTGTGACGGCAAGGGTGTCGTCATGTGCCCCGATGCCCTGCGGCCGGCAACCGCCGCCGCGGCGGGAAAGGCCACCAGGAAGATGCCAACCCGGCTGTCCAAGGGCGAGAAGGCCAACCGCAAACGGCTCGCGGAGGTGGGCACCGTCTACGACGCCATCCCCGCTCCCCGAGCCGTGGCCGACATCCTGCCCGCCACGGAGGAGCAACGGGTCCGTGCCGCACCCGGACCCATTACGAAGAGCAAGAGGCTGGTGGCCAGCGTGGTTGACGACGCCGCGCTGGTCGTCGGCCAGATCTCGACGAGGCGCAGCGCCGGGATCCCGACCATGCTCGTAGCTGGGTAGCGCTGGTGGACGGCAACAACCACCAGCTACGGCGGATCGCCGCCGAGGCGGAGGCACGTGCGGCAACGGTTAACGTCGTCTGTGACTTCATCCATGTGCTGGAGTACCTGTGGAAGGCCGCATGGTCGTTCCACAAGGAAGGAGATCCCGCTGCAGAAGCCTGGGTCCGCAAGATGGCTACCGGGGTGCTTGCGGGCAGGGCCACCAAAGTAGCCGGCGCCATCCGGCGAGCCGCCACCAAAGCCGGCCTGGAGCCCCTCAAGCGGGCGGGTGCCGACTCCTGCGCCGCCTACCTGACCAACAAAGCCCCGTTTTTGGACTACCCGCAGGCCTTAAAGGCGGGTTAGCCCATCGCCACCGGGGTCATCGAAGGCGCCTGTCGACATCTCGTCAAGGACCGCATGGACCTCACCGGTGCCCGCTGGGGACTCGACGGTGCCGAAGCCGTCCTCAAGCTCAGAGCCTTACGCAGCAACGGAGATTTCGTCGAGTATTGGCGCTTTCACGTCGCTCAGGAGCGGCAACGAGTCCATGAATCCCGGTACGCCAACGAGGTCATCCCGAGGGCGGCGTGAGGGCCCTCCAGAAGAGCCGCACCCTTTTGACTCGACTCAACGCTGCTCAGTGCCAATGTCTGCCCAAACTCTACCCAAGGCACTTCGGGCCGCCCGGAAAACAGGCCGCACAAGGGCCTGACACACGCGACCCGCGTCGGGTTCACATCGCCCAGGGCGCGCCACGACGGGCGCCTCGGACCGGACTCGACAGGACCAGAGGAGATCACCAAGCACGGCCAGGGCCTGGGCGCGTTCCACCACCGAGCCCTCGCCGGCGACGGCGAACTCATCGAAGTCGACGGTGGGGGCCGCGGATCAGTTCCAGAACTTCCTCGCAGGCAACGCCGAGGTCGAGAAGATCACGGCCGCAGCTGGCGTCCAGGGCCCTCCGGCGGTTTCAATGTTCTCCCCCGTTGAGGCGGCCGGCACCTCCAGGGACTCGGGCACAGCCGGCACGACGCTCCCGGAAGCCATGCGCACCGCACTAGTGCTGCCACGCCGAAACTACATAAATGTGATTTCATGATGGCCTCCCTACGAGAAGGAGGCCGAGGATGTGGATCGCCCCGTCGATCGAGCTGACCAACGAGGAGAGGGTTGCCCTGGAGGCCAGGGTGCGTGCCCACAAGACACCGCAACGGGCGGTGAAGCGGGCACGCATCGTCCTGTTGGCGGCAGGGGGGATGCCCAACCGCCAGATCGCCATTGAGGTTGAGATGAGCGAGCAGGCGGTAGGCAAGTGGCGCCAACGCTTCGAGCGGCTGCGTCTGAAGGGCCTGGAGGATGCTCCCGGGCGGGGCCGGCCTCGCCGGCTGGGGCACGAGGAGCGCCTGCGCGTGGTGGCCAAGGCCACCCAGGAGACCCCGGAGGTGGACTCGCAGTGGAGCCACGCCAGCCTCTCGCAGGCTCTGGCCAAGGACGGGGTGCGGATCTCGCCCTCGCAGGTTGGACGCATCCTGGCCGATACCGACGTGAAGCCCCACCGGGTACAGGGCTGGCTGAATCGCAAGGACACCCCTGAGTTTTGGGAACGGGCGGCGGATGTCTGCGGGCTGTATCTCAACTGCCCCGAGAATGCGGTGGTGCTGAGCGTGGACGAGAAGACCGCGATGGTCGCCCGGGAGCCCAAGGCCCCCACGAAGGCTCCCCGCCCGGCTACGCTCGACGCCGAGGGCAAGGCAGTGCCCGGGACCCCGGCCCGCAAGGAGTTCGAGTACCGCCGCCATGGCACCGCTTCGATCGTGGCGGCCCTCGACGTGCACTCCGGCAACGTCATGGCGGAGGACGTCCCCCGCAACAACTCGGTCAACTTCACCGCGTTCCTGGCTCGCCTCGACGAAGCAACGCCCAAGGAGTACAAGGCCGAGGACGGGACCATGCATCAGCTCAGCATCCACCTGGTCATGGACAACGGTTCCAGTCACACCTCCAAGGCCACCCAGGCGTGGCTGGCCGAGCACCCTCGCTTCGTCGTCCACTACACACCCAAGCACGCGAGTTGGCTGAACCAGGTGGAGTTGGTCTTTTCCATCCTCAGCCGCAAGCTCCTGCGCCGTGGCGAGTTCAGCTCCCGGGAGGATCTCGTGGCGAAGGTGATGGCGTTCATCGAGCACTACGACCGCACGGCCAAGCCATTCGCCTGGACCTACGAGGCCAAGCCCCTCAAGGTGGCATAAATCACATTCATGTTATTTTTGCGCGGGTGCACTAGTGGTCGCTCGGTGCGACGCTGGTAAGGGCGGACGGCCGAATTGCCCGCGCTCCTGCCATCCGGTCACCGGCCAAGGCGCCGTACGTCATCGTCGTTTCGTGCGCCCCTGGAGCGAGGTGCGCGGGTTCCGGCACGTCACGCCATCCAGTTCGTCAGGCCCTTCATCCCGACGGCGGCGCGGAGGTACCGCGAGGCCGACGGGCGGGGGGTCGGGTCGAGGAACACGCTGGCCGCGGTTTTAACGGAAACGACCTCGGGGTCGCCATCCGGGCTCGGCGCGTTCGCCAGTGAATTGCGCTCGCCGGGCTCGCATGATGTCCGTACGCGTGCAGATGCCCACCAGGCGCCCGTCGTCGATAACTGGGAGGTGCTCGACCTGCTCTTCGAGAATCCGCTGCAGCGCATCCATCACCGTGTCGCTGGAGGCCACGGAAACCACGTCATCAGCCGACACGGCCCCCGCTCG
>WNFC01004393.1_pt1 | contig 15347 bp, 15 predicted proteins | sample 5400541 | NCBI WGS metagenome assembly WNFC01 (sample SAMN13153342, study PRJNA577476) | soil metagenome | isolation source: 120 cm saprolite under Douglas fir tree site 2 hole 2 replicate 1 | place: USA:California | collected 2015-04-18
CGGCCGACATGACGGCGTTCCGGCCGGAGCGCACGCTCCTGTTCGTGCACGGTGCGACCTATCCCGCCCACACGGCGTTCGATCTCGCGCTCGACCGCCTGTCCTGGATGGATTACATCGCCGCGCGCGGCTACGACGTCTATCTGCTCGACCTGCGCGGCTACGGCAAATCCACGCGCCCGAGGGCGATGGACGCCGAGCCCGCGGCGAACGCTCCGATCGTGCGCGGCACGACCGCGGTCAAGGACATCGCGGCCGTGGTCGACTTCATCCTCGAGCGGCGCGGCATCGCGCGGCTCAACCTGCTGGGCTGGTCCTGGGGCACCACGCTGATGGCGACCTACACGACGCAGCATGCCGGCAAGGTCGAGCGGCTGGCGCTCTACGCTCCGGCCTGGATCCGCACCACGCCCTCGCTCAGCCGGCCGCCGGGTCCGCTCGGCGCCTACCGCATGGTGACGCGCGAGCAGGCGAAGACGCGCTGGTATACCGGCGTGCCGGAAGACAAGAAGGCGGCGCTGATCCCGGCCGGCTGGTTCGAGGCCTGGGCCGACGCGACCTTCGCCACCGATCCCGTGGGCGCCAAGATGAACCCGCCGGTCCTGCGCGCGCCGAACGGAGTGCAGCAGGACGGGGACGAGTTCTTCTCGGCCGGCAAGCCCTATTACGATCCCGCGAAGGTCACCGTGCCGACGCTGCTCGTCCACGCCGAATGGGACCGCGACACCCCAGCCTACATGGCGCAGACCTTGTTCCCGCTGCTGACGAACGCGCCGGGCAAGCGCTACGTCCAGCTGCCCGAGGGCACCCACCACATCATGCTGGAGAAGAACCGTCTTATGCTGTTCGAGGCGGTGCAGGCTTTCCTCGACGAATCCGGACGGTCGTAGCCCGCACTACAGCTCCAGCGTCGCCGTCACCGGCACGTGGTCGGATGGCCGCGGCCAGCCGCGCAGATGCCGCAGCACCCGCATGCCGGCGACGCGGTCGGCGAGCGCGGGCGCGACCCAGACGTGATCGAGGCGGCGGCCCTTGTTGGCCGCCTGCCAATCCGGCGAGCGGTAGCTCCACCAAGTGTAGAGCTTCTCAGGCTCCGGCACCAGCTCGCGCATGATGTCGACCCAGCCGCCGCCCTTCTGCGCGGCGACGAGCTTCTCGCATTCGATCGGGGTATGCGACACGACGCGCAGCATCTGCTTGTGGCTCCAGACGTCGTGCTCGAGCGGCGCGACGTTGAGATCGCCGACGAGGATCATGCGCTCGGAGCCGTTGCAGCGCAGCGCGGCCGCGGCCCGCATCTCGTCGAGGAAGTCAAGCTTGTGCGCGAATTTCCGATTGATTTCCGGATCGGGAACGTCGCCGCCGGCCGGCACGTAGAAATTATGCAGCGTGATCGGATCGCGCAGCCCCGCGCGCTCGCCGATGACCGCGGAGACGTGGCGGCAGTCCGACTGGCCGCAGAACGAGCGCACCTCGAAGCGCTCGAACGGCAGCCGCGAGAGCACCGCGACGCCGTGATAGCCCTTCTGGCCGTTGAGCGCGACGTGCTCGTAGCCCAGCCGCCGGAAGCGCTTGCGCGGAAACTTGTCGTCGGGGCACTTGGTCTCCTGCAGGCAGAGAACGTCCGGCCGCGCCGATTTCAGGAATTTCGCGACGCTGTCGATGCGCAGCCGCACCGAATTGATGTTCCAGGTGGTGATCGTGAGCCGCATGACGGAGGTCAGCAATCAGATGTCAGAGGACAGATGTCGGCGAGCAGGCGACGCTTCGCTTCCGGCATCCGAGCTCTGACGTCCGTCCCGTGATCGCCGGCTACTGGAGATAGCGGGTATAGTCGATCTTGAACATGCCGGGGTCGGGGCGCTTGCTGGTATCGAGGTTGGAGACTGCGACCGTGGTGTCGAAGCCCTGCGGGTCGGTCACCGTCCACTGCTTGAGCTGATAGTCCTTGGCGCCGACCATCATCATCAGCCGGCTGGTGCCGATCACGGCCTGCCGTTCCTCGATGGTGACGGTCACGAACACGTCGTCGGCGCGCACGGCGATCACGTTGGTGTCCTTCAGGAGGTCGATGCGCTCGGACAGCAGGAACCGCAGCGGCGTCTGCGACAGCGGGTAGAGATCCTGGGTGGCGAGCTTGCTGTTGCGCACCACCACCGACTGGCCGTCGGCGATGATCTCGATCGGGCTCGGCGGATCGTATTCGAAGCGGACCCGGCCGGGCTTCTGGATGTAGAACTCGCCCCGCACGCGGCTGCCGTCGGGCCCGACCTGGACGAAATTCCCGGTCAATTGCTGCACGCCCGAGAGATAGGCGCTGACCTTGTCGACCTGGGCGCGCTGGGCGGCGTTGAACGTCGTGATGGCGGTGGTGGCGGCCGGAGCGGTCGCCTCCGGCGGTTTCTGGTCGAGATGAAACAGCGATTTGATCCCGGCGGCCAATCCGCCGGAGGGAGCGCTCGCGGCGGGCTTGCCCGGCGGCGGCGCCCCTTCCTTGGGGAGCGGGGCCGGCGTCGGCAGGGGAATGGTTTCCGCGCCCGCCGGCGGCATCAATGCGGTTCCCCCAAGCAGCACCACCCCGACCAAAAGCCCCCGGCCAGCGCCCGCCATAGTCCCCTCTCCGCGTCAGACCTTTCGCCGGCGTCGGTAGCCGCCCCGTGTGGCGAGATGACGACTGATTTGCCAAAACATTGAGTTAACGGCCGATCGCCGAATTCTCAATAGCGCTCGGCGTCCTCTTCGCCTACCAGGATTTCGCGCTTGCCGGCGTGGTTGGCCTGGCCGACGACGCCTTCCTTCTCCATGCGCTCCATCAGCGACGCCGCCCGGTTGTAGCCGATCTGCAGCCGGCGCTGGATGTAGCTGGTCGAGGCCTTGCGGTCGCGCAGCACCACCTGCACCGCCTGCTGGTAGAGGTCGGCGCCTTCCGGCTGGCCCATGCCGGTCGAATCGAACACCGGATTGCCGTCCTCGTCCTCCTCGTCGGCCGCGGTGACGGCCTCGAGATATTGCGGGGTGCCCTGCGACTTGAGATGGCGAACCACCTTCTCGACTTCCTCGTCGGAGCAGAACGGTCCGTGCACCCGGCTGATGCGGCCGCCGCCGGCCATGTAGAGCATGTCGCCCTGGCCGAGCAGCTGCTCGGCGCCCTGCTCGCCCAGGATCGTGCGGCTGTCGATCTTGGAGGTGACCTGGAACGAGATGCGGGTCGGGAAATTGGCCTTGATCGTGCCGGTGATGACGTCGACCGACGGGCGCTGGGTGGCGAGGATCACGTGCAGGCCGGCGGCGCGCGCCATCTGGGCGAGCCGCTGCACGGCGCCCTCGATGTCCTTGCCGGCGACCATCATCAGGTCGGCCATCTCGTCGACGATGACGACGATCAACGGCAGCGGCTCGAGGTCGAGCTCCTCGTTCTCGTAGATCGCCTCGCCGCTCTCCTTGTCGTAGCCGGTGTGCACGGTGCGGCTGAGCTTCTCGCCCTTCGCCTTCGCTTCCGCCACGCGCGCATTGTAGCCGTCGATGTTGCGCACGCCGAGCTTCGACATTTTCTTGTAGCGCTCCTCCATCTCGCGCACCGCCCACTTGAGCGCGACCACGGCCTTCTTCGGATCGGTGACCACCGCGGTGAGCAGGTGCGGGATGCCGTCGTAGACGGAGAGCTCGAGCATCTTCGGGTCGACCATGATCAGCCGGCATTGGTCCGGCCGCAGCCGGTAGAGCAGGCTCAGGATCATGGTGTTGATGGCCACCGACTTGCCGGAGCCGGTGGTGCCGGCGATCAGCAGATGCGGCATGCGCGCGAGATCGACGATCACCGGCTCGCCGCCGATAGTCTTGCCCAGGCAGAGCGGCAGCTTGGCGGTGGTGTCGATGTAATCGCTGCTGGCGAGCTGCTCGCGCAGATAGACCTTCTCGCGCGTCGGATTGGGCAGCTCGATGCCGATGGCGTTGCGTCCGGGGACCACGGCGACGCGCGCGGAGAGCGCGCTCATCGAGCGGGCGATGTCGTCGGCGAGCCCGATCACCCGCGACGACTTGATGCCGGGCGCCGGCTCGAGCTCGTAGAGCGTCACCACCGGGCCCGGCCGCGCATTGATGATCTCGCCCCGCACGCCGAAGTCGGCGAGCACGCCTTCGAGCGCGGTGGCGTTGGCCTGCAGCGCGTCGGCGCTGAGCATGGCGCGCCCCGTCGACTTCGGCGCGGCCAGGAGCTCGAGCGCGGGCAGCACGTAGCCGCCGCTCGATTTTCGCGCGGGACGGATCGCCGCCTTCGGCTTGCGCGGCGCGCGCGGCGTCTCGTCTTCCTCCTCCTCCTCCTCGTCGGCCTCGAGCTCCGGCTGCAACGGGGCGCGGGCGCCGTCGTCGAGGCGCGGCTCGCTGCGGCCAGGCGCAGGCGGCGCGTCGCCGCGGCCGGAGCGCCCGCGCAGCCAGCGGGAGAGCCGGGCCTTGAGGCTGAGGAAGCCGTGGGTGATCCAGCCGAGGGAGACCGACGCGCGCTCCTCCTCGTCCTCGGCCGGCTCGTCGTCGCCCGCGTCGGCCTGCCAGCCATGGCCCGCGGCAACGGCGAGGCAGACGAGCATCGCGATGCCGAGGGCGGCCGCGACGACGATGCGCGCGGGCCCGGAGGCGCCCACGAGCAGGGCGAGCGGGCGCAGGATCCAATCGCCGATCACGCCGCCGAGCCCGGCCGGCAGCGGCCAGGCCGCGCTGCGCGGCAGGGCGGCGGCGCAGCCGGCGGCCAGCAACACGCCGAGCATCCAAGCGGCCAGGCGAATGCGCTCGCGGTTGAGCGGACGGTGCGAGGCGAGCCGCCAGCCCCAGATCGCGACCGGCAGGACGAGCGCCAGCGCCGCCACGCCGAGGAGCTGCATCAGCAGGTCGGCCACGATCGCGCCGGGAAGGCCGAGTGCGTTGCGCACGGCCACGTTGGTGGCGTGGCTGAGCGAGGGGTCCTGCACCGACCAGGTCGCGAGCGCGAGCGCGAGCAGCGTTGCCGCGAGGATCAAGGCAAGCCCGCCGAGCTCGCGCAGCCGCCGGCGCAGCGCATCGCGCAACGCGTCGGGGAGGAAGCTCAGGCGGTCGAGGCCGCGGTCGATGGCCGGCATGATCTCCCCTCAGCGCAGCGCCGCGACCAGTCGGTGCAGCGCCTCCGCGGTAGTCTCCTGGTCGTGCACCATGGCGACGCGGATATAGCCGCGCCCGGGATTCGAGCCGTCGGCCTGGTCGCGCGCGAGATAGCGGCCCGGCACCACCCGCAGGCCGGCCTCGCGCCAGATCTTTCGCGTCACCGCCTCGTCGCCGCCCTGCGCCGAGACGTCGAGCCAGAGAAAAAACCCGCCGGCCGGCCGGCGGTAGCCGAAGCGGTCGCCGATGATCTGATCGGCAAGATCGAATTTCTGCGCGTAGAGCCGCCGGTTGGCCTCGACATGGGCCTCGTCGCCATAGGCGGCGATCGCCACGCGCTGCATCGGCGTCGGCACCTGCGGCGCCGCGACGTTGCGCAATTCCAGGAAGCGGGCCAGGAATTTTCGGTCGCCCGCAGCGAAGCCGACCCGCAGCCCCGGCAGGTTGGAGCGCTTGGACAGCGACTGGAACGCGACCACGTTGGCGAAGTCGGGACCGGCCGCCTCGAGCATGCCGGCGGGAGCCTGCCTCGTATAGATCTCGGAATAGCACTCGTCGCTGAACACCAGGAATCCGTGGCGCCGGGCGAGCGCGACGATGCGCTTGAGATAGGCGAGGTCGGCGACCGCGCCCTGCGGATTGGCGGGCGAGGCGATGAACAAGGCCACCGTGCGCGCCAACAGCTCCTCGGAGAGCGCATCGAGGTCGGGCAGGAAGCCGGTCGCGGCGGTGGCCGGCAGGTAGACCGGCTCGCAATTTCCCGCCACCGCGCCGGCCGCATAGGCGGCGTAGAACGGATTGGGGATCAGCATGGCCGGGCGGCCGCGGCGGCCGCCGACCCAGCGTTCGGCCGCGATGGCGGCGAGGAAGAGTCCTTCGCGCGAGCCGTTGAGGACCAGGATTTCGCTTGCCGGATCGATCGGGCGCGGCAGCGCAAATCGCCGTCCCAGCCAGTCGGCGGCGGCCTCGCAGAACGGGTCGAGGCCGCGGTTCATGGGATAGCGGCCGAACTCGCCGAGATGGGCGGCGATGACTGGGCCAACGAACGAGGGCACCGGATGCTGCGGCTCGCCGACCGCAAGGCTGATCGCCGGCTTGCCGGGCGGCACGTCGCCGAGAAGCTCGCGCAGCCGCACGAACGGCGAGCGGCCGATATCGGCGCGCGCAGGCAAGGCAGCAGTGACCCGTTCGGCGGCGGTCATGAACATGGACCAAGCGGCGCACGCCCGCCGCACAATGGTTTCCTTACCATAGGTTGGGCGAGGTTAAGGCGCGATTAACCATCGGCATGGAACCGGCGGCGTGCCCTGAAACTCGGCAGCCCCGGGCGCCGCCGAGTTAGGCCGCTCTTAAGGCCGATGTCGTAGACAGCGCCGGGGTCTAAGTGGAGAAACCGACATGGCTATCAACATGGCGTTCTGGCGGGGTGCAGCCTGGAATCTTGTCGTGCTCGCGGCCGCCGGCATCGGGACGGCGCTCATCGGGGTCGACCCGGCGATCCTGATGATGGGGTGACGACCGCCCGAGCTTCCGCCTTTTGGTAGCGGCCCACGAAGAGCGCACGAGCGTCGCGTTCTTGGATCAGCGCCGCGCTCTGGGAAATAACGAAGATCGTTGATGCGTTTCTTGATGAACGTCTTGACCTCGCGCGCCATGCGCGGGTTCCGCCGGTCATAATATTCGTAAATAGCTTCCCGATCGGCGAACGCACGCGGCGTGTAGCGAATCCTCATATACCATGCGCTTATCGGCTTCGGCGATCACTTCGTCCGGCACGAATTCGCCGCGATCCGCCTGGGCAAGGCCTTCACGGATGGCGGCCCGCGTCTCGTCGTCGAGCGGGAAAGCCGAGGCATCGCCGACCATCGCGAGGAGAGCGCGTGCGAGCTCATCCTGCTCTTCGTCGGTCAGCTCGCGCACCCTTGCTATGGCCTGTTCCAGCAGCTTTGTCATTGCTCGAGCATAGCCGATTGGGCCGCACAAGAATAGTGAGGGGCCCCGGCTTGCGCCGGAGCCCCTCGACGGCAAGGGCGGTGCCGGGTCTCCGCCCTAACCGTATCGCGTCAAGGCACGGTCAGTGCACGGTCTCGCCGTGCAGCTGCAGGTCGAGCCCCTCGCGCTCGGCCTCGTCGCTCACGCGCAGTCCGATGAAGACGTCGACGAGCTTGAGGATGATCAGCGACACGATCGCGTCGTAGACGAAGACGATGACGATGCCTTCGATCTGGTTGACCACCTGCATCGCATTGCCCTCGATCAGGCCGGCGGTGCCGCCGTACTGCTCGATCGCGAACACGCCGGTGAGCAGCGCGCCGACGGCGCCGCCGACGGCGTGAACGCCGAAGGCGTCGAGCGCGTCGTCATAGCCGAACATGCTCTTCAGGCCGGTGCAGCCCCAGTAGCAGAGGATGCCGGCGGCGATGCCGATGCAGAGCGAGCCGAGCGGGCCGACGAAGCCCGAGGCCGGGGTGATGGCGACGAGGCCGGCAACGGCGCCGGTGCAGATGCCGACGACCGTCGGCTTGCCGCGCATCATCCATTCGACGATCATCCAGGTGAAGGCCGCAGTCGCGGTCGCCATGTGCGTGACCGTCATCGCCATGCCGGCCTGCATGCCCGCGCTCACCGCGGAGCCGGCATTGAAGCCGAACCAGCCGACCCACAGCAGCGCGGCGCCGATGAAGGTGAGCACCATGTTGTGGTTCGGCCCGGTGTCCTTGCGCTTGCCGAGCACCAGGCAGGCCATCAGCCCGGCCACGCCGGAATTGATGTGCACCACCGTGCCGCCGGCGAAATCGAGCACCTTGATCCAGGCATCCGAGTTGCCGGAGGAGAGGAAGCCGTCGGGCCCCCAGACCCAGTGCGCGATCGGCGAATAGACGAAGATCGCCCACAGGCCGATGAACCAGAGCATCGCCGAGAACTTCATGCGCTCGGCGAAGGCGCCCGCGATCAACGCCGGCGTGATGATCGCGAAGGTGAGCTGGAAGCAGAGGTAGACGGTCTCCGGGATGGTCGGCGCCAGCGGATTGGGATTGCCGATGCCCTTGGCGATGTCGCTCACGATGCCTTGCAGGAAGGCGCGGTCGAGGCCGCCGATGAACGGCGTTCCTTCGCGGAAGGCGAGGCTGTAGGTGCAGATCAGCCAGAGAATGCTGATCAGGCAGGTGATGGCGAAGCTCGTCATCACGGTGTCGCCCACGTTCTTCTTGCGCACCATGCCGCCGTAGAACAGGCCGAGGCCTGGGATGGTCATCATCAGCACCAGCGCCATCGAGGTGAGCATCCACGCGGTGTCGCCGGAATTCGGCGTGCAGTCCTTGAGCACGGCCTTTTTCGGATCCGGGTTGCCGGCGCAGGCCGGCGGCCCGGCGTCGGCGGCCGGCGCCGCGGCGGCTTCCTCCGCGTAGGAGACCTGCGTGAAGGTCGCCGCGCTGAGGAAAACGCCGAGCAGCATCCCGAACACGAGAGCCAGCAGCCCCGCACGGATCGGTTTCTTGAACGTCATGGTCCAACTCCCTGTCGCTAGACGTTTGAGGTGCGGGTTCAGAGCGCGGCGGTATCGGTCTCGCCGGTGCGGATGCGCACGGCGCTGTCGAGGCTGAGGACGAAGATTTTTCCGTCCCCGATCTGACCGGTTTTGGCGGCGTTGGTGATGGTGTCGATGGTCTTGTCGACCTGGTCGGTCGCCACCGCCACCTCGATCTTGATCTTCGGCAGGAAGCTCACGGCATATTCGGCGCCGCGGTAGATTTCCGTGTGGCCCTTCTGACGCCCGTAGCCCTTGACCTCCGTCACGGTCATCCCGTGCACGCCGATCGCGGTGAGAGCGTCGCGGACCTCGTCGAGCTTGAAAGGCTTGATGATGGCCATGACGATTTTCATGGGTACAACCCCCGCTTAGGCCCCATTCCTGCACCGCAGGTTGTGGGCACGCTTGGTCGAGCGTTGCCGCGCAAGATGCCGGCAAGGCCACCGCCACGAATCAAGCCCCGTGCCAGATCGCCGCTTGGGTCATAAGCGGCTGGAAACCAAGGCCCTTTTCAGAAGCGCGAAGGGGTGGCTGCGACCGTTTGTCCTGGCCCGCCCAAAGATTGGCCAGCGCTGCCCAATAATTAATCGGCGCTCAAGCTGGGAATTGAATGGCCATGGCCATTGCGGGATGGTCGCGGAATCAGTGCATTTTCAGGAAAGGCGCGAGCCGGTTTTTCGTCCGAAAATGCGACCAGGCAAAAAGCCAGCCTGTTCCGCACCTCACAGGGCGTCGACGTCGGTCTCGCCGGTCCTGATGCGCACGGCCTGATCGATCGGGGTGACGAAGATCTTGCCGTCGCCGATCTGCCCGGTCTTGGCGGATGTGATGATGGCCTCGACGACTTTCTCGACGCGCTCGGCGGGCACCGCCACCTCGATGCGGATCTTGGGGAGGAAGTTCACGGCGTATTCGGCCCCGCGGTAGATTTCGGTGTGCCCTTTCTGGCGCCCGTAACCCTTGACCTCGCTCGCCGTCATCCCCTGCACGCCGACCGCGACCAGAGCGTCGCGAACCTCGTCGAGCTTGAATGGCTTGATCACCGCGACGACCAATTTCATCGAATTTGTCCCGTGCCGGTGGCGAGCGACCCCGATTGCATCGATCGGACGCAACAGAGACCCGCACCTTAACGGCCCCGAGGTGAAAGATTAAGCGATTAGTTCATGGCTTGAAGGGCTGTGGGCAGATCGGGAAAACGAGCCGGGACGCAAGGCCGCCGCGGTCCGTCCTCCCCCCTCTGTTCGCCACCGCCCATCACCCGTCCTGCGCTCTTCGCTCGCGCAACAGCCCTTCCTGCGCCACCGAGGCGACCAGCGTTCCGTCGCGGGCGAAAATCAGCCCGCGGGCAAATCCACGGGCGCCCGAAAGATTGGGGCTGTCCTGGGCGTAGAGCAGCCAATCGTCGGCGCGAAACGGCCGATGAAACCACAAGGCATGGTCGAGGCTCGCCGCCATCAGGGTCTTCTCGAACACGGTGCGGCCGTGCGGGATCAGGGCCGAATCGAGCAGCATCATGTCGGATGCATAGGCCAGCACGCATTGATGGATCGCCGGCTCGGCGGGCAACGGACCGGTCGTGCGGATCCAGACATGGAAGCGGTCGCCGTCGAGCTTTTTCCCGAGGTAGCGCTCGAACTCCACCGGCCGCAGCTCGATCGGGCGCTCGCGCTCGTAATAGCGCCGCACCGGGTCCGGCATCATCGGCAGCACGCGCTCCTTGATGGCGACTTCGTCCGGCAGCTGTTCCGGCTTGGGCACGTCCGGCATCTTCGCCTGGTGGCTGAGACCGCCCGACTCGTCGTGGTGGAACGACACCGCCATGGTGAAGATCGCCTCGCCGTGCTGGATCGCGACCACGCGCCGGGTGGTGAAGCTCTTGCCGTCGCGGATGCGATCGACCTCGTAGACGATCGGCACCTTGGTGTCGCCGGCAAGCAGGAAATAGGCGTGCAGGGAATGCGGCGGCCGGCCGCCGACGTCGACGGTGCGGCAAGCCGCGACCAGCGCCTGGCCGATCACCTGCCCGCCGTAGACGCGCTGCCAGCCCACCTGCGGGGAGCGACCGCGGAACAGGTTGACCTCGAGCTGCTCGAGATCGAGGACGGCGAGGAGATCCTGAACGGCGGAGGACATGGGCGACCTTCCCTGCGCTTTCCCATATCACCCGCGGCGGCCGCTCGCGACAATGCTATAGTCCGGGCGGGAGCCGGCCATGGAGCCATCGTCTCGCAGTCCGCGGCAGATCGACGTGCTGATCGGCGGCGCCGGAGTCGCCGGCCTCGCGCTGGCGATCGCGTTGCGCCAGAGCCTCGAGCTCTCGGTCGCGGTCGCCGACCCGGCGCTCGAGCGCGCGCAAGCGGACGCCCGCGCCTCCGCCATCGTCGCCGCGGCGCGGCACATGTTCGAGGCCCTCGGCGCCTGGGAGAAGCTCGCGGCGCAGCCGATCCTCGACATGGCGGTGACCGACAGCCGGCTCGAGGACGCGGTGCGGCCGACCTTCCTCACCTTCGACGGCGAGGTCGAGCCTGGAGAACCCTTTGCCCACATGGTCGAGAACGACCCGCTGCGAGCGGCGCTGCTGGAACGGGCAAAGGAAGAAGGGGTCGCGCTGATACCGGCCGCGGTCGCCGGTTTCGAGCGCGCGTCCAGTCGCGTCGACATCGGGCTGTCGGTCGGCGGCGGGATCGCGGCGCGGCTCCTGGTCGCGGCCGACGGCGCCCGTTCCGCGATCCGCCGGCGCGCCGGCATCGCGAGCCACGGCTGGAGCTACGGCCAGTCCGCGATCGTCGCCACCGTCGCCCACGAGCGCGATCATCATGGGCGCGCGGAAGAGCATTTTCTGCCCGCCGGGCCGTTCGCGATCCTGCCGCTGACCGGCCGGCGCTCGTCGATCGTGTGGACCGAGACGACGCCGGAGGCCGCGCGCATCGTCGCGTTGCCCGACGACGGATTCCACGCCGAGCTCGAGCGCCGCTTCGGGCTGCATCTCGGCGAGATCGCGGCGCAAGGTCCGCGCGGCATCCATCCGCTCGGGCTTTCCGTCGCCCGCGCGTTCGTCGCGGATCGCCTCGCGCTCCTCGGCGATGCCGCCCACGTCATCCATCCGATCGCGGGCCAGGGCCTCAACATGGGGCTCAAGGACGTCGCCGCGCTCGCCGAGGTGATCACCGACGCCGTGCGGCTCGGGCTCGATCCCGGCTCGCTCGCCGTGCTCGAGCGCTACCAGCGCTGGCGGCGCTTCGACACCATGGCGATGGGCTTTGCGACCGACGGCCTCAACCGGCTGTTCTCCAATCGGTCGGGCGCGCTGCGGCTCGCGCGCGACGTCGGCCTCGGCCTGGTCGACCGGCTGCCGCCGCTCAAGCAGTTCTTCATCCGCGAGGCGGCGGGCCTCACCGGCGAGGTGCCGAAGCTGTTGCGCGGCGAGGCGTTATGATGGCCACAGTAGGGTGGGCAAAGGCGCGGGCCAAGAATTCGGCTCCTGCCAAGCAAAGATCATAGCGCCGTGCCCACGCGTACTCAGCGCTTCGGGCATCGCGTGGGCACGGCGCGCGCACGCGATTTTGCCTATACGGCAACGCCGAGCCTTGCGCGCCTTTGCCCACCCTACAAAACCGCGCCGCCCCGCCGGCTTTCAACTACACGAACGGGATCGCCAGCACGTGCTCCTTGAAGGCCGGGCGCTGCTCGATGCCGGTGAACCAGCGCTCGAGATTGGGAAGCGGCGGCCGCTCCGGAATGAGGCGGCGGAAGCGGTAGGCCATCAGCGCCACCGGAATATCGCCCATCGACAGCGCATCGCCGGCGACGAACGCGGTCTTGCCGAGCTGCGCGTCGAGGATCTGCATCGCCGCGATGGTCTTGGCCTTGCCGGCGTCGATCGCCGCGTGGTCGCGCTTTTCCGGCGGGGTGCGGATCAGGCCCCAGAACACCGGCGTGATCGCCGGTGCCGCGACCGTGAGCTGCCAGTCCATCCAGCTGCCGGCGCGCGCGCGCTCCTCGAGCTCCGCGGGCTCGAGCCGGCCGGGGCCATATCTCGCCGCGAGATAGCGCACGATCGCGTTCGATTCCCAGAGCGTGAACCCGTCCTCCTCGAGCGTCGGCACCAGGCCGTTCGGGTTCATGGCGAGGTAGGCGGGCTCGCGGTTCTTGCCGAAGGCGCCGCCGACGTCGATGCGCTCGTGCGGCAGGCCGAGCTCGCCGACCGCCCACATCACCTTCTGCACGTTGACCGAGGTGTTTCGCCCCCAGATCTTGATCATGCCTTGCCCTCTTGCTCCTCGAGGCCTCCAAGCACCGTAGGTTGGGTCGAGCGCAGCGAGACCCAACAGTCCGCGGCTCGACTTTGTTGGGTCTCGCAAGAGCTCGACCCAACCTACGAGATGCTCCCACGCCGCGGTCAATCCAGCCGGCGCGCTTCCTCCGCCAGCATGATCGGGATGCCGGCGCGGATCGGATAGGCGAGCTTGGCGGCGCGCGAGATCAGCTCCTGCTTCTCGGCATCGTATTCGAGCGGCCCCTTGGTCAGCGGGCAGACCAGGATTTCCAGGAGCTTCGGGTCGACGGTGTTGGCGGGACGGTCGGGCGGCGAGGTGGTCATGACGCACTCCGGACGATTGGCTCGTGTGCCGTATAGCATGCGGCAGCGCTCGATGCCGCCGGAAACTCTCATTGCAGCGGCGTCTCGCCGCCCGTGGTCTTCTTGGCCAACTCGATCTCGGTGACCGCGATCAGGATCTCGGCCCGCGTCTTCAGGTCGGGGGCCTCGAGCAGCGCCTGCTTCTCGGCGGTGCCGTAGGGCGACATCATGGCGAGCGCGTTCACCAGCGCCTCGTTGGGGGCGTTCTCGATTCCCTCCCAGTCGGCCTTGAGATCGTTGGCCTTGAGAAAATCGGAGAGCGCCTTGAGCAGGTTCTCGCGGTCGACCGCGTCCTCGCCCTTGCGGGCGACGAAATCATCGACGAAGGGCGTGTAGCGCACGCGGCACTGGCGATAGGGCGTCGAGACCGCGAGCTCCTCCTCGACGCGGAAGCGGACGACGCCGGTGAGCTGCACGAGGTAGCGGCCGTCGCCGGTCTCGGCGATCTGGGTGATGCGGCCGACGCAGCCGACCTTGTAGAGATTGGGCTTGTCTTCGGGCCCGGGATGGGCGTCGTCGGGCTGGATCATGCCGATCAGGCGGTGGCCGGCGCGCAAGGCATCGTCGACCATCGCCAGGTAGCGCGGCTCGAAAATGTTGAGCGGCATCTGCCCGCGCGGCAGGAGGAGCGCCCCCGGCAGCGGAAACACCGGGATCACGTCGGGGAGGTCGCCGGGGCTCTGATAGACCGCATTCATCGGCATGGTCGTCATCCACCGAGCGCGATCGACGTCCGCCGGGTCGCCGGGCCCGGCTCACGAGAACAGGATCGACGACAACCGCTTGCGCCCGGAGACGGTGGCCTCGTCGGTCGGCCCCCAGGCCTCGAAGAACTGAACGAGCTGCTTGCGCGCGCCGTCGTCGTTCCATTTGCGGTCGCGCTTCACGATCTCGAGCAGGTTGTCGACCGCCTCCTGGCGGCGTCCCTTGCCGCTCAGGGCGACCGCGAGATCGAACCGCGCCTGATGGTCGCGCGGATCGGCGGCGACCTTCTTCTCGAGGTCGTCGACCGGCCCGACCGATTTCGCCTGCTCCGCCACCTCGAGCGCGGCGCGCGCGGCGGCGACCGCGGCGTCGTTGCGCTTCCCTTCCGGCACCAAGGCGAGCGTCTGCTTGGCCTGCTCGATCGCGCCGGTCGCGACGTAGGAGCGCGCGAGGCCGGCGAGCGCGGCGACGTTGCCGGAGTCCTGCGCCAGCACCTCGGCGTAGAGGTTGGCGGCGCCGGCGGCGTCGTTCTTGGCGAGCGCCTCGTCGGCCGCCTCGAGCAGGTCCTGCTCCTCGCCGCCGAGGCGGTCCTTGGTGACGCGCTCGATGAAGGCGGTCACCTGGCTTTCCGGCAGCGCGCCGAGGAAGCCGTCGATCGGCTTGCCGTCGACGAAGGCGAACACCGCCGGGATCGACTGGATGCCGAGCTGCCCCGGGATCGAGGGATGCTTGTCGATGTCCATCTTGACGAGCTTGACCTTGCCCTTGGCGGCCTTGACCGCCTTCTCGAGCACCGGGCCGAGCTGCTTGCACGGCCCGCACCACTCGGCCCAGAAGTCGACCAGCACCGGCTGGCGCTTGGACTCCTCGATCACGTCCTTGACGAAGGTCTGGGTGGTCGTGTCCTTGACCACGGCGGCCGCCGTCGCCTCACCGCCTTGCAACATCGTCATCCTGCTTGTCCTTCGTCTCTCTTCCCCGACCCGGCCGGCCGGCTCGGGGCCCTCCGACCCCGTGATTTTACCCCCGCAATATGCCGGATTAGATGGGGTCGGCGGGGATGTTTGCAATCGCGGATGTCTTAGACCGGGCGCTCCGGTTCCGCCACCGGCTCGATCCCATTGGCGCTAAGTTTTAAGGTCGTCATTGCCGGGCTTGACCCGGCAATCCATCCAATCTTCATAAGAACTTCCCGCGAAGAGGATGGATGCGCGGGTCAAGCCCCATAGGCGCTAAGATAAGGCGCTGACCGAGGTCATTTGTAGTTTCCTTTGTCGTGGCGGCTCGGCGAGCTGGCGCATTCGAGTGAGCAGAATGCGCAGTGTAGTATCGATGTTAGGC
>WNFC01015222.1_pt1 | contig 15346 bp, 17 predicted proteins | sample 5400541 | NCBI WGS metagenome assembly WNFC01 (sample SAMN13153342, study PRJNA577476) | soil metagenome | isolation source: 120 cm saprolite under Douglas fir tree site 2 hole 2 replicate 1 | place: USA:California | collected 2015-04-18
AGGGCGCGCCGACCCTTGTCGTCCCCGAGCTCGAGTCGCCGCGCGCGCGCGCCGCCGCGCCCGACCTCGCCCAGCGCACCTGGGGCGAGACCGATGACCCGTACGCGCTCGTCGCGCAGCTTGTCGGCGGACGCGGCGATGTCCTGGTCGCGGATCAGATGTGGGCGCTCTTCACCCTGGGCCTCCAGAAGGCGCTCGGCGGCCGTGGCTTCGCTCTCGCGTCCGGCCTCACGCGCGAGCTGCGGATGCGGAAGGACGCCTCCGAGCGCGAGGCGCTGCGCGCGGTCTCCGCGTCCGCCGACCGCGCGTACGCACGAATGCTGCCGCGCGATTTCGCGGGACGCCGCGAGCGTGACATCGCCGCCGATCTCGCGACGCTCCTCCGCGAGGAGGGCCACGACGAGGTCGCCTTCACGATCGTGGCCTCGGGGCCGAATGGCGCGTCACCGCATCACGCGACCGGCGATCGTGTCGTCGGCACGGGCGAGACGATCGTGCTCGACTTCGGCGGCACGCGCGAGTGGTACTGCTCCGATATCACGCGCACCGTCTTCGTCGGCGAACCGGACGGCGAGGTGCGAAAGGTGCACGACACGGTGCGCCGCTCGCAGGAGGCCGGGTACGCGGCGGCGCGGACCGGCGCGACCGCGGAGAGCGTGGATGCGGCCTCGCGGAAGGTCATCGACGACGCGGGCTATGGGAAGTACTTCATCCACCGGACCGGTCACGGCATCGGCCTCGATGGCCACGAGCATCCCTATCTGGTGCAGGGGAATACCGAGCGGCTCGAGCCGGGTATGGCCTTTTCGATCGAGCCCGGGATCTACCTGCCGGGCCGCTTCGGCGTGCGCATCGAGGACATCGCGATCCTCGGCGACGACGGACGTGCGGAGCCACTCAATCGCGCCGACCACGCGCTCGCGCTTGTCAGGTAGCCGTGCGCTTCTGGCTCGCGGTCTTTGTCGCCGCGGTCGCGCAGCTCGCGGTGTATCTACAGGTCGGGACGTGGATCGGCACGGCCGCCGTCCTCGCGGTCGCCTACATCGTCTTCGCGTCACTCGGCGCCGGCTGGTTCGCGGCGCGGCGCTCCGCGCTCGCGGGCGGGCTCTCTGCGCTGCTCGGGGCGGCGATCTATGCCGTCGTCTCGTTCCTCGGACCCGCGGCTCGGGGCATGACCGTTCTCGACCTTCTCGGCTGGGAAGCGCGTCTGCTGCTCGAAGTCCTCCCCTACGTGGCCATCGGGGCGGCCGCGGGTGCGCTCGGCGGTGCGCTGCGCCGCAGAGCCCTGCGCGCTCCCCTGCCCCGTGCGAGGAAATAGTGCGCACGCGCCTCGTCGCCTCCGTCATCGCGACGACTGTCGGCCTTGCGTTCTGGTGGGCGCTGACCGAGCCGCTTCCGGTGCCATCGGCGATCCTGCTCGCGATACCGGCGGCGATCCTGTTCTGCGCCGGCCTCATCGCCGGAAGGCTCGGCGTGGTCGCGGGGCCGGTCGCGCTCCTCTTCTCGCTCTTCGTGGGGAGCATCATCGCGACGCAGCTGCATCAATACTTCACACCGAGCACGCCGCCGATCTCGTCGTTCGGCGCGCTCATCGCGCTCTCGCTGCCCGAGCTGCTCGCCCCGCTGGCCGCGGCCGCCCTGCTGGGTGCGGCCGGCGGCTTCTTCGGCGAGCGGCTCATGCCCACCCCGATGCGCTGATCTCAGACTGCGGTTCTCATCGCCTCGCCAGGTACGCGGCGAGCTTGTCGAAGCCCTCCGTCCATCCGACTGTCGAGCCGTCGCGCTCGCTCTCCGGGACGCCCGTCTGGTGAAAGAGCACGAGGGTCTTCCCGCCGCGCTCGACGAAAGTCACCGTGACCAACGTTGCGATTGGTTTCCCCGTGGTGCCCTCGCCGCTCATGCGCATGACGATCCGTTCCGGTGCCTTGACCTCGAGGTATTCGCCGGTGATCGGGTAGTCCTTGCCGTCCAGCGTGTAGCGCATGACCACGTGGATCTTCCCGCCGGGCCGCGGATCCGATTCCGCCTCCGGGATCGTGAAGTCATTGGGTCCGATCCAGTGCCGCAGGTGCTCGGCCTTGGTCCACGCTTCGAACACCGTCTGGCGGGGCGCGTCGAAGATGCGCGTGATGATGACCTCGCGGGCGTCCTTGCGCCGGTCGCGCAGGTACGACGTGAGCTTGTCGAGGATCTCGGTGTAGCCCTGGCGCTCGAGGGCCTCGTCTTCGGCCATCTCCCACGAAAGCGTGAGCTTCGTCTTGCCCGGGCCGGCGTCCTCGAAGGTCGTGCGCATGATCCGGCCGTCGCCGATGGCCATGACGATCAGCTCGGCCTTCCGTATTTCGTCGTACGTGCCGCCGAAGAAGAAGCCCTCGGCTCCCTCCAGGGGACGCATCTCGATGTTGAACGACCCGCCTTCGCGGAGATCGATCTTCGCCGAGGGAGTCGTCCATTCCTTGCTGGCCATCCAATGGAGCATGTGCTCGGGCTCGGTGTAGACACGCCACACGAGATCGCGTGGCGCGTCGAACACCCTCGTCATCGTCATGACACGCTTCGTCGGGACGCGGCTCGTCGCGCTCACAGGGTCGCCAGCAGAGTGTCGAGCCGGTCGTACGACTCGCGCGCGCCCGACTCCATGCCGGATTGCACCATGCCATCGCGGTCCTCGCGCGTGTCGAAGGTGCTGGTCGAGGTCATGAAGGTGCGGCCGCCACGCTCCTCGAGCACCAGAGTGTTCACCGAGATGTGCCCGGGCAGACCCTCCCATTCGAAGGTCATGACCACGCGCTGCGGCGGGACGATCTCCTTGAACACGCCGCGGAACCCGTACTCGCCGTCCGGGCCCTTCTGAACGAAGCGCCACGCGCCGCCCGGACGCGCGTCCAGTGCGTCGACCGTCGTCGTGTAGCGCGCCGGACCCCACCACTGCGGTATGAGCTCCGGGTCGGTGAGCGCCCGAAAGGCGAGCGCGCGCGGCGCGTCGAACTCTCGCGTGATCACGATCTCGCGCTCACCGCGCGCCGCGACGGTCATCGTCGAACTCGTGGAGCTACTTGTTGCGGCCATGTCTCTTCTCCCTTTGTAGTTCCTGCAGATAGGTGTCCAGACGATCGAGGCTTTGCTCCCAGAAGCGGCGGTAGCGCTCGATCCACTCGTCGGCGTCCTTGAGCGGCCGCCCGTTCAGCGTGCAAGGGCGGTACTGCGCCTCGCGGCCGCGCTCGACCAGACCGGCGCGTTCGAGCACCTTGAGGTGCTTGCTGATCGCCGGCATGGTCATGTCGAACGGCTTGGCGAGCTCGGTGACGGTGACCTGGCCTCTGGCCAGGCGGGCGAGGATGGCCCGCCGGGTCGGGTCGGCGAGGGCCGCGAACGTGGCGCTCAGCTGGTCGGCCTGTGTCGTCATTTCACCCTCTAGTTAAATAACTAGATGGTTTAATACATGAGCCGGCGGGGCCTGTCAAGGAGGGTTGTTCCTAGGGAATGAGCGGGGCGGCGGCGCCAAGGGCCCACTGGTAGAGCGAGTTCGGGAGGATCCCGAGCGCGACCACCGCGAGCGCCGAGACGCCGAGCGAGAAGGACAGGAGCCGCGAGGGGATGAGCGCTGGCGCGCCGCTCTCGGCGTCGTACATGTACATGTGCACGACGACGCGCAGGTAGTAGAACGCCGCGAGCACGGCGTTGAGGGCGAGAAGGACGGCAAGCCACACGTACCCCGCGTCGAGCACGGGCTGGATCACCAGGAACTTGGCCACGAAGCCGACGGTCGGGGGGACGCCGGTGAGCGAGATGAGGAACACCGCGAACGCGAGCGCGCCAAGGGGCTCACGGCGCGCGAAACCGTTCAGCTCGTCGAGGGTCGCGCCGCGCGTGCCCTCGAGGTCGATGTAGAGGAGGCACGCGAACGCGCCGAGGTTCATGAGCCCGTAGGCGAACACGTAGAAGAGCACCGCGGCACCGGACGACGTCCCGGCCGAAACCGCGGCCACCGCCGCGAGGATGTACCCGGTGTGCGCGATGCTCGAGTACGCGAGCATCCGCTTCGTATTCGTCTGCACGAGGGCGACGACATTGCCGGCGGTCATCGTGATCGCGGCGAGCACCGCGAACACTGCCGACCAATCGACCGCGAGCGGGCCCATCGCTGAGATGAGCACGCGCAGGATGGCGGCGAACGCAGCGGCCTTCGGCGCGACGGACATGAAGGCGGTCGCCGGCGTGGGCGCGCCGTCGTACGCGTCCGGTGTCCATTGGTGGAAGGGCACGACCGCCGCCTTGAACCCAAGGCCCACGGTGATGAGCGAGAGCGCGATGATCGTCTGCCCGTTCGCGAGGCCGGTCGTGCGCAGCACGCCGACGATGTCCGAGTAGCGCGTCGATCCGGTGACGCCGAAGAGCCACGCGAAGCCGTACACGAGGAGGGCGGAGCTGAATGCCCCGAGAAGGAAGTACTTGAGGGCGGCCTCATTCGAGAAGCGGTCGCGCCGCTGGATCCCCGCGAGCACGTAGACCGGGATGGTCATGAGCTCGAGGCCGACGAAGAGGGTGATGAGGTCGGTCGCGAGCGTGATGGTCATCGCGCCGACCGTGGAGAAGAGCAGCGTCGCGTAGTACTCCCCCGCCGGCACCTTCTTGCGCTCCAGGTACGAGGGCGCGACGAGCGTCGCGAAGAGCGCGAGGATCACGAAGAGTGCGCGGAAGAAGTTGGTGAAAGCGTCCACCTGCACGAAGCCACCGAAGAAGACGCCGTACGAGCGGAGCGCGGCCTGCGATGGATAGGGCGCGAGCCCGTTCGGCGCGAAGACGGCGACGAGGAGCCCGACGGTGACGATGATCGGGAGCCAGAGACGCGCGGCGGCACGCGAGAGCGTCGCGTCGGCGACGATGACCACGCCGGCGGTGAGGGTCACGATGAGCTCGGGGGTGATGGCGACGATGTCGTTCACTTGACCGCCACCTGCCAAGTCGGGTCGGTCGCGAGCCGGAGGATACGGTCAAGGCTCGGCTGGATGATCGCGATCGCAGGCTGCGGGATGACGCCCAGTGCGACGGTGAGCAGGAGGAGCGGCACCGCGCAGGCGACTTCGATCGGTGAGAGATCCGGCAGCAGCTTGTAGTGCTCCCGGGCTGGGCCGTACATCACGCGCCCGAACATCCAGAGCAGATAGACCGCGGCGAGGATCACCCCGATCGCGGCCAAGGGGCCCCAGAAGAGGCCGCCCAGGGGCACACCGCCGAACTGGAACGTCCCGAGGATCACGAGGAACTCGCCCACGAACCCGTTGAGGCCGGGGAGACCGAGCGACGCGAGCACGAACACGCCGAAGAACGTCGTGAAGAGCGGCCAGTGGTTCGCGAGGCCGCCGAGGTCCGCGATGACGCGGCGGTGCGTGCGCTCGTACTGGATGCCGACGAAGAGGAACAGCGCGCCGGTCACGAAGCCGTGGTTGAGCATCTGCAGGACCGCGCCGACGGCGCCCTGCGGATTCAGCACGAAGATGCCGAGCGTCACGAAGCCCATGTGCGCGACCGACGAGTACGCGACGAGCTTCTTGAGGTCCTTCTGCACCGTCGAGACCGCCGCGCCGTAGAGGATCGCGATCACCGACAGCACGATGATCACGGGCAGCCAGAGCTGCGTGCCCGTCGGGAACAGGGGCAACGCGAACCGCAGGAAGCCGTAGCCGCCGGCCTTCAGCAGCACGCCCGCGAGGACGATCGAGCCCGCGGTCGGCGCCTCCACGTGCGCGTCGGGCAGCCAGGTGTGGAACGGGAACATCGGCAGCTTGATCGCGAACGCGAGGCCGAACGCCAGGAAGACCCAGAACTGGAACTCCGCGGAGAACTGGTTGCGGATGACGAGCAGGTCCGGCAGCGACAGCGTGCGCGAGCCCTCGGGCCCCGAGGCGAGCCACACCGCCACGATGCCCACGAGCATCACCAGGCTCCCGGCGAGGGTGAAGATGACGAACTTCAGGGTCGAGTAGATGCGGCGCGTGCCGCCCCAGATACCGATGATCAGGTACATCGGCACGAGCATCAGCTCGAACATCACGTAGAAGAGGAACAGGTCGAGCGAGATGAACACGCCGACCATCCCGATCTCGAGGATGAGGAACGCGGCCATGAAGGAGGCCACGCGGTCCTTGATCGCGCCGCCGCAGGAGTACAGGACCGAGATGAACGTGAGCAGCGTGGTCATCGGCACGAGCAGGACCGACACGCCGTCGACGCCGACGAAGTAGCGGATCCCGAGGCTCGGCAGCCACGCCGCCTTCTCGACGAGCTGGAAGTCCGCCTCGCCGACCTTGAACTGCGCGAGCATCGCCAGCGAGAGCACGAGCTCGACCAGCGTGGTCACGGCCGCCACCTGTTTCACCGCGCGCGGATCGCTCCGGTACACGTACAGCGGGAGCAGGCCAAACGCCGGCACGACGAGGAGCAGCGTGAGGATGTGGTCGATGGTCATCGTTTGAAGACCCCGGCGGCGTAGCCGCCGTACGCGACGAGCACGACGAGCAGGCCGACCACCACCGTGAGCGCGTAGTTCCCGACCACGCCCGTCTGAAGCCGGCGCGCGCCGCCGCCGCCCACGGCCGCAAGACGGCCGATGCCGTTCGCGATGCCGTCGATGACGTGGACGTCGAAGGCCCAGAGGACGCCGAAGAACGCGCGGACCGCCTCGAGGATGCGGTGGTCGTAGAGCTCGTCGACGTAGTACTTGTTCACGAGCAGGCGGTAGACGGGGCCCGCGGCACGCGTCACGGCCGCCGGGTCGGGGCGGTGACGGACGTACATCGCGATCCCGATGACGATGCCCACGACCCCCGCGACGACCGAGACGGCCGCGAGCGCGATGAGCGTGCCGAGCTCGGGCGCGTGCGCCGCGGCGCCCTCCACCGTGACCGCGGGCCCGAGGAACGAATGGATAAAGCCCTGATCCGGCGGGAAGCCGATGAGCAGTCCGAGCGCCGCGCTGCCGACGGCGAGCGCGACGAGGGGCAGGGTCATCACCGCGGGCGACTCGTGCGCGTGGTCGAAGAGGTGGTGGTCGCGCGGCTCGCCGTGGAAGGTCATCCACATCGCGCGCGTCACGTAGAACGCGGTGAGGATCGCGGTCACGATGCCGACCGCCCAGAGCACGGTCTGTCCTGAGAGGAACGCGCCGCTGAGGATCTCGTCCTTCGACCAAAAACCGGCGAGCGGTGGCAGCGCGGCGAGGGCCCCACCCGCGACGAGCATCGTCCAGTAGGTCACGGGCATCTTGCGGCGCAGGCCGCCCATCTTCCGCATGTCCTGCTCGTTCGCCACCGCATGGATGACCGAGCCGGAGCCGAGGAAGAGGAGCGCCTTGAAGAACGCGTGCGTCGCGAGATGGAAGATCGCCGCGACGGGCGCGCCCACGCCGAGAGCGAGGAACATGTAGCCGAGCTGCGACACCGTCGAGTAGGCCATGACGCGCTTGATGTCGAACTGCACGAGCGCGATGGTCGCGGCGAAGATCGCCGTGACCGCGCCGACGACAGCGACGAGCTGGAGCGCGGGCCCGGCGGCGACGAAGAGCGGCGTCGAGCGCGCCACCAGGTACACGCCGGCGGTGACCATCGTCGCCGCGTGGATGAGGGCGGACACCGGCGTCGGGCCCTCCATCGCGTCCGGCAGCCATGAATAGAGCGGCAGCTGCGCGGACTTCCCGGTGGCGCCGACGAAGAACGCGACGCAGATCAGCACCAGGTTCGCCTGCGTGGCGATGCCGACCTTCGCGAACACGTCGGTGTAGGTCATCGACCCGAACACGAGGAACGTCGTGATCATGCCGATCGTGTAGCCCCAGTCGCCGATGCGGTTCATCCAGAAGGCTTTGTTCGCTGCGTGTTGCGGGGCGGGCTTGTCGAACCAGAACCCGATCAGCAGATACGAGCAGAGGCCGACCCCCTCCCAGCCCACGAACATGAGGAGGTAGTTGTCGGCCATCACCAGCAGCAGCATCGCGAAGGCGAAGAGCGAGAACCAGGTGAAGAAGCGCGCGAAGCCGTTGTCGTGGGCCATGTAGCCGTTGGCGAAGATGAAGATCAGCGAGCCGACGACGGTGACCACGAGGAGCATCACGCTCGAGAGCGGATCCACCAGCGCTGAGACGTTGATGGTGAAGTCACCGACGCCGATCCAGCGATACAGCGTGACCGTGGTGCGCTCGTGTCCCCCGAGCACCTCAAGGAACACGCCGACCGCGATCATCGCGGAGACGACCATCGCGCCCGCGGCGATCCAACCGGTGGCGTGCCGGAGCCAACGGCGTCCGAAGAGCCCGTTGACCAGGAACGCGGCGAGGGGCAGCGCCGGGATGAGCCAGACGTTGGCGATCACCCTGCTCCCTTAACCCTTCATCGCGTGGACCTCGTCCACGTCGACGGTGGGTCGGTTGCGATACGACGACAGCACGATGGCGAGGCCGACCGCGACCTCGGCGGCCGCGATCACGAAGATGAACACGACGAAGACGCTGCCCCGCTCGTCGGGGCTTCCGGCGCGGCGCGAGAACGCGACGAGCGCCAGGTTCGCGGCGTTGAGCATGAGCTCGACGCACATCAGGATCCGCGATGAAGGCGCCGACGGGGACATTCACCTATTCGTCGTCCCGCTTGACCAGGACGATCGCGCCGATCATCGCCGCGAGCAGCAGGACCGATGCGACCTCGAACGGAAAGGCGAAGTCGCGGAACACGCTCGTCGCGAGCGGGACGAGGTCGCCGCCCTTCGTCGTCGGATGCGCGCTGTCGCGGAACGAGAAGGCGAAGAGCGCGACGAAGATGCCGATCGGCGCGACGAACAGCGCGGCCCACGGCGTCTGCTTCTGGAAGAAGAGGCCGTAGGGCCGCTCCTGCTGCGGCGTGAACATGACTCCGTAGAGGATGAGCACGGTGATCGCGCCGACATAGATGAGCACCTGGAACGCGGCGATCGTCTCGGCGCCGAGGAGAACGAACATCCCGGCATTGCAGAGGAACGTGAAGGCCATGAGGAGCGCGGCGCCGGTGATGCGGTTCAGGAACACCACGCCGACGGCGCCGCCGACGATGCCGATCGTGAGCAGGGCGAAGACGATCGTCTCGATGACGTCGTACGACACGGCCTAGCCCGACCGTTCCGCAGTCGCGAGGGCAACACGTCGCGTCTCGAGGCGCTGCCGCAGCGCCGCAAGCCGGCGACGCTGTAGATAAGGGATCGCCGCGGCGAAAGCGGCGAGCAGCGCCCAGTTCGCGACCGCCACGGGAAGCTTCTGGTCCGGGAAAGCCAGCAGCAGCGTGGCCGTGACCATCAGGTTGACCAGCGTCACCGGGATCAGGAATTTCCAGCAGAGCGACATGAGCTGATCAATCCGGAAGCGCGGCAGGGTGGCGCGGATCCACATGAACACGAGGACGAAGAAGTAGGTCTTGAGCGTGAACCATAGGACGCCGAGGGCCGGGCCGATGATCGGGTTGATGTCAGTGAGCGGGCCGTGCCAGCCGCCGAACCAGAGTGTGGTCAGGATCGACGACACCACGGTCACCTCGCCGTACTCGGCGACGAAGAACAGGCCCCAGCGCATGCCCGAGTACTCCGTGAGGAATCCCGCGACAAGCTCCGACTCGGCCTCGGGCAGATCGAACGGGTTGCGGTTCGTCTCCGCGAGGCCGGCGATGAAGTAGGTCACGAACGCGAGCGGAAGGATGAGCACGTTGATGAAGATCCCGGGCTGGCTGTCGACGATGTGCGTCAGCGAGAGCGAGCCGACCACGAGCACGACGGTGACGAGCGAGACGATCTGCGGCACCTCGTACGAGATGAGCTGCCCCGCGGACCGAAGGCCGCCGATGAGCGAGTACTTGTTGTTCGACGCCCATCCGGCGATCACGACGCCGAGGACGGTCATCGAACCGAGGGTCGTGAGGTAGAGGAGGCCGATGTTGAGATCGGCGCCGACGACGCCCGGCGCGAACGGGATGACGACGTACGACGCGAGCATCGGGCTGAACACGATCGCCGGCGCCGCGAGGAAGAACCAGCGATCAGTGAGCCGCGCGCGGATGTCCTCCTTGCCAAGGAGCTTTATGGCGTCGGCGAAGGTCTGCAGGAGACCCCATGGTCCGGTGTGGATCGGGCCGACGCGGTCCTGGATGATCGCCTGGATCTTTCGCTCGAGGTAGATCTGCGCGAGCGCGCCGTTAAATACGAGACCGGCCGCGAGCGCGATCGCGATGACCAGGCGCAGCACGGCCCAGATCGCGGGATCGAGGCCGAAGGGGCCGACCGGCACGGCTCAGCCGCCCCGCGCGTCGCTGCGCGGGGGGAGGAACGTCTTCCGAAGTGGGTGGCCGGGGAAAGATTCCTCGAGGAAGATGCGGCGCAGGTCCGGGTGGCCGTCGAACTCGATGCCGAACATGTCGTAGGTCTCGCGCTCGGGCCAGTTCGCCCCCTCCCACACCGGCACGAGCGAGGGCATGTGCGGATCGAGCTCGGTGCATGACGTGCGCAGCATCACGAAGACGTGCGTCTTCGTGCCGCGCACGAACGTGACGCTGCGGAGCTCGCCCCCCGTGTCGACGCCGGCGTTCACCGAATAGAGATCGCAGCGCGTCGAGGGGTCGTCACGCACGATGCGTGCGACGTCGACCAGATGCTCGCGCGCGACGTCGACGACGACCATGTCGTGGAGAACGCTGATCTTCGCGCGTTCGCCGATCCGCTTCGCGAGCGCGGCGCTGGCGGCGGCGAGATCGACCTTTGTCTTCGGTGTGCTTAGTACCAATTCAAGGCCTTCTTCTTCCACGCGTAGAACAGGCCCACCACCAGGATCGCGATGAAGATGGCCATCTCGCCGAGCCCGTACCACCCGAGGTCGCGGAACAGCACCGCCCACGGGAAGAGAAAGATCACCTCGACGTCGAAGACGACGAAGAGCAGAGCGAACACGTAGAAGTGCGCGGGGTAGCGGCCCCAGGCTTGGCCGACCGGCTCCTCACCCGATTCGTAGGTCCGGAGCTTCTCCTGCGTCGGCTTGAAGGGCGCCAGAAGGTGTGAAAGCAGCATCATTCCGATGACGACCGCGGCCCCGACCACAAAAAAAGCGAACACGTAGACATAGGAAAGGTTGTAGTCGGGCACGCGCGTAGCGTACGAAGGCCCCAGAACCTCCGCAAACTCGCGAAAAAACCGTGGTCGCAGAGGCCGATCGTTCGGGTGGCGCCGCCGCAACGGCCGAGTTGACACGCGCGTTACAGGGTCGGTGATTCGGGGAGGGTTTCAGGGTTTTGACGGCGCATAGCCGAAGAGCGCACGCCACACCGTCGCCGCGACTTGTCGCGCGACGGATGCTCAGGCTCGGCCTGGCAGCGCTGCGTGGTGGCGCCGGCGATCTGCGGAACGCCGCGTTCATCCTCTTTGGCGAGCGCATCCCCGCGGTGGCCGCCGCGTTCTACGGGCCCCGCGGCCTCCGGCTCGTCCTCAACGTCGGGACCGCGCTCCTCGTCCTCTCGCTCCCGCTGACCGCCGCTGCGAACGCGCAAGCGACGACCGCACCCGAGACCGTCGCGCTCGCGTCCGTCGCGAGCGTGAGCGACGACGGTGCAGCGCGCGCCGCGACCGCAGCGCGCGGTCTGCTCGCGGGGTCGCACAGCGTCGTCACCGTCGCGGCCGAGGATGTGCGGCCGGTCATCGAATACAAGGTCGCGGACGGCGACAACCTCGGTGCGATCGCGCAGAAGTACCAGGTCGACCTCGACGACCTCGCGTACGCGAACGGGATTGACGATGAGATCCGGACGCTGCACATCGGCGAGTCGCTGCTCATCCCGCCGGGACAGGGCGCGCTCTACACCGTTACGGACAGCGACACGATCATCTCGGTCGCGAAGAAGTTCAGCGTCGACCCGTCGGCGATCATGACCTACAACCGCCTCTACTTCGAGCCCGAGCACTTCGCGCCGGGTCAGCTCATCTTCGTGCCCGGCGCCGAGGTGCCGGCCATGAAGCGCATCACCGCGCCACGCTCGATCCCGATCCCGGGCCAGCTCCCGGCACGCACCGGTCAGCTCTCGTGGCCGGTCCGCGGCGTCCTCACGCAGTACTTCTGGTGGGGACACACCGGTGTCGATCTCGCCGCTCCGTACGGCACGACGATCGGCTCGTCCGACGACGGCGTGGTCGTCGCGACCGGTTGGGTCGCGGTCGGCGGCCTTCGCGTCTGCGTGCAGCACTCCGGTGGCCTGCAGACCTGCTACTACCACACGAGCGCGGTGTACGTGAGCCCGGGTCAGGCCGTCGTCCGTGGTCAGGCGCTCGCCGCGATCGGCATGACCGGTGTGACGACCGGCCCGCACGTCCACTGGGAAGTGAAGCTCAACGGAGTCGCCGTAAACCCGCTCGCCTACTAGGCCCGGCGGCCCGCCCTCGCGCGACTCCTCCCTATGCTCGTTCCGATGTTCCGCGCTGTTCACGCCGACCGCGGCGGTCGGATCCTCGTGACCGATCACCCGGCGCTCGCCTTCGATGGCGCGCGCCACGTGCCGTTCGCGGATGCGACGCTGCTCCCGCCCGACGCGGTCGTGGTCCCGGTCGAGCGCGACGCGTACGCGTCCGAGAAGAGCGGCCGACCGCGCCATCTCGGCGCCGGCCGTCTCGCCGCGGCGGCACTCCTGCCGCCGGGTTATCTCCGCACCCTGCTGCCGTCCTACGTCGACGCAATCGACCGACCGGACCTCTCCCCCCGCCCGTACGCGGCGGTGGCCGCGAACGACGACGGCGCGCTCGTGGTCGCGGCACTCCAGGTCGACCGCGACGCGACGCACGATGCCGCCGGCTATCCGCGCTCCGACGTCGGGGCGAAGGTGGCCGAGGGCCTGCGGACGCATCCCGGAGATCGTCTGGTGCGGCAGCTCGCCCGCTGCGCGAAGGAGTACGGCTGCCACACCGCGGCGAACGCCTTCTGCGGCCGCTGGGAGTGCGCCCTTCCGATCGCCGCGCCGAGCAACGAGAAGCCGCCGGCGGCGGTCACGCCCAAGCGCGACGGTGAGGCCGAGCCCACAGAGGTCGCGGCCTTCCACCCTTCGACGGATGAGATCGCGCGGCTCGCGGTCGCGCACATCGCCGCGGGCGGGACGATCGCGAGCTTCGGTCAGGCCTGCGAAGGCGAGCCGCTGCTCGCGGCGCGCGAGGTCGAGGACGCGATCGCCAGGATCCGCACCGGCACGCGCGACGGCACGCTCCATCTGTCCACGAACGGCTCGGTGCCTGGTGCGCTGCGCCGCCTCGCGGGCGCGGGCCTCGATTCGCTCTCCATCCGCATCCTCGCCGCGAGCCCCGCGGCGTACGAGGCGCTGCACAGGCCCGACGGCTACCGCTTCACCGACGTTCGCGCGAGCATCCGCCTCGCCGCGGATCTGCCGATCGCGACGAGCGTCCTCGTCCTCGCGCTGCCCGGTCTTTTCGACCGCTCGAAAGAGCTCGCGGCGCTCATCGCGCTGCTTGCCGATCTGCCCGAGAGTGGCGCGCTCCTGCTACGCGACCTGCACGCCGATCCGCTGCGCGCCCTGGCCCTCGTACCCGACCGCGCGGACGCACCACTCGGCGTCGCGCGTGCCGTCGAGCGCATTCGCGAGGAGCTCCCGCGTCTGCGCATCGGCGCGTTCGTGAGGCCGCTGGCAAAGGTCCCGCATGTTCCTTGACCGCGCGCGCATCAAGGTGCGTGGCGGCAGCGGCGGTAAGGGCGTGATCTCGTTCCGACGCGAGGCGCATGTTCCGCGTGGCGGGCCCGACGGCGGCGACGGTGGACGCGGCGGCGATCTGGTGCTGCGAGCCGACGCGCAGCTGGCGTCGCTCGGCGACTTCGCCTACACGCACGAGTTCGCCGCGTCGGATGGCGCGGCCGGCGAGGGCAGCAACAAGAGCGGCAAGGCCGGACGCGACAAGATCGTGCGTGTCCCCTCGGGCACGACCGTGCGCGACGTCGCGACCGGCGAGGAGGTGGCCGACCTCATCGCCGACAGCGCGGAGATCGTCGCGGCGCGTGGAGGCAGCGGCGGTCGTGGCAACGCGCGCTTCGTCACGAGCACGAGACGCGCGCCGCGCATCGCGATGGACGGGCAACAGGGCGAGGCACGCGAGCTCGAGCTCGAGCTCCGGCTCATCGCCGACATCGGGCTCGCGGGTCTGCCGAACGCCGGGAAGTCGAGCCTGCTCGCCGCTCTCACGCGCGCGCGACCGAAGATCGCGGACTACCCATTCACGACCCTCACACCGAACCTCGGCGTCGCGCGCCTCGACGAGCGCGAGCTGGTGATCGCGGACATCCCCGGTCTCATCGAAGGCGCGAGTCAGGGTGCGGGCCTCGGCGAGGAGTTCCTGCGGCACATCGAGCGCACGCGCCTCGTCGTCCACGTCGTCGACGCGTCGCGCGAGGATCCGCTCGCCGACATCGCGACGATCGATACGGAGCTCGACGCGTACGGCCACGGCCTGCGGGAGCGGCCCGAGCTGGTCGCGCTCAACAAGATCGACCTGGCCGAGGCGCGCGATCAGGTACCCGCGCTGGTCGAGGCGCTCGACGCCCGCGGGCGCGAATCCGTGGCCATCTCCGCGGCCACCGGCGAGGGCGTCGATCGGCTCGCGAAGCGTCTCTTCACACTCGTCGGCCCGCGGCCGGTGCCAGACGCAGCGGTGCCGGCGGAGCGGCGCATCGTCTTCAAGGGCAGCGCCCGCGACGTGAGCGTGCTGAAGGAGGGCCAGGCCTACCGCGTGAAGAGCGACCGCATCGAGCGGCTCGCGGCGGGCATCGACTGGGACAGCGGCGACGCGTCGGCGTACTTCCACCGGATGCTGCAGCGCAACGGCGTCGAGAAGCAGCTCCGCCAGCTCGGAGTGAAAGAGGGCGACACGGTGAAGATCGGACGCCTCGAGCTCGAGTGGAAGGAGCGCTGATGAGGATCGGCGTGTTCGGCGGGACGTTCGATCCCGTGCACGTCGGCCACCTCGCGATCGCGCAGGCCGCGCTCGAAACCGCGGGTCTCGACCGCGTGGTATTCGTGCCGGCGCGCCGCTCGCCGCTGAAGGACAGCGAGCCCGTCGCGGGCGAAGCCGACCGGCTCGCGATGCTGGTGCTTGCCACGAAGGACGAGCCGCGCTTCTCGGTGTCGAGCGCCGAGCTCGACCGGGAGGGTCCCTCGTACACGGTGGACACGCTCGAGGCGCTACGGCCCACCGGCGATCTCTTCCTGATCCTGGGGAGCGACGCTCTCGCGGATCTCGCGAAGTGGCGCTCGCCCGAACGCATCAAGGAGCTCGCCTCACTCCTCGTCGCGCGCCGTCC
>WNFC01010619.1_pt1 | contig 15345 bp, 14 predicted proteins | sample 5400541 | NCBI WGS metagenome assembly WNFC01 (sample SAMN13153342, study PRJNA577476) | soil metagenome | isolation source: 120 cm saprolite under Douglas fir tree site 2 hole 2 replicate 1 | place: USA:California | collected 2015-04-18
CGCGCGGCCTCGATCTCCTTCACGAGATCCCGATTGGTGCTGGCGATGATCCGCGCGTCGATCTGAACCGGCTTGGTGCTGCCCAGGGCCCAGACACTTTTCTCCTCGATCACCCGCAGGAGCTTCACCTGCATGTGAAGCGGCAGGTCCCCGACTTCGTCCAGGTAGATCGTGCCGCGATCGGCCGCGGCGAACAATCCCGGACTGGCCTGCACCGCGGTCGTGAAAGCCCCCCGCACGTGTCCGAACAACTGGCTCTCGAGCAGGGCCTCCGGAATCGCCCCGCAGTTGATGGGAACGAACGCGTGCGCGTATCTGGGGCCCGCCGCGTGGATCGCGCGCGCGACGATCTCCTTGCCCGTCCCGCTCTCCCCTGTGATGAGGACGTTGCTGGGCGTCAGGCTGATCTTGGCGACTTGCGCTCGCACGCTGCGAATGGCCGCATTCTCCCCCAGCAGGCTCTGTTCGGGCTCCGCGTGCTCGACGATAAGGACGGAAGCGCTCATAAGGATCCCTGTTACAGCCGGTAGGCGCTCCACCGGAGCGTGACGCTCACCGTGGAGCCAGATCCGGGTCGGATCTCCCCGAGGAGGGTCCCCGTGCTGACGAACGATCTCGAAGAGGGAAATGGGCTATTCTGGATTTTCCGTCTGACGAGCCTCGCCAGACCAGGAAAATAGTCACAGGAAAATCGCGATCGGCTACTCCGTGTGCGGGAGTTTCGACTTTCGGTTACGCTCCGAGGTGACTTTTCTGGAAAGACCTCCACTCACTCTCCAACATGCTCGTCCATCCGAACTTCGATCCGGTCGCGATCTCGCTCGGCCCGATCGCGATCCGATGGTACGGGCTCATGTATCTCGTCGGCTTCGCCGTGTCCTACTGGCTCGGGCGCTTGCGCATCGCGCGCGCGATGGCGGGGCGCGTCACCGTCCCGACTCTCGATGACCTGCTGTTCTTCTGCGTGCTCGGCGTGGTGCTCGGCGGCAGGCTCGGCTACGTGCTCTTCTACAAGCCCGGGTATTACTTCTCCCATCCGCTGGAGATCTTCGCGGTCTGGCAAGGCGGCATGTCTTTCCACGGCGGGTTCCTCGGCGTGCTGCTCGCGATCTGGTGGGTCGCGCGAAAGCACGGCCTGCGCTGGCTCGAGGTCACGGATTTCTTTGCGCCTCTGGCCCCGCTCGCGCTTGCCGCGGGAAGGCTCGGCAACTTCATCAATGGCGAGCTTCCCGGCCGGGTCACCGATGTGCCCTGGGGAATGCTGTTCCGCGGCGCCGGGCCGCTCCCGCGCCACCCCTCGCAGCTCTACCAGTTCGCCCTCGAAGGGGTGCTCCTCTTCGTGATCCTGTGGATCTATTCGGCGAAACCGCGGCCCGTGGGAGCGGTGTCGGGGGCCTTCCTCCTCGGCTACGGAGTGTTCCGCTTCACGGCCGAATATTTTCGCGAGCCCGATGATTTTCTTGGCCTTCTTGCGCTCAACCTATCCATGGGCCAGTGGCTGTCGGCGCCCATGATCGCACTCGGCATTGGCATGCTCGTTTGGACTTGGCGCAGGCCGCAAAAGGTCTAAAATAAAAGCGTGCCATGGTCGAAACGAGGGACGAACAGATGCAGGCGCAGATGAGGCAGCGGTTGCACGAGCTGCAGCTCGAGCACCGGGACCTGGACACCGCCATTCACCGGATCGCCGACGACCCCTCCCACGATCAGCTCGCCCTCACCCGAATGAAGCGTCGCAAACTTCTCCTCAAGGACCAGATCTCCTGGATCGAAAGACAGCTCGATCCCGACATCCCCGCCTGAAAAGACCTCAACCGAGCCCGCGCGCGATGAGCGACGCGCCGCTCGCGAGCAGCAGGATCCCCACCGCGCGCATCACCATCTCGCGCGAGATCACGCGGAAAACTCGCGAGGCGAGGTAGACCGCAAATAGCCCGGCCGGGATCGCAGCGGCCGCGGTGAGCCACACGCCGTCCTGCATGAGCAGCCCCGTCACCGCGAACGCGACCAGCCGCAGCCCGATGCTGAAGATCGTGGTGAGGGTCATGGTCGCGCGGAACTGCTCCTTGCTCAAGGGGCGGTGGGAGAGATAGATCGCGTAAGGCGGCCCTCCCGCCCCGAAGAGCGTTCCCGAAAGGCCGCCGCAGAATCCGGCGAGGAACGCCCAGTTCCGGCTGACGGCGGCGGGAGCCCCGCGCCGTGAGAGGCTGTAGATCGCGTAGCCGAGGACGAAGGCGCCGAGCGCGATGAGCGACGCGTTGCGCGGAAGGTTCACGAGCAGCGTCGTTCCCGTGACGATCCCCACGATCATGAGCGGAACCATGCGCGCGATGTCGCCGAGGACCGCGTTGCGCGGATTTTCCAGCCCCAGCCTCAGGCCGTTCACGAAGTCCACCACCGCGAACACGGCGAGCGCGAAGGGAAGCGGAACGAAAAACGTGGCGAGCGGAATGGTGACCAGCGCCGAGCCGAACCCGGTGAGACCCTGGATGAACCCGCCCGCGAAAGCGATCGGCGCAAGGGCGAGCGCCGCCTGCGCGCCTTCGAGGATCATCCGAAGCGGGCGCCTCTAGGCAAGGGCGCGGGCCAGCACCCGCGCGGCGTGAACGGCCTTTCTCGCCGCGCCGTCGGCAATTTGATGGCGGCAACTGGTGCCGTCGGCGACGATGATCGTATCCGCGCCCGCCGCGCGCACCTTCGGCAGGAGCGCGGCCTCGGCCATCTTCATCGAGATGTCGTGATGCGCGGCCTCGTAGCCGAAGCTGCCGGCCATGCCGCAGCAGGAGGACTCGATCGTCTCGACCTTCAGCTCAGGAACGAGCGCAAGCGTCCGCTGCACCGCCGGCATCGCGCCGAACGCCTTCTGGTGGCAGTGGCCGTGCAGGAGCACGCGCTTTTCGGCGAGCGGCTTGAGCTTGAGGGCGAGGCGACCGGCTTCGTGCTCGAGCGCGAGGAACTCCTCGAAGAGCAGCGCCTGTGCGGCGAGCGCGTCGGTCTCGCCGCCCGGGAGCATCGCCTTGAATTCGTCGCGCAGGGTCAGAAGGCAGGAAGGCTCGAGCCCGACGACATCGACGCCGCGTCCCACGTAGGGCTCGAGCGCGGCCAGCACCCGTTGCGCCTCGGCCTTCGCCTGCTCGACCATTCCCGCTGCGAGGAAAGTGCGGCCGCAACACAGCGGCCGCGAGCCGTCGCCTGCCCCGGCGATATGCACGCCGTAGCCGGCCCGGTCGAGCACGGCGAGAGCGGCGCGTGCGTTTTCCGGTTCGAAGTAGTTGTTGAACGTGTCGACGAAGAGCACGACCTCGCCGGCTTTCCCCGCACGCGACCAGTTCCGCAACGAACGGGTAAACACGTCGCCCGACCACCTCGGCAGCGAGCGCGGCGCGGCGAAGCCGAGCCCGCGCTTGCCCAGGGCCTGCAGCGCGTTCGCCAGGGGCGCGAAGCGAGATGCCCAAGGCGCCCAGCGCGGCAGAGTGGCGATCAGCTTGTCCTTCAGCGAATAGCCGTGGCGGGCGTGATAGTGATGCAGGAATTCGATCTTCATCTTCGCCATGTCAACGCCGGTCGGGCACTCGCGCCTGCAGCCCTTGCAGGACACGCAGAGATCCAGCGTGTCGTACATCTCGTCCGAGGTGAATGCGCCGGGCCCGAGCTGGCCGGAGAGCGCAAGGCGCAGCGAGTTGGCGCGCCCGCGCGTGAGGTGGCGCTCGTCGCCGGTCGCGCGAAACGACGGGCACATCGTTCCGGCGTCGAACTTGCGGCAGTGCCCGTTGTTGTTGCACATCTCGACCGCCGCCGCGAAACCCTCGCTCGCCGCGCCCGGCACGCTCCATTCACTCCAGTCGAGCGCGGTATCCAGGCGCTCGGCCGCATATCCCGGCTTGAACCGGAAAAGCGTCCGGTCATCCTGTTTCGACGGCCGCACGATCTTTCCCGGGTTCAAGAGCCCCTTCGGATCGAAAAGGTCCTTGATCTCGGCGAGCGCCGCGGCGAGGCGCGAACCGATGATCGGCTCGATCCACTCCGAGCGCACCAGACCGTCGCCGTGCTCCCCTGAATAGGCGGCGCCCTTGTATTTTCTCACCAACGCGCAGGCTTCCTCGGCGATCGCGCGCATTTTCTTCGCGCCGTCTTTCTTCATGTCGAGGATCGGCCGCACGTGCAGCGTTCCGACCGAGGCGTGTGCGTACCAGGTGCCTTCCGTGCCGTGCTTGCGGAACACCTGCGTCAGGGAATCGGTGTACTCGGCGAGGTTTTCCAGGGGGACCGCGCAATCCTCGATGAAGGAGACGGGCTTGCCGTCGCCTTTCATCGACATCATGATGTTGAGGCCGGCCTTTCTCACCTCCCACACGTCCCGCTGGAGCGCGGCGTCGATGATCCGGATCACGCTGCCCGGATGGCCGAGGTCGGCCATGAGCGCTGCGAGCCGCTCGAGCTTGTCAGCCGGCCCGTCGCGATCGTCTCCGACGAACTCGACCAGCAGGATCGCGTCTGGATCGCCGCGGACGAATTTCTCCACGACTGCGCGGTAGGCCGGGTTGCCCCGCGCGAGGCCGATCATCGTTCGATCCACGAGTTCCACCGCGGTCGGCGACAGATTGACTATGTGCTGCGGCGCTTCCATCGATTGCCGGAAGGTGCGGAAATGACACACGCCCAGCGCTCTGAACCGGGGCAGGGGCGAGAGCTTCAGATGGATCCGCCTGGAATATGCGAGCGTGCCTTCGGAACCGACCAGGAGCTGCGCGAAGTTCCATTCGCTCGCGGGCCGCACCCAATCCAGGTTGTAGCCTTGGACGCGCCGCAGCACCTTCGGCCAGCGCGCTTCGATTTCACCGGCTTCGCGCTCCGCGATGGCGCGCACCTTCTTCGCGAGCTCGACGTAGCGGGCGTCGCCCGAAAGCCGCGAAATATCGGCCGGCACCACGCCGAAGTGGTGCTCGCTGCCGTCGGCGAGCAGCGCGTCGATGCCGAGCACGTTGTGCACCATGTTGCCGTAACGTATCGAGCGCGAACCGCAGGAGTTGTTGCCGGCCATGCCGCCGAGGGTCGCCTGCGCGCTCGTGGACACGTCCACCGGGAACCACAATCCTTGCGGCCTGAGAGCGGCGTTGAGCGCATCCAGGACTACGCCCGGCTGCACCACCGCCGTCGCGCCTTCCTTGTCGAATGAGACGATCCGGTTGAGATATTTCGAATTGTCGATCACCAGAGCCGCGCCGACCGCCTGGCCGCACTGCGAGCTGCCCGCGCCGCGCGGCAGAACCGGAACGCCCTCCTCGACGGCGATACGACCACGCCCACCGGGTCGATCTGGTAGATCGAGGCGTCGGTCGAATAGCGGCCGCGGCTGGCCGGATCGAAGAGGACTTCGCCTTCGATTTCGCGCCGCAAGCGTGCCGCGAGCGCGCCATCGACCGAGCGCGGATGAAATGAAACGGGGGAGACCGTCGAAGGCGCGCGGTCCATGCGTCACGCGGCGGCGGATTCCTTCTCGGCTCCGAGCATCGCGTCGAGCAGCACGTCGGGCGGCTGCGCCCCTTCGACGGAAAACCGGTTGTTGAAGATGAAGAACGGCACGCCCTGCACGCCCATGCGGCGTGCATTCTCTTCCTCTTCGGCGACGGCGCGACGCAGTTCCTCGTCGACGACTGCGGCTTTGGCATGCTTGCGCTCGAGCCCCGCCTGCGAGGCGACGCGGACCAGAGTCTCCGTGTCGGTGAGATCCAGGCCGTCGACGAAAAAAGCCTGCATCAGCGCTTCCTTCACCGCGCCTTGAACGCCGTGCCGGCGCGCCGATTCGATCAGCGCGTGCGCGGCGAGCGTGTTGGGCTGGCGCCCTATCCTGTCGAAGGCAAAGGCGATACCGAGCGGCTTGCCCGCCTGCACCAGGCGATCGTGGGCGCTGTAGCCGCGCGCGCCGAACTTCTTTGCGATGTAATCGGCGCGGGCGATGCCTTCGCGCGGCACGTCCGGGTTCAGCTCGAAGGGATGGTAGGTGACCTGAGGCGCCGCGGCCGCGGGCTTGCGCGCCCGGTACAGCTCGAGCGCGGCTTCCATCCTCCTCTTGCCGATGAAGCACCACGGACAGACAACGTCGGAGATGATGTCGATGCTAAGCGCCATGGGGATTCCTTGGAACCGCGTGCTCCATGATACCGCAGCCTTGAGCTAAATCATGGAGGCCTGGAGCTTTTCCGATAAACTAGCCGTCCTTCCACGATGAGCGAGCAAGTCATGCCCTACCGGAGCGGACGCCATTTCCTGCAGATCCCCGGGCCGACCAACGTGCCCGACCGGGTTCTGCGCGCGATCGACCGCGCCACGATGGATCATCGCGGCCCCGAGTTCGGCCCCATGGGGCTGGAGATCCTCGAAGGTCTCAAGACCGTGTTCCAGACCAGGGCGCCCGTCGTGATCTATCCCGCCTCGGGCACCGGCGCCTGGGAGGCAGCGCTCGTCAACACGCTCTCGCCGGGCGATCGCGTGCTCATGTTCGAGACCGGGCATTTCGCTTCGCTGTGGCACAAGATGGCGACGAAGCTCGGCCTCTCGGTCGACCTCGTCCCCACCGACTGGCGCCGCGGCGTCGATCCGGTTGCGGTCGAGGCCAAGCTCAATGAAGATCGCGATCAGCGGATCAAGGCCGTGTGCGTCGTGCACAACGAGACTTCGACCGGAGTCGCATCCCGCATCGGCGCGATACGCAAGGCGATCGATGCGGCAAGACACCCCGCGCTCTACATGGTCGACACGATTTCCTCGCTTGCCTCGATCGACTACCGCCACGACGAGTGGGGCGTCGACGTCACCGTCGCCGGCTCGCAGAAAGGCTTGATGTTGCCGCCCGGCTTGTCGTTCAATTGCGTGAGCGAAAAGGCGCGGAAGGCGTCGCAATCGGCGAAACTCCCGCGCTCCTATTGGGCCTGGGATGAGATGCTTTCCAACAACAAGACCGGCTACTTTCCCTACACGCCGGCGACCAACCTGCTCTACGGCCTGCGCGAATCGCTCGCGATGCTGATGGAGGAAGGTCTGCAAAACGTCTTCGCCCGCCATGCGCGCCACGCGGAGAGCACGCGGCGCGCGGTGCGCGCTTGGGGCCTGGAGGTCCTGTGCGCGGTGCCCGAGGAGTATTCCAACTCGCTCACCGCGGTGATGATGCCCGCCGGCCACGACGCCGACGCGCTGCGCAAGATCATTCTCGAAGCCTACGACATGTCGCTCGGCACCGGTTTGGGGAAGCTCGCGGGGAAAGTATTCCGGATCGGACACCTCGGCGACTTCAACGATCTGATGCTCGCCGGCACCCTCGCCGGCATTGAAATGGGGTTTGCGCTCGCCGGCGTGCCGCACAGAAAAGGCGGCGTGCTCGCGGCGCTCGATCACCTTGCCGAGAGCGCGCGGGCGGCCCCGCGCAAGGCGGCCTGATTGTTTCCTGCATCCGCGGACCTGTTGGACTAGAAACCGCGGGGCCCTTTTTCCTAGGAGGAATGATGAAATTCGCTAAGTGCAGCACGGTTGCGTTACTGGCGCTGACGGCGGCGCCGGCCTTCGCATGGGAACCGACCAAGCCGGTCGAGATTGTCGTCGCCGCGGGCGCGGGCGGCGCCTCCGACCAGATGGCGAGGATGATGCAGGCCGCCATCCAGAAGAACAACCTGATGAAGCAACCGATGGTCGTGTCGCTGAAGGGCGGGGCGTCGGGTGCGGAGGCGCTGATCTATATGAAGTCGAGCGCCGGCGACCCGCACAAGGTCCTGATCGCCTATTCGCTCATCTACATGCTGCCGCTCTCGGCCAAGATCCCGTTCAACTGGCGCGAGCTCACGCCGGTTTCCGTCATCGCGCTCGACCAGTTCGTGCTGTGGGACAACACCACGCTCCCTTACAAGAACGTGAAGGAATTCATCGCGGCCGCCAAGGCCGCCAATCCGCCGTTCAAGATGGGCGGCACCGGCTCCAAGCGCGAAGACCATGTCCTCACCGTCTTCCTCGAGAAGAGGACCGGCGCCAAGTTCGCCTATCTGCCGTACAAGTCGGGCGGCGAGGCGGCGACTCAGCTGGTCGGCAACCACACCCAGTCGAACGTCAACAACCCTTCCGAGAATCTCGAAGTCTGGCGCGCCGGCCAGGTGCGCGCGCTGTGCGTGTTCGACAAGGAGCGCATGCAGTACAAGACCAAAGTCACGGACAAGCAATCCTGGAGCGACGTCCCGACCTGCAAGGACGAAGGCATCGACGTGCAGTATCTGATGCTTCGCGCCATGTTCCTGCCGGGCAAGGTGACGCCCGATCAGACCGCGTTCTACGTCGATCTGTTCAGGAAGCTCACGCAGACGCCGGAATACAAGGACTACATGGAGAAGCAGGCCTTGAAGCCCGTCTTCCTCACGGGCAATGACATGCTCAAGTTCCTGGAAGAAGACGACGCGCTCAACAAGAACCTCATGACCGAAGCGGGCTTCGTCGCGAACTAAGTGGCAAAATCCGAAGACGAAATCGTCGTCGAGGATCCCACTGCGCCGGCGGGCGACTCGCCGGCGGTGACCAGCAATCGCGCGGTCGACGTCGCCGTTTCGTTGCTGCTGCTGGCGTTCGCCGGGGTGCTCGCCTTCGACAACTGGCGCACCGGCATGGGGTGGGACGCGACCGGCCCGCAGGCCGGTTACTTCCCGTTCTATCTCTCGGTCATCCTCGCCGCGGCCTGCCTCTGGGGTCTCGCCAAGGAGTTTCTCGTCCGCGAGCAAGCGAGCGGAACCTTCGTCACGCGCGAGCAGCTTCGCCGCGTGATGCAGGTATTCGTCCCGACCCTGCTGTTCTGCCTGTTCACCCAATGGCTCGGGCTCTACGTGGCGAGCTTCCTGCTGATCGCAGGCTTCATGGTGTTCGTCGGACGCATCGCCGTCTGGAAGTCGCTGCTCACCGCGTTCCTCTTTTCGCTCGTCATGTTCGTCACCTTCGAGATCGCCTTCGACGTGCTCATGCCCAAGGGCCCGCTCGAAGCCCTCTTCGGACGCTAGAGCGATGGAAGCTTTCGGGCTCCTCGTCTACGGTTTCAGCGTCCTGCTGACCTGGAAGATCCTCGCCCTGATGATGGTGGGCCTGGTTCTCGGCATCTTCGTCGGCGTGCTGCCGGGCCTCGGGGGCCCGAACGGGGTTGCGATCCTGCTGCCGCTCACCTTCACGATGGATCCGACCTCGGCCATCGTCATGCTCTCCTGCATCTACTGGGGAGCGCTCTTCGGCGGTGCGATCACTTCGATCCTGTTCAACATCCCGGGCGAAGCGTGGTCGGTGGCCACAACCTTCGACGGCTATCCGATGGCGCAACAGGGCAAGGCGGCCGAGGCGCTGACTGCGGCTTTCACCTCGTCCTTCATCGGCTCGCTCGTGGCGGTGCTGCTGATCACCTTCCTCGCGCCCGGAATCGCCTCCTTTGCCTTGCGCTTCGGGCCGCCGGAATTCTTCGCGGTCTATCTCCTCACCTTCTGCTCCTTCGTCGGCCTGGGGCGCGAGGAGAAGCACAAGACCATCATCTCCATGGCGCTGGGCCTGTTGCTCGCGGGCGTGGGCATGGACACGGTGTCCGGGCAGCTGCGCATGACTTTCGGGTTAGACGAACTGTTGCGCGGAATCAACTTCCTGGTCGCCGTCATCGGCCTGTTCGGCATCAGCGAGATCCTCCTGACCATGGAGGAGCGGCTTGCGCTGCGCGGCCACGCCGCCAGCATCAGCCTGCGCACGGTGCTGAAAGTGTGGAAGGAAATGCCGCGCTACTGGGTGACGCTCTTGCGCTCCTCCGCCATTGGATGCTGGCTCGGCATCACTCCGGGCGGTGCGATCGCCGCCTCGTTCATGAGCTACAACCTCGCCAAGCGCTTCTCCAAGGACAAGGAGTCGTTCGGAAAGGGCCGTATCGAAGGCGTGTTCGCGCCGGAGACTGCAGCGCACGCCTCAGGCACTTCCGCCTTGCTGCCGATGCTCGCGCTCGGCATCCCGGGCTCGGGCACGGCGGCGATCCTGCTCGGCGGCCTGATGGTGTGGGGATTGAACCCCGGGCCGCTCCTCTTCGTCGAGCACAAGGGCTTCGTCTGGGGCCTGATCGCGTCGATGTATCTCGGCAACGTGGTGGGCCTCGTCCTCGTTCTCACCACCGTGCCGCTCTTCGCCGCGATCCTGCGCGTGCCGTTCTCGGCGATCGCGCCGATGATCGTGGTGTCCTGCGCGATCGGCGCCTACGCGATCCAGAACGCCATGTTCGACATCTGGCTGATGCTCCTCTTCGGCGTCGTCGGCTACGTGTTCAAGAAGATCGGCATCCCGCTCGCCCCGTTCACGCTCGCGCTCGTGCTCGGCAACCGGGCGGAAGATTCCTTTCGCCTGTCGATGATCGGCTCGGGGGGCGACATGCGCGTGTTCTGGTCGAACGGCCTGGTCGGCTCGATCACGACACTCGCGCTAATCCTGCTATTCTGGCCGCTGCTCGCCGGCGGCTTCGCGCGGCTGCGGGGCGGGCTCGTCAACGACAGGAAAGGTACTGCTGCGTGATCGACTCGAAAACCGTCCAGCGGGACGCGGCCGCCGAAGACGATCTTCTATACCGGGTGCACGATGGAATCGGCCGCGTAACGTTCAATCGGCCCCAGGCGAGAAACGCGCTCACCTTCGCGATGTACGAGCGCCTCAAGGAAATCTGCGAAGCGGCCAACACCGACCGGTCGCTCAGGGCTCTGGTTCTGACGGGCGAGGGCGACAAGGCGTTTGCCTCGGGCACGGACATCAATCAGTTTCGCGCCTTCAAGGCGCCGCAGGACGCGCTCGAATACGAATCGCGAATCGATCGAATCCTGAGCGCGCTCGAGCAATGCCGCGTTCCGACCATTGCAGCCATTGCCGGCGCGTGCACCGGCGGCGGCGCGGCCATCGCGGCCTGCTGCGATCTGCGGATCGCGACGAGGACGGCGAGGTTCGGATTTCCGATCGCGCGGACACTCGGCAACTGCCTGTCCATGTCCAGTCTGGGCCGTTTGACGGCGCTCATCGGTCCGGCGCGCGTAAAGGATCTTATTTTCACCGCACGGCTGCTCGATGCCGACGAAGCTTTCAGGTTCGGTTTGCTGAACGAGATCGTGGAAGACTCGCCGGCGCTGGAGCGCCGCACGGGCGAGCTCGGCCGGCTGATCGCGGGCCATGCGCCCCTGACGCTGCGCGCAACCAAGGAAGCCCTCCGGCGACTGCAGGAGCGCCTGTCGCGCGAGCAAGGCGAGGATCTCATTCTGATGTGCTACATGAGCCGGGATTTCCGGGAAGGCATGGATGCGTTCCTGAGCAAGCGCCCGCCGAAATGGAGCGGTGAGTGATGCCTGCGGTGACCTGGGCCGACAGGGCCTGATCCTATATCACTTTCTTCTGCCGCAGCGCATCGATGGCGGCCGCGTCGTATCCCAGCGCCGCGAGCACTTCGTCGGTGTGCTCGCCCAGCTCGGGCGGCGCCGTCGCGATCGTTGCCGGCGTGCGCGAGAGCCCGACCGCCTGGTTGACGATGCGGAATTCCCCGAGCTTCCTGCTCTTCACTTTCGCCGCCGCCTGGATGTGCTGCACCTGCGGGTCGTCGAACATCTCGCCGATCGAGTAAATCGGCCCGCACGGCACCTCGGCGGCTGTCAGGATCCCGATCCACTCGCCGGTGGTGCGCGAGGCGAGCGCCTTGTTGATCTCCGCGTTCAGCGCCCCGCGATTTTTCGAGCGGTTCGGCTCGCCCTTGAAATCGGGATTCTCCAGCATGTCCTCGCGGCCGATCGCCTGGCAGACGCGGCGCCACATCGCTTCGCCGGTCGCGGCGATGTTCATGTAGCCGTCCTGGGTCTTGTAGGCGGAGGTCGGCATGCTGGTCGGATGGTCGTTGCCCGCCTGGCCCGGAGGCACGCCCGTCATCAGGTATCGCGCCGCCTGGAAATCGAGCAGCGCAATCTGCGACATGAGGAGCGAGGACTGCACCCATTGCCCTACGCCCGATTTTTCGCGCTCGAGAAGCGCCGTCATGATGCCGAGCGCGGCAAAGAGGCCCGCCGAGAGATCCGCGATCGCGGTACCCGCGCGCACCGGTCCCTGCCCGGGCAGCCCCGTGATCGACATGAAGCCGCCCATGCCTTGCGCGATCTGGTCGAAGCCCGGCCGGTCGCGGTACGGGCCGTCCTGCCCGAAGCCGGAGATGCTCGCGAGGACGATGCGCGGGTTGACCTTCGCGAGTGACTCGTAATCGATGCCCAACCGGAACTTCACGTCGGGACGATAGTTCTCGACTACGACGTCGGCGGTCTTCACGAGCTTCATGAATATCGCGACGCCCTCCCTGTCCTTCAGGTTGAGGGTGATCGAGCGCTTGTTGCGGTGCAGGTTCTGGAAGTCCGGACCGTCGCGCGGGCCGCCCATGGGCGCTTCCATGCCTGGCGGGGATTCGACCTTTATCACGTCGGCGCCGAAGTCGGCGAGCTGCCTCACGCAGGTCGGCCCCGCGCGCACGCGCGAGAGATCGAGGACGCGAAAGCGCGCAAGCGCGGTGGAGGCGGGAACGTGGGGCATGGGCGAACGGGATAGTGATGGATGGTGTCCACCGTATAATAACCTGTCATCCGGGGGAGAAAATGTCGGTCCGCGAGCACGACCTGAGCGAAATCCGCGATGCCGTGGCGAAGCTCTGCGCCGCTTTCCCGATGGACTACTGGCGCGAGACGGATCGCGAGCGCCGCTATCCCACGGAGTTCGTGCGCGCGCTCACCGAGGCGGGCTGGCTCTCCTGCCTCATCCCCGAGGAGTACGGCGGTGCGGGCCTCAAGCTCGCCGCGGCCGCGGCGATTCTCGAGGAGATACAGCGAAGCGGCGCGAACGGCGCCGCCTGCCACGCGCAGATGTACACGATGGGGACGGTGCTGCGCCACTGCAGCGAGGCGCAGAAAAGGAAATACCTGCCGAAGATCGCGAAAGGCGAGCTGCGCCTGCAGGCCTTCGGCGTCACCGAGCCCTCGGCCGGCACCGACACCTCGTCGATCCGCACCGCAGCGGTCAAGAAAGGCGACCGCTACGTCGTGAACGGCCAGAAAGTCTGGACCTCGCGCGCCGAGCACTCCGACATCATGCTGCTCCTCGCGCGCACCACGCCGCGCGAAGCAGTGCAGAAGAAGACCGAAGGCCTGTCGGTGTTCATCGTCGAGATGAAGGCCGCGCTCGGGCACGGGCTCACGATCCGCCCGATCCGCACCATGATCAACCACGCCACCACGGAGATTTTCATCGATAAGCTGGAAGTGCCGGCGGAAAACCTCGTCGGCGAGGAAGGCAAGGGCTTTCGCTACATCCTCGACGGCATGAACGCCGAGCGCATCCTGATCGGCGCCGAGTGCATCGGCGACGCGAGATGGTTCCTCGCAAGAGCGACCGCCTACGCCAACGAGCGCAAGGTGTTCGGCCGGCCGATCGGCCAGAACCAGGGCGTGCAGTTCCCGATCGCACGCGCCTACATGGCGACCGAGGCCGCCGCGCTCATGGTCGAGCGCGCCGCCGCGCTCTACGATCAGGGCTTGCCCTGCGGCCCCGAATCCAACATGGCGAAACAGCTCGCGGCGGAAGCCTCCTGGCAGGCGGGCGACATGTGCCTGCAGACCCACGGCGGGTTCGGCTTCGCCGAGGAGTACGACGTCGAGCGCAAGTTCCGCGAGACTCGGCTCTATCAGGTCGCGCCGATCTCGACCAATCTGGTGCTGTGCTACCTCGCCGAGCACGTGCTCGGCCTGCCGCGCTCGTATTAGGGGACTGGATCATGAAACACGCGTTGCGCGTGCTCGTTCTCGCGGCGGCCTTCGCTTCGGCCGCCGCCTTGGCGCAGGACTATCCCAGCCGCGCGGTGCGGATGCTCGTGCCGAATGCGCCCGGCAGCTCGATCGACACCATGAGCCGGATCGTCGCGGCGAAGCTGGGCGACGCGCTCGGCCAGCCGGTATTCGTCGAGAACCGCGACGGCGCGGGCGGTTTGATCGGGGTGGAGGCCGGCAGGACCGCCAAGCCCGACGGCTATACGTTGATCTGCGCCTCGAACGGCTCGATGCTGATCGCGCCTCTTCTCAAGAAGAACGTCCCCTACGATGCGGTCAGGGATTTCGAACACGTCGGGAGCTTCGCCGTCACGCCGAACGTGCTCGTCGTCCACCCCGACGTTCCGGCAAGGAACGTGAAGGAGCTGATCGAGTACGCGCGCGCGAACCGCGCGACCATCAACATGTCCTCGGCGGGCGTGGGCTCGCAGAGCCATCTCTCCGGGGTGCTGCTCATGTCGATGGCCGAATTCGAATCGCTGATCGTCCCGCACAAGGGCGGCGGCCCCTCGGTGAATTCGGTGATCGCGGGCCAGACGCACTGGACCTTCACGCCGGCGCCTGCGGTGATGTCCTTCGTCAAGAACGGGCGCCTGCGCCCCATCGGGCACAGCCTGCCGCGGCGCTCGGCGATGCTCGGCGATATTCCGCCCGTCGCCGATACCGTTCCCGGTTACGACTTCAGCGGCTGGGCGGGCTTGGTCGCGCCCAAGGGCACGTCGCGGCCGATCATCGACAAGCTGCACGCGGCGCTGGAAAAAACGCTCGCGCTTCCGGAGGTACGAGATGGGCTCGCAAAACAGGGCGCCGAGGAATTCTCGGGATCGCCCGAGGATTTTCGCCGCTTCCTCGCGCAGGACCAGGCGAACACGGTCAGGGTCATCAAGGCGGCTCAGCTGCAGGCCGAGTAGAGCGCCCGGAGAGCTCGGCTCAGCGCCGCGCAACGCCCATCAGCTTGTCGGGCAGCCAGGTGGCGATCTCCGGAAAGACGCACAGGATCACGATCGCGAGGAACATGCAGGCCACGTAGGGAATCGTCCCCCACATGATGCGCGTGACCGGCACGTCCGGCGCGATGGAGCTGACGATGTAGATGTTCAGGCCGACCGGCGGGTGGATCAGGCCGATCTCCATGTTGATGGTCAGGATCACGCCGAACCACACCGGGTCGAACCCCGCCGCCGTGATGATGGGGTAGAGGATGGGCGCGGTCATCAGGATGATCGCCGCCGGAGGAATGAAGAAACCGCACACCAGCAGGAACAGATTGATCATCCCCATCAGCACCCAGCGGTTGAAGTGCGCATCGGCGATCGCGTGCGCGAGCGTCTGTGTGAGATAGAGCGAAGTGAGCATGTAGCCGAAGAGCACGGCCGCCGCGATGATCGCCAGGATCATCACCGACTCGCGCGTGGTGTCGCGCAGGATCGCCCACCAGTTCGTCGGGCTCCACATCCTGTAGATGAGCACG
>WNFC01004396.1_pt1 | contig 15344 bp, 15 predicted proteins | sample 5400541 | NCBI WGS metagenome assembly WNFC01 (sample SAMN13153342, study PRJNA577476) | soil metagenome | isolation source: 120 cm saprolite under Douglas fir tree site 2 hole 2 replicate 1 | place: USA:California | collected 2015-04-18
CAAGCGCCTGCTGCAGAGGGCGCAGGGCTATCGCGCCACCATCGTCTCGGGCGCCGTCACCTATCGCGACGGCGAGGCGACCGGCGCGCTGCCGGGCAGACTGGTGCGCGGGCCGCAACGGGCGGCCTGACGTCTAGGTCAAGGCGACAGGCAGGGATTCCAACCCGCGCAGGGTGAAGGTCGGGCGGCGCACGGGCGTGCCTGCCAGCTCGATGCGGCCGAAGCGGTCGAGCAGCGCCGCCAGGGCGATCTGGGTTTCCATGCGCGCGAGCACCGCGCCCAGGCAATGGTGGATGCCGCCGCCGAAGCCGACATGGCGGCGCGCGTCGCGTGTGACGTCGAGACGATGCGGTTCGGCGAATACGGCGGGGTCGCGGTTGGCGGCGCCCAGCACCAGCAGGATCTCGTCGCCGCCGTGGACCTTGCAGCCCACCACCTCCATGTCCTCGGTGGCGATGCGCTGGGTGATCTGTACCGGGCCGTCGAATCGCAGCAGCTCGTCGACGGCGCCGCTCACCCGTTCCGGCGAGCGCCGCAGCAGCGCGAGCTGGTCGGGCGCGCGCAGCAGCGCCAGCACGCCATTGCCGATCAGGTTCACGGTCGTCTCGTGGCCCGCGACCAGCAGCAGCACCGCAAGGGACAGCACTTCGCCCGACGAGATGCGATCGCCGTCGGCCTCGACGGCGGCCAGCCCGGACAGCAGGTCGTCGCCCGGAGTCCTGCGCCGGAACTCGAGCAGGTCGCCGAGATAGGCGCGCAGCTCGCTTCGCGCCTGCTCGATGGCGGCGTCGATTTCGGCCGAGCGCAGGACCGTGGGATCGAGCGAGCGGGCGATGCCGCGCGACCAGCCGGTGAAGACGGCCTCGTCGGCCGCCGGAATGCAGAGCAGGCTGCAGATGACGCGGACCGGCAACGGATAGGCGAAGGCCTGGATGAGATCGACCGGCGCGCGGTCGGCGACCATGGCGTCGAGCAGCTCCGCCGTGATTGCCTCGGTGGCGGCGCGCAGGCCCTCGATGCGCCGCGGCGTGAAGGCGCGCGCGACCAGGGTGCGCAGCCGCGTGTGGTCGGGCGGATCCATGAACAGCAGGCTTTGCGTCTTGACCTCGCCGGGCCCTGTCTTGCCGATCTCGGTGGTGGCGTGCGATTCGTCGGTCGACATCCCGGGATGACGCAGCAGGTTGGTGACATCGCCATGGCCCAGCGCGAACCAGATCGTGTCGGCCACGCGCAGCAGCGGGTTGGGGCCGCGGAAGCGCTCGTAATGGGGATAGGGGTCGTCGCGGAAGGCGGGCGACATCGCTTCGACGAAGAACCGGTCGGCCAGGCTGGGCGTGCTCATGGAAACCTCGCGTTGCAATTGGATACAATACTGTATTGAGTTGCAATGTGCTAGAATCCATGTCATGTCAAGAGTACGCACCCGTCCGACCCGCGACGAGACGCGGGAAAAGCTGTTCGAGGCCGCCGCCGAGGTCTTCGAGGAGCACGGCATCGGCGCGGCCAGCATCGAAATGATCGCGGCCGCCGCCGGGCTGACGCGCGGCGCCTTCTATTCGAATTTCGACGACAAGGACGATCTGATCATCGCCATGCTGGAGGACCACGTTGAACGGTCGCTAAAACATCATCGCGACCTGCTGGCGCGCCACCGCAACCTGGCGGATTTCGTCTCCGCGCTGCGCACTGGCGAGCGCAGCCGCCACGACCCGCTGGGCCGCGCGCCGCTCCTGCACATGGAGCTGATCCTGTTCGCCGCGCGCTCCGAACGTCGCCGGCCCGAGCTCGCCAAGCGCCTGCGGGCACGGCGCGCCCTGGTCGCGGAGATCCTTGCTGGAGTCGATATCGCCGACCCCGCCTGGGCGAGCGCCATGTTGCTGGCGTTGGAGGACGGCTTCCGCCTCCATCGCCTGATCGATCCTGAGTCGACACCGGCCGACAGCTTCTTCCGAGCGGTCGCCGAGCTTCAGCGACTGGTGGGTATCAAATTTCCTCGTAGCTCGTGAATCGGATCGTGTCGGGGTCCTGCGTCAGGAAGGGCGCCAGGACCGCGTTCTCCCAGATTTTCCAGTTCTCCGGATACTCCGCGGCCGAGCGCGGAGCTTCCACCGTTCCCCACAGCCTCTCCCACGCCTCGCGGCTCTCGAAGACCCAGATCGCGGCGTAGGCGCCGCGTCGCGCCCCTTTCAGGCCGCGCAGAAAATGGTGCGCGGTGAGGCCTGGAAGATCGAGGAGGCCGCGGCGTTCAGCGTCATGCAAGGCGCGCTCGAAATCGGCGTCCTGCACGCCAGGCTTGAGTTCGTACTCATGGACGCTGATCACCTTGGCCACTAGTCGCCCTTGATGTCGTTTTCCTTGATGATCTTGGTCCAGCGCTCCTGCTCGACCTTCTGGAACTCGGCAAAGGCAGCCGGCGAGCTCGCCAGGATCTCCATGTCGAACTGGTCGACGAATTTCTGCGTGACGTCGGGCGATCGCACCGCCTTGGCGATCTCGGCGTTCATGCGATCGACGATCGGCATCGGCGTGCCGGTCGGCGCATAGACGCCCCACCACGCGTAGGACGGGTAGCCCTTGATCCCCTGCTCGATCAGCGTCGGCGTGTCGGGCAGCGACGGCGTGCGTTTCTCGCCGGTGACGCCGATCGGCCGGATCTTGTTGGCGCGGAAGTGCGGGCTCAACGATGCCGTGCTGCCGATCGCGATGTCGGTGACGCCGGCCAGGATGTCCTGGTTGAGCGGACCGCCGCCCTTGTAGGGGATCAGGTTGATGTCGACACCATTCTCCTTCTTGATGAACGTCATCAGCACCAGCGCCTGGCTCGAGCCGAGCACGCCCATGCTGACCTTGCCCGGTCGTTTCTTCGCATCCTCGACCGCCTCGGCGAAGGTCTTGTAGGGCCGGTCGGGATGCGCGGCGATGGCCTGCGGCGTGCGCCCGATCAGCATGACGTTGAACAGCTCGGAGTCCTTGTACGGCAGGCTGGGCGCGAAGGCCGGATTGAGGATGTGGCTGTCGAAGGTGATCATCCAGGTCTGGCCATCGGGCGGAGACTTGGCGGCAATCGCCGAGCCGACTGCGCCGGTGCCGCCTGGCTTGTTGTCGATGATGACGTTCCAGCCCGTGTTCTCGATCAGCTTGGCCTGGATGATGCGCGCCACCGGATCGGTCGAGCCGCCCGGCGGAAAGGGCACGATGACCTTGATCGGTCCCTTGGGCCAATCGCCCTGCGCCTTGACGATGGCCGGCGCGCCAAGCGTTGCGGCCGCGCTGCCGACGAGCAGCGAACGGCGATGAAGTGTCATCATGAACTCCTCCCTGAACCCCACGTCTTGTTGCCGCGCACAGTATCACCGTCGATCGGAAATCGAGAAGGGGTTGCCGTCGGGGTCTTTGCCCTTCCAGCCCTTTCATCCTTGACGACCTTCAGGCCCAGACGGATCGTTTTTTGCCAAGGCTCCGCCGGCTGGTTATTTAGTCTGCCATGAACACCATGCGCACCGTCGTTGCCGTCCTGTGCCTGCTGCTTGCGTTCGTGGCACCGGTGCGGGCCGCCGATCGGCTCGATCCCGCGCCGCGCATCGCGGTGATGTCCGCCTATGAGCCGGAATGGAAGGCGCTGAAAGCCGACATTGGCGAGGCGAAGAGCCACTACGCCAACGGCGTGGAGTTTGTCACCGGCACGCTCGCCGGCCGCAAAGTGGTGCTGTTCCTGAGTGGCGTCAGCATGGTGAATGCCGCCATGGTTTCCCAGCTCGCGCTCGAACGCTTCGACATCACTGGCATCGTGGTGAGCGGCATTGCCGGCGGCGTCGACCCGGGACTGCACATCGGCGATGTCGTGGCGGCCGGACGCTGGGGCCAGTATCTCGAGGCCGTGTTCGCGCGCGAGGCGGACGGCAGGTTCCAGCCGCCAACCTGGATAAGAACGCCGTATCCCAACTACGGCATGATCTTCCCGACGGATGTCGGGGTGCGCAGTGCCAGAGGCGGGATGGAGAAGCGCTTCTGGTTCGAGGCCGATCCGGGCATGCTGGCCGCCGCGGGCAGGATTGGCGCTGTCGAGGTCAAGCGATGCACGGCTGAGCAGGCCTGCCTGACCCACGCGCCGCGTTTGGTCGTGGGCGGCAACGGCGTATCGGGTCAGACCTTCGTCGACAATGCCGCGTTCCGCCAGTACGCGTTCGAGACGTTCAAGGCGCAGGTGTTGGACATGGAGAGCGCCGCGGTGGCGATGGTCGCCTTCGCCAACGGCGTGCCATTCATCGCCTTTCGCAGCCTCTCCGATCTCGCGGGCGGCGACGAGGGTGGCAACGAGCTCCGCACGTTCTTCCAGCTGGCGTCGGACAATTCGGCCGCCGTGGTGCAACGGTTCCTGACACTGTGGACGCCGCCCAGGTGACGCGAGCCGGGCCAGGCCGCTCCAGGATGTTCCCCCCTGTAGACATTCTCCAATCCAGGCCCTAATTACCCTCGCGTCGCATCATCCACCGGGCCGAACATGTCTTTGATCAAAGGCGAAACTGGCGATTGGGAAATCGTCCTGGGGCTGGAAGTCCATGCCCAGGTGATCTCCGACGCCAAGCTGTTCTCTGGCGCGCCGACCACGTTCGGCGCCGATCCCAACACCCAGGTGTCGCTGGTCGACGCCGCCATGCCCGGCATGCTGCCGGTGATCAACGAGCGCTGCGTCGAGCAGGCGGTGCGCACAGGGCTTGGGCTCAACGCCCAGATCAACCTGCACTCGGTGTTCGATCGCAAGAACTACTTCTATGCCGACCTGCCGGCGGGCTACCAGATCTCCCAGTACAAGGACCCGATCGTGGGCGAGGGCGTGGTCGAGATCGACCTGCCCGACGGCAAGACGCGCACGATCGGCATCGAGCGCCTGCATCTCGAGCAGGACGCCAGCAAGAGCCTGCACGACCAGCATCCGAGCCAGACCTATGTCGACCTCAACAGGTCGGGCGTGGCGCTGATGGAGATCGTGAGCAAGCCCGACATGCGCACCGCCGACGAGGCCGCGGCCTATCTCACCAAGCTGCGCTCGATCGTGCGCTATCTCGGCACCTGCGACGGCAACATGGACGAGGGCTCCATGCGCTGCGACGTCAACGTCTCGGTGCGCAAGCCCGGCGGCGAGCTGGGCACGCGCTGCGAGATCAAGAATGTGAACTCGATCCGCTTCGTGCGGCAGGCGATCGAGTACGAGGCGCGGCGCCAGGTCGAGATCATCGAGGGTGGCGGAAAAATCGTGCAGGAGACACGCCTGTTCGATCCGGGTCGCGGCGAGACGCGCTCGATGCGCTCCAAGGAAGACGCGCACGACTACCGCTACTTCCCCGATCCCGACCTGCTGCCGCTGATCCTGACCAAGGACTATGTCGAGAAGATCAAGGCGAGCCTGCCCGAGCTGCCGGACGCCCGGAAGAACCGCTTCATCGGCAATTACGGCCTCTCGCCCTACGACGCGGGCGTCCTGGTGGCGGAGAAGGACACGGCCGAGTTCTTTGAGGCCGTCGCCAAGGGCCGCGACGCCAAGCAGGCGACCAACTGGGTCACCGGCGATTTCTTCGCCATGCTGAACCGCCGCGGGGTCGGGATTGCCGAGTCGCCGGTGAGCGCCTCCTCGCTCGGCAAGCTGCTCGACCTTTTAGCCGACGGCACGATCTCGGGCCGCATCGCCAAGGACCTGTTCGTCGCCATGGAGGAGACGGGCAAGGATCCGGCGGCGCTGGTCGAGGAGCGCGGCCTGAAGCAGGTGACCGACAGCGGCGCCATCGAGGCCGCCATCAAGGCGGTGATTGACGCCAACCCCGGCCAGGTCGCGGCCTACAAGGCCAAGCCCACTTTGTTCGGCTGGTTCGTCGGCCAGGTGATGAAGTCGACCGGCGGCAAGGCCAATCCCAAGGCCGTCAACGAGCTTTTGAAGAAGGCGCTCGACGCCTGACGTGGTGGCCGCCGGGCTCGGCCATTTTTTCGTGGCCGCGGCCGGGGCGCTGCGGCTTCTTGGGCGCTTCCGGCGCCTGGACGCCCGATTCCTTGAACTTGGCGCGCTGCTCGGCGGGGCGGACGGCGCGGGTCAGGTTGAAGCAGGTGTTGATCAGGCCGACATGCGAGAAGGCCTGCGGGAAGTTGCCGATCTGACGGCCGTTCACGGTGTCATATTCCTCGGCCAGCAGCCCGAGATCGTTGCGGATCGACAGCAGGCGCTCGAGCATTTTGTGGGCGTCGTCGTGCCGGCCGACCGAGACGTAGGCGTCGGCCAGCCAGAAGCTGCAGGCGAGGAATGCGCCTTCGCCGGGCTCAAGGCCGTCGTCGGTCTCGACGGTGTTGTAGCGTTTGACGAAGCCGTCGACCAGGAGGCTCTGCTCGATCGCCGCGATCGTGCCGATGTAGCGTGGATCCTTGGGCTTGATGAAGCCGACCTGCGCCATCAGCAGCAGGCTTGCGTCAAGGGTCGTCTCGCCATAGGCCGAGCGGAACGTGTTGCGCTCTTTGTCGAAGCCGTGCTCGCAGATCTCGGCGTGGATCCTGGTGCGCGTGGCGCGCCATTCATCAACCGGGCCGGGCAGCCCGTAGCGCACGATCGCCTTGATGGCGCGGTCGAAGGCCACCCAGGCCATCACCTTGGAGTAGACGAAGTGGAGCGGCGGACCGCGCGTCTCCCAGATGCCGTAGTCGGGCAGGGACCAATACTCGTCGACATGCTTGACCAGCTCCACCTGCAGGTCCCAGCCGCTCTCCGGCGGCGCGAGCGCTCCCTTGCGCGCCTGTTCGAAGGTGTCCATGAGCTCGCCATAGACGTCGAGCTGGAACTGGCTGGAGGCGGCGTTGCCGATCCGCACCGGCTTCGACTCGAGATAGCCCGGCAGCCACTTGACCTCCCATTCGGTCAGCCGACGCTCGCCCATGATGCCGTACATGATCTGCATGTCGGCCGGATCGCCGGCGACCGCGCGCTGCAGCCAGTCGCGCCACGCCGTCGCCTCGTCGTAGACGCCAGCGTTCATCAGGGCGAGCAGGGTGAGCGTCGAATCGCGGATCCAGCAGTAGCGGTAGTCCCAGTTGCGCGGGCCCCCGGCCTGTTCGGGCAGCGAGGTGGTGGGCGCCGCGACGATGCCGCCGCTCGGCGCATAGGTCAGCGCCTTGAGCGTGATCAGCGAGCGCTTGATGGCCTCGGCATGCGGGCCGTCGGTCTTGGTGGCGCCCGTCCACTCGGTCCAGAACGTCACGCAGGCCTCGAGCGCGGCCTCGGGATCGACGGGCGGCGGCACCGGCAGGTGCGACGGACCGTAGCTCAGCACGAAGGGCATGGTCTTGCCCTTGGCGATGGTGAACATCGCGCGGGTGATGAAGTTCTCGCCCCACTGGGTGACGGGCGTCCGCAGCACGGCCATGTCGGGGCCGGCGACGGCGCGCATTGCGCCGTCCTCCAGCCGACTGACCCAGGGGATGGTGGCGCCGTAGCCGAAGCGCAGGACCAGCTCCATGCACATGGCGACCTCGCCCTCGTCGCCGCGGACCAGGCGGATCAGATCCGATGTGCGCCCGCGCGGCAGCATGAAGTCGATCAACGTGGCCGTGCCGGTCTCGGTCCTGAAGGTGGTTTCGAGGACCAGCGTATCCGGCCGGTAACGGCGCGATACCTCGATGACCTCGTCCGACGTCGTGATTAGCCAGCGGCCGTGTGAGGGTGTGCCGAGCAAGGCGGCGAAGCAGGCGTCCGAATCGAACCGCGGCCAGCACAGCCAGTCGATCGAGCCGTCGAGCCCGACCAGGGCGGCGGTCTGGCAATCGCCGATCAGCCCATAGCTTTCGATGGCGGCAGACATGTCGGTCAGTGTAGCAGCGGGCGGGCTTTTGATGGCATTCGGCGAGAACGACGGCCGCGATGCCACGGTTCCGTGCCTGTGCTAGGCTTGGCCCAGCACGCGAGGAAACGATGACGGCGAAGCTCTATGCGATGACCTGCGGCCGCCTGGTCGGCCGGCTGAAGGACATGATCGAAGGCGAGGATGGCCAGGTGGTGCTGCCGATCCCGTCCTACCTGATCGAGCATCCCAAGGGACGCGCCCTGTTCGACACCGGCATGCATCCGAGTTGCCGCACCGACGCCGCCGGGCGGCTCGGCGAGCGGGTGGCGCGCATCTTCGGCTTCGAGCAGTACGGCGCCGACGACGACGTGAAGTCGCGGCTGGAATCGATCGACCGCGATCCGGGCAAAGTCGACTTCATCGTCAATTCGCATCTGCATTTCGACCACGCTGGCGGCAACGAGCTGATTCCCAATGCCACCATGGTCGTGCAACGGCGTGAATGGCAAGCCGCCCAGGACCCCGAGACGGCGGCCAAGGTCGGTTTTTTCAAGGCCGATTTCGACCACGGCCACCAGGTGAAGCAGGTCGAGGGCGAGCACGACCTGTTCGGCGACGGCAGCGTGGTGTGCATTCCCACCTATGGCCACACGCCGGGCCATCAGTCGCTGAAGGTGCGCACCGAGACAGGCGAGGTCGTGCTGACCGGCGACGCCTGCTATTTTTGCCGGACCTTGCGCGAGCGCCGTCTGCCGCGCTTCGTCTACGACCGCGCCGAGATGCTGGCGTCGCTCGACCGGCTGGAAGCGCTGGAGAAGGGCGGGGCCAAGCTGTTCTTCGGCCACGACCCCGATTTCTGGAAGGACGTGCCCCAGGCGCCGGTTCCGGCGTTCTAGCTAGTGGACACAACTCATGACCCCGTCTTACGGGGGAGGTGCCCCAGAAGGGGGCGGAGGGGGAAGGCCACAAAAACGATCTTTAGGAATTTCAGATCTGAAATCTGCGATCACCTCGACTGCGGCTTTCCCCCTCCGGCCCTGCGGGCCACCTCCCCCGTATGACGGGGGAGGCCAAGTGAGACGCGTCAGCGTCGATCGGCGATCGGGCGCTACTCGGGGACGGCCACGCCCGATCCGCCCAGCTCGGCCGGGAAGTCCTTCAGCTTGGGCAGCCCGTCCTTCATCGGCAGCACCGTCTCGGCATAGTTCACGTGTACGCCCGGCTTGAAGGCCAGACTCGGGATCGTCGCGGCATAGACGTCGATCAGGCCGAGAGGCGGATGGTCAGTCATGAGATGGCCGCCGCACTTGGTGCAGTACTTGCGGTCGCTCACCGGCGTCTTCATGAACTTGCCGACGAATTCCGCTCCTTTCGTGACCTTCACGTTCTCGGGCTTCCACAGGGTGAAGGCGTTCACCGGCCCGGCCGACCACGAGCGGCAGGAGCTGCAATGGCAGTAGCCCATCCCCTCGGGCGCGCCCGTTACTTCGATCTCCACGGCTCCGCAAAAGCAGGCCCCGGTATGTTTGTCGGCCATGTCATCGCTCCTTATTTGGCGTGAATCGGACAGCCATCGCCGCTGAACGCCCCATGGAATGGACCGTGATGGGCTAGATATGCCGCCCGATGTGTGGAGAGATATCGTCGGTGAGCGAGTATCGCACAATGATCGAGACACCGTCGTCCTTTGCCGAAGCGCCGGCCCCCGTGGCCGCGCCGCCGGAGCCTGACGCTTTGTCGGCGATGCTGCGCTCGGTGCGCCTGACCGGCGCGGTCTTTCTCAGCGCGCGCCTGACCGCGCCGTTCGGGATCGTCTCGCCGAAACGCTACGACGAGCGCATGCCGATGGCGCATCTGCGCCATATCAGCGTCTTTCACCTCGTGGCGGAGGGCGATTGCGTGATCGAGACGGCAAGCGGCGCCAAGCGGCAGGTCGAGGCCGGCGATCTGGTTCTGCTGCCGTTTGCCGATCAGCACAGGTTCTACAAGGGCACGGCGCCGGAGATCGTCTTTGACCCGAGCCTCATCCGCCTAGGTCCGATCGAAGGGGTGTGGACCGTAGCTCACGGCGGCGGCGGGGAGGAGACACGGCTGGTCTGTGGCTTCCTCGAATCGGCCGAGCTGTTCACGCCCGTGTTCCGCTCGCTGCCCGAAATGCTCGTCGAGCATGCCGGTGCCGGCACGGTCGGTGGCGGGCTCGCCTCGACGGTGCGGGAAATCATTCATCTCGTGGAAGTAGCGACACCGGGCACGCAGGCGATGCTCGGCCGGATGATGGAACTGCTGTTCGTCGAGGTGTTGCGCCGCCACGCCAGCCGGCTGCCGACGGGAAGCAAGGGATTGCTGGCGGCGCTCAACGACCCGGTCGTCGGGCGTGCGCTGCAGCTTCTTCACGCCGACCCGGCCCGGCGCTGGACGGCGGACGCCCTGGCGCGCGCGGCGGGCTCGTCCCGCACCGTTCTCGGCGAAAGGTTCAACGGGCTGCTGGGACGGCCGCCGATCGACTACCTGACATGCTGGCGCATCCAGCAGGCGGCCGACCGGCTGCGCAACGGCAAGGACGGCATCGCGCGAATAGCCGCCGACATCGGCTATGAGTCCGAGCCCGCTTTCGCCCGCGCCTTCAAGCGCGTGACTGGCATGACGCCGGGCCGCTGGCGCGACGGGGGTGGCGACAGCCGCCAGCTCATGCCGCTCCAGTTCAAGGAACAGATACCGGCCGTTTGACTCATCCTATTTATTATAATAAATAGGATGGATGACGGATGCCACCAACCTACGCGCGCCAGGGCTACGGTCACCCAAGCGCGGCGACCTCGTGGTCGAGGAGATCAAGCGCTGGATCGCCGAGCGCCGGCTCGGTCCAGGCGACAAGCTGCCCAAGGAAGACGAGCTGCAGACCCTGTTCGGGGTGAGCAAGGGCACCGCGCGCGAGGCCCTGAAGTCGCTGGAAGTGCAGGGCCTCGTCACCGTGTCGACCGGCCCGGCGGGCGGCGCCACGATCGGCGAGGTGCCGCTGGAGCGCGCCTTCCAGCTGCTGCAGAACTACCTCTTCTTCCGCGAGCTCGACGTGGCACAGATCTACGCCGTGCGCCGCCTGCTCGAGCCCGAGCTGGCCGCCGGCGCCGTGCCGCATCTGACGAAGGAGCATTTCGAGGCGCTCGAGCGCAGCATCGCCACCTGCGCGCCCCAGCCGGCGAGCAAGGCCGAGGCGTTGATGCAGCGCCAGGAGGACCTGCACTTCCACGACGTGCTGGCCGCTGCCAATCCCAACATGCTGCTGCGCTTCATGTGCCAGGTGATCAATCATCTGCTGCGCCACAGCGTGGCCATGAACAACCAGCCTGGTCCTATGGCCTACCAAAAGCTCGGCGACACCAACGTGGCCGCCCACAAGCGCCTGCTGACGGCGGCGCGGCGCGGCGACGTCGAGCGCGTGCGCAAGCTCATGGTCGAGCATATCGACGAAGCCGAGCGCCATGTCCGCAAGCTCGACGCCGCAGTGCGCCGGCGCTTCGTCCTCGATTCGGAGCTGCAGGCGCGGATCGCACCACAATCCCGACCCTTCAGAAAGGAGAAGGCGTGATGACTCGAAGCACAATTGATCGCCGTCAGGCGATTATCGGCATGGGAGCAGCGCTCATGATGTCAGCGCCAAAGCAGGCCGTTGCAGCCGATGGCGATTTCGCTGCGCGCCTCGCCGAAATGCAGCGCGACGGCCGCGTGTCCGGCCTGCATGCGCTGCTGGTGGCACGCGGCGGCCGCACGCTGTTCGAGTATTACGGCGTGGGCGAGGATGAAAGGCTGGGCACCTCGCTCGGCACGGTCACGTTCGGCCCGACGGTGCTGCACGATCTGCGCTCGGTGACCAAGAGCATGGTCGGCATGCTCTATGGCATCGCGCTGGCCGACGGCAAGGTGCCGGCGCCGGAAGCCAGGCTTTACGACCAGTTCCCCGAATACCCCGACCTGGCGAGCCAGCCGGGCCGTGATCGCATCACCATCGCCCACGTGCTCAGCATGACGATGGGCACCGAATGGGACGAGCTCACATTCCCGTATAGCGATCCGCGCAATAGCGAAATCAAGATGGAGGCGGCGCCCGATCGCTATCGCTACATCCTGTCTCTTCCGATCGTCGGTGAGCCGGGCGTGAAATGGACCTATTGCGGCGGCGCCACTGCGCTGCTCGGCCGCCTGATCGCCAAGGGCACCGGCGAGAAGCTGACGGACTATGCGCGACGCGTGCTGTTCGATCCGCTGGGCCTGGGGCCGACCGAATGGTCGACGGATGGCAAAGGCGAGCCGCGCGCCGCGTCGGGCGGGCGCATGCGGCCGCCCGACCTTTTGCGTGTCGGCCAGATGGTGCTGGCGAACGGCGCCTGGCAGGGCAAGCAGATCGTCCCGGCGGAGTGGCTGAAGCGCTCGACGACGCCCGCCGTCACCATCGAAGGCACGCGGCGCTACGGCTGGCACTGGTATCTGAGCGAGCTGCCCGCCAGGGGATCGACACCGACCGAACGCATGATCAGCGCCGTCGGCTGGGGCGGCCAGCGTCTCTCCATCGTGCCCGGGCTGGACCTCGTCGTCGCCATGAACGCCGGCAATTACCGCCGGCCCATCATGGAGCAGGGCCGCATCAGCACTGCGCTGATGATGGAGCTGGTGCTGCCGATGCTCGACTGAGGCCGCTCAGGTCTGCGGCATGAACTCGAGCATCAGGCCGCCGGCCTGTTCGGGCGCCACCAGGACGCGCTTGTCCTCGCCCAGTGCGAAGGAGACGTTGTTGGCGCGCAACAGGGCCTGCAGCGGCGGCGAGCGCTCGATGGCGATGGTGGCGCCGACCACGGCCGGCAGCGCCTTGGGCGCCATGACCTCGAGCGCCTTGTATTCGTTCTGATAGGCGGCGGGCGACCAGACCAGGAGTTCCACCGACCCCGCCTTCACCATCATGCAGCCTTCGAGGATCTCCTCGGTCTTGCCACCCCAGGCGGTCTCCAGCGCCTTGGCGACCTCCCGTGGATCCTCGGCCACCGCATGGATCGCCATCATGGCGAGCGCGCCGTTGGGATGGACGATCCATTCCGGCTCCATGAAGGCGTCCGGCGTCTCGTGGCGTACCGGGAACCAGGGCAGCGGCCCGCCGCTTTCGCCGACCACGACGCCGGCATCGACCTCGAAGCCGTCCTCGGTCTCCCAGGCATGGGTGCGTTCCTCGCCCTCGAGCTCGGTCACATTCACGGCCAGTGCAACGACTGCCGGATCGCCCTGCAGCAGCTCGATATAGTTGGGCACGTCGTCCTGGTCGGGCTGGAAGCAGATGCAGCGCGGTTCCACGCCCTCCGGCGTCAGGTTGAAGCCGAGCTGCAGCAGCCGGCTGGCGGTGGCCTCCGGGTCGGAGAGGGTCAACGAAAGGTGATCGATGTCGCGCGCCGAAATCTTCATGCCCGCTCATACAGGCTTAACGGTGCCACGCTCAAGTGCGATGCTGGCCTTTGGTTCACTCACGGGGAGAGAGAAATGTCCAAGCTGACACTTTACGGCATCTGGCTGAGCGGTCCGACCTACAAGGCAGGGCTTGCGATGTCGCTGATGGGCCAATCCTTTGCCTACAAGCATGTCGATCTGCGCGCCGGCGCCCACAAGCAGCCGGATTATCTCGCCATCAACCGCTTCGGCCAGGTGCCGGCACTGGTCGACGGCGACCTGAAACTCTGCCAGTCGGGCTCGATCCTGCTCTACCTCGCCGACAAGTTCGGCAAGATGGGCGGCAAGACGCCCGAGGAGAAGGCGCGGGTGCGCGAGTGGCTGTTCTGGGAGTTCGATCGGCTGGCGCCCAACGTCTACCGCCCGCGCGCCATCAAGCGCGGCTTCATGAAGGCCGACGACAACGTCTACAACCTGTATAGCGGGCTGGCGAACGACGCGCTGAAGGTGCTCGAGGCCTCGCTGGCCGAGTCGCCCTTCCTGGTCGGCAACGAGCCGACGGTCGCCGACGTCGCGGTCTATGGCGACGCAGCCTATGCCGAGGAGGGCGCCATCGACCTCGGCCCCTACGCCAACGTGATGGCGTGGATGGGCCGGGTCGAGAAGCTGCCGGGCTTCAAGAAGTACGAGGACGTCCTGCCCAAGCAGGATGCGGCGTAGGGCAAGGCATACGACACCGCCCCCTTCATGTTCCTCTCCATCTCATACTCCTCTCCCCCGTTAGGGGGAGAGGAGTATGAAGGGAGGGATGGAGTCACCCCTGCGCCAGCGTCTTCCTCATGACCTTGGCGGCCTCGTCCATCATGCCGCCGATTGCCGGCGCCAGCTCGTTGGGCAGCAAGTCGATCGTCCACACGACGCGGCTGCCGTCGCCCTCGGGGAAGACCTGGACGGCGGCGTTGTAGTGGCTGGCGCGGCTTTCCACGACCGCATAGACCAGCCGGCACGTCTCGTCGTCGGCCGTCACCAGCCGCTCGCGCGCCACCAGGCCGTTGAAGAAGGTGACGATGCGATCGCCATTGTCCGTCTTGAGGTCGGTGAGGAAGCCCGGCGCTACCTTGGTGTGGACCTGGCCGAAATCGCGCAGCGCATGCCACACCGCGGTGGCGCTGCCCGCCACGGGAATTTCCTTTCTGAGTGTTGCCATGTCGTGTCTCCTTTGATGTCACCGACGATGGCGACTCGGACCGCGGCCGTCTGGCGGTTTTCGGACACGGTCGCGCGGCAAGCATGGTTTTTGCATTGCCCTCGACCGGAACGACAAGGAGGAGAGCGAAAAATGTGTGAGATCTGCTACGTCGACGAGGCGATAAAAGGCAAGATTATCGCCCGCAACTCCGAATTTCATAAAGTCGCTTCGAGCCCGTTCGGCGAAGACGACGAGGTTGGCATGTTGAACCTGATCGACGCAGACTCGCGAACCGCGATCCTGCGCCGTGCCGACCCCACCAAGGTCTACGATCTGTCCGTCGATCATTTTATTGGCATGCCCGGCTGGACCGGCGCCGGAGACCAGCCCTACCAGATATGGATGACGCACACGCCGCAGGGCGAGATCGTCGGCGACAGCATGAAAAAGGGCAAGGATGCCAACTCGCTGGTCGCCTACTCCGGCGACGGCATCTCGATGTATACCCACTGCGGCACTCACATCGATACATTCAATCATTTCGGCTACGATGGCGCCATCTTCAACAACTTCACCGCTCACGATCATCTCGGAAGTCGTGCCTGGCGCAAGTGTGGCGCTGAAAAGCAGCCGCCGATCTTTGCCCGCGGCATCCTGCTCGACATCGCGGCCATGCACGGTGTCGCCACGCTCGAACCGAGCCATGCGATCGGCGAGAAGGATCTCGTCGATTGCCTGAAGCATCAGAAAACCCAGCTGCGCAGCGGCGATGTCGTTCTGATCCGCACGGGTCAGATGAATCTTTGGCCGGACAACACGTTCGTCATGAATACGCCCGGCCTCAATCGAGAGGGCGCGGCGTTCCTGGCGAAGAACGGCGCCGTCACCATCGGGGCCGACAATCTCACCCT
>WNFC01008686.1_pt1 | contig 15338 bp, 13 predicted proteins | sample 5400541 | NCBI WGS metagenome assembly WNFC01 (sample SAMN13153342, study PRJNA577476) | soil metagenome | isolation source: 120 cm saprolite under Douglas fir tree site 2 hole 2 replicate 1 | place: USA:California | collected 2015-04-18
GGTTGGTCGCGGCGATCAGGATCACACCTTCGTTCGATTCAAAGCCGTCCATCTCAACCAGCAACTGGTTCAGGGTCTGTTCGCGCTCATCATGTCCACCGCCCAGGCCAGCGCCACGATGGCGACCCACAGCGTCAATCTCGTCGATGAAGATAATGCAGGGAGCGTTTTTCTTGCCCTGTTCAAACAGGTCGCGAACGCGGCTTGCGCCCACGCCAACAAACATTTCCACGAAATCAGAACCCGAGATGCTGAAGAAGGGAACGTTAGCTTCACCGGCAACGGCCCGGGCCAGCAGGGTCTTACCGGTTCCCGGATGACCTACCAGCAGGACGCCCTTGGGAATGCGTCCGCCTAGTTTCTGAAATTTCTGGGCTTCGCGCAGGAACTCAATGATCTCGCGCAGCTCTTCTTTGGCTTCATCCACGCCGGCGACGTCTTTAAACGTGATCTTCTTCTGCTGCATAGAGAGCAGCCGGGCGCGGCTTTTTCCAAAGCTCAGGGCTTTGTTGCCGCCGGTCTGCATCTGGCGGATCATCACAAACCACAACACGCCGATCAGCAGCAGCGGAGAGAATTGGATCAACAGCATGGGCCAGTTCTGGCCGTTGTTGCTCCGGAAGGTTACACGAACTTTGTTGGCATCCAGTGCCTTGAGCATTTCCGGATTGTTGGCCGGCACGTTCAGGTGGAACTGGTTGTTCTTGTCATTGCGATAGTGGCCGTGGGCTTCACTGTTGTCCACAATCGTTACATCAGCAACGTTGCCCTGGGCTACCTGGTTCGTAAAGTCCGTCCAGCTAATTTCCTGGTCCTTGGCGCTGGTGCCGCCACCCTGGATCATTTTCCAGAGAGCCACACCCACCAGGAGCAGAACGACCCACAAAACCACTGTTTTAAATGTCGAATTCACTCAGTACTCCTAATTTCCCGCCCCCGGCCGAACGTCGGCCCGTAAGGGACTTCCTCGACTGTGCTAGTTATAAAGACGCTTGGGATTGCAAAAAAGTTCAGGCGATCCGTTGTGTCGGGCTAAGAATATCCAAGTTCTTAGATGCTGGTAGGACACGTGTCGGTCTAAAACTTTGCGCCTAATCAATTCTATACCCCTTTGCATACGTGGGAAGGCAGTAAAATGCTTAACCTCACCTAGCTGCGCAACGTCGCAAAATATCTAGTTTTTTGCTGCAATATAGGGCAAATTTCGACCCGAATGTATGTCCCCCAGTCCATAGCCTACGACAAAACTGTCATTCAGGAGAAAACCAAAGTAATCAGGCTGTAGAGACACTCGCCGGGCTGCCTGCTTGTCCAAAAGTACCGCCAGTTTCACGCTGGATGCGCCCCGGCTGATCAGGTTTCGTAGCAGGAATTCACTGGTGAGCCCGGACTGGATTAAGGCTTCCACCAATAGCACGTCTTTTCCCGAGACTTCTACTTCAGGACTGTAAAAGATTTCAGTTGTGCTCGGGTGGTCGTCATTGAACTCGCCTTTTACAAACTGGCAGACCACCGGGATATCCAGTTCGCGGACCAGATCAGCCATGAAGATGAAGCCGTTTTCCATCACGGCAACCACATGCAGGGTTTTGCCATGATAGTCGCGCGAAATCTGGCGGGCGATCTCCTGGACCCGTTTCTTGATCTGATCAGCGGACAAAATGATTCGCGAATATTCCTGTGACAAGCGGTTGCTCACACTGTGCCCCTGCGTTGATTTATCTTTCCTGGATCAGATCTCTTCGATCAGCCTTCGATCAGCACTCTTCGATGATCAGCACTGCGTCGCCCGCGCGGTAGGCGAATTCCTTTGCTACCGGGAAGCCCCTCATCCAGACGATTCGGCCTGCGCTCTCAATTACGGGCCAGACTTTTCGTTCCGTGGCCGAGAGCGTCCGGCCGATCCGGCTCGGCTGCAACAACTCTTTGACCTTCTTAGGGGAACCCGTGTGTACAGGACTGAACTGGTCGCCTGCCCGCCAGTTTCTTAGAATCAATTCCGGCTGGAGCAAGGCGCGATCCAAAAGCAATCCGGGATTATAACCCGACAATTCCTTATCATCGGCAGTTATTACCCTCGCCCGGAGGGTAGAACCCAGTGTGGAAACAGCAACTGCCCCGGGAATCGGCAGGGCCAATTCGTAGTCTTCAGCGATTTCCGGCCTGTCAACCCGGCTGAACTGTAGCTCGCGGAAGCTCCTCGCCGCCACCAGGCCCTCCGGCAGTTCCAGCCGCTTGCCCGGCTTGCCCATTTCGATGAATGCCGAAAGATCCTGGATGTGCTTGAATTCCAGACTCACGCTCATCTGCGACCCGATCTTGTGAAGCAACTGCCGCTGAACGGCCAGGGGCAGAGTCTGAAAATAGATCAGGTCGAGCGCCCAGACCTCGGCGGAGTCGCCGCTGCTTGAGCGTCCGCTGCGGCTGGGCTTTCCTTGTCGAACCGCGCGCGCCATGAAGCCTGGCAGCTCTTTCTCCCAGTAATCGGCTTCCGCCTGTGCGATCTCTGCGACATCAGCCAGCCGCTGATGAATCGACGGATTGAAATCGCGGACCAGTCTGGGCAGTAGCTGGTGACGGACCCGGTTCCGCGTATGCGCCATGTCTTCATTGCTGGCGTCGTTTCTCCACGGCTGTTTGAGAGCTTCCAGATAGCTCTCAATCTCCGCGCGGCGGATGGACAGCAGGGGCCGAATCAGCTTCTTTTCCTGATGCACTACTGAAATGCCGGCCAGCCCGCGAACTCCAGTTCCACGGACCATGCGCATCAAAACGGTTTCAGCCTGGTCGTCCAAGGTATGTGCGGTGGCAATCTTGTCTAGCTTGTTGCCAAAGGGAAGATTGCCGGCAAGAAGCTCAGCGAACCAGCCATGCCTCAGGTCGCGCGCGGCGGTTTCCAGGCTAAGCTTGCGCTCCCTTGCGTGGGCGGGAACATCGCCACTGCCGCAATGGAACTCCAGTCCAAGTTGCTCCGCCAGCGCAGCCACAAACGCCTGGTCGAGGTCAGCTTCCGCTCCACGAATTTGATGGTTGAAATGCAGCACCTTCAGCACTACGGCAAGCTCTGGCTGCAACTCCGCGAGCACGCGCAAAAGCGCCACCGAGTCAGCCCCGCCCGAGACAGCCACGCCCAGCCGGTCACCCGGCAACAGCAGCCGCTTCTCGCGAATGAATTTCAGGACCTTCTGCTGCACACGCCTCCAGAGGCCTTCATTGTAATGTGAAATAATCGGGCCATTATGATCGTCAACGTCTTGCTTCCCTCAATGTATCGGCGTGCCGGACGAAGTTTCCTGCTTGGCTTCTGCACCTTCCTGCTGGGAGTGCTCCTGGAAATGGCATTCCAGAAATTCTCTATAACGGGAGTTGCCGCTCTAATCGACAATGTGCTCATCGGCATCGCCGCCGGCCTGGTGGTCTTCGCCTACGAACAGCAACGCTACCGTGATCTTAACCGCAAATTCGCGGTGATCACCTCCATGAACCACCACGTAAGGAACGCCTTGCAGGCCATTCTCTATTCTCCTTACGCCTTGGAACAGACGGAACAGATCAAAGTCATCCAGGATTCGGTCAATCGGATTCAATGGGCGCTGAATGAAGTACTGGCCGGTGACGGCGATACCGTTGGCGACACTGGTGTCAACACTAAAGACGGCAAATCCGATATCGGCACCGCCGCCTAGATCCAAGATCCGGCCTTTGGTCAGCCAGTCTGGCTGTCCTGAAACTCGAGATCGCCGAAGTTGTTATACTTTTCACCCTACATGAAGGTGATCGTTATCATCCCCGCCGCTGGACTGGGCACGCGTATGGCAGCCCCAGGCAAAAAAGGCCAGACATCCAAACAGTTCTTTGAGATCAATGGCACGCCCATACTGATCCACACCCTGCGCTGCTTTGCCCGCAACAAACAGGTCAGCCAGATTGTGATCGCTCTGCGCAAAAATGAGATGGCCTCTTTCCGGCAACGTCTGGAATCGGAAAAGCTGGAAGCCAAAGTCGCATTGGTGGAAGGTGGCGAACATCGCCAGGAATCCGTAGCCAACGCCATGGCCAGCCTCAGGGCCGCAAGTGACGATGTGGTCCTGGTGCACGATGCCGTCCGGCCCTTCGTGGACGACGAGATCATCGCCAACGTGATCCGCGAGACGGAAAAGCATGGCGCCGCAATTGCCGGCCTTCCTGCCGTGGACACCATTAAGCAGGTGGAACGCGCCTCTGAGGGAGCCATCATTACATCCACGATTCCGCGCGAACGCGTGGTCCTGGCCCAGACTCCGCAGGGCTTCCGCTATGAGCTGATCAAGCGCGCTTTTGACAGCGCCATTGCTGACGGCTTCACCGGCACCGACGAAGCGTCTTTGGTAGAGCGCCTGGGAGAGAGAACGCGGATGAACGCGGATCAATGGAAAATCAGAACGCACAATTGTTGGCTCGGGAATTAAGCGAGAAGATCATCGGTATCTATTACGAAGTCTATAACGAGATTGGATACGGATTTCTCGAGTCGGTTTACGCCAACTGCATGTACCTGGCACTGACAGACGCGGGCCTGAAGGTTCAACGCGAGCTCCCAATTCCTGTCTGGTTTAGAGGGAAGGATGTTGGTTCCTTCAAAGCTGATCTTATCGTGAATGAGTGCATTCTTCTCGAATTAAAAGCAGTGAAATGTCTTGATCGTGCGCACGAAGCGCAGATTCTGAATTACCTGCGCGGAACTTCTTTGGAGGTGGGGCTGCTTATGAATTTTGGTGCTCCCAAGCCTGAGTTCCGGCGACTGGCATTCTCGAATGAAAACAAAAGAATCCGCGCACATCCGCGTTCATCCGCGGTAGGAGGTTCATGAGAATAGGCTACGGTTTTGACTCCCACGAGTTTCAATCCGGTGTTCCTTTAAAGATCGGCGGCATACTTCTGCCCCACGATAAAGGACTCGCCGGGCATTCCGACGGTGACGTCCTTCTCCACGCCATCACGGACGCATTGCTTGGCGCGGTCGCCGCCGGCGACATCGGAAGCTACTTTCCTCCCAACGATCCCAAATGGAAAGGAGCTGACTCGGCCATCTTTCTGGAAGAAGCGATGAAGCAGGTGCGCAAGGCCGGATTCGCCATCTCCAATATCGACACAACACTGGTCATGGCCGCGCCCAAGATCGTTCCCCATGCGAAGAACATTCAGAAGCGCGTGGCCGAGTTGCTTGGAATCAAGCCCGAACAGGTAAGCATCAAGGCCAAAACTCCTGAGGGACTTAATCTCGATCACGCAGCGGTTGCGCAGGTGGTGGTGTTGTTGGAGACTTTGTAGAAGGCCTTGCGGTTTCTGTCGCTCCGCTGGCGCTACGCTCCGGCCTACGGCAGTAAGGTAGTGTCTCTTCGTTCAGCTTACCCCGCCCTTATCCCTCAGCGCGGCTTTTCTCCGAAAAGCACGCGGTGGGAACGGACGGGGCTAGATCTGTGTCGCGCCTTCGGCGCTCTGGGCATGGGCAGCCCCTGAAGAGTTTGGAAGATTGCGATTTTGGAGACGCGTCTAAGTCGAGATTGTCTTCGCCTTGAAGATTGGCACAGCCAAGGAGAATAGTTCAGCCGTCCCTGGCGGGACTTTTTTGTTAATCTTGCTTGCCCGGCACTTGCTTCGCTGCGTGCCGGGCTATTTTCAGTCGCGCCTTCGGCGCTTTGTTTATTGGCCACCCTGAAAACCTTGCGACATTGCGATGGTTTGGAGACGTAGCAGAGCTACGTCTCTACGTCGAGATTTTTCTGGTCTCCATCGGCATCTCTACGCTTCCGTGTTCATCGCCGTTTCAAGCCGCAAAACGGGTCGGGTACTTGCTCTGGCGAGTCAAGGATGAACTGATCAGAAAGGCATCAAAGCGTAAGACATTCGTAGGCCGCTCTGCTGGATGCAATCCCCGCTGCATGCAATGCCTTGTTCCGGGCGTGAATAGCTGCTAACCTTCCTGTTTCCCGGAACGTCTATCTCCTCACTTCGGCGGTGTCTATTGAAGAAACTCCTCTTGCTCATCTCTTGCTCTGTCCTGGTTCTTTTCTCAGCGATGCCTGCGAACGCCAGCGGCCCGCTTCTCTTGCAGAAGCCAACGCTCTCTAAAACGCATATTGCGTTTGCTTATGCAGGCGATCTCTGGCTGGTCTCGCGTGATGGCGGAGAGGCGCATCTGCTCACCAGCGGCACCGGCACCAAGACCGATCCCATCTTCTCGCCCGACGGTTCCATGATCGCCTTTACCGGCGACTTTGACGGCAACGTTGACGTTTACGTAATGCCGTCTTCCGGCGGCGTGCCAAAGCGCCTTACGTATCATCCCGGAGTGGATGAAGTCGTCGGCTGGTCGCCCGACGGCAAGAGCGTTTTGTTCCGCTCCACGCGCAACAGCTACTCGCGTTTCAACCGTTTGTTTACCGTGGGCCTCAATGGCGGACTTCCGCATGAGTTGCCGTTGCCGATGGCGGAGTTCGGATCTTTCTCCGGGGATGGCAAACAGATCGCCTACGTGCCCACAGACAACACGCGCAGGCTTTCCTCAATCGGATGGAAGCGTTATCGCGGCGGCAAAGCCTCGCACATCTGGGTCGCCAACCTCAGCGACTTCAGCACCGATATCGTTCCTCGTGATGGCTCGAATGACGGCACTCCCATGTGGGTGGGCAACAAGGTTTATTTTCTCTCTGACCGCAACGGGCCGTTCAGTCTTTACGCCTATGACGTGAAATCGAAAAAGGTCGAAACGGTGATGCCGGCGACCAATGACATCAAATCAGCTTCCGCCGGTCCGGGCGCAATCGTCTATGAACAATTCGGCTCGCTCGGCCTGTTCGATCTTACTACCGGCAAAGCCAAAGCAATCTCGGTGACCGTGCCCGCTGATCTGCCCAATGTTCGTCCACATTACAAAAAAGTTGAGCAGGAAATTTCTTCCGCCAACATCTCTCCGGGCGGCGCACGTGCCGTTTTCGAAGCCCATGGTGACATCCTCACGGCGCCGGCAGAGAAGGGCGACGTCCGCAATCTGACCAGCACTCCTGGCGTGATGGAACGCGATCCGGCGTGGTCGCCGGATGGCAAGTCAATCGCTTACCTTTCCGATGAAGCCGGCGAATACGCTCTGCACATCAAGAGCCCCGACGGCATGGGCGAGGTAAAGAAGGTGCCGCTGGGAACTCCGGCGACGTTCTACTACAACCCCGTCTGGTCGCCCGATAGCAAAAAGATCGCGCTCACTGATAAGCGCCTGAACATCTGGTACGTGGATCTGGCCAAAGGTACGCCGGTGAAGATTGACAGCACCACCTACGACCAGCCGCAACGCACCATGCAGCCGGTCTGGTCGCCTGACAGCCGATGGATCGCCTACAACAAGCAGTTGGCCAGCCATATGAATGCCGTCTTCGCGTATTCTCTGGAGCAGGGCAAAGCTATCCAATTGACTGACGGCTTGAGTGACGCCCGTTATCCCGCGTGGGACCAGAAAGGCCAGTACCTCTACTTCACGGCCAGCACTGACGTGGGCCCAACCACGGGATGGCTGGACCTTTCCAGCATTAATCGGCCAGTGACGCGCAGCGCGTATTTGATCGTTCTGCGCAAAGACCAACCCTCACCGCTTGCTCCGGAAAGCGATGAAGAGAAGTCAGCCTCCGACGAAGCCAAGCCTGACACGGACAAGTCTTCCAAGCCTGAAGAGAAAGCCGAAGATGCCGCGAGTCCGACGAGCCCCGAAGAAAAAGCCAAAGCTCAGGACGCCAAGCCCGCGCGTGCAGCCAAGGCTGAAGGCGTAGTGGTCAAGATCGACGCGGAAAACGTCAGCCAGCGTATTCTTGCCCTGCCCATTCCTGCTCGCAACTACGGTCAGCTCGTGGCCGGAAAAGCCGGAACCATCTTCCTGATGGAAGAGCCTTCGCGTCCCGGTCCGGACCAGCAAACCACGCTGTATCGCTTCGATCTGACCACGCGCAAAGCAGAGAAGCTGATGGACGGCGCCAACGACTTCACGGTCTCCTTTGACGGCAAGAAGATGCTCTACAGCAAAGGCCGCGCGACCAGCAAGAAATGGTTCATCACATCGGCCACAGTGCCCGCTGCGGGTGGTGGCCCGGGTGGAGCAGCTAAACCTGACACGCCCATTAACCTCGCCCGTATGGAAGTGCTGGTAGATCCGCGCGCGGAGTGGAAGCAGGAATACAACGAAGTCTGGCGCATTGAGCGTGACTTTTTCTATGACCCCAACCTGCACGGCCTGAATCTTGCCGCTACGAGCAAGCACTACGAGCCGTATCTGGAAAACATCGGCAGCCGCTACGACTTCAGCTATCTGCTGGCTGAAATGCTGGGCGAACTGACGGTGGGACACATGTACATACGCACGCCCGCAACTCCACCATCGGAAGAGGGCAAAGTTGGTCTTCTCGGTGCGGACTACACGGTCGAAAACGGCCGCTATCGTTTCTCTCACATCTATCAGGGCGAGAACTGGAATCCGCAACTGCGCGCGCCTCTGACTCTGCCTGGGGTAAACGTACAGGAAGGCGATTACCTGCTTGCAGTCAATGGTCGCGATCTCAAAGGCACGGACGAAATCTTTGAACTCTTCGCCGGCTCGGCTGACAAGTCAACCACGCTGAAAGTCGGGGCCAACGCGGATGGAAAAGGCGCACGCAACGTGACGGTGGTGCCAATTGAGAGTGAAGCCAATCTGCGCAACCGCGCATGGATCTACGGCAACCTGCACAAGGTAGACGAAATCAGCGGCGGCAAACTAGCTTACGTCTACCTGCCTGACACTGGTTTTGGCGGATACACCTCTTTTAACCGTTACTTCTTTGCCCAGGTCGGTCGTGAAGGCGCAGTCATTGACGAGCGCTTTAACGGCGGCGGTTCGGCGGCAGATTACGTGATCGATTATCTGCGTCGTCCTCTGCAAAACTACTGGCTCACCCGTGAGGGCAAGGATTTCACCACACCAGTCGGCGCGATCTTCGGACCCAAGGCGATGATCATCAACGCCTACGCCGGCTCAGGCGGAGACGCACTGCCCTGGTACTTCCGCGATGCCAAGCTCGGTCCTCTGGTCGGTACACGCACATGGGGCGGCCTGGTGGGTATCTATGACTATCCCGAGCTCATGGACGGGGGTTCAGTCACCGCGCCACGCGTGGCCTTCTACAACCGCAATGGCGATTGGGACGTGGAGAACCACGGCGTCGCGCCGGACGTGGAAGTGGAGATCACACCCAAAGACTGGATGACCGGCCATGATCCGCAATTAGAAAAAGCCGTGACGCTGGTGATGGACGGCCTCAAGAAGAGCCCCCTACCTGTCGCCAAGCGCCCGGCATTCCCCAACTATCACGGCAAGGAGCCGGCAGAAGGTGTGCCAGCTGCGGGTGGGAGCGGATCAAGCGGAACGAAACGGTAAGTTTATTCAACGAAATTCAAAGGCGTCGCGAAATGCGGCGCCTTTTTTGTTTGGTCCGCTATCGGCAGGACTAGAGTCATGGCCTGTCATGCGTGGTCGTGGCTGCGGTATGCCTATACAACAGCAAAATACATAGATCCTTCGACGCGATCTCGCATTCGCTCGCTCTTGCTCAGGATGACAAGAGGAAACCGATTCGGGAGAATTCCCTGAAGCGGCATGATCACGATTGGCATTCTCGGGGTTCCTCTCTCGCCGTCATTCCGCCTTGCGGAACTCCGACATCGCTCGGAATGACAAAGGAGGAGAGTATTTCGAATTGGCAATTGTAAATTTCAAATTTGAAATTCGAAATCGGCTGTGTGAGAACTCCCTGCATCTTGACGACGGTCTTCACTGGTTGGACCGCACGATTAGTGCCCGGTCTTGCCATCCAGCAGATCCAGCATATGACCTAGCAGGCTGATCACAGATTGCAGCGATTCCGTTGCGCCTTTCGGGCTTCCCGGCAAGTTGAGGATCAGTGTTTTGCCTCGGATGCCGCACAAGCCTCGCGTCAGCGCGGCAAATGGTGTCTTCTTTGCGCCTTCCGCGCGGATGCGTTCTGGAATGCCTTCAATCAGCTTCTCGACCACGCTACGCGTTGCCTCAGGCGTAACGTCACGCGGCGAGATGCCTGTGCCTCCTGTCGTCACCACCAGACGGCTTAACTCGCTGCATTCGATAATGCGGGCGGCGATCTGGTCTTTTTCGTCAGGAAGGATGCTGGTGTGGATCACGGAAAAGCCGGCACCTGTCAGCAACTCAGCCACGGCGGGCCCGGAGAGATCGGTGCGCGTGCGCTGAAACGAAGAATCACTGATGGTGAGAACGGCGGCCGTCTTGGCCAGGCTGGATCTCTTTTTTGCGGCGGGGAGCAACTATGCCTCGAGCACGTTTTCTTCGGTATCGCGGTTGGTTTCATCCAGCAGCCGCAGGCCTTCCAGCAGCAATCCTTGCGTGGATTGCGTTACTGTCTGTTCCTGGCTGCTGCCCTTGAAATCGATTTCAAAATTTCCGCCGGTCCAGGCAAGCACTTTGTAAACCGCTTCATCACCTTTCAAATTGTCGTATTGTGCGTGGTTGATCTGCCCGTCAGTAAAGTACATGCGGCACTTGTCAGCGTTGTTGGTGAGAGTCAGCGCGCAGGTCTTGCGGCCCATATCCAATGACTGCAACAAGTCGAGCACGTTCATCTGCTCCAGACTACCGCGGAGCACGGAATCACGCGGCGCTTCACGAGCCATCTTTTCCAGAGAAATCTTGTCGATCACTTTCTTGATCTTGGCGGAAGCTTCCTTGATGAAGAATGGCTTCTCCACAAAGTCTTCCACCATGTCCTGGACTGGCTTCAGTTTTTCATTGATGTCCGCTTTGCTGGCGACCAGTATCACGGGAATGGCCGCCGTGGCGGCGCGGCCTTTGATCTTCTGCACCAGTTGCAGGCCGTCCATGTTGGGCAGGGTGTAATCGGCGATGATCAGGTCCGGCTTTTCGTCGATGGTTTTGAGCAACGCATCGGCGCCATCGGTGAGGGTCTGCACCGTGGCAAAGTGAGCAAGGGACTGCCGCAACATCTCCAGCACCATGGGATTGTCGTCAACAAGCAGAACCTTGATATTGCTGGGCATGAAAACCTGTTTCTTTATTTCTGATTCAGGGAGCGCTTACGCAAATAGTCTCCGCTTTTTCCGCCGGATTTGCGCTCCAGGACGACTTCCCGAATCACAATACCTTTATCCAGGGCCTTGCACATGTCATAGACGGTCAAGGCGGCAACGCCGGCAGCTACCATGGCTTCCATTTCCACGCCGGTCTGGGCAGTGGTGACAGCCCGCGAACGAACCTGCACGCCATTTTCGCACACCTCTGTGGTCACATCAACGAAAGACAAAGACAGTGGATGGCACATTGGTATCAGTTCTGAAGTTTTTTTGGCTGCGGAAATGCCTGCAAATCGAGCAACTTCCAGCGGATTACCCTTCGGATTCGCGGGCAGCGCACGTAGCACTTCCGCCGACATTACAACGAACGCTGACGCCTCCGCTTCGCGGTGACTTTCGTGCTTCGCCGATACGTCCACCATGGTGGCTTTGCCGGCGGAATCATAATGGGAAAGCTTTTTGCTGGAATGTGTTTTGGCCGAAGCTTGTTTAGCCGAGGTTCGTTTGGAGGTTGATTTAGGCATCAGCGTACCAGCACCGAAACTGTTTCGCCATCCGCGATTGCTTCCCGGTCCGGTGGTACCACAAGATAACAATTCGCCTTCGCGGAAGCCAGCAGGTCTCCCGACCCCTGCCACGGAATCACTTCCACCTCGGGATCGTACAGACCGCCCTGGACCATAGCGGGAAGAAAGCGGGTTAATCCTGTCTTGGTCTTCAAGCTCTTTTTCAGGCGAGCGTGCAATGAAGGTAATCGGGTTGGCGTGGAGCCGGAAAGTGACTGAAGAAGCGGCCGCACAAAAAGATCAAACGTAACCATCACGGAGACGGGATTCCCGGGCAGTCCGAAAAACGGCACCGTGCGATCACCGTTCCTGACTTCGCCGAAAACAACCGGTTTCCCCGGCTGAATCAACGCGCCGGTGAAAAGAAATTCCGCATTTATCTCACTCAGCACTTTCTCGACCAGATCAAACTTGCCCATGGAGACGCCACCGGAGAGCAGCAGCAAGTCTGCCCCCTGAATACCTGCCTGGATCAGAGTGCTGAGTTTGCGTTCTTCGTCAGGAGCCACGGGCAGCGGCCATGCAATGCCGCCGTTCACGGTGACTTGCGCGGCCAGCGAGTAGGTATTGCTGTTGCGAATCTGATGAGCGCCGGGCTTCTGGCTTACGTCCACCAGCTCGTCGCCCGTGGCCAGGATGGCAACCTTCGGCTGATGAAATACTGAAAGATTCGCCGCGCCCACCGCGGCAGCCATGGCAATCTGCGCCGGAGTGATCTTCATGCCGACTGGCAGTAACAAATCGCCCGCTCGGGCCTCCGCTCCTGCCGCAACCACGTTCTCGCCAGCAAACACAGAACGCTCCACCTGCACGAAGTCGCTTTCGCCTGAGCCTTCGGCCAGCGTGCGGACCGTGTGTTCCACCATCACCACGGCATCGGCGCCCCTGGGCACGGCAGCGCCGGTCATGATCTCCACCGCCTCACCAGAAGCAACGATCCTGTTGAAGTCTCCGCCAGCTTTGATTTGGCCGACAATCTTCAATTTTGCCGGAAGAATCTCCACGTCAGCGGTGCGGACTGCATAGCCATCGCGTGTGGAACGCGGAAAGGGCGGAAAGTCTCGATCTGCAAGCACCGGTGCTGCCAGCACTCGCCCGAGCGACTCCAGCAAAACAGCACTCTCAACCTGGGGTGCAGCCAGCTTGCGGCCGTAATCGACCACCGCTTTGAATGCCTGCTCAAAGCTGAGGACGCCGGCGGGTGCAACAGTTGAACTCATCGTTTGAATTGTAGTGTTTGTTTTTATCCCGAGCAAAGCGAGGGATCGCTACAGGCTTCGTGATCCTTAGTTTGTCCAGGAAAGCTTCTTAATAAAGTAGGGATCTCTCACTTGCGCTCGAGATAAAGTCAGCGACACATCCCCAAGTTGCAGGAGGCCATCGAACGAACCGGGTACAGGAGCAGAAGAACCATGTCAGCCACACTGAAGAGAGCGAATCCAACATGGGCTTTGGCAGCCGGTGCGGTTGCGGGAATGCGCAGCATGACGGCGCCTGCTGTTGTCAGTTTCAAGATGAAGCGCATCGCCAAAGCCGAAGGCCTTGAGCATCCCACAGGTTTGAGTGGACGCCGAATCAGCACCGCTCTGGCGTTGGCGGCACTGGGCGAACTCGTGGCAGACAAGCTGCCTAAGACGGCGAATCGCACTGATCCGCCGGCCCTGATCATCCGCGGCATTTCGGGTGCGTTTGCGGGCGCGGCTCTCAGCGGGCGTGACCGCGATGACCGCATCAAAGGAGCCATTCTGGGGGGCCTGGCGGCCATTGGAGCGTCTTACGGCATGTATTACCTGCGCGGCTGGCTGGTGAAAAGATCGGGCATACCGGATGCAGTGGTGGCCATTGGTGAAGACGCCGTTGCGCTTACTCTGGCGTTGAAGGCGATTGCGTAGCTGCTGCCGCTTTGGATTTTGGCAGTGCCATTCCAGGCGCGATATCTGACATAGACGAGGACGAGCGGGCAAAGTGCTCCCGTACGGTCAACCAGACCAGCATGTAAATCTCGCGGTCTGTGATGAGTCGAAGGCATCCGGCCATGAATCGCCACGCTTTTCGCAAGAGTGCACCTGACTTTCGAGCCCAATTGGATGATGGTTTCCAATTCAGAGTTGCTGCTTTGTAAAGTTTATTTAAGCCGTTGCAAAACCATCATCCCACTAGACGGCAAAGGGGCGGACGCAAAGCCGCCCAGATTTACCTTTGACGAGAGTGATTTACTTCTGGCTCAGCAACTGCTTGGCTTCAGCGCTGTGAATTCCGTTTGGATCCAGCTCAAGATATTTATTCAGAGCTTCTTTGGCCGCCGGGTTGTTGAGCTTACTTTGCGATACACCTTTGAAAAACCACGCGTCGGCCTTGCTCGGGTCGGCCGCAGTTGATTTTTCGCATGCGGACGCGGCGGCGTCATACTTGGCTGCATTGAAGGCCAGTGCACAAAGGTTGTAGTAAGGCGTGGCCGGATTCGGGTCAATCTCGGCGGCCTTCCTGAACGCGTCAAGCGCCTGGTCTGTCTTAGTGATCTGTACGTAGACATTGCCTTCAGATGTAAGCATGGTGCCTGCGCCCGCCTTGGCCTTCACCGGATCTGGATTGGGATTGCGCGGGTCCTTGGCTGCGGTCCCAGCGGCTATGCTCTGCGCCACCTGAATGCCTTTGTCATAGGTTTGCAGCGCTTCTTCGACTTTGCCTTCATTGCGCTGAGAATCGCCCAAAGCTTTGTAGAACTCCCAACGCGTGGTGTTGGGATCAGCCGCTATCAGTTGCGTTAGAGCCTTGTCAGCTCCGGCCCAATCCTGTTGTTGCATTGCTGCCTGCGCCTGCTTAATCAGCTCATTCAGGTTGCCAATCCTCGCATTGTCTGCATTGACCTTGGCAATTTCTTCCTTGCTCATCTTTTTGTTGTTGCCACCGGAGCTCGGGGTACCGCCTGCCACTCCGCCGCTTGCTTCTGGCTTGGCCAATTCGATGGGAAAGTCCACGAGGGTATTGCTGCCTACAACCACCCGATTATTGGTATAAAGGATTTCTTTGTTCGCTCCAATAATCTCGAGTTTATAAGTTGAGAGCTTCATGCCGGTGGACAAGAAGTCGCCATTTTTCTCCGTCTTGGTCTTGTATTGATGGCTGGTTTCCTGATCAGTGAGGACCACCTGCAAGTTTCCTGCCGGTTCGGAATTCTGCGTAACCTTTCCTTTGATTCCGCCGGTAAACGATTGACCGATGGCAGCAGTGCAAGACAGCAATGCAACCATCATGACCAGCGCCATCCCCACTAAAATCTTGTCTCTCTTCATGTGCTTCGTAGCCTCCGCTAAGAATGCCGAATGCGATAAGAAATCGTTAATACTATTGGCAGTTACTGCATTGCGCAAGATGGTGAAGGTCCCGCCCGGATCCCGGCAATAAAAAGGCGGCCGGAAAAACCGCGCCGCCCTTATCAAAACAAAGTCACTACTATTTCTTCTTGGCCTTGTAGTTGGTTTCAATCTTCGCGCCAATCAGCGTCAACATCTCTTTAACGTCATTGGCATGCGGGCCATCTGGAGCGAGTTCAAGGTACTTGTTGAGCGCCTGGGCAGTGCCTTCGGGTACCTGATATTTACCGTCTTTGCCTTGCGATCCTTGTCCCAGCAA
>WNFC01004402.1_pt1 | contig 15335 bp, 9 predicted proteins | sample 5400541 | NCBI WGS metagenome assembly WNFC01 (sample SAMN13153342, study PRJNA577476) | soil metagenome | isolation source: 120 cm saprolite under Douglas fir tree site 2 hole 2 replicate 1 | place: USA:California | collected 2015-04-18
ACCCTGGCCAACGTTTCCACAGCCGTCCCTGAATCGCTGCCGGCGGAAGTCAACCATTACACCGTGCAGCGCGTCATCGACATCAACGCGAATCTGCAAGGCCGGGATCTCGGCTCGGTAGTCGGCGGCATTGAGAAGAAGATTGACGCCTTCGGTAAGCTGCCCACCGGGATGCGAATTACCGTGCATGGCCAGTACGAAGTGATGAATCAATCGTTCCGCAGTCTCGCGTTGGGGCTGATCCTCGCCATTGTGCTGGTGTACTTGCTGATCGTCGTGCTCTTCCAATCGTGGCTCGATCCTTTCATTATCATGATAGCCGTGCCCGGAGCGCTGGTCGGGATTCTCTGGATGCTGGCTTTGACGGGCACGACAATCAACGTGGAATCGCTGATGGGAGCGATCATGGCGGTGGGAATTGCGACATCGAACTCGATTCTGCTAGTCAGCTATGCCAACGATGCACGCGTGGAAAGGAACGTCTCACCACGGGAAGCGGCGCTGGAAGCAGGCAAGACACGGCTACGGCCCGTGCTGATGACTGCCTTGGCGATGATCATCGGCATGATTCCGATGGCGCTGGCTTTAGGTGAGGCCGGAGAACAGAATGCGCCACTGGGCCGCGCCGTCATCGGCGGATTGCTGGTGGCCACGGTGGTGACGCTGTTTGTCGTGCCGGTTGTTTACTCGCTGTTGCGCAAGGACTTTCCCACCCGTCAACTACTGGATGAAAAGTTCGCGACCGAAGCGAGAGGTGAAGTGTTTACGACGGAGGCACGCTGATGTCTGATCCCCAGGGGGCCCGCCGCGGAACCGGTTGGTTGTATGGGGGCGGCATCGTCCTTGTGTTGGCGGCTGCAGTGACGGCGTTTGTCTTATTCACCCGACAGCGAGCGCAGGTGCAAGCCTCGACCCAGCAGTTAGCCACCGAGCAGCAGGAAGGGTTGACGGTAGAGGTGGCCACCGCCCACAGAGTTGCAGGCTCTGACACGCTGCGGCTCATCGGAGAAGCTCATGCCTTCCAGACCGCAGTGCTCTACGCTAAGGTTAGCGGCTATCTGAAAAATATCAGTGTAGATAAAGGAGACGCGGTACGCGCCAATCAAGGTGTGGCCGTAATCGAATCTCCGGAAACCGATAAGCAATACCAAGCGGCGGTGGCGGATGCACACAATAAAGAACTCATCGCCACCCGTTCTGCGACCCTGGTGTCGAAGGGTATCATCTCACTCCAGCAGGCCGATCAAGCTGAGGCCGACGCCGCGGTTTCCAAAGCAAATTTAGAACAGATCGGAACCCTGAAGTCTTATGAGCAATTGCGCGCGCCATTCAGCGGAACGGTCACGGCGCGCTACGCAGATCCCGGAGCCCTCATTCAGAATGCAGAGAACTCTCAGACTAGCGCGCTGCCGCTGGTAGAACTTTCGGAGACTGGCCGCCTTCGCATTTATGTCTACGTGGACCAGGCGCGAGCGGCGTTTGTTCGTTTGGGCGATACCGTCACGATTCTGGATCAGGCCCACCCGGGAACCAAGGTGGAGGGGCGGGTCACTCGCACCAGCGGAGAGATCGATCCGAAAACGCGAACTCTCCTGGTCGAAATTGACGTCGCCAATCCGCACAACCGGATTCTGGCCGGCAGCTTTGTTCAGGCAGAACTGAAGGTGCAGATGCCACCCTACGTCGAAGTGCCCTCTGATGCGCTCATCGTGCATGGAGAGCGCACCTTGGTGGCAGTAGTGACCCCGGACAACACCGTGAAGTTCACCCAGGTAGTGGTCGCCGATCAAACCGGAGAACGCGCCCGCTTGCTCACCGGCCTAAAAGAGGGCGACCGCGTGGCTCGCAATTTGGGAGACCGGGTTGCGGAAGGAAGTAGAGTGCGGCCGGTAATGCGGCCGGGCAGCTAGAGACCTTTCTGGCGCTGGCGCAGCAACTGGGAACTCCGTGCCGAAGTCATCCTACCGATGCATCATCGACAGTGCTGCTGATCTCGTCCGGGTAGCTAACGTCACCACCGGCGGGAATGAAGGCGAGCACGATCGTGGAGCCATCGCAGCAACCCCGATGGAAGGGCTCTCAGCCACGACTAATGCTTGTCGCAAGCGAGCTTCCGGTCCAGCGACTGAGCTATTGTGAAGGCGCGGGCCGCTTTTGCAGTTGATCGAGCGCCGCGAGAACCTCATCGCTATGTCTCACCGGATCCACGTTCGTGTACACCCTGGCAATCTTCCCGGTGGGATCGATCACGAACGTATGCCGGGCGGCGAACTTCACCACTCCCATGTTGGTAAGTGATCCATATTCCTTCGTGACTTCGCCGCTGGTGTCGGCAAGCAGTTTGAAGCTCAGTCCTTCTTCGGCGCAGAATTTTTTGTGCGAATCCACGCTGTCAACGCTCACCCCAAGAACCACAGCATTGCTCTGTGCATACTGAGCTTGATCGCGCTGGAAGCTGTGCGCCTCACGAGTGCAGCCGGGTGTTTCATCCTTGGGATAGAAATACAGCACAACCCATTTCCCACGGTAGTCTTTCAAGGCGACAGATGAGCCTTCCTGTGAGGGGAGAGTGAAGCCGGGCGCAGCGCTTCCCTCAGCCGGTGCGGAGGATCGCGAGAGCAGCCGTGGAACCAGCACCACAATCACTGCCACGACCAGAAGTAAGAGAATGATCCGCAGCATCATAAAGACCTTCCCGGGCCCCGCGACACCGTGCCTCGCGGCAAAAGCGCAGTCCAAGCCGTAGCAACGTTCTAACACATTGGAATCAGTGGGCATAGTCCGTCCGTGCAGCAAAATTCCGCGTAATTCAATATTATGGAAGGTTCGCCAACCGACGACGGAGACCTTAGACGTGGCGCAGACTGAGAGCGATGGCTTAGAAGTTCTGGAAACTAGGGAATGGGTCGATTCGCTGGATTACGTCCTCTCCCGCGGCGGCCCCAACCGTGCGGGGCGGTTGCTGCAGCAACTGGCTTTGCACGCACGAACCGCGGCGGGCGTAAACCTTCCCTTCTCCGCAACCACTCCTTACCAGAACACCATAGCTCCTGCGCAGCAGCCACCCTTCCCCGGCAGCCAGGAGATGGAACGCCGCATCAAGAGCCTGGTTCGCTGGAACGCGCTCGCCATGGTCGTGCGGGCCAATAAGATTCAGGAAGGCATCGGCGGACACATCTCAACTTTTGCCTCAGCCGCAACTCTCTACGAAGTGGCCTTCAATCATTTCCTTCGTGCGAAAACGGAAACTGGCGACCGCGACGTCGTCTATTTCCAGGGCCACGCCGCTCCCGGAATCTATGCCCGCGCATATCTCGAGGGCCGCATTCCCAAAGAGAAGTTACAAAACTTCCGCCGCGAGCTGAGAAAAGGTGGAGGCCTCAGTTCATACCCCCACCCGTGGCTGATGCCCGATTTCTGGGAATTCCCCACCGTTTCCATGGGCCTTGGTCCGATCCAAGCCATCTACCACGCACGCTTCATCAAGTATCTGGAAAACCGTGGACTGAAGCCTTCCACTGGCGGAAAAGTTTGGGCCTTCCTGGGCGACGGTGAAATGGACGAACCCGAGTCCCTCGGTTCGATTACGCTGGCCTCGCGCGAAAAGCTCGACAATCTGATTTTCGTAGTGAACTGCAACCTGCAGCGCCTTGACGGACCGGTGCGCGGCAACGGAAAAATCATCCAGGAACTCGAAGCCATCTTCCGCGGCGCTGGCTGGAACGTGATCAAAGTCATCTGGGGCACCGACTGGGACAACCTTATCGAGAATGATCGCGACGGCCTTTTGGTCAAGCGCATGGGCGAAGTGAGTGACGGACAATACCAGAAATATTTCGTGGAAAGCGGAGCCTATTTCCGTCAGAACTTGTTCGGCAGCGATCCGCGCTTGCTGAAAATGGTTGAGCACTTGTCGGACGAGCAACTCGCGCGCATGCGCTTAGGCGGTCACGACCCCATCAAGGTGCATGCCGCCTACAGGGCTGCAGTCGAGCACTCCGGCCAGCCCACCATCATTCTGGCGAAGACCATCAAGGGCTACGGCCTGGGCGAAGCCGGCGAAGGCAAGAACATTACCCACCAGCAAAAAAAATTAAACGACGACGAGTTGCGCCTCTTCCGCTCGCGCTTCGGAATTCCCATTCCCGACGCCGAGCTTCACGAAGCGCCCTTCTATCGTCCATCCGATGACAGCGCCGAAATCAAGTACTTGCAGGCGCGGCGCCAGCAACTGGGCGGATATATGCCGGAGCGCAAAGTTCGCGCCACCGCGCTGCAGTCCGTTCCCGACGCCCACTTCGAAGAATTTCACAAAGGCACTGACGGCCGCGAAGTCTCCACAACCATGGTCTTCGTGCGCCTGCTCGCGAAATTGTTGCGCGATCCGGAACTAGGCAAGCTGATCGTGCCCATCATCCCAGACGAAGCTCGCACCTTCGGCATGGAGGCCCTCTTCCGTCAGGTCGGCATTTACTCGAACGTCGGACAGCTCTACGAGCCCGTCGACATGGACACTCTGCTCTACTACAAAGAGGCCAAGAACGGGCAGATCCTGGAGGAAGGAATCACCGAGGCTGGCTCCGTCTGCTCTTTCATCGCTGCCGGCACCGCGTATTCCAATCACGGCATCAACACAATTCCCTTCTTTATTTATTACTCCATGTTCGGCTTCCAGCGTATCGGCGATTTAATCTGGGCTGCTGCCGACATGCGATGCCGCGGATTTCTCATCGGCGGCACGGCCGGTCGCACCACGCTGGCCGGCGAAGGCTTACAGCATCAAGATGGACACAGCCACGTGCTGGCCCTGCCAGTTCCGAACCTGCTAGCGTACGATCCGGCGTTCGCCTACGAAATTGCCATCATTATTCAGGACGGCATCCGCCGCATGTACGTGAACGGAGAGTCCATTTTCTATTACCTCACGGTCACCAACGAACCTCTGCCCATGCCTGAGATGCCGAAGGACGAGAACATTCGCGCCGGCGTACTGAAAGGGCTATACCGTTTCAAGGCTTCAGGCAAGACGGACGCTAAATTGCGCGCTCAACTGCTGGGCAGCGGAACCATCATGTTCGAAGTTCTCAAAGCGCAGCAGATTCTCGAGGAGAAGTATGGCGTTGCCGCCGACGTCTGGAGCGTGACCAGTTACAAGCAACTCTATCGCGACGCCAACGATTGCGAGCGCTGGAACATGCTGCATCCCTCCGATCCCGCGAAGGTTCCCTACGTCACCCAGACTTTGCAGGGCGCGTCCGGACCGTTCATCGCAGCCTCGGACTACATGAAAGTGCTCCCCGAGAGCCTCGGAAAATGGGTGCCGGGACAACTTGTATCACTCGGCACCGATGGCTTCGGCCGCAGCGAAGGGCGAGCTTCCTTGCGAGACTTTTTCGAGGTAGACGCCAAGCACATTGTCCTGGCAACGCTGGTCGCGCTCGCGCGCGAAAAACAAATTGGCTCGGATGTTTTGAGGAAGGCAGTCCAGGAACTGGGCATCAACCCGGAAAAGGCCAATCCGGCGATTAGCTGAGTTGATTTGTCAAGAACCAAAGCTGGGATAGAACTAGAGGTTTGCAAGGGGGAGAAGGGCGTCGCTTCACGGGTGCAGAACATTCACAAATGCGCGTAGCACCGCGTAAAGCGACCAGAATGAAACGGGCTTCAGGCCTGGGAGCTTCGAACCTCAATGCGTTGTCGATGCCAAAGCTAATCCCAAGATAAAGCAACAACAAAAGGAACTCATTCAGTGATCGAATTCAAACTCCCCGAACTCGGAGAAAACATTGAACAGGGCGATCTCGTGCGCCTCATGATCGCGCCTGGCGCCACCGTGAGTGAAGGGCAGGCGGTGATGGAGTTGGAAACCGACAAAGCAGTTGTCGAAGTCCCTTCGTCGGTCAGCGGCACAGTAAAGGATATCCGCGTCAAAGAAGGCGACAAGATCAAGGTTGGACAAGTGATCTTCACCGTCGACAACGGCGCTGGGAGCAGTGTGGCGTCGACGCCGCCTGCTCGCCAACACTCCGACGGTTCATCCACAGCCGCCGCTGCGGCCGCCGCGCCGCAGCCCCGTACGGCCGAACCGGCCAAGACGACTCCGACTCCGGCGCCGCCAGCCCAAGCCACCAAGATTTCGCCTTCCCCCAGCGCCCGCGAATTCAAGCTCCCCGAACTCGGTGAAAACATCTCGCAGGGCGACCTGGTGCGGCTCATGATTGCCCCGGGTACAAACGTGGCGGAAGGCCAGCCCGTGATGGAACTCGAAACCGACAAAGCAGTCGTCGAAGTGCCCTCGTCGGTCACGGGCGTGGTCAAAGAAATAAAAGTTAAAGAAGGCGAGAAGGTTAAAGTCGGACAGGTGATCTTCACCCTCGAGGCTGGAGGGGCGTCAGCAACTGAACCTGCGTCCGCACCCACGCCCGTGGAACACGTTTCCGGACAGCACGGAGCCCGCCTTGCATTCCAGGCGGCAATTCGGGCGGAGGGAAAAACGGAAGAGCAGGCGCTGCCTCCCGATCAGCCGAGAGAGCAGCCTCCGGCTTTCACCATGCCTGTGCAATTGGGCAAGGTTGCCGGGACCGAACACCGCGAGCCCGTCCCCGCCGCGCCGCACGTACGCCGCCTGGCACGCGAATTGGGCGTCGACATCTATGAGGTGAAAGGCTCGGGGCCCGGCGGACGTATCCACGAAGACGACGTCAAGGCTCACACGAAAGCTGTATTGACCGCTGCCGTCTCGGCCATCCAAGCGCCGCCGCGGGCGGGACACTTCATCGCGCCAAAGCTGCCGGATTTTGCCAAATGGGGCAAGATCGAGCGCGTATCGATGCGCGGTGTGCGCCGCAAAACGGCAGAGCACCTCGCCGAGTCCTGGAACACGATTCCCCACGTGACGCAACACGACCGCGCCGACATCACAGAACTCGAGCTACTGCGGGCCCGCTTCGCACCCAAGGCCGAAGAAGCTGGCGGCAAGATGACGGTGACGGCCATCGCGCTGAAAGTTTGCGCCGCGGCTCTCAAAGTATTTCCGCAATTCAATGCCAGCATCGACATGGAGAAAGAAGAAATTGTCTACAAGCAGTACATCCATATCGGTGTGGCGGCAGACACCGACCGCGGATTGCTGGTTCCTGTGATCCGCGACGTCGACAAGAAAAACATCGTTGAGCTGGCGGTTGAATTGTCGCAGCTTTCAAAAAAAGCGCGGGAGAAGAAGATCACGCCGGCAGAGATGGAAGGCGGCACCTTCACCATCACCAATCTGGGTGGGATTGGCGGGGTAGGCTTTACGCCCATCGTCAACCATCCGGAAGTGGCGATTCTTGGACTCTCGCGATCGCGCACCGAACCGGAATGGATCAATGGAAAATTCGAGCCGCGCCTCATTCTGCCGCTCTCGCTCTCCTACGACCATCGCCTCATCGACGGTGCGGACGCCGCCCGCTTCCTGCGCTGGATCGCGGAAGCATTCGAGCAGCCGTTTCTTCTGTCGGTGCAGGGATAGCAAGCAGCCGCAGGGACTCGGGTTTGTGCGTTCGCAGGCGTCTGAAGAACTCGAGTTCTGGGCTTTGTCTTTGAAGGGGCGCTCGATTTTTGGAACTTGCTTTGAAGGGGCGCGGCTTCCAGCCGCGCCATACGTTGCCATCCATCAACCGCGGCTTTAGCCGCTGAGGTGTCACCGCGGGTGTTCAAGACCCAATTCCAAATGACCGACACTCCAAACTCACACATCGCGGTCGTAGGCGGCGGCCCCGGAGGCTACGCCGCCGCATTCCTCGCCGCCGACCTGGGCATGAAGGTTACGCTCATCGACCCCGAAACAAATCCGGGCGGAGTGTGCTTGTATCGCGGTTGCATTCCCTCGAAGGCCCTTCTCCACGTTGCCAAGCTGATCGAAGAGTCCGAGCAAGCCAAGAATTGGGGAATCGATTTCGCCGAACCGAAGATCGACTTGGCGAGATTACGTTCGTGGAAAGAAAGCGTGGTCAAAAAGCTTACCGGCGGACTCGGCCAGCTTTCCAAGCAGCGGTCGGTGCAGTACATCCAGGGCCGCGCGGCGTTTGAAAACTCGAACACCTTGCGCATATCCAAAGCAGACGGCGCGGACCAAACCGTCAGCTTCGATCGCATCATTCTCGCTACCGGCTCGCGCCCTGCGATTGTTCCCAGTCTCAAGCTCGATTCGCCCCGCATGATGGATTCCACGGGCGCTCTGAATTTGGAAGATGTCCCCGGCAGCCTGCTGGTAGTCGGCGGCGGATACATCGGTCTCGAACTAGGATCCGTCTACGCCGCGCTCGGCACGCGAGTTACAGTAGTGGAAATGCTCCCCGGATTGCTTCCCGGCGCGGATCGCGACCTGGTGCTTCCGCTGCACAAGCGTCTCGATAAGATGTTCGAAACGATTCTTCTCAACACAACCGTGGCCTCCGTGAAACTTGAAAGCAACGGAATCCACGCGACCTTCGAAGGAGCCGATGTCAAGGAACGCGAAAAAGTTTTCGACCGCGTGCTGGTGTCCGTCGGACGCAAACCGAACTCAGAAATTCCTGGCCTGGAAAAAACTCAAGTGCAGGTCGGGCCCAAGGGGTTCATCCAGGTTAATCCGCAACTGCAGACCTCCGATCCTTCCATCTATGCCATCGGCGACGTCGTGGGTGAGCCCATGCTGGCGCACAAAGCTTCGCATGAGGGCCGCACCGCAGTCGAAGCCATTGCCGGACACAAAGTTGCCTTCGAACCCAACGCCATTCCCGCAGTCGTATTCACTGATCCCGAAGTTGCCTGGTGCGGTCTGACCGAAACACAGGCGCAAAAAGAGAATCGCGAAATCAAAGTCGGCAAATTTCCTTGGGCAGCTTCCGGCCGCGCCGTCACGCTTGACCGCCCGGATGGAATGACCAAGCTTCTCATCGATCCCAAAAGTGAGCGCGTACTTGGTGTGGGCATCGTCGGAGCCGGGGCCGGAGAACTGATCGCCGAAGGTGTCCTCGCCATTGAGATGGGAGCACTCGCCCGGGACGTCGCCTTGACCATTCATCCGCACCCCACGCTTTCGGAAACGCTGATGGAATCGGCGGAAGTCTTCTTTGGCACCAGCACACACGTGTACCGGCCGAAACGAAGCTGATCGAGAAGCGTTTGTCTCCAGATGCGGCCGTGATCCTCCGCGAACTCTGCGGCCTTTCTCTGCGTTCTCGGCGATTTAAGGTTTTTGCTTTTGCCCTAAGTGCGCTGCCGGATTTCACTTTCTGTGCCGTTACAATAAAGTGTAATCGGGTAACGCGCCCAATTTTTAAGTCTGCGCCTGCAGCCCAAAACCGGGCGGGGAGAAAACCATGTCCTCCTTTAGCAAAAAAGTTGGCCTGTCGGTTCTTCTGCTGATTGCATTCCGGCCAATGCATGCCCAAGGCGCGTTAGACCAGATCCTACAGCGGCCATCTGCGCCAGCGAACTCTTCCACCCACACTTCTGCTGATCCTTTAGGGCGCGGCACGCCCGCTGGAACGGTCTTCGGATTTCTGCAAGCGGCGCAGTCGGGCAACTACAGTGTGGCGGCCCAATACCTGCAACTGAGTCCAGCCCGCAGACAGGCGGAAGGCGAACAGCTCGCGGCCAAGCTTAAAGTCGTCATGGACCGAGCTCTTGCCGGCAGCCTCAAAGACGTGAGTACGCAACCCGAAGGCACTCCCCAGGAAGGTCTCCCTCCGGACCGTCAAAAATTGGGAATCATGTCCTCGGGCGATATCGAAGCCGACTTGGAGTTGGTTCGTGTGTCGGACCCGAAGGCTGGAAAAATCTGGCTGATCTCCTCTGACACGCTGACCAAGATCCCCGAACTTTACGATCAAGTCGAGGCCCGTCAGGTCGAAAATCGCCTTCCAAAATTTCTCGTCAAGCACCAATTCGTCGGAATGCCAGTATGGCAATGGCTGGCGCTGCTCATCGCAATTCCAGTGGCGGCGGCGATCGGCGGCCTTTTCCTGCTCATAATCGACTTCCCCGTGCGATGGTGGGGGCAACGTCGGGGCAAGCCGGAAGTGGCCAAGTGGCGGCTAGCCTTCGGTCCCGCCTGGCTCTTCGTGGCCACGGTTGCCCATAAGGTTCTCGCAAGTTATGTGGGCATGCCACTGCTGCAACGGCACTCCTACGCCCAAGTTAATTCCGTCGCTCTAATCATCAGCACCAATTGGATTCTATGGCGGGGGATTCAGTGGTTTCTGCGGAATGTCCGCAACCGCGCTCTGGCTCATGGGCGAGGCGGTACCGGATCACTACTTCTGCTGGGAGAGCGGGTCGCCAAAGCAGGGGTGTTTGTCGCAGCGGCGTTTTTCGTGCTCGGCACTCTGGGATTCAACATGACGACCGCGCTGGCCGGCCTCGGTATCGGAGGCTTGGCCGTCGGCTTCGGCGCGCAAAAGACCATCGAGAACTTATTCGGTGGCGTCGCCGTGCTCGGCGACGAAGTGATTCGCGTGGGCGACGTCTGCCGCTTCGGCGACCGTGCTGGCACGGTAGAGGATATCGGCTTGCGCTCGACCCGCGTTCGGACGGAAGAGCGCACCTTGCTGGCGATTCCCAACGGAACTGTTGCCACCATCAACCTAGAGAACTTAAGCCGCCGCGACAAGATCCTGTTTAAGACGAATCTCGGTTTGCGGCTGGAAACAAAGGCAGATCACTTGCGCTTCGTGCTCGCGGAGATTCGTCGCCTGTTATACAGCCACGCAAAGGTGGACACAAAAAGCGTGCGTGTCCGGCTGGTTGATATCACATCGGGATCGCACACCGTGGAAGTATTCTGTTACATCCTCACCCAGGACTTCAACGAATTTGCCGCGGTCAGAGAAGATTTGCTGCTGCGGATGATGGATCTGGTTGAGGAATCGGGAACCGATTTAGCTCGTCCGTCGCAAACCCTGTATGTCGGGCGCGATTCAGGCGTGGAGAAGGAGAAAGCCGATAAGGCAGTGCAGAAGATCGCAGAATTGCGTGAGGGGAAGCAGTTGCCCTTCCCCGATCTCTCAGCGGAACACATTTCCTCGCTACGCGGATCGATCGAGTACCCGCAGTCGGAGTCGGTTTTACGAAACGATCAGCACGATTCAGGACCGAAGCGCTGATCTGGCGAGTTCCATTTGCGCGCCAACCACGCCAGAAAAACATGTGTGGGAAAATACACTACGGCGGGAACGAGAATCAAATATGCCAGCAAGTAAATCGGCTCAGGAATAACGTGCTGTTCCCGAAAAAATGGACCGCGAGCCCAGTTAATGTCGAGCTCAGGCCGCCAGAAATAGTTGATCGGAACCACGATCCACGTGGTCAGCGTCTGAAGCTTCCATCCCTGCGGATTGTATCCCAGTCGCCAAATCGCCCACAATAAAAGTGGAGGCATCACGACGTGAAACAAACTCAACAGCCGCACCAACAGCGGAATGCCAGGATCGAACATATATTCTGTGCCGCCAATGATGTGCCTGCCAGTGATCAAGGCGCCTGCTAAGTCGATGGTGTAGAGAGATTGAAATAGCAACAAGCCAGTCGCCTGCCAGGAAAAGATGAGCGGACTCTCCAGCCACAGACCCACTGCGATAAAAAAATTCCCCAGGTCGCAGAAGAAGAAAAAATTCTGCAGTCCATACTGCCGCAAGTAGAACGGCGCCCAGGCAATGACCCACGCGGTCCAGAGCAACTTTAGCCACAGCGGCACCCGCATGGACGGCCATTGTATCCGGCCAGCTGCATGATCGCGGCAGAGCCGAAGTTTCCACCAAGTCGATACCGGAAACTTCACTACAGATACCCGCATACAGTCTCCAAGTATTTGAAAACAGTAGGACAAACTTTCGTCGAATTACCACAGTAACTTGATGGCTCTTACATGCGTACCTAGGATGAGCTTTATATGGGTTACCAAGCACTCCTCTTCTGTCCCGACGAAAAAACTGCTCGCACGGTTACGCAGGTTCTCAGCGAGCTGGACTTCGCCGTTGAGCCCTGCACCGAACCGTTTGTTGCCGTCAAGAAGTTGATGGCCCAGCACTTCGACGCCATCGTGGTGGACTGCGATAACGAGCAGAACGCGACGTTGCTCTTCAAAAGTGCCCATAGCTCAGCCTGGAATCAGACGTCGCTTGCGGTCGCCGTGGTCGAGGGACAGGCCGGAGTCGCAAAGGCATTTCGCATTGGCGCAAACCTGGTTTTGACCAAGCCCATTAATGTTGAACAGGCGAAGGGCACGCTTCGTGTTGCCCGCGGACTTCTGCGCAAGGGCGAACCGGCAAAACCCGCGTCCCAGGTGGCACCCCCGCGCACTGATATGCCGCGTCCGATGGCGCCAACAGCGCCTGTGCTAGTTCCAGCTGCCAGCGCGCCCGCTCGGCCTCAGGATCAGGCTTCAATCTCCACAAATTCTTTTTCGCCAACCGCAAAAAACGACTTAGTTGACCCAGATAACGACGTGCTGGGCGAAGACTCAGAAAGCTTTACGCTGTCTCCCGTTTTCAACGCGGCTCCGCCGGCAGCAACTGCGCCGAAGAAAGCCGCGACCCCGGCACCGGTTGAAGCCAAGCCGTCAAAGACGGCACCCGGCACAATCATGCTGTCTGCAAATCCCCCGGCGTCATCCGCTTCGCGCGCATATTCGTCGCCATCAGCCAGCGCGAGTGCGCCCGCGTCCGCGCGCGAGCATCCGGATGATGCTGCCGGCGCTCCCACGCCAACTAAAGTCCCGTTTGGTCGGGAGATTCACTCCGGGCAAAATCCTCTACTGTCCGATAATCCTCTGGCCGACGTTACGGCCCATCCGCCGGTGCCATCGTTCATGTTTGGCGACGTCACCGCGAGTGCGGAAACGAGTAGCGGTGGGAGCAAGAAAATATTTGCGGCAGTTGCAGTCCTCGTTGTAGCCGCTGTCGGGAGTTACTTTGCGTGGACACAGTTCCATAAAAAGTCCGACCTCTCACTCGGAGACGCCAAACCACCAGTGGCTGCGGTCGAGCCAGCGTCGCACCTGGAGCCTGCTGCTTCCAAAGCTCAACCCAGCATGACCGAATCCACCCCAACTTCTGCTCCCATCGCGACAACTCCGCAACCCAAAGCTTCAGCAACGACCACGGAGAGCAAGCCGAAGTCTTTCGAGAGGGATGCTTTCGACTATGCAAACTTCGACAACAAATCCGACAGCAAAACCTCGGGTAATAAAACGTCGGCGAGCAAGTCGCCCAAGTCTTCGGCGCTGAAGTCGTCGCCCGACATCGAATCTGCGGCGACGGCCAAGCCCGCGGCCGCCCCTATCGTGGTGAGCAATTCCGCGTCCGGAGCGAAACTGAGCCAGCCGGCAGCCGAGGTGCCCGCTCCCAGCCCGGTCGAAATTGCGTCAACTACCTCTGACGGATCGCTTCCGAACATTCTCGGCAATGGCGGCAACGTGCCCAAGCCCGTGCTCCAGACCTTGAACATTTCTCAAGGAGTCTCGCAGGGACTACTGATCAAGAAAGTTCAACCTGTCTATCCTGCCAATGCTCTTCGCATGCACGCCGAGGGAGCGGTTGAACTCCAGGCTACGATCGGCAAAAGCGGAAACATTGTCACCGTGAAAACACTAACGGGTGATCCCGTACTCGCTCGCGCGGCCAAGGAAGCCGTCCTTCAGTGGAAGTACAAACCTTATCTCCTCAACGGCGAGCCCGTCGAAATTCAGACGCAGATCACAGTCAACTTCAAGCTGCCCAAGTAGGATAGCCGCAAGATCTCCGGGCAATGGCGCTGGCGGAGTTATTCTGGAGTTGCTTCGCAGGCGGCGTTGAGTACCTACTTTCCAACAGCCCCGGCCGACTGCCGAGGCTATTCTGTTTCTGCTGCTAGGTAGAAAGAGAAGCGTCCCTCAGGGGCTAGAGCCCGCATTCTTATTGTCCCGATAACGGCACGGCTGGAACCGTGCCCTGCCCAAAACCATTCGTGCGCTTGCCAAACCATCCATGACCTTCTCGAGGCAATTGAGAACAGCACTCGCTTCCGGGGAGGTTGAAACCTTCGTGGACGATCTTGCGAATCTTGACGCGGACATGATTCATATCGACATGTCCAGCGGCGTCTCGCTTCACTGGATCCTGACTCACTTTGCGGCGATTGCTGTTGCCCGCCCTTACTTCGTTCGGACTGACCGTTCCTGGCGGACGCCGCGCGGGCTGCGTTGCGGATTGTGGAGCGGACACCCCCGTCCGCTAAGACTTGTCAAGAACAGAGGTCAAAGATCCAAAAGCGAACTAATCCCGCTTACTCGTGCTGCAGGGATTCATCCACTGCGACTTTGTCGCTCCTGCCTACTGTGATCACTTTGTGGATGGGAGCGTAGCCGCTTAGGGTGATGTCGATGATGTAGTTGCCGGGATCGAGCAGGAACTCGACTGGAGTAGTTTTCTCGAGCAGGTGTTGATTGACTGCGACCTGCGCGCCTTTGGGCTGGGTTTTGACGCTGACGGTTCCCATCCCTGCTTCGCCACCTTTGCCGCCGAACATCTTCTTGAATTTGCCGGTGGTTCTGATGTCATCGGCATTGCCGAGCGGACGCAGCGTGGACGAGACTCGGGCAATTTCTCCCTGCACCAGTTGCGAGGATGCGGTTTCGTCGAGGTATCCGGCTTTGCGCAGCAGGATGGCGTGAGCTCCCTTGTCGAGCGACAACTGTGCGGGAGTCACTTTGCCGCTGTCTTTGCCGTCCACATACACGTTGGCCCCCGCTGGACTGCTGCTGACGGAAAGTGTTGCCATCAACGGCGTGAGATGGATGACGACAAGAGCCTTGTCGCCGGAAGCGACGTCGATAGTGCGCGTGTCGGTGATGTAGCCAGCTTTCGCCACTACAACGGTGTGCTGGCCGGGAGCAAGCCCCGCCATCGTGTAAGGCGTGACCCAGGCGGGATCGCTTTTGCCGTCGATCTGTACCTGCGCGCCCTGCGGAGTGGAATCTATGGCCACACGTCCGGGGACAACCACAGGTGCGGCGGCGGCTTTTTTCCTGATGGTGCGGCCCCTGGCCGGCGCAGCCTCCGGTGCGGCTGAGTCGTCCACGACGGACGGGCCTGGCGGCTGAGTTGAGTCTGTTTCAGTGGCTGGTTGAGCTGGTTGATTCTGCAGCGCTGGCTTTTTCGCCAAAGTTTGTGAGGCGATGGCTGACGATGGGGACTGTGCCACTCCGTTATCGTCATCCGCGTTTTGGAAATGAATGTAGACGGCTATCGCCAAGCCACGAGCAGGATAAGCGCAATCGCGCCCGTGATCGAATACCCGAGCAGGCGAGGAGGAACGCCCTTAATCTGGTTAAT
>WNFC01012011.1_pt1 | contig 15334 bp, 15 predicted proteins | sample 5400541 | NCBI WGS metagenome assembly WNFC01 (sample SAMN13153342, study PRJNA577476) | soil metagenome | isolation source: 120 cm saprolite under Douglas fir tree site 2 hole 2 replicate 1 | place: USA:California | collected 2015-04-18
GTTCGCCGGCTTCCTCGAAATGCTGCCGCTGATGACGCCGCGCTACTACTCGATCTCGTCCTCGCCGATCGCCGACGGCACGCGCTGCTCGATCACCGTCGCCGTGGTCGAAGGACCGGCCCGCTCGGGCGCCGGCGTCTATCACGGCGTCTGCTCCAGCCACCTGGCGCGCCAGGCGGCCGGCGGCACGGTGCAGGCCTTCGTCAAGGAGACCAAGGTCGGCTTCCGGCTGCCGGTCGATCCCGCGGCGCCGATCGTCATGATCGGCCCGGGCACCGGGCTGGCGCCATTCCGCGGCTTCCTGCGCGAACGCGCGGCGCTCAAGGCGCAGGGCCGCCAACTGGGTCCGGCGATGCTGTTCTTCGGCTGCCGCCATCCCGAGCACGACTTCCTCTATGCCGACGAGCTCAGGCAACATGCCGACGCCGGCGTCGTCGATTTGCATGTCGCGTTTTCGCGCCACGACGGCAAGAAGATTTACGTGCAGGATCTCCTGAAGGACCAAGCCGACCGCGTGCGGGTCCTGATCGAGCAGGGCGCCATCGTTTATGTCTGCGGCGACGGCGGACGCATGGAACCCGACGTCAAACGCGCGCTGGCCGCGATGTACGACGAGGCCTGGGTGGCGAAACTCGCAGCCGACAATCGCTACGTGCTCGACGTGTGGGCCAGCAGCTGAACCGCGAGCTCGAGCGGGACCGGGCGCGCGCTCGCGACCTGCGCCGCATCAAGCGGGTGGCGACGGCGTTGCTGATCTTCACTGCGTCGCTGTTCATCGTGGCGCGCCATTTCGAGCCGACCCATTGGGCGTGGAGCTACGTCGCGGCCTTCGCCGCGGCCGCGACCGTGGGCGGGCTCGCCGACTGGTATGCCGTCGTGGCGCTGTTCCGCCGGCCGCTCGGCCTGCCGATCCCGCACACCGCCATCATCGCGCGCAACCATCTGCGCATCGCCGATACCTTGGGCACCTTCATCGAGACGAATTTCCTGGCGCCCGAGCCGGTCGAGGCACGGTTGCGCGAGGTCGATTTCGCCGCCCTCGTGGCGGACTGGCTGTCCGATCGCGAGCGCGCCGCGGCGCTGGCGGACTTTGTCATGAAGCTTTTGCCCCAGACGCTGGGCGCCATCGAGCAGTCCGGCCTGAAAGGCTTCCTGGGCAAGCGCATCATGACCGAGCTGGAACGGGTCGAGCTGGCGCCGCTGGCCGCCGGCCTTTTGGGCGCCGTCACCGAAAAGGGCCGCCATCAGCGCCTGCTCGACGAGCTTTTGGGCGCCCTCGAGAAGGTGCTGACCGACGAGGAGACCTTGGCTGCATTGCGCGAACGTATCCGCCAGGAGCTGCCGGCGCTGTTCAACCTCTACCGGGCCGACGCCTATCTTCTGCGCAAGATCGTCGCCTCGACGAGCGGCTTCGTCCAGGACGCGCGCGCCGATCCCCGCCATCCGCTGCGGCTCGAGTTCGACAGTTTTGTGACGAGCTTCATCGAGCGGCTGCGCAGCTCGCAGGCGCTGGCGCGCCGCGCCGAAGAACTCAAACGCGACCTGCTGGCGCGGCCGGAGATCGCCGCCCTTGCCGAGGGCGCGTGGGATAGCCTGCGCACCTTCCTTGAGCAGGATTCACGGGCGCCCGACAGCCAGGTCCGCCGCCAGCTCGAGGCCATGCTGGTCGACATCGGCGGCCAGCTCGCACGCGATCCGGCGATCCGCGCCGAGATCAACCGCGGCATGGTGCGTGTCCTTGCCGACTTCGTGCAAAGCCAGAAAAGCGGCGTCGGCCGCTTCATTGCCGATCAGGTGAAGGGCTGGGACATCGACATGCTGATCGGCCGCATCGAGCTCACGGTGGGACGCGATCTGCAATATATCCGTTTCAATGGCGCTTTGATCGGCGGCCTGGCCGGTTTGGCCTTGCACGCGCTGGAGCAGGGGTTGAAGCTCGGCCTGTGACCGACAGGAGGTTCGCATGGCCGACACACCGCAGAACTTCACCGACATGTTCAAGAATTTGGGCGAGCAGCTCAAGATCCCGTCGTTCGACGTGAAAAAGATCATGGAGCACCAGCAGAAGAACCTCGAGGCGATGGCCAAGTCGTGGCAGGCGATGGCGGGCGGCGCCAACGAGATCGCCAAGAAGCAGCGCGAGATCTTTGAGGAGGCGGTGAAGGACGTCACCGCCATGGTCCAGACCTACAAGCCCGGCGGCAGCCCGCAGGAGATCATGGCCAAGCAGGCCGAGTTCGCCAAGAAGGCGATGGAAGCCGCGATCGCCAATACGCGCGACATCGCCGAGCTGGTGCAGAAGTCGAGCGCCGAGGCGTTCCGGATCGTCCAGGACCGCATGAAGGAGTCCTACGAGGAGATCCGCAACAACGTCGAGAAGAAGCTTTAGGTTTCTTCCGGACCGCGCGCATCTCAGGGCGAAGGTTACTTCGCCCGACGCGCTCATGAGCGAGCCGGAGGCTCGCGGTCCAGAAGATTTAAGACCGGCGCCAATCCGGGAAGACCAGGCTCTTCCAGCCGGAACGGTCGAACTTCTTCCACTGGCCCTCGGGCTGGGCCAGCCGGTCGGCGACGGCATAGACCGCGGCGGGATGATGGCCGAGCCCGCAGTGGCTGCCGTAGACTTCGATGTTCTCGACCTCGGCGCGTTCCTCGTTGAGGCAGGTCTGCCAGGCGCAGATGCCGTCGGAGCGGCTGAAGATCGACGTCGTGGGCACCGGCGGCGGCTGGGCGATGGGACCCGCGGCGTGTTCGTCGCGCTCGTCGACCCGCTGACCCGACGCCATTTCATAGACGCGCCAGGCATTGGTCGCCTTGGGGCTGCCGGCGAACGGGCTACCCAGGCTGATCACCGAGCGCACCTTGCCGGGCAGGCGCTTGGCAAGCTGGCGGGCGTAAATGCCGCCGAGACTCCAGCCGATCAGGCTGAGCTTGCGGCCGCCATGGCGGTCGTACAGCGCCTCGACGCGCTCCAGCATCTCGTCCTCGACGCCCGGCCGCAGGCCGAGGTTGCGGCCCTGCTCCCAGCCATGCACGGCGTAGCCTTGCTCGCCGAGGAAGCCGCGCAGCGGCCGGGTCGAAAAATCGCTGGCCAGCAGTCCGGGGAACACCAGCACGGGATGACCGTCGCCGCGCGGTGCGGCGCCGAGCCAGGGCCGCATCAGCATGAAGGCGCCGAGTTCCTGCACGGCGCGACCTTCGAGCAACAGGAGCGTTCGCGAGGGGGGACGCAACGCCTGGGCGCTAGCCGTCATCAGGCCTCCTTGTTCGTTCCGACCAACCTCTCACATATCGGAATCGCGGGGAAGCGTTTCAACCCGGCACGACCGCCTTCTTGAGCTCGTCCGCTGCGTCCACGAGATAGTCACCGAGACGGCCGACGTCGGGCACGGCGCGGCGATCGGCGGTGAGGCCGAAATTGAGCGCGTCCATGTAGCTCTGCACGGTGATGTTGAGCGCCGCGCCGTGGGCCGCGATCGACACCGGATGCAGCGCCGTCACCTTGGCGCCGGCGCAGTAGAGCGGCATCGGCGGACCGGGAACGTTGGAGATCGTGACATTCATCGGCATCGGCAAGCGGTCGGCCAGTCCGCTGCGGCCATAGACCAGCATGATGAGCTGCAGCAGGATCGGCGCGCCGACGAAGGCGAAATCCTGCGGCACGGCGTCGCGGAAGGTGCCGGCGATCTCCTTGGCCTGCGAGGAAGATTTCACGATCGCCCGCAGGCGCTCGGCGGGATCGGCGATGTCGGTCGCGATCTGGCACAGCATGCCCGACACCTGGTTGTTCTGCCGCGTGTCGCCCGGCTCGCGCAGGCTGATCGGCACGCCGGCGATCAGCGGCTTGTCGGGCAGCTGGCCTTTCTCCTGGAGATAGCGGCGCAGCGCGCCGCTGCACACCGCCATCACCACGTCGTTCAGCTTGGCGCCGCTTGCCTTGGCCACCGCCTTGGCGTCTGCGAGCGAGATCGTGCGCGCCGCGTAGCTGCGCTCGCGCGTGATGGTGGTGTTGAACGGCGTCTTGGGCGCATTGAGCGTCGGCAGCTGGTCGACCAGGCTTTTGAGCGTGCCCAGCGCCTTGGGCGTCTCGCCCGGCTTGGCGAGGAAAGCGTTCGTCATGGCGTTCACGATGTCGGGCGCGGCCTGCCACATCCTCAACTGCTGGCGCATCATGTTGCCCATGATGTCGGCGATGCCCTTGATCGGATCGACCGCCGTCGGCGAACTGGGCGCCGGCTTGGAGGCAGCAGGCTTGGGCAGCGGCGGCGCCACCTCGCGCGGCGTCGCCGTCACGTCGTACAGCGCCTTGTTGATCGCCATGCCGGCGCCGCCATCGACCGCGGCATGGTGGACCTTGGAGTAGAGCACGCCCTGGCCGTTGGCCAGGCCGGTGATGACGTAGAACTGCCAGAGCGGCCGGCTGCGATCGAGCATGTTGGCATGCAGGCGGCCGATCACCTCCTCGAGCTGCGCCTCGCTGCCCGGCGCGGGCAGGGTGGTCTCGCGCAGATGATAGTCGAGGTCGAGATCGGGATCATCGACCCAGCCCGGATGATCGAGGTCGTAGAGCGACGGCGCCAGCCGCTTGGAGAAGATCGGGATGGTGTGCAGGCGGCTTTCGAAGAAGCGCCGGAAGTGCTGGTAGAAGCTGCCCTCGAAGCCTTCGGGAAGCTGGAAGTAGGTGAGCCCCGCCACATGCATCGGCGTCTCGGGGGTCTCGAGATAGAGGAACGACGCGTCGATGCCCGACAGCTGCTGCTGGTCCATGGGCCCTCCCGAAAATCGCTTTGGTTTGTTTCGTTGCTCGATTTGTCCTCTTTATTGGCTTTCTAATCAATTGATAAATAAAGATAATTAACATATCTTCTCGCATCGCACAAATTTATGTTGCAACGCACCATAAGGCTCCCATATACCGCTGGTCAGTCCCTTACCCACCAGTACCAACGCAGCAGGAACCGAACCATGACCACCGCCAATGCCGCGCTCGACACCGTGATCGAGCATGCCACCGAAACCACCAAGGCCGCCAGCGAGCGCGTCCGCGAGTTTGCCCAGATGGGCGTCCGCAAGGCGACCGAGGGCTTCGAGCAGATCAGCAAGGCCGCGCAGAGCGCCTCGGAGGAGCTGAACAGCCAGATCAACCAGGCGCGCGAAGGCGCGACCAAGGCCAGCCTCAAGGTGCTCGAGGTCGCCAAGGAAGACGCCGACGCAAGCTTCGCCGCGGTGCGCGACTTCCTCGCCGCCAAGTCGCCGATCGAGGCGTACGACGTCTCGGCCAAGTACTGGCGCGGCCGCCTGGAGACCCGTATCGCCCAGGCCCAGGATCTCGGCGCCTTCGTGCGCAAGGCGGCCGACGATGCCGTCCGTCCGGTGCAGGAGCGCATCGAGAAGTTCACCAAGGCTGCGGTCTAAAACCGACGCCCTCTCGAAGCAAAGGCCCGTCCTCGCGGACGGGCCTTTTTGCTGCGCGGCGCTATAGTGCGGTCCAACGCGTTCCGGGGAGGAGCAGCATGGATCGCTTCTGGCTAAAAAGCTATCCGCCGGGAGTTCCGTCGGACATCGATCCGTCGATCTATCCCAGCGTCGTGGCGCTCTTGGAGGAGAGCTTCGCCAAGTATCGTGAGCAGAAAGCCTATGTCTGCATGGACAAGGCCATCACCTTCGGCGAGGTCGACGGGCTTTCCAGGGCGCTCGCCGCCTGGCTGCAGGGCAGGGTACTGAAGCGTGGCGCGCGGGTCGCGATCATGATGCCGAACGTGCTGCCGCGCGAGCTCGCCCATCAGCTCAACGATTCCGGCGCCGAAGCCGTGATCGTGCTGGAGAATTTTGCCGCGACGCTCGAGCAGGCGATCGCCGGCGGCGCGATCAAGCACGTCGTCGTGGCGTCGATGGGCGACCTGCTGGGCTTGCCCCGCGGCCTGATCGTGAACTTCGTGGTCCGCCGCTTGCGTAAGATGGTGCCGGCTTTCGCGCTGCCCGGCCATTTCACCTTCAACGACGCAATCGCTGCCGGCCGAGCGATGGCCTTCGTGCCGGCCGATCTCGGGCCGAACGACGCGGCGGTGCTGCAATATACCGGCGGCACCACCGGCGTGGCCAAGGGTGCGACCTTGCTGCATCGCACGATCGTGGCCAACCTGTTGGCGTCCGAAGCCTGGATGCAACCCGGCCTCAGGCGCAAGCAGCTCACCGGCCAGTTCACCATCGTCTGCGCCCTGCCGCTCTATCACGTCTTCGCCTTCATCGCCTGCGGCCTGCTGGGCATGCGCACCGGCGCGCTCAACATCCTCATTCCCAACCCACGCGACATGGAGGGCACCGTGAAGGAGCTCGCCAAGTACCGGATCAACATTTTTCCCGGCGTCAACACGCTGTTCAACGGGCTGGTCAACCGGGCCGACTTCGCCAAGCTCGATTTCTCCGGGCTGGCGATCTCCAACGGCGGCGGCATGGCGGTCCAGGAGGCGGTCGCCAAGAAATGGCTCGCCGTCACCGGCTGCCCGATCGTCGAAGGCTATGGCTTGAGCGAAACCTCGGCCGGCGTGACCTGCAATCCGACCGATTCGGAAGTCTACACCGGCACCATCGGCCTGCCGTTGCCCAACGTCGAGATCCAGATCCTCGACGACAAGGGCTTGGAACTGCCGCTGGGCGAAGCGGGCGAGATCGCCATCCGCGGCCCGCAGGTCATGCAGGGCTATTGGCAGCGGCCGGACGAGACGGCGCTCGTCATGACGCCGGACGGTTTCTTCAAGTCGGGCGATATCGGCGAGATGGATGCGCGGGGTTACATCAAGATCGTCGATCGCAAGAAGGATATGATCGTGGTCTCGGGCTTCAAGGTCTTCCCCAACGAGATCGAAGCCGTGGTGGCGGCCCACCCGGGCGTGCTGGAATGCGCGGTGGTCGGCGTGCCCGATGCCGCCTCCGGCGAGGCGGTGATGCTGTTCGTCGTGAAGCGGGATCCATCGCTCACCAAGGAAGCGCTGGCCGCCTACTGTGCGCAGCAATTCACCGGCTACAAGCGGCCGAAATACATCGAGTTCCGCGACGACCTGCCCAAGACCAATGTCGGCAAGATCCTGCGCCGCGAGCTGCGCGACAGCATGCTGAAAAAAGCCGCCTGATTCGCGCACGTTACCTGCAACCTCGCGGGCTTTTCCGCGTTTCACCCGGGAGATTTTGCCCGTGAGGAGGGGTGCGATGACACCAGCCAAGCTTCTTGTCGTGGCCGCCGTCGGCCTGTCAGCGTCCGCGTGCAGTGTTTCCACGACCACCACCACGGCGCCGCCGCCGCCGGCGCCGGTTGCCGTGGTCCCCGCCACCACCACCTATGTCGCGCCGGCTCCGGCCACGACCACCTATGTCGCGCCGGCTCCCGTAGCGACCACCGTTTACACGCCGCCCGCGAAGGTCACCTATGTGCCGGCCGCGACCACGCCGCCGGCGGGCGTTCAGGCCTTCCGCGACGAGTACGGTTTCCGCTATGATGGCCAGGGGAACCGGATCGACGCCCGCGGCAACATCATCAGCCCGCAGTCGACCCGTCCCTGAACAGGGGGCGCGATGGCGGCGAGATGGTTGGTTGTTGCAGCGCTGGGCGGACTGGCGCTGGCCGGATGCGACCCTCTTCCGCGGCCTGACTATGTCGATGTGAAACCGCCGGCTTCGTTCCGCACGGAGCCGGGCGGCGTGCGCGTCGACAATGCCGGCTACAAGCTCGATGCGCAGGGCTATCGCGTCGACAATCAGGGCGAGCGCATCGGCATGATCGACGTGCCCGAGAAGACCGCGGGCGACAATTCCAACGCCGTGGCGGGCTACTACATCAGCACCACCGGCAACGTCGCGCCGGGCCGCGTCGCCTCGACCAGCGACATCGTCGCCCCGCCGGGCAACGAGCCGCTGCCGTCGCAGATGCCCCAGCAGGCGCCGATCTCGCCGGCGCCGGCCAACGTCCCGCCGCCGCCGGGCTACAAGTAAGACGTCGTGGGCGTTTCGGGGCGCGCGACTTCAGTCGCGCGTCATGGAGCGCGGACCTCCAGGTCCGCCCGCGCATGTGAATGCGCTGACATGCTCATGAGCGGACGCGGTCGGGGTAACCCCAACCTGAGGAGGTCCGCGCTCCGCGTGAGAAGATCGCGCCACTGGAGTGGCGCGCCCCCAGCACTACTCGATCTTCACCACCGGCCGCGCGGATCACCGGCGCCCATTTGGCGCTCTCGTCCGTGATGAACTTCGCGGTGCGCTGGGCGTAGTGTCGGTGGTTGCCGACCTCGCCGAGGCCCTTGCCCCCGCGACCCAACATCGGCCGGCCGGACAGCCCGCCTAGACCTTCAGGAGCTGGCTCTTCACAAGGTATGGCAATTGTGTAAGTATAACCCCAGGTTGCAACGCGACTCATTGGGGGCTACGGGACGTTGTGGTGACATCGGGCAGATCTCCGACCATCGTCCGTGCGGAACTCGCCGACCTGCGTCGGCAATCATGGTCTTCCGCAGCGACATTCGCTGGAGCCGCCGCGTTGGCCTATCTGGCGGCGTTTGCAGGCGTTTTGTGTTTCCGGGATCCCGGCGCAGTGGTCGCCTGCTCGGCTGCCCTTGGTCCGCTCATCGCCCTGCTCTTCCGGATTGCCCACGACGCGGGCCATCACAGCCATTTCCGCGACCGCCGCCTGAACTCGCTGGTCGGCCACCTTTGCATCCTGCCCAGCTATCACCCCTACAGCGTCTGGTTGCTTTTTCACAACAAGTTGCATCATGGCTTCACCAACCTGAGGAGCCGCGACTACATTTGGATACCGTTGAGCAAATCGGAATACGATCGACTGACCCCTGTCAGTCGTGCCGCCGAGCGCCTTTATCGCTCTGCTGCGGGTGTCGGCCTCTACTATGGCTACGTCATTTGGTGGCGAAAGATGATGAGACAGCCGGTCTCCCACCTGGCCATTTCCTCGGGAAAAGCCAGGCGCGATCGCATGGTCGTCCGGCTTTTTCTGCTCTGCCAACTTGGCGCTATTGCCGCGGCGTCGGATTCCCTCGAGCAGTTCGTGGCGCTTGCGCTTGCCGCGGTCGCGGTTCCCTTCGCGGTTTTTTGCTGGATGGTCGGATATGTAAGCTTCTTCAACCATACCCATCCGCGGGTGCCATGGTTCGCGCGTGCCGAGGACTGGTCGTTCTTTGGCGGCCAGCTCAGCTGCACCGTCCACATGTCGGTCCCGATGTGGCTGGTCTTCTTTCTGACCGATCTGGGACTGCACGGAAGCCATCACTTCGAGCCGCGGGTGCCAATCTGGCGCCTGCCAGGGGCGGATGACACAGTGAAGCAAGCGTTTTCACGACAACTCGTCATCGAGCGGTGGACGTTCCGAACGCAGGCCAAGATCCTTCGGACCTGCAAGTTGTACGACTACGACGCTCACCGCTGGCTCGACTATGCCGGCGTGCCGACCGCCTGCGTCGTCCTGGAGAAGGTGAAGCTCTAATGGCAATGCCACGGCCTAGACAGGCTTGCCGGCGACTGCCGTCGGCGCAGCACGCTCTATGATGGCGCGGAAATCGTGCCCTGAGGGTAGTGTGCCCATTACGCCGAAGTCGCCGCCAAGGCGTGAGCCGCAAAACGCATCCGCCACCTGCGGCGTGGAGAACTTGACGAGCAGCGCGGCCTGAACGGCAAGCACGACGTCGCGCACCAGCGCCCTACTCGCGCTTTCGTCCTGCGCCCCGGCACGAGCAAGTCGCCGTTGCAGCCCGGATACGAACTCGTTCAGTCGGCGATCGGCGTGGGCCGCTTCCGAGATCTCGTCGACAATGCTGTCCGCCGCCGCCCCCAATTGCGATAGCGCACGGCAAACGTCGAGGCACATGACGTTGCTTGCGCCCTCCCAGATGGCGTTGACTGGAAGCTCGCGGTAGATCCTCGGCAGAACACTTTCCTCGATGTAGCCGTTGCCCCCCAGCACTTCGAGCGACTCGTAAGCCAGGAACGGCGCCCGCTTGCAGACCCAGAATTTGGCCGCTGGCGTAACGATGCGGCGAAATGCATGCGCCGCCTCACTGTCCTCGTCGTAGGCCCGGGCCAGCCGCAGGGCTAGCATCGTGGCGGCCTCGCTTTCCACAGCGAGGTCGGCCAGCACATTCATCATGATCGGCTGGTCGGCCAAGCGCCGTTGGAACGCCGTGCGATGGCTGGCATGATGAATGGCTTGCACGACCGCTTGTCTGACGAGGCCGGCCGAGCCAATCGTGCAGTCCAAGCGTGTGTAGTTGCTCATCTCGATGATGGTGCGAATGCCCCGTCCAGGCTCGCCGACCAACTGAGCGTGGGCGCCGGCGAATTCAACCTCGGCTGAAGCGTTCGACCGGTTACCCAGCTTGTCTTTGAGCCGCTGGATATGGATCGCGTTGCGCGTCCCATCCGGCGTCCAGCGAGGGACGAAGAAGCAGCTCAGCCCGTCGGCCTGTCTGGCAAGAACCAGGAAAGCGTCGCACATCGGGGCCGACATGAACCACTTGTGCCCGTTGAGGGCGAAATGCGAGCCCGCCGCGACCGCCTCCGTCTCATTGGTCCGCAGATCCGATCCGCCCTGCCGCTCGGTCATGGCCATTCCGATGAGCGCGGATGTCTTGCGGCTAGCAGGCTGGCTACTCTTGTCGTACTGGGTCGAAAAGATTCGCGGCAACCACTCGTCAGCGATCGCGGCGGAGCGCCGCAATGTCGGTATTGACCCGTAGGTCATGGCCAGCGGGCAGTACACGCCGCTCTCAATCTGCACGAGCATAAACGTTCCGGCCGCTCGCGCGACATGTGCGCCCTTGCGCGGATTGGCCCACGGGCCGCTGTGCAACCCCGATGACACGGCGAGGCCCAGCAGCGAATGCCATGCCGGGTGAAATTCCACTTCATCGAGCCGATTGCCGAAGCGGTCGAAGCTGCGCAGGCGAGGCGCGTTGGTATTGGCTTCAAAGCCAAGCTGAACCGTGTCGGGTGTTCCCAATGTTCCGCCTAGGTGCCGCAGTCCGTCTGCCGCCCAATCCGCGCCCTCGCGGTCAACGCCCGCACAGAGAATGCGATCAGTGGCGAAGAGGTTGTAGGGCTCCAGGGGTGGCGGCTGGTTGAATGCGTCCATGTGTGTTGCACCCACAGTTGATGGCGCCATGCGATCACATGGCCGATGGGGCGGCAATCCCAAAACGCCAAGATCCGCGGAAGCGGTTGTCCAACGTGGCTGACTTACTTGACGTCGCCTCCTGTCTCCTGGAGAGGCGCGCCCCCAGCAGCTACTCGATCTTCACATCGGCGGCGCGGATCACCGGCGCCCATTTGGCGAGTTCGTCCTTGATGAACTTCGCGGTGCGCTCGGGCGTCGTGTCGGTGGTCGGCACGGCGGCGATATCCTCCAGGAACTTGACGACGCTGGGATCGGCCATGAGCTTGCGCGAGGCCTGGTCGATCGTGTCGATCACCGGCTGCGGCGTGCCGGGCGGCCCGACGATGAGGTTGAACGTATAGGCCTCGTAGCCCTTCACGCCGGCCTCGATCATGGTCGGGATCTCCGGCGCGATCGCCGCGCGCTGGGCGTGCGCATAGGCAAGGATGCGGAGCTTTCCGGACCGGTGATGCTGCAGGCTGGTGCTGAACGTCTCGAACATCCAGGCGACATTGCCGGCCAGCAGATCCTGCAAGGCCGGGGTGGAGCCCCGATAAGGTACGTGCAGCACGTCCAGGCCGCCGACCTCGCGTTTGAAGTACTCGCCGGCAAGATGAAGGATGCTGCCGATGCCGGACGAGGCATAGGAATACTTGCCGGGGTTCTTCTTCATCAGATCGACGAGGCCCGTCACCGAATCGGGCATCGATGGGTGGGTAACCAGGATCAGCGGATTGACGCAGATCGACGAGATCGGCGTGAAATCCTTGATCGGATCGTAGGGCGGCTTGACGAAGGCCGTCGGATTGATGGCATGCGTCGAGGACGTCGCGAACAGGAACGTGTAGCCGTCGGGCTTGGCGTTCTTGACGTCGACCGCTCCGATCGAGCCCGCGGCGCCGGTCTTGTTGTCGACCACGACGTTCTGGCCGAGCATCGCGGTTAATCTCTCGGCTGTCATGCGGCCGATGATGTCGGTCGGTCCGGCCGGCGGAAACGGGATGACCAGGCGGATCGGATGGTCGGGGTATTTGGCCTGGGCGCGCGCGAGCCCGGGCGCCGCGAGCAGGCCGGCGCTCGCGGCGAGAAGGTGACGGCGTTTCATTTGTTCCTTTCTGAACTCTCTACTTCAGCGTTTCATTGAATAGTTCGATCATGGCGTTCCACGACCGGCGATCCGCCGCCTCATGGTAGAAGAAGCCCTTCATGCCGCGCGAATCCGCCGCCGGATTGGTGAAACTGTGGCCGGCGCCGCCATAAAGCTGCAGGCGCCAGTCGATGCCGGCGGCCTTCATCTCCTTTTCGAAATCGAGGCGCTGCTCGGGCGGGATGATCGGATCGTCGGCGCCGATGTTGACCAGCACCTTGCCCTTGATGTTTTTCGCATCCTGCGGCCGGGCGGTGGCGAGGCCGGAATGGAAGCCGACGATCGCCTTGAGATCGCAGCCGGCCCGCCCGAGCTCGAGCGACGTGGTGCCGCCGAAGCAGTAGCCGATGGCGGCCAGTCGCGCCGGGTCGACCTCCTTCTGCGCCCGCAGGACGTCGAGCGCCGCCGTCGCGCGCGCCCGGATGCCGGTGGAATCGGCCATCCACGCGCCGATGCGCGACCTCATCTCGGCGGGGTCGGTGAGCGGCTTGCCGCCGCCGTGATAGTCCATGGCGAAGGCGGCATAGCCCAGGCCGGCCAGGCGCGCGGCGATCTTCCTGGTGTGCTCGGTGAGGCCCGGCCCTTCATGGCAGACCAGCACGCCCGCGCGACGGGTGCTGGTGCTGTCGTCGACGACGTACTGGCCGATCATGTGGGCGCCGTCGGCGTCGTAGGCGATGTCCTGGGTGCGCATCTGGTGATCCTCCATCCCTTCCTACGCCTTGGGCCGGGACAGTAGCGGAGCGCGCTTGACCCGCCAACGGGCCGTCGCCACAAGTCGGCTCGCATGGCCGATCCCGCCCCCGTCGTTCGTTTTGCGCCCAGCCCCACCGGCCTCTTGCATGTCGGCAACGTGCGCACGGCGCTGTTCAACTGGCTGTTCGCCAAGCGGCACAGCGGCACCTTCATCCTGCGCCTCGACGACACCGACCGCGCGCGCAGCAAGCCCGAGTACGAGGCCGCGATCGAGCGCGACCTAAAATGGCTCGGCCTCGACTGGGCGCTGAAGGAGCGGCAGTCCGAGCGGCTGGCACAATACGACGCCGCGCGCGACAAGCTGATCGCCGCCGGCCGTCTCTATGCCTGCTACGAGACGCCGGAGGAGCTCGACTTCAAGCGCAAGCGGCTGCTCGCCCAGAGCCGGCCGCCGGTCTATGACCGGGCGGCGCTCCGACTGAGCGACGCCGACCGGGCGCGGCTGGAAGGCGAGGGCCGTCATCCGCATTGGCGCTTCAAGCTCGCGCCTGAGGAAGTGCGCTGGAACGACCTGGTGCGCGGGCCCCAGCACATCGACGAGGCGAGCCAGAGCGACCCGGTGCTGGTACGCGCCGACGGCAGCTACCTCTACAGCTTCACGTCGGTGGTCGACGACATCGCCTTCGCCATCACGCACGTCATCCGCGGCGAGGATCACGTCACCAACAGCGCGGCGCAAATCCAGATATTCCGTGCCCTCGATGCCGCGGTGCCGGCCTTCGCCCACTTGCCGCTGCTGGTCGATGCGGCCGGCGGCGGCTTGAGCAAGCGCGCCGGCTCCTTGTCGATCGGCGAATTGCGCGACCGCGGGATCGAGGCGCTGGCGGTCTCCGCCCTGCTGGCGCGCCTCGGCACGGCCGATCCGGTCGAGCCGGTGACGTCGCTCGAGGCGCTCGTGGCCACGGTCGACTTCGGCCGCGTCGGCCGCGCCGCCGCACGGTTTTCCGAAGAAGAGCTTTCGCATCTCAGCGCCCGCACGCTGCACCTCTTGCTCTACGCGGCGGTGCGCGATCGCCTGCCTGAAAATGTCGGCGAGGCCCTGTGGCTTGCGGTGCGCGGCAATCTCTCGACCTTGGCCGATGCCGCTGATTGGGCCGAGATCGTCGGGGGTGCGCTCACGCCCACGCTCGAGGATCCTGCCTTCCTGGAGCAGGCGGCGGCGCGACTGCCGGCCGAGCCGTGGACCGAGGCGACCTGGAAGGAATGGACTTCGGCGGTCTCGGCCGCGACGCAACGCAAGGGCCGCGCGCTGTTCCATCCGCTGCGGCTGGCGCTGACCGCGCGCGAGACCGGACCGGAGATGGCGAAGCTGCTGCCGCTGATCGGCCGGGCGAAGGCCGCGGCGCGTCTCAACGGGCAGACGGCATGAAGATCGCCGCGAGTCCGAGCAGCAGGAACAGGATCGCCGCCGCGGCGCGCACCCACTTGAGCGGCAGGCGCTTGGCAATGGCATCGCCGAACAGCACCACCGGCACGTTGGCCAGCAGCATGCCGACCGTGGTGCCGGCGGTGACGGCGATTAGCGAATTGAAGCGCGCCGCGAGGGCGACCGTCGCGATCTGAGTCTTGTCGCCGATCTCGACCAGGAAGAAGGCGACCAGGGTGGCGAGGAAGGCGCCGGCCTGGCGCGCCGCCTGTGGCCCGTCGTCGGCCTTGTCGGGAATCAGGCACCAGCCGGCCATGGCGATGAAGGTGACGGCCAGCACCCAGCGCATCGCGTCGGCGCCGATCCAGGCGGCGACCTCGGCGCCCACCCAGGCGGCCAGCGCGTGGTTGGCCAGGGTGGCGCAGAAGATGCCGAGGATGATCGGGATCGGCTTGCGGTAGCGCGCCGCCAGCATCAGGGCGAGGAGCTGGGTCTTGTCGCCGATCTCGGCGATGGCGACGACGGCGGCTGAGACGAAAAACGCTTCCATTGGCCCGCATTTGCACAGAAAGAACGCATCGGATAAACTACCGGAATGTCGCTCTTTCTATTCCCCGGCGCGCCCTCTGCGCGATGTAACTGAAGTTGCCGCCCATATGCGGGCGGCTGGACTTCGTACAATGCTGATCGGGGAGTAGGGACCATGTCCCTCGTCATCTACAACACGCTGTCGCGCGAGAAAGAGCCATTCGTACCGCTCGATGCAGGGCACGTGCGCATGTATGTCTGCGGCCCGACCGTCTACGACTACGTCCATATCGGCAATGCGCGGCCTGTGGTGGCGTTCGACGTGCTCTACCGCCTGCTCAAGCGGCGCTATCGGCGCGTCACCTACGTGCGCAACATCACCGAC
>WNFC01009799.1_pt1 | contig 15327 bp, 18 predicted proteins | sample 5400541 | NCBI WGS metagenome assembly WNFC01 (sample SAMN13153342, study PRJNA577476) | soil metagenome | isolation source: 120 cm saprolite under Douglas fir tree site 2 hole 2 replicate 1 | place: USA:California | collected 2015-04-18
AATCAAGCGCGGCAAGACGCTGCTTGGCAACACCGCCATCCTGCCGCAAGAGGCCTTCGAAACAGTTGCCGCCAGCCTCAGAAAGCCGGAGGGTCTGAACGCTTTCCAGGACAAGGGCCAGATGTATATCAACGCCGGTCGAGGCGATCCTGGCACCGTCATCCACGAAGGCATTCATCAGTACGACGAAGACCTCTTCCTCCAAACGTGCAGCATGTTCCCGAATGAAGGACTGACGGACTACTTCGCGCGGAAGGCCATCGCCGAAGTACCGGAGTGGGACATCAAACGCAGCGTATACATCGATGAGTTGGCGCTCGGGCGCAAAATGATCGCCTACCTCGGCGACAGCGTCATGGCGCGCGTGGTGTTTGACGGCAAGTTGAGCGAGCTTCAGAAGGCGTACGTCGCGAAGCGCAGCGAGCAGGGTCGCAACGGCGAAGAGGACTGGATCCAGCTGCTCAAGGCCGCCTAGGCCGAAACATGGGACGCCTTCGCCAGGTTGTGGGAGTAATCCCGAAGGCGCATCGAGTACGTTCACCTGGCTCCAGCAGGCGGCCCGCCAGGATGATGGCCGCTGTGAACGATCATCAGCTCAGTGCCGGTGGCCGCGGACTCGGCACCTCGCCTGCTGCCAACTGTCCCACATCAAGAACGACACCCACCACTCGAAAGCTGGCCCTGGCACGACGCTCGGCCGGCATTCGGCGCTTGCTTGAGACACAGATCTGATCGCATTCCTGGCCGGCGAATCTTGGCCGTCTCGCTGGCAGCAATGTTGGCAGCAATGGCCGCTCGCGTGCCCCACAATCCTCGCACGCCTCACCAGACCACGATCAAGATGTAGTAGATTCGCAACAACAACACGTACTACATCTTGTGGCTCGCACGGCTCACGAATAGCTCCGAGTTTCATCTCTACTACGATATTTAGTCGTACGAATTTTTCGACATCACCACGGTTATCAGGATGTTCTCGAAATGAGCGCTGTCCGAGATCAAGATCGCCCAGTTCGGGGCGTATTTAGGGCTGGCGCACGCGCTGTGGCAGCAATGTTGGCAGAAATGCGTCCGTAAATCGGCGCGATCCGAAGGCATCTGTAACTTCCAGAAGAGGTCACGCGTTTGCGATGGCGATCTCCTCCAGAGCGGACAGGCGCTCCTTCCTGGCAGGCGACCCGTGGATTGGAAACGATCCACGGGTCGCGCTGCGTCGAATGTCTAAAACACATTTGCCGTCGTCAACGACGATACGGGGTTTTTGGAGCTTATGCGGGACCTGCTGCAGGCGGAGGGCGGTTGAGGCCCTTATCTGTCGCGAGTGGGAGGACGCCCATGCCTTTGTCAAGGAACAGCGACCGGCGCTGCTGATCCTTGACATCCGCATCGGCGGAGAGGAGCGCGGCTGGACAATCCTGAACCTGCTTACTCTTGACCCTGATACTCGCCCGATCCCGGTGATTGTGTGCTCAGCGGCGATCCAATCGCCACACACGCACCAGGACTTGCTCAGCAAGTTCGGCATCTGCGCACTGCCCAAGCCTTTCGGCGTCGATGCTTTGCTGGAGACTGTGGCGCGGATGCTTCCCAACGGCCCAGCGGGGTCTGAACAGGAGTCGCCGCATGGCTTGGGGCAGGTTGGACGGGAGCGTATATGTGCGGCCGCCTGCTTGAGCCGACGCGCCCACGGTCACCGACCAGTGCAGTGGGCCGGCGTGCACGGCCCGCCTGACGTACGGACCAAGGCGCAAAACGGCCACACGGGCAAACAGATTGCCGAGACGGTCGCCTCCGTCGTGGCCCTGGATGGAAGCGGCGGCCGGGTGCCTCATTGGCCCGGATCTCTTCGAGGTGTTGGCCAATAACGTGGAGTGGTTCGTCCTCGGTTCGCCCGATATTCTGCCGGGGGCGGGTGTCTACCATCTGCGGCGCTGCGGTGCGGGACTGGTTGCGTCCGGGCGAGCACTTACAGTATGAGCGCTTCGAGCCAATCGAGTTCAACGCCCAGCCGGATACCGTGGTCGAGGTCTTCCGCGCAAGCGGGCGCGCGACGGCGACAGGTCTCCCGTTTGATAGCGAAGTGGTGCGCATCTGGACGTTCCGAAAGACGGAAGGTCGTCCGTGTGCGGAGTTATTACGATGCCGCGAACTATCTTGCCGCTCCAGCCACCGGTGAAGGCGCGTAGTCCACCGTGCGCGCTCACCTGGCCATCCGCCTTGTGTCAGGTCAGTGGCGGCACCCGCCGTGCAATGTCCCAGGGCACGTGGCGCAATCAGCACAGGAGCTGCCGCCGGCTGCCGGGCACGTGGTCGAGCAGGCCGAACGTGAGTTCGGCCACACCCGGGTACCCTTGGGCGGCGGGTTGCGCATCCTCGATTTCATCGGTGTGGCAGCGCATGCGGCCGGTTCGCATCACTTGCCGGCCTTCGCCGGTAATCTGGCCTACAACTCGTTTGTGGCAATCGTGCCGTTCGTTTTGTTCCTGGTCTCAGTCCTTGACGCGCTGGGCGCGACGGACCTGCTGAGAAGCTTGCTGGACGTGCTCTCGGCGACCCTGCCGGCCTTCTCGACGCACCTCCTGCGGGATCAGGTCCAGGGGCGAGGTCACCAGCCGGATTCCGGAGGTGTGGCTGCTCAGCGCACTGCTCGCGGTTGGCGGCCTACCATCACACCTGGCGCCGCGTTCGCCACTTCGCGTCGGCACTGTTTTTCACTCGGCTTCGCAATGCGTTCAACGTGTTCGGCGGCATCCTGGTTGACCCGCTGTATGGCTGGCTTACGGGGGCTGTTCGCGCTGCTGCTCTACCTGTATTGACCGTCGTTCATCCTGCTGCTATGCGCTGAGGTGAACCACGCTGTCGAGGCTCACGGCGACCACACTCGGGATTAGCTGGGCCAGCTAGCGCGTGCACCCTGGAACGCAGCATGCATCCGCGTGCCCCACATGCGCGGAACGAGAGAATCGTGGGCGTGGTCGCAGTCGCGATCCCCGTGCTGATTACAATCGTGGGCTGGTCCATGTTTGGCCACTGGGTGGCCGGACCAGTTCAGCCACCCGCTACACCGCGGGTTGCTGGAGCGGCGGAGACTTCACCGGCCGCGGCCTGCGCGGCACGGACCCCAGTAGCTGCGCGGTCCACTGATCGGCAAAACATCAGAAGCCACCCGACCGACGCCGACAGCCGGGGCACCAACACCGACTCCGGTGGCGGCGGCGACGGCCGATCTGGAACCGGCCGTCGGGACGCTCGCCAGCGATCCTGGCGCGGCAGTATCAACCTTTTTATTCGCTCGTGTCGAGTCACCAGTTCGACTCGGCAGCCCAGCTATGGAGCCCCCGCATGCGCGCAGCCTTTCCTCCTGATGCGAATCTCACCGAGCGCTTTCGTCAGACCCAAATCGTCCGGTTGCAAGGCGCCGAGGTCATCAGCCAAGACCAATCGCAGGCCACACTGGCGGTCGATCTGGTCGAACTGGATGGTCAATCTGGGCGGCGCCACTTCGTCGGCAACTGGTACCTCGTGCGCCGCGCCGGCGGCTGGATACTCGATCGGCCGCAGCTCAATCCTGCTCCGCAAATCTGGATCGAGTGGTGGCACGTCAGTTGTCCTGTCCCAACCATGGACGAAAACACATCTATCTAACGGCATAACGAGGACGACGGCAGTCTCGCTGAGCGCGGTGAGAAGCATGCGACCACTGGCGGCTCAGCCGTTGCTGGCGCGGTCACCGGCGGTGTAGCCGGCGCACCGGTGGGTGCCGCCGTCGGGGCCGTCGGCGGAGCAATTATGGGCGCCGCCGGGGAACGCGTCATGCACGGTCGGCGGGACCATGAGCACATCGACGGTGATGAGGCCCACTATGCCGGCGACCACGAGCACATGAGCGAAAACTGCTCGCACGACCACACGTACCACTGACCGTCGCCGAAGGCCCGCGATTGGACGAAGCCGCGTGCCCCCTCGTGCTCCGCCCGGGTGTCGCTGGGCACCGCTTTGAGGAACGCGTTCAGTGCCAGCGCACGGAGCGCCAGATCCTCGATCTGCCCCAGCATCGGGATGAATTCGAGATCCAGTTGGTCGGCGAGACGATCAGCACGAGTGGTCCGGCGAGGAGCAGTTCAAACGGAGGGCGTGTGCGGGTCACGGGCGACTCGCCATAACAGGCGGCCAGAGCGAAGCATCGATCGCAGGGTTCCGATACCGAAGAACAGCTTCATGTTGCGTTGATTTGCCTCCAAATGTGCAAGGCCCGACCCATGAGTCGCGCGTCTGGCCCTGCGCATACGCAGAGCTGAGCGCCTTGTGCGTCGTGCTTCCGCTGGTCAAGCAACGCCATGGCGCTACGGACGTCCGCGCCAAAGGGCCTGAACGGCATCGTCACCACCCTGGATGCGCTGGTCCAATCCAGGGACTCTCTACGAGTCGGGTCGCCTTCGCGGGACCTCAGCTGCGGCTGCTGATGTGCGGCGATCGCGCCGGCCGTGACACCTTTCCGTTGACGCACACCACGGATAACCAAATGTATCTCCGTGCGTTCATGGACGAGGACCTCCGTGCCGTCGCTGGATTGTCAGAAGTGACGTGCTGGCCCGCGAAAGGGGGCGGCGTGCCGTCTCTGATCGCGGTCAGGCGCTAAGTATGCGTGGAAAACAACGTGATGATATGCACATCTTGATGGATAGCCGCCCCAGTCCGGCCGACGTGGCACTTGGCATGCTTCGGTAGCTGGCCACAATGTCTAAATCCACCGACCAGCCACCGGTGCCGCGGAGGCGATATCAAGCGGGCGTTGTTCACGCAAATACGCTCCCGGACGCCCACTCATGCAGATGACCACTAGCAATTCTGATGGGCGTGCGTCGACCACCGGGCAGTTTAGCCGGGTTCTGGCTCGGAACATCGATGGACTGGTGGCCTTACGCCACGAAGAGGAGCGCAAGAGGACAACACAGGAGCGGCTGTCGGACGCGATTACCCGGTTCACAGGAAGCCTGCGGTTTGTGTATATCCACGCGTTTCTGTTCGGATCTTGGATTATTTGGAACCTGGGGTGGATTCCTGGGTTGCCGTTGTTCGACCCGAGTTTCGTCGTTCTAGCCATGGTGGCCTCAGTTGAAGCCATCTTTCTCTCCACATTCGTCCTGATCAGTCAGAACCGCATGCAGGCGCAGGCGGAAAAACGGGCTGAGCTCGATCTGCAGATCAGTCTCCTCGCCGAGCACGAGATCACGCAGCTCATGACAGTCGTAGACGCAGTTGCTCGGCGCCTCGGGGTTGAGCTCCCGGGCAACTCGGACATCGAAGAGGTCAAGCTCGACGTGGACCCTCGAGCGGTCCTGAACGCGATCGAACACGAGGCCAGCGCGCGGAGCGCAGGGTAGTCGCCGCTCTATGCTGCTCGAAGTACCCGCACGAGCTGGCATCAAGCTCGACGCCTTCGGGCTCCCAGGAACGTCACGATGCACAGTTGCGAAAAGAGGTGCGGCGATCACCGGCCAGCGCGACCAATGAGTCGGCGGAGCCGTATTCAGGAGCGATTGGACTGTTGATATCCAACGGCTGCGGTGTTGTCGTCATGCATACCCTACAAGCGGACTCCTGCCGCGGCGGACTCCTGGACGCGATCCATCAGCTCTGTCAGATCAAATGGTTTCCACAGCACACCGGTCGCAAGTCTCGTCACACCTTCGGAGAGCGCCTCGGATTGACCGCTAACGACGATAACGGGCGTTTCCCGCAGGGACGGATGACCACGCACGCGTTTCAGGAATTCGCCGCCCGACATGCGCGGCAGGCCAATGTCTAGCAGCATGACGGCAGGACGAAGACGCTTGGCCATTTCTAGGCCGAGCTGTCCATCCGCCGCGCTCGCGACAGCAAAGCCCTCGTCCTCAAGCAGCTCGCTCGCTATGCCCCGGATCCATGGATCGTCTTCGACGATCAGGACGAGCGGTTGGGTCCATTTTCCAGGAGCGCTCACGCGGCGAGGACCTCCACAGCATCTACAGCGCACTGGGCGCAAAAGGCGTGGTCACATCCACAATCCGGGCAGAACACGCGCGCTGAGGCGCCAGGGGCAATGGTGGCACCGCAGCTCGCGCACTCTATAGTGCCGAGCGATTCGTTTTCCTCGAATACTTCCATTGATTTGCCTCCGAACAATGTGTGCAAAGAATCAGAGTTCGTGAGCGTGACTCCATCGCATTGACGCGCGGCCGACCAGACGCACCAGTTAGCAGTCTGTCGATGCGGAGTGATGCATCTTCGGCATGCAAGGCACGAGGAATGCCACCTACCCGCCAGCGGTGTCCGCGTGGTCGAAAGATGTGCAAATCCCCATGTTTTGGCACGGGCGACCGGAGTCGCGGCTTCAGGGCTGCCAACGACTCGATAAGCGGGCAGATAGAACAGGTGCTGTTCGAAATCTAAATTTAAGTGCGTGTGAGAAGGTAATTGCCGACAGCGGTTCTCAGAATCAAATAACTGTCGGCCTCAACCCAATCGCCATCAAAGCCAATGGCGTGGGCCTGCCGTTCGGCGAATTTTCGAGCTTCCTCGACCGAGCCGAACTGAGCATGTGCCTGTCCGCCGGCGCGCCCCACAAATGTGCAACGCCAGCCCCGGTGATCACACTGCAGTCCGCCATCACGCGCGATGCTCACCGAGCTGCGTAGGGCCTCAGCAATGAGGTGGCCAGTCGCGCGGTGCTCCGGAGTGTCCCAATGCTCGGCCTGATGTTCTATCTCTTGCAGAGCGGCCTCGAACCCGATCTTGGCCTCCGCGCTGAACTGTAGTTTGTCCGCACGCAGCGACATTCGCTGACGTCCTCCGACGCAGTCTGCGGATCCCGATGAGCTGATCTGTTCACCCCACGCCAGTTCCGATCAGCGCTCGCGTAACGTCGCAGCTAGGTCACCATTGGGATCAATTCGTTAAAGGCAAGCTGCGTGCCCGCATCAAGGCATACCGGGGTGGAGACTCTGGTTAACCTGACCAGGTGAAGTGGCTGGGACGTTGAACGCCTCAATCCCTGGAAACGCGAACTGATCGACGTCCCAGTTGATACGCTCGAGCATCTGCCACTCGGCCGGCGTCCACTCGTCTGTGCGCGCTTCGATGGCGCGCAGGATGCTCCGCAGACCAAGCCACTTGCCATAGGCGCGCTCACGACCGAGCGTATCGTCACACTCGATCGCCTCAGTCATTTCCTGCTGGGCGGCATGACCGAGTGCGTCGCACAGCGCTTGCAGCTCCCCATGGTGCGCCGGCAGCGCGCAGTCCGGCACACGCGCGTACGGGCCACCGCCGAACTTGCGCTGGAGACCCGACACGATCAACGGACCAGGCCGCGAGTCACCAGGTGGGTCTCCGCGTCGGCCTGGGCGGGGCCCTTGGAGGTCTGCTCGCGGACCCAGGCGACCAACTCATGGATGCCATCCTCGAACCGCTGCGCTGGGGTATATCCGAGCAACTCGTGAATGCGGCTAATGTCGGCGTAACAGTGCCGGATGTCACCCGCGCGGTACTTGCGGGTGATTTCGGGCGGCCGGTTAAACTCGAGGTCGCGTGCCAAGGTTTGGGCGACCTGCAGCACGCTGATCGGGCGGCCCGTGCCGACGTTGAGCACCTGGTAGTCGGCTGCCGACTTGTTCATGGCCAGACAGCACGCCCGGACGATGTCGCTGACATGGACGAAGTCGCGCTGTTGCAGTCCATCCTCATACAGCCTTGGCACCTGACCGTCGAGCATGCGTCCGCTGAAGATCGCCGCCACGCCGGTGTACGGATTGGACAAGGCCTGGGGTGAGCCGTAGATATTGAAGAACCGCATGGCTACGGCCGGGAGTTCGTACGCGTGGCCAAAGGCGAGCGCCATCTCCTCATGATCGCGCTTGTTGATGGCGTAGATCGAGGTCGGATAGAGCGCCTTGTCCTCGTTGGTGGGCGCCGGCTGGACGACTTCCTGGCAGGCCGGGCAGCGGACGTTCCAGTTACCCGCTTCCAGCTGCGCGGCCGGCCGGAGACGCGGGGAGACGCGACCGCAGTTCGGGCAACTATAGGCGCCCTCGCCATAGATCGACATCGAGGACGCGACGAGCAGTTTGCGCACATGCTGGCGCTCGCTGGCCAGGACCTCGAGGAGCGTCGCAATACCCATGGCGTTGACGTCGGTATAGCGGCGGACCTGGTACATGCTCTGGCCGACGCCGACCATCGCCGCGAGATGGAAGACGACGTCGGCTTTGTGGATGAGGGGTGCCAGAGCGTCCGCATCGCGGATGTCACCCCGCACGAGATGGTGTGCAGGGTCGAGATACGGGGGGCGCTCTATGCCCTCGCCGTGGACCTGCGGCTCGAGGTTGTCGAACAGCACAACGTCGTGCCCGGCCGCGCCTAGTGCGTCGGCGAGATGGGAGCCGACGAAGCCGGCCCCACCAGTGATCAGGATACGCTCGCCCATAGCGGCTCTATGACCCGAGCGATCGCGCTCTCGACCTGGGCGGCGCGTCGGTCATACGTGTGGTCGCGCAGCACCCGTTCTCGAGCGGCTGCGCCAATCGCGGCACGGCGTGCGGACGAGAGGCGGGCGAGGTGACTCACCACGTCGCCGCTGCTGGCGGCCAAGAGCACCTCAACACCAGGCTCGAGCAGCTCGTCGAGCCCTGGCCAGGAGTCGGAAACAATGCATGCGCCACAGGCCGCCGCCTCGAAAAGCCGCGTCGAAGGCGCGTAGCCGTAGTCGCGCATCGCCTCGCGGGTGAGATTAAGCGTTAACCGGCTCGAGCAATAAAGGGCGGCGTGATGGCGTGGATAGACGTGCTGCACATGGGTGACATTGGCGGGCAACTGCATGGCTGGGTACTGGGGGCCAGCCAGGATAAATCGCTCCAGCGGAAGAGCGCGGGCCGGTTCGATCAGCAGCTCCTCCACTGCCGGCTGGCGGTCGAGAGCATAGGTACCCATGTAGCCCAGGGCGCATTCGAAACACGCGTCTGCCGGCACCGGTCGATAGACCAGAGAGTTGACACCGCAATACAGGGCTTCGGCGTGCCGAGCTGACCAACGCTCCTCGAGCTCGGTCAGGGCCGGACCGCCAGCGAACGAGAAGTACACCTCGAAGCGCGGTACCTGGTCCGCGCGCAGGTAGTCGGTCCGATGTGCTCGACGGAGCTGGACCAGGGTGAGCGGCGTATCGATGTCGTAAAAGAAGAGGGGCCGGTCACGGGCTACCAGCCAATCGATCAACCGTGCTCCATCGGCGACGAGACTGCCAACCATCACCGCATCTGCTTCCCTGACGCAAGTCGTGGCGTCAGGCCAGTCCTCGTAGAAGCGCAGAGTGCAGAAATCAGGCTCGGCGAGATCGCGATTGGAGCGGTACCACTCGACGTCGCGCTCGAAGAACGTGATATTCCAGCCACGCTGGGCGAGCGCGCGCAACAGACCGCGGAAGGTGGGCGCATGGCCGTTGCCCCACGACGAGGACAGGCTCAGCCCGAAGACGACCAGCGACTTGCTCACCCTGTGACCTCCGCGACCAATGCACCCGACAAACTAGCCTCGAGCTGTGCCGCGCGCGTAGAGTACGTGTGCTCGCGGAGCACTCTGCGCCGAGCAGCAGCACCGATGGATTGAGCCGACTCAGGCGACGTGGTCCGCAGATGGCTGACCAGTTCAGCGCCGGAGCCGGCGACAAGCACTTCGGCACCGGGCGCGAGAAAGGTCTCGATGCCCTGCCAGGCATCAGTAACCACGCAGCTGCCGCAACCGGCGGCCTCGAATACACGCGTCGGCGGGCTGAAACCGGTCAGCGCCATGTCTGCGCGATTGATATTCAGGACCATTCGCGCAGAGCAGTTCCAGGCACGATGCTCCTTGGTGGGGACATGACCGACGTAGCGCACGTTGGATGGAAGCGCCACGTCCCCCCAGCCGCTGCCACCCAGGACGAAGTGCTGATCGGGCGCGGCGTCCGCCGCGGCCAGGAAGAGATCGTGGACGCGTTGCTCCCGATCCGGCAGGCGATTGCCCATGAACAACAGATCGCACACCCGCGTTGGATCCACGGGCACCGGGTAGTACTCATCTGGATCGACCGCGTTGTAGATCAGCCGCGTTCGGCGAGCGCCCAGACGGTGGTACGCCGCGCGCACCGGGGCTCCGCCACCATAGAGCAGGATGAGGTCGAACTGTGGGATCAGCGAACGAAAGGTCGCGCTTGCATGAGCAACCTCGGTGGCAGCCGCGGCGAGGGTATGCGGCGCATCGACGTCCCAGAACGCTACGTGGGTACCCGGCTGGCGCATAGTGAGGACGCCCTGAGCTAATTCCATGTCCCAGCCCCCCACCCCGCTGCACTTGGCCACCAGGTCAGCGCCGCGCGCCCGCGCGAGCTCGCGCGCCAGGTCGCGCCAATTCTGGCACACGCGTACTGTCGCGTACGGTGGATCGTCCACCAGGTCTCGGTGTGTCTGCCGCTCGTAGATGTCGGGCTCGACAAAGACGATTTCGTGGCCGCGCGCATGCATCGCTTTGCATATGCCGCGGTAATACGTCGCTGCGCCATTCCAGTACGCCGACACGAGGCTCGAGCCGAACAGGACGAGCTTCATGCCGCGGTAATACGTCGCTGCGCCATTCCAGTACGCCGACACGAGGCTCGAGCCGAACAGGACGAGCTTCATCGGGCCAGGATCTCCAATAGCTGATCGGCGCGATGGCCGCAGGTGTGCCGGTCGAGGATGGTGCGGCGTCCACATTCCCCGAAGCGGGACCGCGCGATGTCGTCCTCACTCAGCCAGGCAATGAGCTCACGCATCTCCTGCGGAGAATGCGCAACCGCGAAGTCCTCGCCGGCAGCAAACAGGTGGTCGGTATCCTGCCAGGGCAACGAAATAAGACACGCGCCACATGCCAGAGCCTCAAATATCCGGATTGTCGGCGTGCCCGGTAACAGCTCGATGTATTGCCGCCGTGGTACATGCAGCGCGATGCGCGCGGAGTTGTAGATACTCGGCACCAGGACGTTCGGCAGCCAGCCGCCGTAGCTGATGGCCAGGCCATTGTTCAATCGCGCGACGACATGGTCTGGGTAGCGCACCCCGTATACCGCGTACTTCAAGCGTGGGAAGTCAGCGCGAGGTCCAAAGACGAAGTCCTCCAGTTCGTCCGATCGGTCACCGTCGCCATAGTTGCCAATGAACACGACATCGTTGCGGACGGGCAACCGCTCGGGAAAGAAGACCGTAGTGTCGGCTGCTTCGTGCAGCACGAGGACGTTGTCGAAACCGAGTTGGCGGTAGCGATCCGCGACCGACGGGCTGAACGCGAGGATGTGGGTAAACCGTTCGAGACCGAGCCGGGTGCGATACTCGCCGTCGAGCACAACGCGGTAATGCGTGTCGTGAAAGAGCGCCGGTTTGCCCAGAGCGACGCACGCTGACCCCAGGCGACGGATGATGTCGGGCTCGTTCCACTCGTGTACGACGACGACATCCGCGTCGACCAGTCGCTGATGAAGCCAGGACTCGAAGCGATCGTCGAGGGCGTAGCGCTCGAAGCGAATATCCGGGAAGCGGACCTGGAACTCGGCGATGGCGTTGGGAGCGGCGTGAAGCAGGTTGTCGAGCGACCAGTTGTCGACCTGTTCATAGCAGGTGACGGCGTGTCCGCGTGCCTGCAACGCGCGCACCAGTCCACGCAGGAAATGGGCGTTGCCGTGATTCCAGTCGGAGATGACCGAGTGGCAGAAGAACGCAAAGCGCGTCACGCGGCCACCGCCTGCTGGACCCGAGTGTATACCTGCACGTACTGGTCCGCCATCCGCGCCGGGGTGTAGGTCGATCTGGCCCGCCGCGCCGCGCGCCGCCATAGGTCGGCCCGCAGGTCGGCGTCCTCCACCAGGCGTCGCCACTTGTGACGCAGATCTTGTGCGTCGTCGGACCTGAAGAAGCACGCCGCGCCATCCCATAGTTCGCGGTAGGATGGGATGTCGCTCAGCAGCAGCGCGCAGCCGTTGAGCGCCGCCTGCAGTGGCAACAAGCCGAACGGGTCGTAGCGCGCGGGCGAGAGGTAGATCGCTGCGCGCCGGAGCCACGACGAGAGTTCGTCTGACGAGAGGAAGCCAAGTAGCTGGAGCGGCATTGCGACCTCAGTTCGCGCGCCCGTCTCGGGGTGCTCAGTCTCGCCGGCCAGAAAGACCTCACCGGGGTCCCAGCCGCGCGCGGCGCGGGCAGCGAGGTCGGCATTTTTGGCTGAATCCCAGAGCCGGCCGGCCAGGAGTGTGATCGGCGATCCCGGTGGCGGCGCGGCCGAGTCATTCGCCGGCCAGCCGTTGTGGATGACGTCGATCGCCCGGTCGACGCGGTAAAGATCGGCAACTTCGCGAGCCAGAAAGTGAGACACGGACACCACTGCCTGAGCGCGCCGGAGACCATTCTCCACCAGGCGCGCATATGCCCCCCACGCCCGCGGGTCCGCCGGCCGGCCGACCGTCCAGCGAGACCAGCTCAGCACGTCACTGTGCAGCGTCAACACCACGGGCAAGTGGAGTGTCGCGCAGGCCGCGGCGAACTGATTGGCGTGCACCACATCGGCCCGCACTGCGTGCGCTACTTCCGCCAGCACTGCGCCGGAATGCGCCACGTCACCTTCCGAGTCCTGCATCCACTCGAGCTTGACCGGCGTATGAAGCAGATTGACGCCGGCTTCGGCGGCCGCCGCAATGTGGCCGGAACGAGGCTCGCCGAGGGCAAGTAGCGTCACCTGGGCTGAGTGGCGCGCACGCAGTTGGCTGGCCAGTAGCAACGAAAAGTCCCACACGCCACCCACCAGGTCGGTGGTGAGGAGCACACGCTGGTCGATCATGCCGATCCGCGAGCTAGCGCTCGCGGCGATGGCGCTTCGACTAGCGCTGTCCCACTGAGGGTCCTGGCCCACTGCCACAGCCGCCGCAAGCCCTCGTCGAGTCCGACGCGCGGCTGCCAGCCAAAGTCGCGGGCGGCCCTGCGCGTATCGCTGACGTAGACTGGTTGATCGCCGGGCCGCCAGTTCTCCATTTTCGCCTGGAGCGAAAGTCCGGCTAGTTGCTCGAGCCGCGGTTGCAGCTCCGTCCAGATTGAAACGGCGTTTGCGGGACCGCCACCGATGTTGTAGACGTTGCCCGACGTCGTCTCTATGTGCAGTGCCGCCTGCTTGAGCGCGTGCACAAGGTCGTCGATGTACAGCAGGTCGCGCACCTGCTTGCCGTTGCCGTAGATGGTCAGCGGCAGGCCTGTGGCGAGCGTGAGCATAAAGTGCGCGACCCACCCCTGATCTTCGGTCCCGAACTGACGCGGACCGTAGATGCACGACATCCGAAAGACCACCGTGCGCAGGCCATAAGTGCGCGCGTAGTCGTGAACATACTGGTCCGCGGCCCCCTTTGAGCAGCCGTACGGTGAATGGAAGTCGAGTGGCTCCTGCTCGCCCACCCCTCGTTCGGCGAGCCCGGTGTCGGCGAATCGATACCGTGTCGAGTCCTCTATAGCGGCGCGATGTGGGAGCGAGCCGTAGACTTTGTTCGTCGAGGTGTAGAAGAGGACCGGTGCCAGGAGCGCTCGACTGGAGCGGACGGCCTCGAGGACGTTGTGCGTGCCGACGAGGTTCACCTCGAGATCCTCCCGCGGCGCGGTCAGGGACGTGGTCACAGCGGTCTGGGCAGCGAGGTGAAATACCAGGTGTACGTCGTCTGCGCCAATCACTGAGCGCACGACGTCCGCGTCGCGGACGTCGTTGTGGACGAAGCGCAGCGCACCCGGAGGCGCCTGGGATTCGAGCCACGTCAGATTACGCTCGGAGCCCGGACGGGCCAGACTATCGAAAACAGTGACGCGGTGTCGATCGCGCAGGAACGCCGCCGCGACGTTACTTCCGATGAACCCTGCCCCTCCGGTGACGATGGCGTGCACGTGAGTGCCTCCGTATCTGTGCTTGATTGAGTTGGGATGTGGCCGGTTGGGACTCATGTGCTCGGCTGAGGCGTGGAGGCTGATGCCACAGTGTTCGAGCACAAGCAGTATCACTCGGCGCACTTCAGGCACTGAGATCAGCCGCTATTCGAATCGCAAGTCGTTGTGGGCGTTCCCGGCGCCTGGCTGTAACAATGCGGAGAGAATCCCGGATGCGACGTTGCTAAGTAGTCTCTAAGCCCAACCTACATGACTACCGGTGGCTAGGCAAGTCCAGGTTTAGCCCTCGCTTGACCGAAACCATAGCGGCCGAGCACGACTTCGCAGAAGTCCGCGAAGTCCGCAAGCCGGACCGGTGGGCTGGTGTGATGCGGTGCCCGCCCGGCCCGCGCCGGTGTGAAGCACAAGGTCAGGGTGACGTCGAAGGGCTCCAGACAGCGCATCACGTAATCGAACCACTCGGTCGCGCCGGGTCGATCCCAATCTGCCCAGCCAATGCCAGTTCGGAGCTTCCTGATGCCCAGCTCGTTCAGAATTCGCAGCATGCGTTCGAAGCGGTCTGCCTCCTGCCAATACACCCACTCGCACACGCCGACGCCGCGTCCGGCCCATGACGCCAGGCCGGCTGCTGCGGGCTTCGGCCGCCCGTCCGCGTCGCACACGCCCATGCGAAAGTGGCGGTAGTAAGCGCTGCCCTCGCTCCCTCGATGGCGGGTCACCGCTTCCCATCGTTCGGGCAGGTCCATCAGGGCATACCAGAAGACGCGCTCGACATGCGTGGTCAGGCGCTCGAGCGTGGCCTCCAGCGCCCAGGCCTGGAGTTTTGTCGAGACGATGCTCGACGCGCCGACCTCGGTCGCCCAGACCTGTTTGCCGGCGCTTACCGCCCGAATGGCGTCGACCCGCAGCGGCCACTCATCCAGGTGCCACCGATTCCAGTCCAGGGGAAAGCCATGCACCGCGATGACGTCGACCGCCTCGCCCACACCGTAGCTGAAGAGCATGTTCACGAATGCCGGGTCGATGGGCGAGATGCCTCCGAGCACGCGCGCCAGGCCAGGCGCCACGCTGCCGATCCGCGTGCCCGCCTGACACACCATCTCGGCGAACAACGCCCAGTCCGGGTCGAGCGAGCGGTCCCAATGTGAAAGGTTGTTCGGCTCGTTCCAGAGCATCACCGCTTCGATCACGTAGTGGGGGCCCCCGGCGCACATACGTAGACCTCGTGGCACGGGCGGTCGACGACCGACAGACCACAGCTGCGCAAAAGAGCCTCAGTGCAGGCCGGGTTCGGGATCCACCAGTTAGTCTGGTCACCGGCGTACGCATGCTCGATGAAGTACATACGCGGAAAGCGATTGTCGAAGAACACGTC
>WNFC01008485.1_pt1 | contig 15326 bp, 14 predicted proteins | sample 5400541 | NCBI WGS metagenome assembly WNFC01 (sample SAMN13153342, study PRJNA577476) | soil metagenome | isolation source: 120 cm saprolite under Douglas fir tree site 2 hole 2 replicate 1 | place: USA:California | collected 2015-04-18
TGGAAAAGAAAGCGGACGCCACGCGCAGCGAAGAGCAGCGCAAGGAATACCGCCGTCAGTCTCGCGCCATCCGTAGTGAACTCGAGAAATTGGAGACCGAAGCCGGAGTCTCTTTTCCCGAGCTCAAACGCACCCAGCGCGAAATCATCCAGGGAGACATGGATGCGGAGCACGCCAAGCGCGAGCTCATCGAGGCCAACCTCCGGCTCGTGGTTTCCATCGCCAAGAAGTACACCAACCGTGGTTTGCAGTTCCTGGATCTGATCCAGGAGGGCAACATCGGTCTGATGAAGGCAGTGGACAAATTCGAATATCGCCGCGGGTATAAGTTTTCAACTTATGCCACGTGGTGGATTCGGCAGGCGATTACTCGTGCAATTGCTGATCAAGCGCGTACGATTCGCATCCCCGTCCACATGATTGAGACTATTAACAAGTTGATCCGCACATCGCGGCAACTGGTGCAGGAGTTGGGACGCGAACCTACGTCGGAGGAAATTGCCAAGCGCATGGATATTCCGGTGGCCAAAGTGCGCAAGGTGCTGAAGATCGCTCAAGAACCGATTTCGCTGGAGACACCAATCGGCGAAGAGGAAGATTCGCATCTGGGTGACTTCATTGAAGACCGTGCGGTGGTCTCGCCGGCTGAGGCTGTGATTAACGTCAACCTCAAAGACCAGACTTCGCAGGTGTTGCGCACGCTCACACCGCGCGAGGAGAAGGTCATCAAGATGCGCTTCGGGCTGGAAGATGGCAGCGAACATACGCTGGAGGAAGTCGGCCAGTCGTTTGCGGTAACTCGCGAGCGCATCCGCCAGATCGAGGCCAAGGCGCTGCGTAAGCTGCGTCATCCATCGCGTTCGCGAAAGCTAAGAGCGTTTTTGGATGGCGTGCGTGATTAAACGCGAGAATTGAACACAAATCAGGGCAACTTTCAGGCACAGCTTCTTGGCTGTGCTTTTTTTGCCGCCGAAAGCTCGGCAGTCTAATCCTGGAGCCGCTTTTTCCAGTGCTTTCCACAGAGAATCTGCGTCCTGCACAGCTTGTGCACAAGCAAGGCCAGTTTTTCTATTGCAGGCGGTTCGGTAGTCAAGCAAAGTGTCCCCAGTGCATGCGTGAGATGTTTTGACTGCTGAAATTGCGGCAGAGCTAGCGGCTCCCGGCAGTTCTCGAGGGTGAATTGCTGGGGGGTAATTCAAAAACGCGCTTCGGCGCGATTTGGAAAACCCGGGCGTTGCGGCCTCCTCAAAGAGTCCTCCTTAGACAGCAGGACTGAGTCGCTGGTTTTACGCAGAGTGCGTGGAGAAACGAGCATTCTTTCGGGGATGCAAGATTTGAAAGCGCACACTTCGCTGCCTTGTGCGGTGAAAGGCAAGTTGAGACATCCGCGAGCAGTGCGGCTTGGGTGGCTGGCCCGGGCCGCATTTATTTTTTGGGGTTTATTTGGAAGTTCCTTACCTTCCTTCCATTGCCCGTGCAGCCCGTGTCAAAACTGGGCTTCATCGGCCAGCAGCCTCCTGTTAAACCCATCTGAGTTGTGGCCACCGCGATTTAGGAGGATCTTTGAGAGTAGTTGCCAGTTTTGATAAGCGGTCCACAATTAAGCAATCGTATTTCACAGCTTCTACACAACTTAGTTAAGAGTTTCGTCTTGTATTCGCTTCCGCGAAACCGCGAAAGGCAGCACAGTAGGACACGCGAGCAATCGTGAACCTGGTTCCGTTCCCCGCGGAACTAAATCACCCGGCGCTGACGCAGCGGTCCGAGTACTTTCGTTTTTTATTCGTCTCCCTCATAATGAGGGGTTCGCAAGGACCTTCTCCATGGCCATTTCTGACCACGCTCTCGCGAGCAGTCTTCCCGCGAATGTGGAAGCCGAGCGCTCCATCCTAGGGGCGATCCTGCTGGATAACTTTGCTTACAACCAAGCCGCGGAACATCTTCGACCGGAAGATTTCTCGCTCGATTCGCATCGGCGTATCTACACACGTATGGTCGATCTGGCCGAGTCTTCGCGGCCAATCGACATGATTACGCTGGTGGAAGAGTTGGATCGCCGCAAAGAACTGGAGGCGATCGGAGACGTTGGTTATATCTCCGGTCTGGTGGACGGAGTTCCCGACCGGCCCAGCATTGAACATTACATCAAGATCGTTCGCGACAAAGCGCTGTTGCGGGGACTGATTCATGCAGCCAATGCCGCTATCGTGCGTGCCGGCGAGCAGGGAGATGCCGCCGAGGAAATCCTTAATGACGCCGAAGCTGCCATTCTTCAGCTTTCCGAGAAACGTATCGGGCGCGGCTTCATGGGTGTGCAGGAAATTGTCAAAGAGTCGTTTGGCTCGATTGACGCCCTGCTGCAACGCGGTCAACGGATCACCGGACTGGCGACTCACTATACGGATCTGGATGAAATGACCAGCGGCCTGCAGCGTTCCGATCTGGTGATCATCGCGGCGCGGCCATCGATGGGCAAAACCGCATTTGCCATGAACATTGCGGAGAACGCAGCTATCGAAGATCAAAAAGTTGTAGGTATGTTTTCTCTGGAAATGTCGCGTGAGGCCCTGCTCTTGCGCTTGCTGTGTTCGAAAGCGCGTGTGGACTCGCACAAGATGCGCACTGGTTCGCTGTGGCGCGACGATATGGACAAAGTTGTCCGGGCCATGGATCAACTGGCGCAGGCGCCAATTTTCATTGACGATACTCCGGGCATTTCTCTCAGTGAAATGCGAGCCAAGGCGCGCCGCTTGCAGCAGTCTCAAGGTGGGCTCGACCTCATCATCGTGGATTATCTGCAGTTGATGTCGGGCGGAAGCCGCCGCTATGAAAACCGAACCCAAGAAGTCTCTGCAATTTCTCGCGGTCTGAAGGCGCTGGCTAAAGAGTTGAAGGTGCCGGTAGTTGCTCTCTCCCAGTTGAGCCGTGCGCCGGAGAGCCGCGGCGGCGACCACAGGCCACAGCTTGCCGACTTGCGCGAATCTGGATCGATCGAACAGGACGCCGACGTCGTGGCATTTATCTTTCGCGAAGAAGTCTACAAACCAGACGAACCCGAACTGGACGGCATCGCCGAAATAATTATCGCCAAGCAACGCAACGGACCGACCGGCAGAATCAAGCTGGCGTTCATCAAAAATTCCACCCGGTTCGAATCCATGGCGGAAGGAATGTCACCCCCAGAGTGACGACTTTCCAGCTTGACAAATGGTTACAATTCTTGTTCCAGAAGGCTGTGGAAAGCCTGTGCAAGCTTAACGGGAGGCGCAGATACCTTCGGTGAGCGACCGGGTGGTCGGTTTAGGAGAATAAAGACTCTAGCCGTAAGTGACAGACAAATAGTAAGTTATTTCGATTGCCGATAGCTCGGCACTTTTGGATTAAACGTAATAAAAAATAGGGCAACCTTTTAGATTTGCACATGCCTCGGTGAAATTCGCGCTGGCACTGCGGGCTAATCGCTGCCTTCTCCGACTTTCAACACAGCGAGGAAAGCCTCTTGCGGGATGTCTACGCGCCCAATTCGCTTCATGCGCTTCTTACCTTCCTTTTGTTTCTCGAGCAGCTTGCGCTTGCGCGTAATGTCGCCGCCGTAGCACTTCGCCAACACATTTTTGCGCATCGCAGGCACGGTTTCTCTAGCAATGACCTTCGCTCCGATGGATGCCTGAATCGCAACCTCAAACATCTGACGGGGAATAAGTTCTTTCATCTTTGCCGCCAGCGCTCGTCCTCGTTCGTATGCAAAATCCCGATGGACGATCGTGGAGAGTGCATCGACGGGATCGCCTGCTACCAAAATGTCGAGCTTGACCATGGGCGACTCCCAATAACCAGCAAAGTGATAATCCAGCGAGGCGTAACCTCGCGAAACCGATTTCAGGCGGTCATAGAAATCGAGAACGATCTCATTCAGAGGCAATTCGTAATGCAACATCACCCGTGACGAGCTGACGTATTCAAACGTTTTCTGCTTGCCGCGTTTATCCTCCACCAGTTTCAGGATCGCGCCCACGTACTCCTCATTGCTGAGAATGGTAGCCAGAATTACCGGCTCCTCGGTTTTGGCAATTTCGCTTTGGTTAGGCCATCTTGACGGATTATCGACTTCAATGATCTCCCCATCGGTTTTGGTGATCCGGTAACGCACACCCGGCGCCGTAGTGATCAGGTTCAGATTGAATTCGCGCTCCAGGCGCTGCTGAATGATGTCCATGTGCAGCAGGCCTAGAAAGCCGCAACGAAAACCAAAGCCCAGCGCCGCCGAACTCTCAGGCTCAAAGAAAAAAGAGGCGTCGTTCAGTCGAAGTTTTTCCAGGGCCTCGCGCAATTGGGTGTGCTCGTGTGCGTCGACGGTATAAAGCCCGGCAAAAACCATGGGCTTGATATCTTCAAATCCGGGTAGAGGCTCAATGGCGGGATTGGAAGCTTCGGTGATGGTGTCGCCGATTTTTGTGTCCCCCACGTTTTTCATGTTGGCCATGAAGAAACCAACTTCGCCGGCGCGGAGTTCGTCAATTTCCACCGGCTTGGGAGTCAGCACGCCGACGGTTTCCACCTCGAAGGTTCGTCCATTCGACATCAGAACAATCTTCTGGCCGCGGCGGAGCGTGCCTTGAAACACGCGAGTCAACACGATGACTCCGCGGTAGGGGTCAAACCAGGAATCGAAAATGAGGGCCTGGAGCCGATTCTCAGGATTTCCCTTGGGCGGAGGAACGCGGTTTACGATTGCCTCCAGCACGTCCGGCACACCTTGACCGGTCTTGGCGCTGATCAGGATTGCATCGGATGCGTCCAGCCCGACCGCGCCCTCGATCATCTCCTTGGTGCGCGCAACGTCGGCACTGGGCAAGTCAATCTTGTTGATGACCGGAATGATCTCGAGCCCATTGTTAATAGCGAGATAAGAATTCGCCAGGGTTTGAGCTTCCACTCCCTGCGAAGCATCCACCACCAGCAGCGCGCCTTCACAGGAAGCCAGAGAACGCGATACTTCATAAGAAAAATCTACGTGCCCCGGCGTATCAATCAGGTTGAGCTGATAGGTCTGGCCGTCCTTCGCGGTATACATCATGCGCACCGCGTGAGCTTTGATGGTGATGCCGCGCTCCCGCTCCAAGTCCATGGAATCGAGCACCTGCGCCTGCATCTCGCGCGCGGTGAGTGAGCCAGTCAGCTCCAGAAGGCGGTCGGCCAGGGTGGACTTTCCGTGGTCAATATGCGCGATGATCGCGAAGTTGCGAAGATAAGCGGCGTCCATGGCTGCTGGGGGCAATCTTTTGATTTTAACAGGCGGGGAACGAGCAGCCTGTTTCCGATAGAATCAGGCTTTCATGGCCCTCGTGCTTGCCTCGGCATCGCCGCGCCGTCGGGAACTTCTGCAGAACGCCGGCATTCCATTCATCATTCAGGCCAGCAAAATCCCCGAACTTCCGCTGGAAGGAGAAGCGCCGCAAGCCTGCGCCGAACGGCTCGCCCGGGAGAAAGCTCTGGATGTATTTCGCCTGCGTCCCCAAGACTTCGTGCTGGGCGCCGACACAATTGTAATCGTGAACGGCCAAATTCTCGGCAAGCCGCACGATGTGGCCGATGCCGCTCGTATGCTGCGCTTGTTAGTCGGCCGCACTCACCAAGTCACAACCGGGATTTGCCTCATGCGTCCGGATGACAAGGGAAGAAGCTCCGTTGATGACACCCGCTCTGAAACCACGCGGGTGACCATGTCCGGGCTAAACGAAGATGACATCCGATCCTACATCGCAACCGGTGAGCCTATGGACAAAGCAGGAGCCTATGCCATCCAAGGCATCGCCTCGCGTTGGATTTCACAAATTGAAGGAGATTACTTCAACGTGGTGGGACTGCCCGTATCGCTCGTGTATCGCATGCTGCAGGAGAACGGCGCTCTCTAATTCAGTCTCAGCCCTACAATCAAGATGTCCAAACGACGGGCTTAGCTAAGACTTCTTCTCAGATCCCTCGCCGTCTTTCACTGCCGACTTGAAATTCTTGATGCCTTCACCCAGCCCCTTGCCCAGATCGGCCAGCTTGCTGGGGCCAAAAATCAGCAGCGCAATGGCGAGAATGACAAGAATCTCCGGCAACCCCAATTTACCAATCATGTTGTAAACCTCCACCCGGGTTCGCCGGGCGCTCTGATAGGCGCATTTTCGGCCAGCGCAATACCCTAACGAAATTCTAGGCTACCCCACACCCGGAGTCAAAACTTGTTGGTCACGCGGGTGCCCCACTTCTCGCGGTTTTCGAGAAGTGGGGTTTTACTCGGTCATTCAAGGGATACCGCCAGATGGCCTCGATCAACCCCGTCAGAAGCGCGGCTCGTCGCGGCAATTCGGAGATCAGAATCGACTCATGCGTAGCGTGCGCACCTTCTCCCACTCCTCCGAGGCCATCTAGCGTGGGAATCCCGAGCCTCGCTGTAAAGTTTCCATCCGAGCCACCACCAACCGCTGCTTCTTCGAGCCTCCACCCCAACCGCTTCGCAACGTCGGACGCTTTTTTATATAGGGCAGCTACACCCGCAGTCCGTTCCATCGGCGGACGATTCATCCCGCCATCGATCTTGAGCTTGCACTTGCGATTGAACGGCTTCAGGGCGCGGAGCTTACGATCTATAGCCGTAGCGTCCTTCATCTTCGCGATTCGCACATCCAAGACGGCTGTTGCCTCTGCTGGGACAACGTTGACCCGAGTGCCACCCTGTACCCGGCCGACATTCACGGTCAGGCCGCGCTTCAAGTCGACCATTTGAGATATCTTCGTGATCTGTTTCGACAACTCGACAATGGCGCTCGCGCCCTTTTCGAAATCGAGCCCGGAATGCGCCGCTTGCCCCGTGGCTTTAATGGTGTACTCGCCAACTCCCTTGCGCACCGTCTTTACCGCCCCATTAAGCCCATAAGAAGGTTCGAGTACTAGCACGGCTGCTGATTGTTTTGCGAGATTCTCCGTGATGTGCCGTGATGAATCGCTGCCCACTTCTTCGTCCGACACCAGCAAGACTGTGATCGGGTGAGGCAAATCACTGTGCGTTGCCCGCAGAACATCGATGGCAGTCAGCATCAGTGCAATGCCCGACTTCATGTCCAGAACCCCGGGTCCCCAAAGCCGACCGTCGGCCACCCGGCACGGCATGTTCGCCAGAGTGCCGAGGGGATACACAGTGTCATAGTGGCCCAGCAGCAAAGCCGGCTTGCCGCCGCGCTTGCCCGCGAAATCCACCTGCAAATGATCCCCGAAGTTGGAGCTCTTATGAAAGCGGATCTGTCCACCCAGCGCCTCGAACTTTTTCGCGAGAAAGGCACTTAGCCGATCCGCGGCTTGTTTGTTGTCGCTGGGAGACTCGATCTCTACTAGCTGCCGGATGCATTCGACAATGTCATCCTTGCGTTCCTCAAAATAACTCGACCGATTGACTGCCTCTGGCCAAGCATCCTTGCCCGATCCCGACATTTTTCGCTTGGATTTCACAGTCTACTGGTCAGATACAACACAATCCGTGGCAGCGCGGTACAGTATAATCTTCGCTCCTGACGTTACCCAATGAGCGATACTCACCCGGCGACCGAAGCTCCAGCCAAAACTACGCTGGACATCGATGACATTCTTCGCATCTTGCCGCACCGCTTTCCGTTTCTGATGATCGATCGTGTGATTGACATCACACGCAAGCAGCGCATCGTCGCCATTAAGAACGTCACCATCAATGAGCCGTTCTTTGCTGGGCACTTTCCCAATCTCCCAATCATGCCAGGTGTACTTATCGTTGAAGCTATCGCCCAGGCTGGCGGCGCACTGCTGCTCACCGAAGTGGAAGATCGAGCCGATAAGCTGATGGTATTCACCGGAATCGAGCGCGCCCGTTTCCGGCGTCCGGTGGTTCCGGGCGATCAGTTGCGCATCGAAGTGGAAGTGAAAGCTTGGCGAGTTTCGGCCGTCCGCATGGAGGGCAAGGTCTTTGTCGGCGACAAACGCGTAGCCGAGGCGACGGTTACATGCCAGCTCGTGGATCGCTCTCGAAGCCGGCCCGAAGCCGTGGACGGCGAACCGGAGCGCGAATGATCCTCCTCATAGAAATCGGAACTCGACACGCGAGATCCGGTATTCGCAAGTGATGAACGTCCACCCGACAGCCATTATCGATCCGCTGGCGAAGATTCATCCTTCCTGCAAAATCGGCCCCTACTGTGTGATTGGGCCACAAGTGCAACTTGGCGAAGGATGCCACCTGGTTTCGCACGTCACGATGGAGGGCCCTTCCAAAATTGGCGCCGATAACGGCTTCTTTCCATTTTCGTCCATCGGATTGGCGCCTCAGGACATCACTTACGCCGGCGAGCCCACTCAATTGGAAATTGGCGATCACAACCAGATTCGCGAGTTCGTCACCATCAATCGCGGAACGGTGAAAGGTGGTGGCGTGACACGGGTGGGCAATCACAACCTGATCATGGCGTACACCCACGTTGCCCACGATTGTGTTGTCGGCGATCGCGTGATCCTGGCCAATGCCGCCACCCTCGGTGGCCACGTGACGGTCGAGGATTGGGCAGTGGTTGGCGCAATATGTCCGGTGCATCAGTACGTCCGCATCGGCGCGCATTCATATGTTGGCGGCGGAACCACGATTACGAAAGATGTCCTGCCTTTTTCGAAAACCGTCGCCGCTCGTGATACTCACGCCTACGGACTGAATACCCTCGGTCTCGAGCGCCGCGGATTTTCCAAGGAACGTATCCGCAAGATTCATCATGCCTATAAGGTCTTGCTGGCGTCGAAGCTCAACACTTCTCAAGCGCTAAAGATGCTGAAAGCTGAGCCGGATGGCGGAACGGACGTGGAAATGCTTATCCGGTTCATCGAGTCTTCAGAACGAGGTGTGATTAAGTAGCATTCGGCATTCAGCACTCAGCATTCAGCCAAACAGAGATTGGTTATCGAAGAGAATTCAGTTGAGTGGGCGCAAGAATCAAGTGCAGGTGCTGAATGCTAAGTGCTGACGGCTGAGTGCTCTTCTCCAGTACACTGTCCACCATGTCCGCCGCCAGGGAAAGAATTGGACTCATCGCTGGGAACGGCCGCTTTCCGTTTCTCGTCCTCGATGCAGCTCGTGCCCAAGGGCTTGACGTTGTGGTTGCGGCCATTAAAGAGGAGGCATTCCCTGACATCGAATCGCATGGAGCCGCGTCAATTCACTGGCTCTCTTTAGGAGAATTGTCCAAGCTGATCGAGACTTTCAAACGCGAGGGCGTGCATCGTGCCATCATGGCCGGACAGGTCAAGCATAAACAGATTTTCTCCAGTGTCCGGCCCGACTGGCGTCTGGCCAAGCTGCTGCTTTCGTTAAGCACGCGAAACACCGACGCTTTGCTGGGCGCAATTTCGAAAGTACTGGCTGACGAAGGCATCCTGCTGGAAAACTCCACCGCATTTCTGGAACCGCTGCTCGCCAAATCCGGAACTCTGACCAAGCGCTTGCCCACCGAACAGGAAAAGGCGAACATTCAATACGGCCGGCTGGTCGCTCATAACCTGGCAAAATACGACATTGGGCAAACCGTGATTGTCGCAGAAGTCGCCTGCGTAGCCGTCGAAGCAATGGAAGGCACCGATGCCACCATCGAGCGCGCCGGTAAAATCATGGCTTCCCTTCAGCAGGATGCTTCTACATTGAGTCGCGACCTTACCGTGGTGAAAATCGCCAAGCCGAATCAGGATATGCGTTTCGATGTGCCGGTAGTAGGAATAAAAACGATTGAAGTCATGCACAAAGCCGGCGCCACCTGTCTGGCGCTGGATGCAGGCAAGTGCCTGTTACTAGATGGGGAGGCCGTAGTCTCAGCCGCCGACGGCTTCGACATTGCGGTTGTGGCTGATCCAGTTGAGTGATTTCCGATGGAGGCTTTCATGTCCGAGACCGCTCGCCTTGCAGACCAAATTCGGCGCGCCTTCGAGGGGGACGCCTGGCATGGAGATTCCATTAAGGAATTGCTGACCGGTGTGACCGCCGAGACCGCCGCTGCCAAACCAATCAAGGATGCCCACAGCATTTGGGAACTGGCGCTGCACATCGCCGCCTGGGATGATGCCGTCTTACGGCGCATCGGTGGCGCAGCCGTCGAACTTACCAGGCAACAGGATTTCCCCCCCGTAAAAGACACCAGTCCAGCCGCCTGGCGTCGCGCTCTCAGCTATCTTGATCAGACTCACAGCCAACTCATTAAGGCGGTTGCCGCTTTTCCTGATTCCCGTTTAAACGACCAGGCTCCCGGCAAGACCGAGGACTATTACGACTTTTATTACATGTTCAGCGGTATCGTGCAGCATGAGCTTTATCATGCTGGGCAGATCGCTCTCCTAAAAAAAGCGCTACATCCGAGAACTAAAACCTGAGAAACGAGAACCGCATTAACGTAGCAGTCGTAGGGGTGGGTGCTTTCGGCCGTAATCACGCCCGCGTTTACCATCAATTGGCGCAGCAGGGCGAGCCTGTGACATTGGCTGCGGTCGTGGATCCCGATGTTTCGCGCGCTGATGCCATAGCCAGGGAATATAGAGCGCGCGCCTTTGGCTCGGTCGAGCAGTTCATCAAGACACGCAGCGAGGTGCAAGCGGCTTCCGTCGCGGTTCCCACGGCGCAGCACGTTGAGCTCGCCGGCGCCTTAATGGCTGGGGGAATCGATGTCCTGATAGAAAAACCGCTGGCTGCATCGCTCGCCGAAGCCGACGATCTGATGCGGTCTGCACGGCGCCTCGGACGAATCTGCCAGGTCGGCCACCTCGAACGCTTCAATCCCGCGGTGCGTGCTACGTTGCCTCTTGTTACCCATCCCATGTTTTTCGAAGTTCATCGCCTCAGCGTTTTCACTCCGCGTTCGCTGGACGTGGATGTGGTACTTGATCTGATGATTCACGATTTGGATATCGTGCTCTCCTTCGTCGATTCGCCGGTAAAAGAAATTCGTGCCGTCGGTCTCCCCATCTTGTCCGGCAAAGTGGATATCGCCAACGTTCGCATGGAATTTGACTCCGGTTGCGTCGCCAATTTCACAGCTAGCCGCGTTTCCACCGAGCGTGTCCGTAAGTTGCGCTTCTTCCAGCCCAAGCAATACATATCCGTTGATTATGGACGCCAAGACGTGCTGGTTTTTAGTGTTGGCGGGGACGAGAGTGGGACTCCTTCAGTGAATCCTCAAATCAATGTCGCTAAACCAGCAATCACTGCCGAAGAGCCTCTCTATGCCGAGCTGAAATCTTTTCTGGACTCAGTGCGACAGCGCTCCCAACCGCTGGTATCTCTTGAACGGCCGCCGCGCTCTCGCCGTGGCATTGGACATTGTCTCCACCATCCAGGAGCACGGAAAGAAAATTCACCTGGACACTTTGCAACAGTAAAGTCTTAATCTGAGAACCGGCGTCCCGTTCTGTAATCTGTCTCCGACTCCACAGTTAACGTCGCAGATGCCATTCCTGCGACCCGCCTTATGCGCTTCGCAGATTCCCCGAAAGATGCGAAAATAGAAGTACTTGGCCGCAAACGCCAGCGGATTGCGATAGGAATTTAGCCTGCCGGTAGGGGAGCGTTCACCGCCTCCTCCTGCAACTAAGGCCCTCCGCTCGTGTTACATCGGTAGACAAGCAGTTTGATGTCGACGACCCAAATCCCGCCGGGAAATCCAGTTCCTCCAGCGCCGCGCGCAGAGATTGGCGATCTGTACGACTCCCATGGCTGGGAATCTGTCTACCGCGAGATGCATCAGGCTCCTGCCTTGCTGGTTCAGTTACAGGATGATCTTTCGCGTTCCCGCCAGCGCGAAGCTTTTTGGATTTCTGTAGTCGTGCATTTAGTCCTGGTGATTGTGGTGGTCAATTCTCCAAAGCTGGAGAAATATTTTCCAAAACGTCCAGTCATGGTAGTCAGCCCTAACGACTGGATGCGGCAGAAAGAGCTCACTTATCTGGAGCTGCCGAAAGACGCCCAGAAGATCACTAAGCGTCCTAACACCAACGTGATTTCCGATAAGGATCGCATTGCCACTTCGCGTACCCCACAGCTTAATCGCAAAGAGCTGAAGAAAATTCTGGATAGCTCTCGCGCTCAACCTCCGGGTCCGCCGCCGACACCGTCCGCTCCTCCTCCTGCCTCCGTAGCCCAAAATTCGCCGGCGCAGCAACCGCCGCCACCGACCCCGACTCCGTCCAATCCTGATCAGATAGCAAAGCTCGAAACTCCGCCCATAAACCGTCCAAAGCCCAATTTCGAAAGCAGGCCAATGTCGGCTGGATCGGCAATTGAGCAGGCCGCGCGCGCAGCCGCAGCGAACCGTGGTGGTTATGGGGGAGATAGTGGTGATCTGGGACTAAGTCAGGGCCGCCAGCCCGCCCAGGCCATCGGACCACTCGACGTTCTCAGCGATACCATGGGCGTGGACTTTGGTCCTTACCTCTCGCGCGTATTGCACGACGTACGGGAGAATTGGTACAACCTCATCCCGGAAATCGCCCGAGCCCCACTCATGAAGCGGGGAAAAGTATCGATAGAGTTTGCCATTCTCAAGGATGGCCGGGTGGCAGGTATGAAGCTGGCTGCCGGTTCCGGCGACGTCGCACTGGATCGCGCCGCCTGGGGTGGCGTTACCGGTTCCAATCCGTTTCCGCCTCTGCCCAGTGAGTTCAGCGGTCAATATCTTGCATTGCGATTCCACTTCTACTACAACCCCGAAAGGGCCGAGCTTCGGTAGCGCTACCAGAAATTAAGGCTCGCACAGGCTGTCTCTTTATCGGGAAATAACTTAGCCCAGCGCTACGCTTCGACTCAGACGAAGTTTCGGATAGGCCATATTTATCAGTGTTCTCTCCGAAAAAGGCACGTAGAGAAGGCCGCATGTAGCCGCGAAGGCCGCTCCAAACCCGATCTTCTGCGCCATCAGAAAAGGTGCGATGCCCCACAGTTCGTCGAGCACCAGGATGAATAGAAACAACTGCTGAAATTTTTCTCCTAGCAGTTCGTAATCGAAAGCCGCCGTCGAGAGCAAATAACAGCGCACCGGAATTCCCACCCCAGCGGTCACGATTGTTGCCGCCATGATTGCAAACGAAGCCCACCCCGGAAGAAATGTGCCCGCAACCCGCTCAATCTCACGGAAATGGAAGAGCGCTTCCACATAAAAAATCAGGTACATGATTTGTATTAACCCGAACAGGCCGCGAGTGACTGTACGCGAAGGCGGACCAGGATCAGGTTTTCTCGGATCTTCCCTGATCCACACTACCTGCCCCAGAAACCGATACCCTCGTTTCGCCAGAGTTTCGACATATTTCGGGTTGGTTGCCGAGTCGCCCAACGCCTCACGCACCTTGTTCACAGCGGTGTTGAGGCTCTTATCAAAGTCAACGAAGACATCGGGATCCCACAGCTTTTTAGTGATTTCCTCTCGACCGATCACATCCCCGGGACGCTCCAGCAAAAGCACAAGCAAGTGGAAGGGTTGCTCTTGAAGACTAATTCGCGCCCCATTTTTTCGAAGTTCGCCGGTTCCGAGATTAGCCTCAAACACACCAAAGCGTGCAATCCGCGTTGGCGCCGGACTGGCGTGTGGGGTAGCCATATTGCCGCGTAGTTTACACCCTGACTACTTGCCTGAAACTCGCGTTATCGCGGGTCAAACCCCGCGCCCGAGTTCCGGCGCTACAATGTCATCGTGTCCGCCACCCAACCAAAGCGGCAGCCATCTGACCGGCCCCCCCAACCACATGCCAAGCTTTCCATCCACCGTCTGGAGGCGACGGGTATTGTGGTTATCGCAATACTGCTTCTGATTCTCACCCTGATTCGCTATTGGCGCTACATCCCCTGGAGTGCGCGCTGACTGTGTCTCATTCGTCTCTCTTGATCGTCCTGCTTGGTCCCACAGGAAGCGGCAAGACCGCCCTGTCCCTGGCGCTGGCCGAGCATTTCGGCGGGGAGATCGTCAATTGCGACTCAGTCGCAATCTATCGCGACTTTGATATAGGCACCGCCAAGCCGACTATGGCCGAACGCGGTCGTGTTCCTCATCACTTGTTCGATTCTGTGGGTCCTACTGCTTACGTCACGGCCGGAGAATACTCGAGGCAGGCTCGAAAAGTGCTGGAAGAAATCAAAACTCGCGGCAGCCTGCCGATCGTAGTTGGCGGAACCGGACTCTACCTTCAGGCTCTATTGGAAGGCCTCTTTGCGGGACCGGAGCGTTCGGAAGAGTTACGTGATCGTCTGCGCCGGCGTGCAAAAAACAAATCCTATCTTCACCGGTTGCTGTACCGTCTTGATCCGGTGGCAGCAGCGAAGATTCATTCCCATGACACTCCCAAACTGATTCGCGCCATCGAAGTTTGCCTGGCCTCGCGCAAGGAAATGTCCGAAATGTGGAAAGAAGGCCGCGACCCGCTGCAGGGCTTCCATATTCTTCGTCTGGGACTGAATCCCGAGCGCGTTGCGCTCCATCAACGCATCAACCAGCGTGCACAACAGATGTTCGATTCCGGTCTGGTCGAAGAAACTCTAAGCATGCTTGAAAAATACGGGGATGCGGCCCGCCCGCTTTCCTCGCTTGGATATAAACAAGCAGTTCAATTATTCCGCGGAGAAGTTGATCGTGATACCGCGATTCAAGCCGCACAGCAGGCCCATCGCAACTATGCCAAGCGCCAAATGACATGGTTTCGCCGCGAGCCGCACGTAGCGTGGCTCGCCGGCTTTGGGGACGAACCGGGCATCCAGCAAAGAGCCGTTGAGCTCGTTGAGCATGAGCTGGCTAGTTAGGGTCGGGTCCCGGGGTCTCAGGCCTCAGGTCTTGGGATATCAGGTATCGAAGTTTCAGGGTTTCAGCTGCGATTGAAAAAAATTTACCAAGCCGTTCAGGAGGCGCCCAACTTCGCTGGTTAAACTCGTGAGTCGTTTGCCTTCCGTGTCGTCAAGGTATCCGAGCCTCCGTCCAATCAAAATTTGCGTTTCTAATTCAAGTAATGATCCTCGGGCTCGAAATAGATACTGCACCAATTCCTTCCGCGAAAATCTCCTTTTGCCCTCCGCGATATTGCTGGGAACCGAAACAGCCGACCTTCTCATTTGACTGGTTAAGCCATACATCTCTTGTTTTGGGAACGTCGCGGTACAGCGATATACATGGGCAACCATGTCCATTGCCAGTTGCCAAACCTTTAAGTCCTGATAAGTGGCAGCCATAGGATGTTCTCCTGCTCAAGCCCTATCCGAGCATGAGAGGCCCTGCGCCCGCTGTGATATCCGTCACATCAAAGTTGTA
>WNFC01016072.1_pt1 | contig 15326 bp, 10 predicted proteins | sample 5400541 | NCBI WGS metagenome assembly WNFC01 (sample SAMN13153342, study PRJNA577476) | soil metagenome | isolation source: 120 cm saprolite under Douglas fir tree site 2 hole 2 replicate 1 | place: USA:California | collected 2015-04-18
TTCCTGGTATTCGAGCGCAAGCTGGTGAGCCTCGCCGAGCGCACCGGGGTACCGCTCGCCTATCTGACCAGCATGGACATCGCGGCCGATGCCCATGCCCTGGCCGGGGCAAGCGCGCTCATCTCACCGGGGCACGACGAGTACTGGACTCCGTACGAGCGGGCACACGTCACCGCCGCCAGGGACGCGGGGGTTAACCTGGCGTTCCTTGGCGCCAATGCCGTTTTCCGCCGCACCCGCCTCCAGCCGTCGAGACTCGGGCCTGACCGGCAGGTCATCTGCTACAAGACCAGCTATCAGCAGGACCCCATGTTCGGAAGGAATAACAAGCTGGTCACCAACGACTACCCGGCACCGCCCGCAGCTGACCCGGAGCAGTCCCTGATCGGCACGCAGTACGGCGGGTTTCCCGCTGTGGCGGACTTCGTGGTGGTTACCCCGCACGCCTGGATGTACAAGGGCACTGGCGTGCGGGAGGGCACGCGGTTCCGTGCGCTGGTCGGCGTGGAGTTCGACCGGATCGACCCGAGCGTCCCTATTGAGCACCCCACGGAGGTGGTGGCGCATTCGCCGCTCGTCCTGAGTGGCACCCGCACTCACAGCGACGCGGCCTATTACACCCACCGCGGCGCCGGCGTATTCAGTACCGGAACCATGCGGTGGGTGCCGTCCTTCGGCCGGCCGCTCTACCACTGGGGGATCGCGGCGGCTTGCAGCGCGTTCACCCGGCACGTGACGGCTAACGTGCTGCGCGCCTTCGCCGACGGTCCGGCCGCGGCCAGGTACCCGGCCAGGGACAACTTGTCCCGCTGGCACCTGTGACAGGCTTGCATCTGCGACCTCCTGCGAACTTCCGGCGACTTCCGGCGACTTCCGGCGACTGAGATGACCCGATACCCGGCAACTCGGGCGCAGAACTGACTCCGACGCGCAGGAAGTCGATTTGGCGGCCGGGCCGGCGCTTCGTACGGTCGTTATGCTGGCGAGCGAGTCCCTTGGACGTCGGCGAAACGGGTGAAGCGATGCGCCGTATGAGGGTGACGTTGGTATCGGCCGGCGCGGTTATCGCGGCCGGCGCTGTGCTCACCGGAACGGTGCTTGCGAGCGCCTCTGCGCCCGCTCTCCCGCACCGGACTCCGGCTCAGCTGCTAGCCGCCATGCAACGGGCGAAGCTGCCGCCCGGCGCGACCGCGACCGTCACCGAAAGCGCGAACCTGGGCTTCCCCGCGCTTCCGGATCTCGGCGGCATGCCATCGGGCCTGCAGTCGGCGGCTTCATGGCTGTCCGGCAGCCACACGGTGCAAATCTGGTACGACGGACCCACGCACGTGCGGATCGCACTGCCGGCGCCATTCGGCGAGACCGACCTGCGGGTGAACGGCAGCCAGGTATGGCTCTGGGACAGCAAGACGCAGACAGCGACCCACATACTTCCGCCGGCCGCGGCCGCCATGATTGGGCGGCCGATCTTCGTCAAGCCGCCGCGGCTGCCACGGCTCAGCGGAGCGTGCCGGCGGCTCATCCGCTGGCATGTCCGCCGTGGCCTGCGCGTGTTCGAGCCGAGCCAGCGGGTTCTGCGGATCATGCGGCGCTGCGTGCCGACTCGGATCTTCGGCCTGCCGTTCCGGCTGCCAAAGTCGCTCCCGGGTTGCGTTGTGTCTTCCTCTTCGGTGCAGATCAGCGTGGGGCGGCAGGCCGGGCAGGCCGGGGGGGTGCCCGCTGGTCTGCGCGGTCTCAGCCCGATCCAGCTGGCCAGGCGGCTGCTTGCCCTGGTCGGACCGACCACCAAGGTCAGTGTGGCAGGCACGACGACCGTCGCCGGCCGCCCCGCCTACGAGCTCGCGATCGCGCCGCGCAGCGGCCAGTCGCTAATCGGCCAGATCGTGATCGCGGTTGACGCCAAGACCGCCCTGCCGCTCCAGGTTCAGGTCTTCGCGCGCGGCTCGTCGAGCCCGGCGTTCAGCGTCGGTTTCAGCACGCTCGCGATCGGCAAGCCCGCGATGTCGAATTTTACGTTCACGCCGCCGCCAGGCGCGCACGTAAAGACCGTCCACCTGCCTGACCCGTTCGCCCGGTTCATGGGTGCCGGCCCCGCGGCGTTCCCCGCGGTCTTCCCCGGTCCGGCCGTGCTCCGACCGGTTCGCGCGTTCGGCTGCCCGCTGCTGCGGCGGGGCTCGCTGGTTGCGCCTCGGGTTACCGCGCCGGCCGCGGCCAGCCCGCAGGTGATCGGCAGCGGCTGGCTGTCCGTCCTCGCCCTGCCCGCCAGTCCAGCGATAGCGGACTTCGTCGCTGGCCGGCGCGCTGTCGTCCTACCAAACGGCGGCGCTGCGGCTGGTGGGGTGGCGCAGTACCTGCCGTGGCTGCACATGCTGCTCAATTCGGCGGCGCGGGTGCACGGCTCCTGGGGTTCAGGGCGGCTGGTGCGGACCGCGCTGTTCTCGGTTCTAATCACCAGCAAGGGGCAGGTATTTGCCGGGGCGGTCACCCCGGGCGTGCTGATCGCCGACGCGGCGAAGATCGCCGCCGTCGCCGCGGTCAGCCCGTCGGTGCCGAGCCGGTGACGCTGGCCGATTCCGCCCGCGTCGCCACCGCGCGCGCCGAGTCGGCGCTGGCCATCTCGACCAGCGGATTGTCGAAACGGTTCGGCGGAGGGATCAGGCACCGCCGCGGGCTCAGGCGCCGCGGCGAGCAAGTCGCCGTCGATCACATCGACCTGGCGGTCCCGCCCGGCAGCGTATACGGGTTCCTCGGCCCGAACGGCTCGGGGAAGACCACCACCATCCGGATGCTGCTCGGTCTCATCCACCCGACGAACGGCAGTTTCCGGTTGCTCGGCGCCGGTCCTGATGCGCTCAACTCCGTCCTGCCGAAGGTCGGGGCACTGGTGGAGGGGCCAGCGTTTTACCCGTTCCTAACCGGTTGGCAGAACCTGGAACGTTGCGACGCCGCCGACCGCACGGCTCACCCGCGCACCGCGCGAGACAGAATCGACCGCGCGCTTGACCAGGTCGGCCTGCTAGCCGCGGCGGACAAGCGGTACCGCGCCTACTCGCTCGGCATGAAGCAACGGCTCGGCATCGCGGCAACGCTGCTGCAGCCCAGGGACCTGATGATCCTCGACGAGCCGACCAACGGACTTGACCCGCAGGGAACCAGGGAGATCAGAGCGCTGATCAAGCGGATCGCGGCTGACGGCACGACCGTGTTCGTGTCCTCGCACCTGCTGGCCGAGGTGGAGCAGATCTGCTCGCACGTGGGGGTCATGAGCAACGGGAGCCTGGTGTTCCAGGGGCCGCTTCCCGAACTACGGGGCCGGGGCGAGTCGCTGATCCTGATCCGCACCGCCGAGCCTGACCGCGCCAGCAAGGTGCTCACCGGCCTCGGCCTTGCGGCGGTCGAGGCGGACGGCTGGCGGGTCAGCGCCAGGCTCGGCGAGCACGCGCCCGACCGGGTCAACGCCGAACTCGTGCAAGCCGGAGTCCCGGTGTCCGGGCTTGAGACCGTCCGGCCCAGCCTGGAGGACCTGTTCGTCGAGCTCACCGGCGAGGGCTTCAATGTCAACGGGTGAGGCGGAGTTGGCTGGCGCGGGGCGGTCGTGGCTGCGGCTCCTGCGTTATGAGCTAAGAATCGTGTTCCTGCGGCCACGGAACCTCGCACTGCTCGCTGTCCTGGCGGGGGCGCCGGTGTTCCTCGGCGTGGTGCTGCGGATCAACACGCCGCCGCCAGGGGCCGGCGGCGAGGGCCCGGCTGGCGCGCTGATCGGCCAGGTCGCGGGGAACGGCGTGTTCCTCGCGCTGGTCGCGATCTTCGTGCTGCTGACCGTCATGCTGCCGCTGTCGGTGGCGGTGATCTCGGGTGACTCGGTGGCGGGCGATGCCGGGCTGGGGACGCTGCGCACGCTGCTGACGGTGCCGGCCGGGCGGCTGCGGTTGCTTTCCGTCAAGTACCTGATGATCGTGATCTTCTGCCTTACGGCGGTGGCCATGGTGGCGGCGGTGGGGCTGATCATGGGCGCGCTGCTCTTCCCGGTCGGGCCGGTCACGCTACTGTCGGGCAACAGCGTGCCGCTCATCGACGGCCTTGGCCGGCTAGCCGTGATCGTTGCGTACTGCGCCGCGGGGCTCGCGGCGCTCGGTGCGCTCGGGCTGGCGGTATCGACGTTCAGCCAGCACCCGATCGCGGTGATGGCTGCCATCCTCGTGGTCGTGATGATCAGCGAGATTCTGGACGCGGTGCAGCAGGTAGCGGCCATCCATCCGATCCTGCCGACCCATTTCTGGTTCGCGTTCGACGCCCTGCTGCGGATGCCGATCGGCTGGACAGACGTGCTGCACGGGCTCGCCTCGTTCGCCGCCTACACGGTGATTTTCGGCACCGTCGCCGTCGCGCGGATGCGCCGCGCCGACATTACTTGCTGACGCCGGGAGCTGCCCCGGCGACCCGGCGGCCCCGGCGGCAATTTCCATGATCCCGGAGCGGTGTATGCGGTTTTCCGCATGGAAGTCTCCGTGATCACGGGACGGGCACGCCCCGCTCCCAGACCTCCGGGTTCAGCAAGGTCGGCGGGCGCCGGCCGTCAAGGGCGGCGAACAGGTTGTCCACAGCCAGGTTGGCCATGTCCAGCCTGGTCTGCACGGTCGCCGACCCCAGGTGCGGGATCAGCACCGCGTTGTCGCAGGTCAGCAGGTCCGGATGGACCTCGGGCTCGCGCTCGAACACGTCAAGCCCGGCGGCGAAGATCTGACCGTCGTGCAGCGCGCGGGCCAGCGCTGCCTCGTCGATGACCGGGCCGCGTGAGGTGTTCACAAGCACGGCAGTTGGCTTCATCGTGGCCAGCCGCTCGGCGTTGATCAGGTGCCTGGTCTGCGGGGTCAGGTTGGTGTGCAGTGACACGAAGTCCGCCTCAGCGAGGAGGTCGTCCAGGTCCCGGTACTCGGCGTTCAGTGCCGCTTCGACTTCGGGCTTCGGCCGGTACATGTCGTGGTAGATGATCCGCATGCCGAACCCAAGGCCGCGCCGGGCCAGTGCCTGGCCGATCCGGCCGAACCCTACGATGCCGAGCGTGGCATGATGCACGTCCCGGCCGAGCATCATCAGCGGTCCCCAGATCCACGGCTCCCGCGCCCTGATGAACCTGTCGCCCTCGGCTACCCGCCTCGCGGCCGCCATCAGGAGCGCGAACGCGGTGTCCGCGGTCGTCTCCGTGAGCACGTCCGGCGTGTTGGCTGCGAGCACCCCGCGCCGGGTGCAGGCGTCCACGTCGATGTTGTCGAAGCCGACAGCGAAGTTCGCGACAACCTTCAGTTGCGGTCCGGCGGCGTCAAGGAACTCGTCGTCCACTCGGTCGGTGAAAAACGTGATCGCTCCGAGCTTCCCCGCGACCGCGGCGAGCAGGGCGTCGCGGGGCATGACGTCCTGGCTGTCGTGCAGCGTCATGTCGCAGCGGGCGGCTATCCGCTCCAGCGCCCCTTCGGGCAGTCGTCGTGCGACCAGGACCGGCGGGCGGGCTGCGGCGTCTGCGCTCATCGCCGCGTCTGCGCTCATCGCCGCGCCTCCGTTCTGGCGGGCCCGCCGCCGCCCCAGGTAGCCTTCCCCGTGCTCGCCGTGGGCAGTCCCGGAAGGCGGCAACCACGGCCGTTAGAAGGCCATTCCCGCGTGAACTTGGGCACGCTCGTTGGTTCTAGCCGGCCGGAGGGTGCCCGGCCAACAGGGTCGGGATCGGCGCGGCGCATACCGGCGCATACCATGTAACTCCGGCCGGGGGACACTCGGTCGCAGCCGACCATGACCAATGCTCTGACCGATGCCTGGTCACCAGGCCAGACTCGGTAGCCAGGTTGGCGCGGGCCGCGCTGACTGCTCCCTGCCTTGGAGGGCCAACGATGACCACCATGCAGCACGCGGCTGCTGCCCGCCGGGGTGCGGGTGGGCTCGGCGAGCCCGAGCGCCTCTATGCGGCCGCCGAACGTGATTTCGCCCGCTACGAGGTGCTCAAGGACGTCATCGACGAGTGCATCGATCTTTCCCTGAACTACCGTCAAAGCGGGCATCCCGGTGGTTCGCGCTCCAAGGTGCACCTGCTGCTCGCGTTGCTGCTCTCCGGCGCCATGCGCTGGGACATCCGCCGCCCGTGGCTGCGGTTCGCCGATCGCTTCGTGCTGGCCGCCGGGCATACCGTGCCTCTCATCTACGCGACGCTCGCGGTGCTTAACGAGGGCCTGCGGGCCGCGCACGAGCGGACGGCCGACCCTCGGTTCGACTTCCCCGATGACGGCAGGTGGGCGCTGACCTGGGAGTGGCTGCTTCAGCTGCGGCACCGTGGCGGCCTGCCTGGTCACGCTGAGATGGCTGGCCGGACGCTGTTCTGCAAGTACAACACCGGCCCGTCCGGGCACGGGCTGTCTCCGGCCGTCGGCCAGGCCCTGGCTCTGAAGCTCGCGGGCGCCGCGGACGTCAAGGTTTTTACGGTGGAGGGCGAAGGCGGGCTCACCCCAGGCGGTGCCCACGAAGCCAAGCAGGCCGCCTGGGGCCTTGGCCTGTCCAACCTGGTCTTCCTGCTGGACTGGAATGACTTCGGGATCGACCCGCGGCCCGCATCCAGCGTGGTCGACGGGACGCCGCCCGACTGGTTCGTGCCGTATGGCTGGCGTGTGCTCGGCACCGAGCACGGGTCGGACTGGGGGCCGGTCACCAGGGCCGTGCTCGAGGTTTCCTGCGGCGAGAACTCCGACCGGGTCCCGAGCGTGGCCTGGTTCAGGACGCGCAAGGGCCGGGGGTACGGGAAGTACGACGCTGCCAGTCATGGCACCCCGTGGCCGCTCAACGCGCCGCAGTTCTGGGCGGTCCGCAAGGAGTTCATGGCCAAGTACGGGGTGGAGTACGCCGGAGTGGACGAGCCGGCGCCCACCGACCCGCAGGCGTTGCATGACCAGGCCGAGGCCAACCTGAGGACGGCGATCGGCGTGCTGCGGCGGGACGAGCCGCTGGTGGACTGGCTGGCCGAGCGGCTTGTCGCGGTCGCGGAGACCGTGCCAGCTCACATCGATGGGTTCCGGCTGGCCGGGCGGGCTCGCGACGCCGGTGACGCCGGCGACCTGTTCTCCGACACGCGACTCGTTGACCCCCGGCAGTACCCGGAGCAAATGTGGAAGAAACCCGGGGAGAAGGTCGCGAACCGGGCCGCCCTCGCGACCTGGGGCGCCTATGTAAACACGCTCGCCAAACGCGACTACGGGCGGCCGCTCTTCATCGCCTGCTCCGCCGACCTGGCGGAGTCCACCAACATCGCCGGATTCGGCAAGGACTTCGGTGACCTGCCAGGATTCGGCTGGTACGAGCGCGACAGCAACCCTACCGGCGCGTTGCTGCCGACCGAGATCACCGAGTTCGGCAACGCGGGGATGATGGCGGGCATGACCTCGGTCAACCTGGCCGAGAACCCGTTCAGTGCCTTCGACGGCTTCTGGGGAACCTGCTCGACTTACGGGTCCTTCTCCTACCTCAAGTACGGGCCGATGCGGCTGTTCAGTCAGCTCGCGCAGGATTGCGAGCTGAAGGTCGGCAGGCTGCTCTGGGTCGCCGGCCACTCTGGCCCGGAAACCGCGGAGGACTCACGCACGCATTTCGGCGTCTTCGCGACCGCGGTCACCCAGCTCTTCCCGGCCGACCAAGTCATCGATCTGCATCCTTGGGAGCACAACGAGGTGCCGGCCATGCTGGCGGCCGCCCTCGCCACCGACGTGCCGATCGTCGCGCTGCACCTGACCCGGCCGGCGGTCGAGATTCCCGACCGGGTCGCGCTCGGCATCCCCTCGTATCTCGAGGCCGCCCGCGGCGCGTACGTCATGCGCGGGTTCCGCGACGGCAGCCCGCGGGCGGGCACGGTCTACATCCGCGGCACCGTACCGACACGCAACCTCGTGAGCGTGCTGCCCGAGCTCGACCGGCTTGGGCTGAACGTCAAGGTGGTCGCCGCGCTCAGCCCGCAGTTGCTGCGCAGGCAGGACCGCGAGTACCAGGACAGTGTGTGCGGTCCGGCGGACCGGGTGGATGCCATGGTCATCACCAATGGGGCTTTTAAGCTCATGCGGGACTGGGCCGACGGCCCGCTGGTCCGCGAATACTCCCTGTCGGCCGACTGGGACGACAGGTGGCGAACCGGCGGCACTGTCGACGAGGTCATCGAGGAAGCGCATCTCGACGCCGATCACATCCTCGCGGCCATCGAGCGCTTCGTGACCGAGCGCCCGAAGCGCCTCGAAGCACTTCGCGCCATCCTCACGGCCGCCGAGAACCGGTGAATGGCCCGCGGCTGAGCCGTTACCGCCCTGCCGCTTAGCGCCCTGCCGCCAGTTCTGGCAGCACCGCGGCGATCGCCCGAGTTCGCGTAGGAGAACCGCAGGTAGCCCTCTCCGTGCTGGCCGAACGCCGTCCCGGACAGCGCGGCGACGCCGGCCCGTTGCAGCAGGTGTTCCTCGACCTGCTTGCTCGGCAAGCCCAGGGCCTTGATGGACGGGAAGACATAAAACGCTCCGTCCGGCCGCTGACACGTGATGCCATCGATAGCGTTCAAGCCGTCGACGATCACATCCCGGCGCCGCCGGAACTCCGCGAGCATTTCTTCCACCGGCTGCCAGGGGCCGGTGAGCGCGGCGATCGCCGCACGCTGGCTGAACGCGCTCGTGCACGAGACCGAGTTGATCACCAGCCGGCAGACCGGTTCGACCAGGTCAGACGGGAAGATACCGAAGCCGAGCCGCCAGCCGGTCATGGCCCAGGTCTTGCTCCAGCCGTCGAGCAGGACCGTGCGTTCGGCCATCCCGTCCACGTCAAGCACGGAGACGTGCTCGCCCTCGTAACGGATCGCCCAGTACACCTCGTCTGCCAGGACCAGGAGGTCGTTGCGGATCGCGATGTCCGCGATCGCCTCGGCGTCGGCGCGGGACAGCGCCGAGCCGCACGGGTTGTGCGGGGAGTTGAGCACGAGCAGCCGGGTCCTTGGCGTCACAAGCGCGGCCAGTTCCTCAGGGTCGGGGCGGAACTGGTTCTCCTCCCGCAGCGGCAGCGGGACCGGCGTCGCGCCGACGAACCTGGCAATGGACTCGTACATGGGGAACCCGGGATCGGGATAGATGACTTCATCGCCCTCGTCGCAGGTTGCTAGCATCAGGTACCACATGATCGGCTTGGCGCCCGGGGTGATGACCACCCGGTCCGGGCTGGTCTCCATGCGGCCGAGTTTGGCGAGCCAGGCTGCCACGGCCTCCCGGGATTCGGCAAGGCCGGGGGCAGGCACGTAGTGGGTGTAGCCGTCGCGCAGCCCTTGCTCCGCCGCTTCGACGATGTGCGCCGGGGTGGCAAAGTCCGGCTCTCCGATCTCCAGATGGATGATCTTCCGGCCGGTTGCCTCAAGTGCCCGCGCCCTGGCCAGCACCTCGAACGCCGACTCCGTACCCAGCCGGGACATCCGCCCAGCTAGCCGTGTCGCTGATGAGCTCGCCATGTCCGTGCACCTCCCTGTGCGATACGGGTCAGCCGATCCGAAAACGCCGCATGACCACCGACGCATTGTGGCACTTTACGTTGCCGGACTCCACGGCGTGGTGCTGGGTGGCGGACTTGATGAGGCTCTCGACCTTGGTTATAGCGTCGGCGGCCTCGTTCGGCGGTCGCCTCCGCGGCAGGATCCAGCGGGTACTGGAGTTCGTTCCGCCGCCTGCGAAGCGCGCCGTAGGAGCGGAGTACGTAGCCGAACTGCGCGCGGATGGCTTCGTCCACGGCGTAATGGCCGCCCGAGTTCGTGGGGCGGAGTCCTTGCTGGACAAGCACGGCAGTGCAGGCCAGTCGCGCGGCGTCATAGGCAAGGGTGAAGCTGCTGTCAGGGCTGTCGGGGACCATCGTTCTGGCGTCCTCGAGCTTGCGCTCGGCGCGGGCGAGCCAGGAGTGTCCGTCGGCCTGAGCGCCCTGAATACGCTCCAGGCGGTGTTCTTCGAGCAGCCGCAGGATCGTTTCCGCTCCCTTCGACCACCACATCAGGCATCACCGTCCGTGGGGGGTTCTCCGCAGACCCACAGCAGCGGCGAGGAACGTATCTGCTGGATGAGAGGGTCAGCTGCAGCCTCCCAACGGGCAATCCCAACCATCACCGGATTTACCGGTAGCCCGACGCGTCGCTCGGTCCTGTCGGCGGCATCGTAGAGACCCTCCCGCGGCACGTCGCCGATGACCAGGACATCGATGTCGTTCGGCGGCGGTCCCGGGATCCCTTCGTATCGAGCAGCCCACGACCCGCAGATCCCGACCGCGACCGCTGAAAGGCGGCCGAACTCCTCGGCCACCGCGATGTGAGGCCCGAAGGCGAGCGTCACGAGATCGGTCAGTGGTTTGATGAACCGGCTAGCCTGGTTGACGGATATCAGGCGGCTCCTGCCCACGCGCCGCTCGTTGACCAGCCCTGCTGACACCAGTCGTCCGGCTTCGCGCTGCACGGTTGTGAGCGGTATGCCGACTCTGTTGGCGAGTTCAGTGAGCGTGTACTCCTGGCCTGGATGCAGTGCGAGGACAGTAAGGACATCCGCGAGATGCCGGGAGCGAAGGATCGGTAGTAGCGGCGGGGCTTTACTACGCCTCGGAGGTTCGCCGCGAGCGGGCGTCGCGGCAGCGCGGTAGCGTTTCGATGTGTCCCCTATCGAGCGCCTGCTTGCGCTTGCCGTCGCGGGGATCGGTGGTGCCGAGCGGCCTGGTCAGGTCGCCATGGCTAACGCGGTCGCCCGCGCGATCGATACAGGAGAACATCTCGCCGTCCAGGCCGGAACCGGAACTGGTAAATCACTGGCCTACCTCGTGCCCGCGACCGCGCACGCAGTCGGAGATGATGCGACGGTCGTGGTCTCGACCGCGACGATCGCGTTGCAGCGACAGCTTGTCGAACGCGACCTGCCCAGGCTGGCCGCTGCGCTCCGGCCGGCTCTTGGCCGGGCGCTGACGTTCGCGATCCTCAAGGGCAGGCGCAACTACCTCTGCCTGCAGAAGGTGCACGGCGGCCCGGGCGACGACCAGCAGGAAGCGCTGATCGACGTGGGTGAGGTGTCGGCGGTCGGGCGGCAGGTGCAGCGGCTGCACGAGTGGGCGGCGACCACGACGACCGGCGACCGGGACGAGCTCGTGCCTGGCGTGGGGGAACAGGCGTGGCGCCAGGTCTCGGTGAGCGCGCGCGAGTGCCTGGGCGCGCAACGTTGCCCGTTCGGGACTCGTTGCTTCGCTGAACTGGCCAGGGACAGGGCCGGACAGGCGGACGTCGTCGTGACCAACCACGCATTGCTGGCGATCGACGCGCTCGAGGATTTCGATATCTTCCCCGAGCACGATGTGGTGATCATCGACGAGGCACACGATCTGGTGGACCGGGTGACGTCCGTGGCCTCGGACGAGCTGTCGGCAGCCGCGGTCGAGGTCGCCGCGAGACGCTGCGGCAAGATGATCGACGAGCGGACGGTCACCAGGCTGCGGGAAGCCGGCGGCGGCCTGGAGCGGGCGCTCGACGACCTTGCCGCAGGCCGGATCGACATGCTCGGCGAGGGACTGGCCTTGTCGCTCGAGGCAGTCAGGGACGCCGCGGCTGGCTGTGGAGCCGAGTTCCGCACCAGCGCAAGCAGCGCCGAGGGGGAGGCGGCGGACAAGGTCGCTGTGCGCCGGGCAGCGGTGGTCGCCGTAGACGATGTTGGGGCGGCGGCCAGCCGGATGCTGGCCGCGTTCGGCGAGCAGGTCGCCGACCGGACCGAGGTGGTGTGGCTTGACCGGCCAGAACGGGGTCCGGCCGGGCTGACCGTGGCCCCGCTGAGCGTGGCGGCGCTGCTGGCCCGGCGGTTGTTCGGCAGCAGAACGATCGTCCTGACGTCCGCGACGCTGGTGCTTGGCGGCTCGTTCGAGCCGTTGGCCAGGCTGTGGGGCCTGCCGGTGAACGGCCAGCCCCCGGTGCCGGACGGCGAGCCCGGCGACTCCCGCGAGCCCGGCGAGCCCGGCGAGCCCGGCGACTCCGGCGGATCGCATCCCCTGGCGTGGACCGGCCTCGACGCGGGATCCCCGTTCGACCATCCGCACAGCGGGATCTTGTACGTCGCGCGACACCTGCCGCTACCCGGGCGGGACGGCCTTCCGCCCGCCTACCTGGACGAGCTGGCTGAGCTGATCGAGGCAGCGGGCGGCCGCACGCTCGGGTTGTTCTCCTCGATGCGGGCCGCCCGGCGGGCCGCTGACGAGCTGCGGGACCGGGTGTCCGTCCCACTGCTCTGCCAGGGCGATGACCAGACCGCTCAGCTCGTGACCCAGTTCGCCGCTGACGAGCCGACCTGCCTGTTCGGCACGCTGTCGCTGTGGCAGGGCGTCGACGTGCCAGGCCCGTCGCTGTCGCTGGTCGTGATCGACCGGATCCCGTTCCCGCGCCCGGACGACCCGCTGGCATCGGCCCGGCAGCGACAAGTGGCGGCCCGGGGCGGGAACGGTTTCATGTCAGTGGCCGCGACCCAGGCCGCTCTGCTGCTTGCCCAAGGGTCGGGTCGGCTGCTGCGGACGATCACCGACCGCGGCGTCGTGGCCGTGCTCGACCCGCGCCTGGAGACCGCAGGGTACGCCAGCTTCCTGAAGGATTCGCTGCCGAGGTACTGGCCCACGACCGATCCAGCCGTTGTACGGGCCGCGCTCCGCCGGCTGGCCGCCAATGACCGTCGTCCATGATCAATGTCGACTGCCTCAGCATCAGACTGAGGCGGTCGACATCGATCTTCCGCTCCAAGGCCGAAGCCGCTCTGGCAACGACCGGAGGCTCGAAGCTCGGTCCGGTGCCGTGCGGCCGGTTACAGGACGTCGTGGCCGGGGTGCGGGTCCTCCGGGATAGGCGTGCGCTCTGCCGGTATCGTGCCGAGCCTGCCCGCCTGGTAGTCCTCGAACGCCTGCATAAGCTCTGCTCGGGTATTCATGACGAACGGCCCGTACGCCGCGACCGGCTCGCGGATCGGCTGGCCGCCGAGCACCAGGACGTCAAGACCCTGGCTCGGCCCCTCGGCCCGCTGGCTCGCGGCGAAGGTCACCACATCTCCGCCGCCGAACACGGCGAGCTGGCCGGTCCGAACTGGCCGGCGACCCGGCCCGTACCCGCCTGAACCGGCGCCTTGCTCCGAGCCGGCGAACCCCGACCCGGCGAGAACGTAGCCGAGCGCATTGAAATCGGCCCGCCACGGCAACCGTAGCTCCGCACCGGGCTGCAAGCTGGCGTGCAGCAGCGTGATCGGGGTGTGCGTGACACCCGGTCCGTGGTGCCCGGCGACCTCGCCCGCGATGACCCGCACAAGCGCCCCGCCGTCGGCCGAGCTGAGCAGCGCTACCTGGCCCGCCCGGATGTCCTGATACCGGGGGGGCGCCATCTTGAGCCGGGCAGGCAGGTTCACCCAGAGCTGGAAACCGTGGAAAAGCCCGCCGCTGGCCACCAGGTCCTCGGGCGGCTCCTCGATGTGCAGGATCCCGCCGCCAGCGGTCATCCACTGCGTGTCGCCGTTCGTGATCAGCCCGCCGCCGCCGTTGGAGTCCTGGTGCCTGAACGTGCCGTCGATGATGTACGTGACCGTCTCGAACCCCCGGTGCGGGTGCCAGGCGGTGCCCTTGGGCTCGCCCGGCGCGTACTCGACCTCACCCATCTGATCCATGTGGATGAAGGGGTCGAGCGCCCGCAGATCCACCCCGGCGAACGCCCGCCGCACCGGGAACCCCTCGCCTTCGAACGCGGAAGGCGCGGTAGTTACGGCCAGAACGGGGCTCTCACGTGCCGTCCCGGAATCGGGCACAGGTATCCGAGGCAGTGTCAGGACATTTTCAACGCTGACAGCGGGCATGACTGGCTCCTCCGAGCTTCGACGTCGTCGGCGCTGGTGCCAACAGTACTTGAACACGCAACATTCCGCCGCCTACGTAGAGCACTCAGTGCTATAGTCGCGTCATGGCGCCAACCCGACGCAGAGTGACCCTGACGCTCACGGGCGCCGAGAGCGCCCTGATTGCCGCGATCACGACGACTGGCTCTGCCGAGTACGAGGCTGTCATCCGTTATCTCGACTCACGCGTCGTGCGGCTGAACGCGCCGCCAGGGCGGCCGCTCGGCGTGACCAGGGCCGTGCACGCCCTGCTGAGGATGGGAATCGACCGGCTTGAGGATGACCTTGAGCGCCCGATCAGCATCACAGCGGCAGGCCAGCTTCCAGGTGGGCGAGGGCCGCGTCGATCCGGTCGAACAGGTCCGTCCCGGCATGGTCGTGGGTCCAGTCGGTCCATGGCATCGTCGCGGCCATGATGACGCCAACGACGGCGCCGGCCAGGTTGCGGACGGCCAAGTCACCGGCGTCGCGACCGGTCCGCCGCGCGGTCGCCGCGGCGATGACGTCGATCGTCCGGGCGAACTCGTCCACCGCCCGTGCCCGCACCTCGGGCACGGACAGCGTGAGACTCGTAGTCTCGGCGAACCTCGCGATCTCGTCGGGGCTGAGCGCGGCGAAGGTCTCCGTGGCGGCGGCGCGGAACGCGGCGATGGGGGACAGGCCGGCGGGCTGCCGTTCGAACGCCTCGATCGCGAGGATGTCGATCTCGTCCTGCAGGACGACGTCCTCCTTGGTCGGGAAATACCGGAAGAACGTGCTCGGCGAGACCTCGGCGGCGTCGGCGATCTGCTCGACGGTGGTCGCGTCATAACCCTGCTCGCCAAACAGCCGGAGCGCGTGCTCCCTGATGGCGGCGCGCGTCCGGGCTTTCTTGCGTTCCCGAAGTCCGCTCATACGCTCATTCCCGCCCTGGCAGGAGCCTCGGCGGCCTCGTCAGCCGGACCAGCCCGGCCGGACAAGAACGCCAGTCCGAGCACCGCGGAGGCGAACGCGACCGCGGCGCATACCCAGAGCATGATGTCAAGACCGTGCACGAACGCGCCACGGACATCGGCGAGCAGCGCTGCTGACCCGGCCCGCTGCGCGATCGCGATGCCAGCGGTCACGCCGCTCCGGGCAACCGTCGTAAGGCCGGCCGGCAGGCCGCCCTGGTAGACGGTCGTCAGCACGGTACCGAGCACGGCGATCCCGATCGTGCCGCCCACCTGCCGCATCGCGGTCAGCAGCGCCGATCCGGAGCCGCTGCGGGCCGGTGACAGCGCGCCGAGGGCGGCGTTCATCGCGACCGGCATCGCGATGCCGAGGCCGAGCCCGGTGACGGCGAACCACGCGGCCGTGAACCCGGACCCGGTCGCGGCCGTGGTTCGCGTTCCTGCGGCCAGTGCCGCGCCCATGACCAAGAAG
>WNFC01004404.1_pt1 | contig 15325 bp, 13 predicted proteins | sample 5400541 | NCBI WGS metagenome assembly WNFC01 (sample SAMN13153342, study PRJNA577476) | soil metagenome | isolation source: 120 cm saprolite under Douglas fir tree site 2 hole 2 replicate 1 | place: USA:California | collected 2015-04-18
GTGGCGTTCCCAAGCCTCCCAGCGCAACTGGTGCTCCGGAAACCCGCGAGTCGCATTCCGGAGCTATGCATTCCGTACCGCGTCCGGCGGAAACTAGCCGTTCAACGGGCGAAGGCCGCATCGGTATGCCAACTTCGCGAATCTCGCGTACGGACACGCCTGACGCCGCAAAACGTGGACCTTCGGCTGCGCCCGCCATGCGAACAGTACCGCGTCCACCGACTAGCGAAAACCGTCGGGATATTTCTGGGGACTCGGGGCGGGGGCCCTCGGCCTCGCCGGCGATGCAGTCTGTCCCGCGTGCACCGGCTAATGACAACCAGACGATATCGCCTAACACGGATATGAATCGCGGATCGCGTCCGTCAGGCGTCTCAGTGCACGGGGGAAGTGCCGATTTCCCGCGACCGTCGGGTCCAGTCGCACCGTCGCATTCGGACCAGTCCGGTCCGCGGTCGGCACAGCGGGAGAGCGCGCCGTCTCAAAGTGGAGGTTCTCCACGAAGTGATAGTGGGCCTTCGCAATCCAGTGCTCCGCCGCCTAGTGCTGCTCCAAGCCGTGGAGCTTCGCAAGGCGGTGCAGCTCCATCGAGCCACGGCTCAGCATCTCCGCATGGTGCGCCAGCTCCAAAGGGGGCCACGACAAATAGTCACGAATGAAACTGAAAACGCCGCCTCACGGGGCGGCTTTTTTTTTGCTGACCGATGATCCCGTCACTCCTTCTGCTTCACGCGCACTACCGTGATCTTCCCAAATCCTTCTTCAAATGTTGGCGGACGCAGCTTCGTCGCCATGCGCCGCATGACATCTTCCGCAACCACCCGCTCCCGCCGCTGATTGCGTTCCAGGCAGACTTCCACGGGCACGTCAAAGAACACCGCATGCACTTCATATCCATAATCTTTGGCCAGTTTGATCCAGCTATGGCGCTCATGTGGAGTGAGGTTGGTTGCATCCACATAGTTGGTGGGACGGCGCGCGATCAGCCGCGCTTTCAGCATGGAACGCAGATTAGAAAAGACCAGATCCTGGAATCGCTGCTCCGTGGCATCGTCAAACAGCAGTGCTCGCAGCAAATCGCTGGAAAGCGGCGTGATGTTATGCCGCTTGAACCACGAACTCTTTCCCGAGCCCGGTAGTCCGATGGCTAAAATTACAACTCCCTTCGGACGCGCACCAGCAGCAGGCGATGTCCCAGTTACTCTCGGCGCCTGTGGGGCACTAATTGTTTCAGGGGCATTCTCTTTTGAAGGAGAGGCGGTTGCAGTTTGTGCTGAAGCTGTAACAGGCCGCGCTCCACTACCGCCCCGCCCCCGACCACCTCGGCCTCTCCTGCGTCTTCGACGACGGTTCGCGTCCGCTGCAGGCAACTGCGATTGAGCGGGCTGTGATTCTCGTCCGCCTCGCAGCCCTTCCATTTGCGGTTCCGGCAGAGGCGATTCGCCCGATGGCGATTCAGGCTCTTGCGCTTCTCGCGAAGGTGAAGACACGGGTACATCGGCATCGAAATACGCCGGCTGCAATGGAGCTTGAGCAGATTCGACTTTGCCTTTTTCCGGAGGTTTGCCGCGGCGCTTCATGCGCTCGCGCATCCATTTGCGCATGTCTGGCTTGTAACACAGTCAACGCCCTAGGAGCAACGCTACGTACCAAACCAGACAGCCAAAGACTGGCTGTGGCCACGGAGAACTGGCAACTCAGAACTGATAACTGACAAATTAGCTAATCAAACCACCACAATTACGCGCCCAAACAAATGGGGGAACTAAACCTCTCGCCAAGCCCAGCTACTCGAGCCTCAGTCCCCCAGCCACGCTCCCAAGCCGCGCAAAGAATCCACGTAATCACAAATAATCTTAGTCGCTCCCACGATAGGCACCGCCAATATCAATCCCATGGCTCCCCAAATCCACGCCCAAAATAAAAGCGCCAAGGTCACGGCCAGCGGATTCAAGCGCAAACGCTTGCCGACAATTTTTGGATACAAAACATTCATAGTCAAAACATGCAAACCCACGACGGTCACAAAAATGACGACCACGCTAGTTGTGTTCAGGCCCCCAACCGCTCCCGTTAAAGGCGGTAATAACGCAAGAAACACTCCCAGATATGGCACCAGGCTAACAAAGCCGCTGATTACGCCGATAAAATAAAAATAAGGAATGCCCAGCCACCAGAACACCAGGCTGCTGACGGCCGCATTCAACAGGCCCACCACAGCGTTCGCCACAATAAAACTGCGGATCATGCTGGATATCTTCCCCACCGTTCGATGAGCCTTGGCGCGATGCTCTGGCATGAACAGGCGAACTGTGGCATCCAGCGCGTGGTCCTTCCACGTAAGCATGAAAAAAACCAGAAATGGGATGAAACCAATCGCCAGGAAAACTTCGCTCCCTTTGGATACCACACGAGACAGCGCGGGCGCCTCTTGGACCTCGACTGGTACTGCCTTGGGCCCGTCTTTTGGCGCCGCGATTACGGACCGAGTGCTGTCTTCGATCTTTTTAGTCTCGGTCCTCACCTTGGCCAAAGTACTGCGGATTTTGCCGGAATACTTGGGTAAGTCGGTGGCGAAGTCTACCGCGCGCTGGTAGAAGAAATAGCTTAGCGCCACCGCCAGTGCGAGCGTCAACAGAACGGCTATCAGGGCTCCCGCCGGCCGGGGAAGCCGCAACCGGCTCAGCCCGCTCACCAGCGGTTCCAGAATAAATGCCAGCAACAAGGCGGTGAGAGTAGTGACCATCACTAGCTTTAGCAGGTAGATCAATCCCACTACCGCAATCACCGCCACCACGATCTGCGCAACTGATCCTGCCTTGATCGACGCGTGCAGAACCTCCGCTTCCTCCTCGCTCGCCGGCACGATCGCAGGTTGTGCAGCGTCCGATGGCGAACTGGAGATTGGATATACCTCCAGCTTGTGCGGGTCAGATTGCCCACTTGAGGAGAAGTCGACCGGACTGGGTTCGGCACGCATAGCTTAACTTGCGCTTTATGAGTGCGCGATTGCCAGAACCGTTGCCTTGAACAAGGCCTTTTGTGGATGACGAGTAAAATACCCGCATGAGCAACCCCATCCCGCCCGAAATCCATGGCCAGAAATACATTTGTCTCACCACCTTCCGTAAGAGTGGCCATGGCGTATCGACTCCAGTCTGGTTCGGCGAGGACAACGGCAAACTTTACATTATGACGCGCAGCGACTCGGGTAAATACAAACGCATCCGCAACAATCCCCGGGTTCAAATTGCGCCTTGCACTATGCGCGGAAAAATCAAGGGACCGCAATTCCCTGCCACGGCTCGCATCCTTCCTCCAGAAGAATGGGCGCATGCAAAGCAGACCATTCACCGGAAGTATTGGTTGGCGCGAGTCCCGTTCTTGTGGAGCAAGAATAATGTGTATTTAGAAATTGTTGTGCGGGACAATCAGGCTTCTTGAACCGCCAAGCACTGAAACTAGCACACTAAACACCAGTTCGTTTCACTAGCTGGCGCAGTCTATTTTCGCCCCGGTGCACATAGCGGCCGATTGCATTGGATGTCCAGAAAATATCCCCGGCGGTGAGAGAACCTACAAGCTTTTTATTTCCGACGGCAGCCAGCCCCATCGAAGCCATACAACCGCATCGCGAGCAGTCAGGATCACCGCCAAACTGGCAGGGTTCCACACGCGTGGTGAAATCCGCTGAGAGCGTGCGCGTTGTTTGGGCGAAGATGCAGCGGTCAGGCGACACCGGAGGAGATAGAAATTCCTTGATCATCCCCTCGGGCATGTCGAGCTTGGTTTCATCGTGCCGGAGCTGCAGCAGGGTTTGCACCACGCTCTTCCGCTCATCGGCGTTGAGGCATTCGACGTTGGCGGCGCCACGCTGGGGTGTGAAGATGCTCATCCAGATTTTCTCGACCGCCGGATTCGCCGACCAGAAAGCGACGAACTCGGGAATGTAGCCGCTACGCTTCACCATCGCGCTGGTGATGGTGCAGTGGACCGCAATGTGATGACCCTCGATATTGCGGAGGATTCGATCGTACGTGGCCGGCTTGCGGCGCGCGTCGTGTTCCGGTTGCAGGCCGTCGATCGAGACCGACAACTGCAGATTCGGCAACGCGGCCCACGACAATGGGATCGGACGGAACGCGCTGGTGACAACCTGTACGTGGGCACGCTTGACCAATTGCGGCAGAAGAATTTCGAGTTCCCGATAACGGACTAGCGGGTCGCCTCCAACGATCGACAGATGGAGAGGTTTATAGCGATCCATCACATCGAGAACGCGCGCGATTAATTCCTGTCCTTTGAAATCGGACAGGTTGCGCAAGTTCGTGGTCCCCAGATGCGCGTCTTCGTACGCGTAACAGCCAGGACAACGTAGCGGGCATTCTTTGGTGATTTCAATGGAAAGCGACGGGACTCGCCCTCGTAAGGTGCGGCCCCAAGTTTGCAAAACTGGCTTGACCCGAAGCAAACCCATAACTGTTTGTTAGATGCTCCGCACGAGGGAATGCCGCCTTATAATCTGAAGAGCTCATTTCACTCTTCACTTCTTCCTTGTGACTTCTTCCTTCTGCCTTGCTTTTCCCCACATTTGCCGCTTCCTCCATCCCCTGTTACCATTTTCATTCCGCTGATCCTTAGCTCTGAATCTTTTCCAAGCTTCTTTTCATCTTTCTTTCGGAGGCGACATGGCAGTGAAAGTAGGTATCAATGGGTTCGGACGTATCGGGCGCAACGTGTTGCGCGCTTCTCTCAACGATCCCAATCTGGAGTTCGTGGCAGTCAACGACCTTACCGATCCCAAGACCCTAGCTCATCTTCTTAAATATGACTCGATCCTCGGTAACCTAAAGCACAAGATTTCCGCCACCGCCGACAGTATCAAGGTCGAAGACCGCACCATCCGGGTATTTGCTGAAAAAGATCCGGCCAAACTGCCCTGGGAGTCGGTTGGCGCGCAGGTAGTGATCGAATCCACGGGACGCTTCACCGACGCCAATGAAGCCAAAAAGCATCTGCGCGGACCGGTAAAAAAGGTCATCATCTCCGCTCCCGCGAAAAATGAAGATTTCACCGTGGTGCTGGGAGTGAATCACCAGGCCTACGACCCGGCCAAGCATCACATTATTTCCAACGCCTCCTGCACCACCAACTGTCTCGCCCCGATCGCGAAAGTGGTGAATGACGAGTTCAAGATTGTCAGCGGAACCATGACCACCATTCACTCCTACACCAACGATCAGGTGATCCTTGACTTCCCGCACAAGGATCTGCGCCGCGCCCGGGCCGCGGCCGTTTCCATGATTCCGACGTCCACCGGCGCAGCCAAGGCGCTGCATCTAGTCATTCCTGAGCTTAAAGGCAAGCTTGATGGTTTCTCGATGCGTGTGCCCACTCCCAATGTTTCGGTCGTGGACATGGTCACATTTGTGGAGAAGAAAACTTCTGCCGAGGAAGTGAATGCCGTCATGAAGAAGGCTTCCGAAAGCGGACCGCTGAAGGGATACCTGGGCTACGAAACAGAGGAACTGGTCTCGGTGGATTACCGTGGCGATGCCCGTTCTTCCATCGTTGACGGCCCCATGACCAGGGTAGTCGCCGGCAATTGCGTCAAAGTAATCTCGTGGTATGACAATGAATGGGGATATTCTTGCCGTGTCCGCGACCTGATCAATTACATCGCCAGCAAAGGACTCTAAGATTGTGTGGCGCGGGCGCCCCGCCCGCGTACCCTGATGAATAAACTTTCCATCCGCGATCTCGAGCTCAACGATCACCGCGTCTTCATACGCGTGGATTTTAATGTCCCGCTCGAGGGTGGACGGGTAATGGACGATACCCGTATCCGCGAGACTTTGCCGACGATCGAATACGCGTTACGTCACGGGGCGCGCGTGATCCTCGCTTCCCATCTCGGCCGTCCCAAGGGCAATCCCGATCCCGGCTTGAGCCTGAAGCCCGTGGCTGAGCGTTTACGCATGCTGCTGGATAAGCAATTGGCCCTCGGCGAAAACGTGGGATTCTGTCCCGACTGTGTAGGACCCGAAGCCGAAGAAATGGCTGGCAAGCTGGAAAAAGGCCAGACCCTGCTACTGGAAAATCTCCGCTTTCATCCTGAGGAAGAAGCTAACGATGAGAAGTTCTCGAAACAACTTGCCAAACTCGCTGACTACTATGTGAATGACGCATTCGGCGCCGCGCATCGCGCCCACGCCTCCACGGTCGGTATCACTAGGTTTGTTCAGAAAGCCGCTGCCGGCTTACTGATGGAAAAAGAACTCGAGTATCTTGGCAAAGCCTTGCACCATCCTGAGCATCCTTTCGTCGCAATCTTGGGTGGCGCTAAGGTCGGTGACAAAATCGGCGTCATCCGAAATCTGATGAATAAGGTCGACGTCCTCATCATCGGCGGAGGCATGGCCTACACGTTCCTCAAAGCGCATGGCGAGCAGGTTGGAAAATCACTGGTCGAAGAAGATAAGGTCGAACTCGCCCGCCGGCTCTTGCAGGAGAGTAAAAACCACAAGCTCAAATTCCTGCTACCGGTAGATCACGTGGTAGCCGAAAAAATCGACGCCAACGCTAAGCCGCAGATCATCAGTAGTGGTCAGCCCATCCCTTCCAACATGATGGCGCTTGATATCGGCCCACGCACCATCGAAGCCTTCGCCGAGGAAATTTCTCGCGCCCGCACCATCATCTGGAATGGTCCCATGGGAGTGTTCGAGGTTGCACCCTTCGCCAAGGGAACTTTCAAAATCGCCGAGGCGATCGCAGAAAATCCCGGTGCGACTTCCATCGTAGGCGGCGGTGACACAGTTTCTGCCGTACACGCTGCTGGCGTGGCCGACGAGATCACACATATTTCCACCGGTGGAGGCGCATCCCTGGAATTTCTGGAAGGCAAGAAGTTGCCCGGCGTCGAAGCTCTCACTCCAAAGCGCTAGTCTTCTCCCATCAATTCGTGAAAGGAATCATGCGCAAGAAATTAATGGTCGCGAATTGGAAAATGTACAAGACGCCCGACCAGACGCGTGACTTTTTCCGCGCCTTCCTCCCCCTGATTGCAGACCACACCCGGGATGAAATTGCAGTCTGCCCCTCTTTCGTGTGTCTGGCCGCAGCCGTGGAGGCTGCCAAAGGATCCCACGTCGCGATCGGAGGCCAGAACCTGCACTGGGAAAAAGAGGGCGCATACACTGGCGAAATTTCCGCGGGGATGCTGCTGGCCGCCGGTTGTACCCACGTAATCATCGGACACTCGGAGCGGCGCCAATATTTTGGTGAAACCGACGACACCGTGAATCGAAAGTTGAAGACTGCGTTGGAAGCTGGGCTCACTCCAATCGTCTGCGTCGGCGAAGTTCTGGAAGAACGCGAAGCCGGACTTACCGAAGATGTCCTTCGTCGCCAATGCCTGAGAGCCTTTCACGCGATTTCCGGGAAGAAAGCAGGAAAGCTGGTGATCGCCTACGAACCCGTCTGGGCCATCGGCACCGGCAAAACTGCAACTCCTCGGCTGGCTGCCGAAGCGCACGTCCTGATCCGCGGCGAGGCCGCCAAAGCCTTCGGCGACAAAATGGCCGAATCCCTCCGCATCCTGTATGGCGGATCGGTGAAACCAGAAAATGCCAAGTCCCTAATGTCCGAAGAAGAAATCGATGGCGCCCTTGTCGGCGGCTCCAGCCTTAACGCAACATCCTTCGCCGCGATCATCAAATATTAGCTTTGCTATAATTGAAATTTCGCGGAAGTGGTGGAACTGGCAGACACACCATCTTGAGGGGGTGGCGCCGAAAGGCGTGGGGGTTCAAATCCCCCCTTCCGCACCATAGTCCGAAAAGAAAATTTATGGTCATCTTAATTACGATTGTTCATATCATTGGTTGTTTCTTCATCATCATTGTGGTGCTACTGCAGAGCGGCAAAAGCGGGGACGTCGCCGCAGCTTTTGGTGGCATGGGCAGTCAGACAGCATTCGGTCCCCGGGGGGCGGCAAGCGCCCTGTCCAAAGCGACAACTTGGTCGGCGATCATTTTTATGGTCACCTCAATTACTCTTTCGATCGCGGCTTCGCGCAGAGGGGGTCCCAGTTCCGTCCTCCAGGGATTGAAACCTTCGCAGACGAAATCGCAGCCAGCTACGCCGGCACCGCAGCCTGCGCCACCTGCGCAGAAATAGCAGATTTCAGATTTTAAGTCGCTGGTCTCAGGGACTTAGTTCTGAGCTATCTGTTCCCAGTTCTCGGCACAAGTTGCTAAACGCTGACTTCTTTTCACCTCGTATGATCCACGAGATCCTCCCCGTCGGGCCGCTGCAATGCAACTGCTCAGTCATTGGAGACGATGCTTCACGGGAAGCTATCGTGATTGATCCGGGGGACGACGTCGCAGACGTCCTGGCAATTGTCCAGAAACACAGTCTCAAAGTTCAGCAGATCATTATTACTCACGCCCATATTGATCATGTGGGGGGCGCCAAGAAGCTGCAGACGGCTACCGGCGCTGCCATTCTGCTCAACCAAAATGATTATGCTTTGCTGAAAATGCTGGACGTACAAGCTGCGTGGCTGGGTATGACATCTCCGGGCAAAGTGGAGATCGATCAGAGTGTGGGACAGGCCGATAAAATCCGGGTGGGCTCGCTTTCAGCGGACGTGTTGCATACTCCGGGACACACCGAGGGCAGCGTCTGCCTGTATTTTCCATTAGAGAAGAAATTGATCGCCGGGGACACGCTATTTGCAGGAAGCATCGGTCGCACCGACCTGCCTGGTGGCTCGTTTGAAAAGATAATCCAGTCACTGCACGAAAAAGTGCTGGCTCTGCCTGACGATACCATTGTCATCCCCGGTCACGGGGAGCTGACGACCATAGGCGAGGAGCGGGAAAGCAATCCTTTTTTGACCAAGCGATAGGGACGGCGCAGTCGGAATGGACGACTGTCAACTAAGGATTTACGACTTACGATTCTCGATTCACGATTGTTAAGAACCTTGGTTCTTAAATCGTAAATCGAGAATCGTAAATCGTAAATCTCACATTTTACGGGTTGAGTAATTCCAGCACTCGCCCAATTCCCTGCCCGAAGTCCTCTGTCGGCGTGATCAGGCTGACTACCAGATATCCGTCGCTGGGGAAATCATAAAAGTGTCCCGGATGGACCAGCACCGACAATTTGCGCAGGATATCTATAGCTAAGTCTTCATCGGATCTGGTTACAGGAACACGCAGCACGGCATACCATCCACCTTCCACATCGAGGCGCCCGCAATTTTTCTGGCTTTCGAGTTGGCGATCGAGCTCCTTGAGATTTGTGCGCACTCGATTCAGCAATTGTGGCTGAAGGCGCTTGCGCTGCTCCAAGAGTACCGGCGTGGCCAACTGGATGGGAGTGCTCATCGAGAGGTACGTATCGGCAATCACCTCCAGCCGTGCTAAAGCCGCATTTACCTTTTCTTTGGCCTTATCCTTGGGGCCACTGGTGGCAACCCATGCCATCTTCATCTGCGGCAGTCCGGAGATTTTTGATAAACCGCTCAAGGTGAACGTCAAGGCCTCATGATTTGCGGCAAATGTCCGCCTCGGCACGCCGTCATGGGCATAATCGAGAAATACCTCGTCCACGATCAACCATAGGTTGCGTTCACGACAAAGTTCAAAGAGTGCGGATCGGTCTGCCTCGCTGACGTAGGACCCAGTGGGATTGTTCGGGTGCACAACTACGACGGCGCGGGTCTGATCTGTTACTGCTTTATGGATCGAAGGGAAATCAAGCTGCCAGCCCTGATCGTAAATCAGCGGATAAGGGACGAGTTTGACGTCCTGCAAGTCGGCAAGAAATTCGAATAGGGGATAGCTGGGTTTCGGCACCAGAACTTCGTCACTAGGATTGCATAACAAGCGAAAAACGTAGGAGTATCCTTCGCTGGTGCTGGTGGTGAGGACGAGGGATTCCGGGTCAATATCTAATGCGTGCCGGTCACGATAGTAAGTCGCCACCGCTTCGCGCGCGCTACGCAAGCCCTTGGATTGGGGATCGTAGTCGAGAGCTTTGGGATTCGCGAGCGACTTCAGGACGGATTCTACGTCGTAGCGCAGGCCGGCGCGAGTAGGGTTCGAAATCGTCAAGTCGAGCACTTCCCTCCCCGCAGCGGCCATCTCCTTCTGCGCTTCGGTAAAATCGTTGGGCGTGAGCTTCCAGGCGGTGCGGCGGGAAAACATAGGCGATCATGATACGCGGACAGCAAAGCGAATATGGGGCGACCAACGCTGGGCGCGGTACTTAAATGAAATTATTTCGAACGACAGACCTTCATTCATGCAAAAAGCTCTGCTCTGGCGGGTTTTGGCTTGACAGCGAGAACTCTTGCAGCACATAATTCACCCCTGCCGCTTCCCAGGAGCGTTTTTCTAAAATCTTGTCGTCCAATCCGTTCTAAACCCCACATTCCCAATGGAGGATTCACCTATGAGGAAATGGTATTCGTCCATTTTCTTGGTCAATGCAATACTCGTTTTCGTAACGGTCGCTAGTTCGAGCATGCTTGCGCAGAGCCAAGGTTCACAACACGCCGCTGTGCTGGTGCCCGATAGCACGGTCGAGCGTGCACAAGATAAAGGTATCCGCGCTCATACCAATCACTTGATTCGACTTCAGGCAAACCCCACACCCAATGCCCTCTCGCCCTCCGGGGAAACACCGCAGACGATCCGGCCTGTTTACAAACTGCCTTCGACGGGCGGATCGCAAAAAATCGCGATTGTCGATGCCTTCGATTACCCGACCGCTGAAAATGATCTCAAGGTTTTCTCGGCCAAATTTGGCCTTCCCCTATGTACCACAGCAAATGGCTGTTTCAAGAAAGTCTATGCAAATGGCACGAAACCGCAAGCAAACTGTGGATGGGCACAGGAAGCCGCGTTGGATATTGAATGGGCACACGCCATGGCACCCAATGCCAAAATCATTCTGGTCGAAGCTGCCAATAACAGCTTCGCCAACCTCTTCCGAGCCGTTGATGTAGCCACCAGTCAGGTCACAACCGGTGGCGGTCAAGGGTGAAGTCTCACTGAGCTGGGGCGGCGCCGAGTTTTCGAGTGAATCCAGCTATGACGGGCATTTCCAGAACAACAATGTCGTGTACTTTGCTGCTAGCGGAGATACTGGCGGCGTGAACGGCTATCCTTCAGTTTCGCCCTATGTGGTTTCAGCTGGGGGAACCACTATCAATCGCAGTCCCTCCGGGGTATTCACCTCAGAAACCGGATGGGATCGCAGCGGCGGTGGCCCCAGCCGGTATGAGACTAAGCTGTCATACCAGAACAATGTTGCCGGCACTAGTTCAACTAGGCGTTCTGCTCCAGACTTGTCCTTCGACGCCGATCCTGATACGGGTGTATCGGTTTATGACAGCACCCAATGCCAGAAGTCGGTCGGGTGGTTAGTTTTCGGCGGAACCAGCGTCTCTTCGCCGTCGCTGGCTGGGATAGTGAACCTGGCCGGACACTTTGCAGCTAACACTGTCAGCGAACTGGGTACGATTTACGCAAACCGCAAGAACACTGCCGATTTTCGGGACATCCTCTCCGGAACTGCGGGAAGCTTCAGCGCCAAAGCGGGATATGACTTCGTCACCGGTGTGGGAAGCAATCTAGGAATGAGCGGAAAGTAATTCTTAAAAACAGACTGACCCGAACCGGGGGATATCCTGGTTCGGGTATTTATTTGCGCGTTTGGGTCGATCGCCTGGAGATCTTGAGTTTGATGAACTGTTGGCGGCGGCACGTAAGTCAGAGGCCGCGGGCGGGGCGCCCGCGCCACGCAGAACGAGACAGCTTCGGGCCTGTTAAAATCATCTGAGGTTTTAGTTCCCACCTTCGCGGGGGAAGTTCATGGAGGCAAGCTGTGCTCAATGATCTGCTTTCCCGCTGGCCACTTATCCGGCAAATTCAGACTGGAACGGACGGCACTGGCCCAGAGGCCTTGTCAGAGAAGACGCGGAATCTGCGTCCCAAGCACGATGGCGCTGAGGTCACGCGTTCCATCTGTCCGTACTGCGGCGTCGGCTGCGGACAGCTCGTGTATCACAAGAACGGAAAACTGATTTCCATCGAAGGCGATCCCGAATCGCCCATTTCGCGTGGGCGCTTGTGTCCCAAAGGTGCGGATACTTACGAGTTGCACACTCATCCGGGACGGCTCACGCGAGTGAAGCATCGACGTCCGTATTCGCGGCAGTGGGAAGAACTTGATCTGGAGTCGGCGATGGACATGGTTGCCGATCGGGTATGGGAGAGCCGCGAGCGCAGCTTCCAGGAAAAGCGGGATGGCGAAACGTTAATGCAGACGGCAGGTATTGCCCATCTCGGCGGCGCCACTCTGGACAATGAAGAAAATTATCTGATCAAGAAGCTATTTACCGGCGGCCTCGGGATGGTGCGCATCAGCAATCAGGCCCGCATATGACATAGCTCGACCGTCCCCGGTCTGGGGACCTCTTTCGGGCGCGGCGGCGCTACTACGGCACAGCAAGATTTGAAGAATGCGGACGCCATTCTGATTATGGGATCGTCGATGGCGGAGAACCATCCCGTCGGCTTCCAGTGGGTGATGGAGGCGCGAGAGCGTGGGGCGAAAATTATTCACGTCGATCCGCGATTCTCGCGTACATCGGCGATGGCGGATATTTGGGTCCCGTTGCGGGCCGGGAGTGACATTTTATTTCTTGGCGGGCTGATCCACTACGTTTTGGAGCACAAGAAGGAATTCAGGGAGTATGTGGCGCATTATACGAATGCGTCCACGCTTCTGCGCGATGACTTTCGCGATACGGAAGATCTGGATGGGCTGTTCTCGGGATGGGACGCGGAGAATAGGAAATACGATCCTAAAAGTTGGTTTTACCGAGGATCTCCGCAAAAAGGTAGTAACGCGGAGACACCTGGCCATAAAGAAATTGAGGGTGGGCACTCGAAGGATCGCGGAGGCGAAGCCCAAGATGCTGCTCGATTCGAGTCCGATCCAACGCTGGGAAATCCGCGATGCGTCTTCCAGGTTCTGAAGCGCTACTTTGCTCGCTACACTCCGGACATCGTGGAGCGATACTGCGGCGTGCCCAAGGAAGTGTTTCTCAAAGTCGCGGAAACCTTTACTTCGGCGTCAGGGCCAGAGAAGACTGGCGCGATCTGTTATGCGCTGGGATGGACACAACACTCAAAAGGGGTGCAGATCATTCGGTCAGCCTCAATTCTGCAACTTCTGTTGGGAAATATCGGACGGCCGGGAGGAGGAATTCTGGCTCTCCGCGGTCACGCGTCCATTCAGGGGTCGACCGATATTCCCACGCTCTATGACATTCTGCCGGGCTACCTGCCAATGCCTTCCTTCGAAGAGGATGCCCACAATTTAAAGGATTACATTAAGAAACACTCTGCGCGAACCGGGCTATGGGCAAATTTCGATAAATACATTACGAGCCTGCTGAAAGCGTGGTATGGAGATGCTGCCACGGCGGACAACCAATTCGGATTCGGTTGGATGCCGCGCATCACCGGAGACCACTCGCACTTCGGCTACTGGCTCGAGATGGCGGAGGGCAAACTAGAAGGCTTGTTTGTCATGGGTCAAAACCCTGCTGTGGGCGCGCCTAACGGACGTTTGGAGCGAAAGGCGCTAGCCAAACTGAAATGGCTAGTCGTCAGGGACATGGTGGAGATTGAGACGGCGTCGTTCTGGTGCGATTCGCCGGAAGTGGAGCGAGGCGAACTGTCGCCGGAGAACATCGCAACGGAAATCTTTCTATTCCCTGCCGCCGGAACAGCCGAAAAGGATGGAACGTTCACTAATACGCAGCGACTGCTGCAATATCGGAATATGGCGGTTGCACCACCAGGAGACGCGCGCAGCGAGACCTGGTTCATGTATCACCTGGGGCGCCGGCTTAAAGAAAAAGCGAAGCGTGATCGGCGGCCGCGCAATGCGGGACTGAATGCGCTTACATGGAATTATTCCACTCACGGAAAACATGGGGAGCCTGAGGTGGAAGAAGTTTTGCAGGAGATCAATGGGCGCACTGTGGCGGATGGCAAGCTGCTCCCCGGTTTCAAGGCGCTCAAGAACGATGGGAGCACGGCATGCGGCTGCTGGATTTACTCCGGCGTGTTTCCGAATCCCGAAGAGAACAAGGCCAACAAACGCCAGCCGCAAGGCTATCTAGGACACGGTTGGGGATTCGCGTGGCCCAACGATTGCCGCATAATTTACAACCGGGCGTCGGCGCGTCCGGACGGAAAGCCGTGGAGCGAACGTAAGAAGCTGGTCTGGTGGGATGAGCAAAAACGAGAGTGGACTGGGCTCGACACTCCCGATTTCGAGAAGACCACTTCTCCAGACGCCAGGGAAGATTTGCAGCACGGTCACGGGGTGGAGGCACTTGGCGGCGCGCGGCCATTTGTTCTTCATCCTGACGGCGTGGGCTGGCTGCACGTTCCCAGCGGATTGAAGGATGGGCCGCTGCCTACGCATTACGAACCGCTCGAGTCGTTGTTGGGAAATCCGTTGTACGCGCAAGGGCCAAATCCAGCGGCACAAAAGAAAGAGCGTCCGGATAATCCTTATGCGAACTCCCCGGGCGACGCGCGTTTTCCTTACGTGCTCACAACCTATCGCCTGACCGAACATCACACAGCGGGGGGAATGACGCGGACACTTTCGCATCTGGCGGAGTTGCAGCCTGAGTTGTTCACGGAAGTGTCTCCGGAGTTGGCGGAAGAAGTTGGTCTTGAGCACGGAGCGTGGGCTACCATCACCTCGCCGCGCGGAATCGTGGAGGCGCGGGTGCTGGTCACGCGGCGAATGCATTCGCTCTGGGTGGACGGAAGGCGTGTGCACCATGTCGGACTTCCCTATCATTGGGGCTATCGGGGGCGGGTGAAGGGAGATGTGGTGAACGATTTGGTCGCTATCAGCGAAGAGCCTAACGTACGCATCATGGAAAGCAAGGCGCTGGTGTGCAACATCGTGCCAGGACGGCGAGCTCCTGGTCCCGCGGCGCTCGATCAATTGGCAGCGAATATGGAGCCGGCATGAGTCGCACCGCATTTCTCACAGACTCAACCTTGTGTATCGGCTGCAAAGCCTGCGAAGTCGCGTGCAAGGAGTGGAACGCAGTCGGCGAGGACGGCCTGGAATGGAGCGGTTTTTCTTACGACAATACCGGGGCGCTCGGCCACTCGACGTGGCGTCATGTGAAGTTTGTGGAGCACGCGCCCGAGCCTGGCTTCGGAGGCAATGCGCCGGAATTGAATTCGTGGGCGTTCTCCTA
>WNFC01004406.1_pt1 | contig 15321 bp, 10 predicted proteins | sample 5400541 | NCBI WGS metagenome assembly WNFC01 (sample SAMN13153342, study PRJNA577476) | soil metagenome | isolation source: 120 cm saprolite under Douglas fir tree site 2 hole 2 replicate 1 | place: USA:California | collected 2015-04-18
CGCAGGAATTTGGCGCCGTTGAACCGGCTCTGCAGAAAAACCCCCTTGCGATGCGAGAAGGTCTGGAACCCGATCTCGCCGTGATAGGCGCCGATCCCGGAGGCGCCGATGCCGCCGAACGGCAACTCCTCGATCAGCACGTGGAGCAGCGTGTCGTTGACCGAGACGCCGCCGGACAGCGTCTTGTTCAGAACCTCGTCGCGCTGCTTCTCGTCCTCTCCGAAATAATACAGCGCCAGCGGCCGCGGCCGGCGATTGACGTATTCGATCGCCTCCTCGATGCGGCCGTAGGATTTCACCGGCAGCACCGGGCCGAAGATTTCCTCGCGCATGACCAGAAGCTCGTCGCCCGGCTCGATGACGAGGGTCGGCGCGAGCTTGCGCGCGTCGGCACCAAGCTTCTCCTGCGCCGGATTGAACTCGACGACCCGCACGCCGCGCTCCTTCGCCTCGGCGACGTAGCGCACAACGCGCCGATAATGCCGCTCGTTGACGATCGAGTCGTAGTCGGGGTTCGCCGCCAGCATCGGATAGAATTTCTGCACCGCCTCGCCGGCGAGCTTGATGAAGTCCTCGCGGCGCTCCCGCGGCACGAGCACGTAGTCGGGCGCGATGCAGGTCTGCCCGGCGTTCAACAGCTTGCCGGACACGATGCTGTCGACCGCCGCCGGAAGCGCCGCGTCCTCGGCGAGGATGCACGGCGACTTGCCGCCGAGCTCGAGCGTCACCGGCGTGAGATTCTCGGCCGCGGCGCGCATCACCTGCCGGCCGACCGCGGTCGAGCCGGTATAGAACAGATGGTCGAACGGCAGACCGGCGAACGCCGCGCCGACATCGGGGCCGCCGAGGATGGTCGCGACCTGTTCGGCGGGAAACAGGCTGCCGAGGAATTCGGCGAGGAATTGCGCGGTGCGCGGCGTGAGCTCGGAGGGTTTCAGCATCACCCGGTTGCCGGCCGCGAGCGCGGCGATCAGCGGCATGATCGCCAGCTGGAAGGGGTAATTCCACGGGCTGATGATGCCGACGACGCCGACCGGCTGATGGAGAATGCGGGCGCGGGCGGGCATGAATTCGAGGCCCACCGAGACGCGCTTGGGCGCCATCCAATGCGGCAGATGCCGGATCGCGTGCCGGATCGCCGCGAGCGTCGGCCACACGTCGGCGAGCAGCGTCTCGTAGCGCGAGCGGTTGCCGAAGTCGCCGGAGATCTCCAATGCGATCCGCTCGGCGTTGTTCTTGATCGCCCGACGCAATCTTCGCAGGTCGGCGCGGCGCTCCTGAAGCGTCGGCGGCCCTGCCTTGAGGAACGCCTCGCGCTGCCGCGCCAGGATCTCCTGCATTGCTTGGGAGCCGACGTCCGGGCGAGCTTCCGCCACGCTGACCACGCTCATGATCTTGCTCCTCGTCCGATCGCGTCCCGAAACTGGGACCTATCCGAGAATTCGCCGGCCCAAAGCCCGGCCGAGAATCCGCGCTTTCTGCGCGAGCGGCAACCGCAGGAACGTCGTCTTGCCCGCGCCTGCGGTGAACGCGGTGGGTTTGGAATAATCGATGCGCACGTCGACGATCACCGGCCGGCCCGCGGCGGCGAGCGCGCCCGCCTGGCCGATCGCGCTCGCAAGCGCGGCGTCCTCGGGCAGATCGACGAACGCGGCGCCGGTCGCGGCCGCGACGCCTTCCAGATCGAACTCGCCGAGCTCGGTGCAGGTCTTGCGATTGTACGGCAGTTGCTGGAACTGGGCGATCTGGGAGAGCTCGCCGTCGTGGAACACGTAATAGACGATGCCGAGCCCGTTGCGCACCGCGGTCAGGATCTCCATGCAGCTCATCGCGAACGCGCCGTCCCCGACGATGACGTTGACCGGCACGTCCGGATTGGCGAGCTTGGCGCCGACCGCGGCCGGCACCGCATAGCCCATGCAGTTGAAATCGGTCGGCAGGATCACGCTTTTGATGCCGTGGACCGGAAACAGCTCGGCGGCCAGAAAGGTGTGATTGCCGTCGTCGAGCACGGTGATGGCCGTGTCGGACGCCTGCCGGCGCAGCTCGTCGAAGAACCGCGCCGGATTGACCTTGCCGTCGGAGCGGTGCGCGTACCAGGATTCCCGATACGCGGCCTTCTCGCGCCGGATCAGCTCGATCAGCGCTTGGTTCGGCTCGCGCGGCGGTGCGGCGGCATCGAGCGCGACGAGCAGCGCCTCGAGCGCCTGTCTCGCATCGCCCGTGATGGCGACCTTGGCCGGATAATTGGCGTTGAAGACCTGCGGATTGATGTCGATGTGGATCAGGTTCTCGGGGACCTTGGCGCCGTAGCTGCCGGTCGCGATCTCGGCAAACCGCGTTCCCACCGCCAGCAGGCAATCGCAATGTTTGAACGCGGCTTGCGCGGCCGGGACCGCGGCGGGCCCGAACCCGAACCCGGCGTGCAGCGGATGATTGGCCGGGAAGGAGCTGAGGCCCTGCAACGTGGTCGAGACCGGCGCCTGCAGCCGCTCGGCGATGGCGCGGACCTGCGGATAGGCATCGCGCGCGCCCCAGCCGACGAAGAGAGCCGGGTGCGTGGCCGCCGCGAGCAGCGCGGCGGCATCGGCGATCTCCGTTTCATGCCCGAGGCGGGTTTCGGCGGGACGCGAATAGGCCGGCAGCTCGGGAATCTCTCCCGGGAATGCCTGCAGGTTGAGCGGGATCTCCACGAACACCGGACCCGGCTCCCCGCCCGTTGCGATCTCGTAGGCGCGAAAGATGGTCGGCACGATGTCCTCGTGCCGGGTGACGTGAAACGTCGCCTTGGTCAGGCCCTTCATGAATTGATGCAGATCCATCTGGTGGACCTGATAGCGCCGTCCGCTGTCGGTGCGCACCCCGCCGGTGAGGATCAGCATCGGGATGCCGTCGAGGAAGGCTTCGCCGATGCCGCTCGCCGCATGGGTGAGGCCGGCGGCCGGTACGATGACGAGGGTGCCGATGCTCGAGGACAGCCGGCTCACGGCGTCGGCCATGAACGCGGCACCACCTTCGTGCGTCACCAGGATCGGCGTGATGCGATTGGAGCTGTCGAGCTCGTCATAGAGCTCGGTGTTCTGCACGCCCGGAATGCCGAAGGTGAACCGCACCCCGATCTGCTCGAGCGCGTAGATGGCAAGCGCGGCGCCGGTGCGTTTCATGGCGCGTCCGAGGCGCCGGCGCCATTCATGGATTGCCGCGACTGGCTCACGACGCCCGCCCGATGCCGCGTCCGGCCATGCGCCCGGTGAAGATCGAGCCGCCCAGGAAGGTGCCTTCGAGTCCGCGCAGGCCGTGCATGCCGCCGCCGCCGAAGCCCGCCGCCTCGCCGACCGCGTAGAGCCCGGGGATCGGTTGATCGCCGTCGGCCAGCACGCGGCAATCGAGATCCGTGGCGATGCCGCCGAGACTCTTGCGGCTCACGATGAACTCGCGAATGGCGATGAGCGGCATGGCGCGCTCATCGAGGATCGTCTGCGATTTGCTGATGCGCATGCGGTCGGCGCGATATTGGCGCAGCTGGGCGATGCGCCGCAACTGCGCGTCTGCCTGCAATTCCGGCCCGCGCGCGACTTCGGCATCATAGCGCCTCACCGCTCCGGTGAGCGCATCGAGATCGACGCTGCTGTCGCCCTGCAGGGCGTTCATCTTGTCGACGAGCTCCGGCAAGGAGCGCGCCGCGACGAAGTCGCGGCAGTTCACCGTCATCTCCTCGACCAGCCAGCGATTGCCGAAAAACATGTCGCGCGCGAATCGGAGCCAGCTCTTGTCGCGAATGGACGGGTTGAACTCGGCTCCGGACACCGCGAGCTCTTTCAGCGCGATCCTCCGGTTCATCAGCTGCCAGCTGTACTGCCGCTCCTGCGCGCAGATCGCGGTGACGAGCGCGCGCGTGTCGAAGCCGCTGACGAGCGGCGGAAAAATCCGCTCGCCGCGCCAATTGAGCCACAGCGCGGATTTCGCCGGCACCAGGGAGAGCCCGTGCAGCGGCTTGCGCGGCCGGTAGTGATGCACGCCCGAAGCGTAGTTCCACATGTTGTCGAGATGGCTGAGCCGCCCGCCGATCGTCGCAACCGCGTCGTGCAGCTTGCCGTCCGCATATTTGTGGGAGCCGTTGAGAATGACTTCCGGCGGCTTGCGCCAATCCCGGTGCCAGTTCGCCTTGACGCGAGGAATGTCGCCGTTGATGCCGCCGCTTGCGACGATGACGTGCTCGGCCCGTGCCTCGAACGGCGTGCCGTCGCGTTCGTGCGCGCCCGCGCAGCCGACGACCCGCCCGCCCTGCGTGACCAGCGTTTCGACCCGGTGCTGGAACTTGACCCCGAACCGGCTGCGGTTGGGATGCGAGCCAAGCGCCGCGATCAATCGCGTGGCGAGCTCGCGTCCGGTTCCCCACACGATATGGAACCGCGGCACCGAGTTTCCGGACGGCGTCTCGCCGCGCTCGACCCAGGCCGGCAGCGGCAGGAAGCGGATGCCGCCGGCGCGCAGCCATTCGTAGACGTCGGGGATGCAGCGCTCCACGTAGGTTTCGGCCCACAGCTTGGGGAACCGGTCCGCGGGCCCGAATTCCGCGAACGAGTGCCAGTCGCGCAATGCCTGCGCCGGGCTGTCCTTGATGCCGTTGCGCTGCTGCTCGCGGCTGTTCACGAAGAACAGGCCGCCGAAGCTCTCCTTGGCGAGCCCGCCGAAGCCGGTTTCCTCGTCGCGGTCGAGGATCAGCACGTCGCGGCCGTGGTCGAGCAGCTCGAGCGCCGCCGTGATCCCGGCGATCCCGCCGCCGATCACCAGAACATCGGCCGTATAATTCGCCATGGCGCCCTTTCCCCGCTTATCGGGCGATTTCGAAGCCCAATGTGACGACCGCGCGCAGCGTGTTCTCGCCCGGCGCGACCGGCATCCGCGTGCTCGGCGCCGGCTGGGCCAGCGCACGCATCGGCACCGGTGCCGAAGATCCCGGTTCCTCCTCGATCGAGATCACTTTACCGAGCGTGACCCCGGCGGCGCGCGCATAAACCTCCGCCTTGCGGCGCGCATCCGCGATCGCCGCCTCGCGGGCCTGGTCGAGAGCCTTGCCCGGATCGGATACCAGGAATTCCACGTTCCACACGTCGGTGGCGCCCGCGGCGATCAGGCGATCGAGCACGTCTCCGAGCTTCTCGATGTGCTTGATCTTGGCGCTGACGTGATTGACGACATTATAGCCGACGAGCTTCTGTTCCTTGCCGGAGTCCTGGGAGGCATACACGGGCTGAATCGACAATTGGGCGGTGCGCACATCCTTCTGCGGGATGCCGGATTCGGTCAGCGCGGTGAGAAGGGCCGCCATGGTCTTGGAATTCGTCTCGGTCGCCTCGCGCACGGTCTTGCCTTGCGTGGTGACGCCGCTGCGAATCTGCACGACGTCGGGCGCGACGCTGACGCTGGCCTCCCCGGTCACGACCACTCGCGGGCCGGCGGCCCGCTGCTGCGCGCCCGCGCCATCGATGGCGCCGCCGGCGCACAGGACGAGCGCCAATGCCAGTCGCCACCAGCCGAACCGGAAACGCCATCCTGGGGCGGGCATGCTCGCTCCCTTCCTTGCCAGACCGAGAACGCGGTAAACGGAAAATGCGGCCGATCAAAGCCTAGCACTTCGTTCGCGGTTCTGCAGCGGAAGCGAGTCGCTGGATCTCAAAGCAAAAGCCCGTGCGACCGGCACGGGCTTCGCGGCGTCTGGGTCTCAGGTATCACGCGGCGTTCTGGAAAGCCTTGGTGACGCCGGTCTGGATCGGCTCCGCGGTCTCGGCTGCCAGTTTCTGCACCAGCGCTCCGAGCACCTTGGCCTGCTCGGCAACCGCCTGGAACCGCTCGCGGGCATGCGCGGTCGACACTTCCACGACGTCCGTCGGCGACTTCACCGCCAGAAGCGCGATGGCGTAATCGAAGCCGGCGTTGACGTTGGCGCGCGCGGCATCGACGACCTGCCGATTGTACTCTGCGGCACCTTCGCTAGCCGCCGCATAGGAGTGTTCGAGCACGCCGGTCGCCTGCTCGGCGGCTGCTTTGGCCCGCTCGTAGGCAGCCTTGACTTGCGCGATGCCTTGCTCGGCGATCGCACGCAGCTCGGCCGGCAGTTCGACGTTGGGCAGCTCGAATTTGGGCAAGTCGAATTTGGGCAAGTCGAACTTGGGCAGGTCGAACTTGGGCAGGTCGAACTTGGGCAGGTCGAACTTGGGCAGGTCGAACTGCGGGAATTCGAACAGCGGGATCACGGGAGCGGCGCCAGCTTTCGCTGTTTTTCGGGGTTCGGTCATGACACTCGTCCTTTCGGGGCGGCCATGTTGGGAAGTCGGGACCTGCCGCCGGTGCGGTCTCCGTCGCGTCCGGCAGCGCGGGAAGACCCTTTGCTGCCATTCGTACAACCAATATAGCATCGGTTATTGTGCATTGCAACATGAGTACTGCGATGCACCAGTGCAATCCTGTTGCCAACTAAGCCGTTGAAAGCCCGTCGGTCCTGGCCAATGGACTGAACGCGCCGCCGCACGAAACTCAATGCTGCTATGCACAATCGAAGTGCAGGCGATGGGGCATCCCCGGAGCGGGCGAAGCAGCCACGCTCCCGCCGTTCCGTCAGCTCTCCGGAATGGTCTGGAGCGCGTAGAACTCGACCTTTTCCACCCTGCCCTTGACGGCCACCGCGTGGAGTTGGTGGACCGACAGGTCGAGCCCCGCTGCCTCTGCCGCCCGGCGCGAGATCACCAGCGCGCAATCGTATTCCTTGGTCAGCCCTTCGAGCCGTGCCGCGGTGTTCACCGCGTCGCCGATGGCGGTGATGATCTGCGAGCGCGGCGGTCCCATCGAGCCGACGATGGCTTCGGCGAAATGCATGCCGATGCCGATTCGCAGCGGCTGCGCCAGCTCGCCCACGAGCCGGCGATTGAGCTGTTCGAGCCGGGTGAGCATCTCGCGGGCGCCGCGCAGGGCGTCGGCCGGCCCCGTGGCCGGATCCTTCGCGGTAAGCCCGTAAAGCGCCAACAGCCCGTCGCCGGTGAATTGCGAATAATGGCCGCTGGTCGCATCGAGCGCCTTGGTCATCTCGGTGAAGAACTGATTGAGGATGAAGAGCACGTCGTAGGGGAGCTTCGCCTCGCCCAGCGTGGTGGATCCGCGCAGATCGACGAACACCATGGTGATCAGCCGCTCGCTGCCCTCGAGCCCGCCGCGCACGCTGCATTGCGCCGGGGTGGCGTCGGCGGGCAGCAGCGGCATCACGGTAAGGTCCGCGGTCGGGCGGATCTGGCAGGCGAGCCGCAGTCCGGGCGGTGCCTCGATGCGCGCCAGGGCTTTCGCTTCCAGCACGGCCGGGGCGGGAAGTGCGGCAAGCCCCCGGGTGACCATGACCCGGCAGGTGGTGCAGCGCGCCCTTCCGCCGCACACCGAGGCGTGCGGGATGCCGTTCTCGCGCAACGTTTCGAGCACGGTCGCGCCGGGCAGGATCGGCATCGTGCGTCCGTTCGAATGGGTGAGCATCGGCGGCCGGCGCATCCGATAGGCGAGCCGGCGTCCCCACACCGCGGCGAACGTCAGCCCCACCAGGGCGAAATGGCTGGCGAAGCCGAGATAGGCCCATCGATAGATGGTGCCGCTGTCGGCCGGCGTGAGATTGGCGTCCTTGAGCACGGAGGCTGCGTAGCCCGGCTCCTCCGCCTCACGCACGATCTGGTTGCCGGCGGACACATAGCCGGCGAGCGCGAGCGTCGGGATCAGAATCGCGACCGCCGCAAGCGCGCCCCGCACGTTCGGATACCAGTTCTTGGTGCGCAGCCAGAAATGAATGCCGATCGAGGCGTGGGTCCACACCGTCAGCAGCGCGGCGCTCTGGATGAACACGTATTTCGGCGTGACCACCCATTGCAGCACCAGAATCTCGATGTAGTCGCTGTCCACGCTGAGGAATTCGCCGGCAACGCGCGTCGCCAGCACGTGGACCATCAGCAGCGGCGGAATGCACAGGCCGAGGCCGAGTTGCCACCATTCCCAGGCGGAGAGGCGCAGATAGCGCCGCTCGTAGATCGACCACAGCGCGTTGGCGTAATGCACGAAGGCGGCCGTGAGCAGGATCGCCGTGCCGGGGCCGCTGCGCCACGGCTCCATCAGCATCGTGAGCACGCGGTTGGCGACCGGGAACGAGACGAGCAGCGTGATATGGCTGACGAGGTGGCACACCACGAACGAGAGCAGGACCAGCGCGCTGACGAGCCGCAGCCGCGCCCGCACCGCCCGCACGTTCCAGCGCATCCCGCCCGGCGCCGCTCCTTCGCGACGCGGCGGGGCGTCGGCGGTTCCGGAGACACTGGTCATGATGTTGTCGACAATCCCATCGCGGCCGAATGACGACTCATGGACCAGTATAGTCGAGGCGAAATTCCCCAAAACAGGCGAAAACTCGATCAAGTCCGGTATTCGTCGCGGTAACGCACCCAGGCCGTGGGCCACGGCAGCTCGGCCTCGTCGCGCCCTTTCGGGACCAGGTCGAGGTGATGATAGGCGGCGTCCACCATGTCTAGACTAGCCCGCGCGCGTAGCAGGAATAGGCATGGACGAAGCTATCAGGAAAGCCTCGCGTTCGGGCTTCACGCCGCCTGTTTGACCAGCCCCAGCATCTCCCGCGCCTCGGCCGGGCTTGCGACCGCGCGGCCGGCGTCCCGCGCGTAGTTTGCCAGCATCTCGACCAGCGGGCCGTTCGACGACGCCTTGGATCCGTCCGGCAGATAGAACGTGTCCTCGAGCCCGGTGCGCAGATCGCCGCCGAGCTCCGCGGCGCGCCGGTGCAGCCGCCAGATCTCGGCGCGCCCGATCGCGGTGACCTGCCAGCGCGCGCCTTTGAGCGCGAGCTTTCGCAAGATCGGCAGCAGATCCGGATCGGCCGGCATTCCGGATTCCACGCCCATGACGAAATTGTAGCGCGGGCGCCCCCGGACCATGCCGTTCCGTGCGTACATTTCGACGCAGCGCACGATGCCGGTGTCGAAGCATTCGAACTCCGGCTGCGTTCCGGTCTGCGCCATCACGTCGAGATAGGCCTTGACCTTCTCGACCGGATTGTCGAACAGCCGCGGCGGCCAGGCCCAGTTGCCGTCGGACCTGACCTTGAGGTAATTGAGCGATCCGGCGTTGCAGGCCGCGATCTCCGGCTTGACCGCGCGCAGGCAGTCGAGCGGCCCCTTTATGTCCGGCCCTCGCGTCCCGGTCGATTGATTGAGGATCACGCCCGGGCAGGCGTCGCGGATCGCCTGCATGATCGCGACCGCGACGCTCGGCTCCCATGAAGGCAGATGTCCTTGGCCCTGCCCCTGCTGGCGGAAATGCACATGCATCACGCAAGCGCCGGCGTCGAATGCCCGCCGCGCCTCGCGCGCCATCTCCTCGGGCGTGACCGGAACCGGGTGCTGCCGGGGATCGGTCAGCACGCCGGTGAGCGCGCAGGTGATGATGGCTTTATGGGGCATTCAGGGATCAGAGATCAGAACTCAGAGGTCAGAAGTCAGAAGTCAGAGGTCAGAGGTCAGAGGTCAGAGGTCAGAGGTCAGAGGTCAGAGGTCAGAGGTCAGGATATCAGATGTCCGCTGTCCACGGTCAATAGTCGGATCCAGCCGGCGCGGGACTTTCCCGTTCTGACTTCTGACTACTGACTTCTGATTCCTGATTGGTCGGCGCGGGACTTTCCGGTTCTGACTTCCGACTAGTGACTTCTGATTCCTGGCTCTGGAGCTCGCCGAGGAGCTGGCGGGTCGCGACCTGGTCGCCGGCCTTGACGTGAATTCGTGCGAGCACGCCGTCGCGCTCCGCGGCGATCTCGTGCTGCATCTTCATGGCCTCGACGATCAATATGCGCTGCCCCTTCCTGACGCTGTCGCCGACCTTGGCCAGTACCGCGACCACGGCGCCGTTCATCGGCGCCAAGAGCTGCGATCCTGTGCGCCGGTCGCCGGTGTTGGCCGCCTCCAGCGTGGTTTCCCGAAACGCCGCGGTCCACCCGGCGACATCGAGGTGCAAGACGTCATCGGCGAAGGCGAAATGCGCGCGCTGCTGCAGGCCGTCCAAAGCAAACCGCAGCTCGCCTGAGCCGCGATCTAGGAGGTCGATCGCAACGCGCTTCTCGCCCAGCGCGACCGAAAAACGGCCGCGACCGGTGGGGATGATTTCCGCGGCGAATTGCGCACCGGCGCCGGTCATTCGCAGCGGCCATGCCAACGCGCCGGTCGAGGACCAATTGGCGAGCATCGAGTCCTGTTGCGTTGCAGTTTTCTCGAACAGCAGCGCGGCGGCGAGCGCGGCGATATCGTCGCCCGGAACCGGACGCCTGGCAAGCTGCGCGCTGCAATGTCGGTCGATGAACGCGGTAGTCGCCCCGCCGGCGACGAAGACCGGGTGCGCGAGCACGCTCGCCAGAAAACTGCGATTGCTGTCGATCCCGAGCACCACCGTGTCCTCGAGCGCGGCGAGCAGCCGCCGGCGCGCTTCCTCGCGCGTTCTCCCAAAACCGATCAACTTGGCGAGCAGGGGATCGTAGAACGGGCTCACCGGCTGGCCCGAGCGCAGCCCATGATCGACGCGCACGCCCGCGCCCGTCGCCGGCCGCCAGGCCAGGATGGTGCCGCTGCGGGGCAGGAAGCCTTCGTAGGGGTCTTCCGCGTAGAGCCGCGCCTCGATCGCGTGACCCTCGAAGCGAACCTCGTGCTGGCGCGGCAGCGGCTCGCCGGCCGCGACCCGCAATTGCCAAGCGACGAGGTCGAGCCCGGTGATCGCCTCGGTCACCGGATGCTCGACCTGCAGCCGCGTGTTCATTTCGAGAAAATAGAACTTTTCGGAGGCGTCGAGCAGGAACTCGACGGTTCCGGCGCCGCGGTAGCGGATCGCACGCGCGGCGGCGACCGCGGCTTCGGCGATCTTGCCCCGCAGCTCGGGGGAGACCGCCGGCGACGGCGCCTCCTCGATCGCCTTCTGGTGCCGGCGCTGGATCGAGCAATCGCGTTCGCCCAAATGGATGACGTTGCCCTGCGCGTCCGCGAATATCTGGATCTCGATATGGCGGGCGTTCGCGATCGCCTGCTCGAGAATGAGCTCGTCCGACCCGAACGCGTTGCGCGCCTCGGAGCGGGCGGCGGCGAGCGCCGCCGTCAGCGCGCCGGGCTCGCCGACGAGGCGCATGCCGCGGCCGCCGCCGCCGCCGGCCGCCTTGATCATCAGCGGAAAGCCGATGCGGCGCGCCTCAACCGCAAGCGCTGCGTCCGACTGATCGCCTTCGTGGCCCGGCACGCAAGAGATCCCCACCGCGGTCATCAGCCGTTTGGCCTGCGCTTTGTTGCCCATTGCCTGGATGGCCGCCGGCGTCGGGCCGATGAAGACGAGGCCGGCGTCCCCGCACGCTTTTGCGAACTCGGCATTCTCGGCGAGAAAGCCGTAGCCCGGATGCACCGCGTCGGCGCCCGAATGCTTCGCCGCGGCGAGGATCGCCTGGATATTCAGATAGCTCTCCCGGGCTGGAGCCGGTCCGATGCGCACCGCCTCGTCCGCCGCCCGGACATGCAGCGCATCCGCATCGGCGTCGCTGAAGACCGCGACGGTGCGAAGCCCGAGATCGCGCGCCGTGCGCGCGATGCGGCAGGCGATCTCGCCGCGGTTCGCGATCAGGATTTTGCTGAATGCCATATGTGAATCGCTCACTCGATCCGCGTGACCCACGCTGGCTTGCGTTTCTCCACGAACGCCTTGGTGCCCTCGCGCCCCTCCGGGCCGCGCACGGCGCGCGCGAAGCTCTCCGCCGCCTGATCGAGCAGCTCAGGCATTGGCGCGGGACCGGCGGCGCGCAGCATCAGGCGCTTGGTCTCCGCCACCGCCTCCGGCGCGCACTGCAGGACCTGGTTGATCGCATCCGTGACCGCCGCGTCGAGCGCCGCGGCGCTCTCGACGGTGAGATGCGCGATGCCGACCTCGCGCGCCTGTTCGCCACTGAGCCGGGCGCCGGAGACGCCGAACCGCCGCGCGGCCGTGAGCCCGATGCGCCGCACCACGAACGGCGAAATCGCGGCGGGCACCAGGCCGAGCGTCACTTCCGTCATGGCGAAACGCGCATCCTGGGTCGCGATGGTGATGTCGGCGACGCACGCAAGCCCGAAGCCGCCGCCCATGGCGTAGCCTTCGACCGCGGCGATCAAAGCCTGCGGCGCCGAATCCACCGTCTCCATCATCAGTCCGAACCAGCGGTTCGATTGCTCGAGCTCATGGGCCGCGCCCGCGCCCGCCGGCGGCGTTCCCGTGGCGCCCGCCAGGTTCTTGAGGTCGGCGCCCGCACAGAACGTGCCGCCGGCGCCGCGCAGCACCACGACTCGAACGCCGCGGTCCTCTCGGATCGCCGCAAACGTCGCGAGAATCTCCCGCACCATCTGGGCGCTCATGGCGTTGCGCAGCTCGGGCCGGTTCAGCCAGACCCGCAGCACCGGGCCTTGCGCCTGGAGCCGGATGTGCCCGGTGTCGGGGAGCTCAGTCATCCTTGCGCTTTCGCTCCGCGACGTTGGAGGTGCCCGGCAACGTGCCCATCAGCTTGCAGAGGATGGTGAGCATGATCTCGTCCGAGCCGCCGCCGATCGAGCCCAGGCGCGAATCGCGGTAGGCGCGGCTCACCGGCGTTTCGTTCATGAATCCCATGCCGCCCCAATATTGCAGGCACGCGTCGCTGACCTCGCGGCCGAGCCGCCCCGCCTTGAGCTTCGCCATCGAGGCGAGCCGCGTCACGTCCTGCCCGGCGACGTAGAGTTCGCACGCGCGGTAGGTCAGCGAGCGCAGCAGCTCGATCTCGGTCGCAAGCTCGGCGAGCCGGAAGTGCACGACCTGATTGTCGAGGATCGACTTGCCGAATGCCTGGCGGTTGCGCGCGTATTCGACCGTCTGCTCGATCAGCCGTTCCCCGCTTTTCAGCGCCTTGGCGGCCGCCCACAATCGTTCCTCCTGGAACTGCAGCATCTGATAGGTGAAGCCCTTGCCTTCCTCGCCGATGCGGTAGCGCTGCGGCACGCGCACGTCGTCGAAGAAGATCTGTGCGGTATCCGAAGAGCGCATGCCGAGCTTGTCGAGCTTGCGGGCGATCTCGACTCCCTCGGTCTTCATCGGCACGCAGATCAGGCTCTTGTTCTGGTGCACGGGTGCGTCGGACGTGTTGGCGAGCAAACAGATCCAGTCGGCCTGGGTGCCGTTCGTGGTCCACATCTTGCCGCCGTTGACGACGTAATCCGCGCCGTCCTTGCGCGCGAAAGTCTTGATCGAAGCGACGTCCGAACCGGCGCCGACCTCGGACACGCCGAGACAGGCGACGTAATCGCCGGCGATCGACGGTGCCAAAAATTCCCGCCGCACCCCGTCGGAGCCGAAGCGGGCGAGCGCCGGCGTCGCCATGTCGGTCTGCACGCCGATCGCCATCGGCACGCCGCCGCAATGGATGTTGCCGAGCTCCTCGGCCATCACCATGGCATAGGAATAATCCAGCCCCTGGCCGCCGTACTCGACCGGCTTGGTCAGTCCGAGAAAACCGAGATCGCCGAGTTTCTTGAACAGCTCGTGCGCGGGAAAAATGCCGGCTTCCTCCCAGGCGTCGACGTGCGGGTTGACCTCCGCCGCGATGAACTTTTGCAAGCTGCGGCGCAGCTCCTCGTGCTCGGGCGTGAACATCATGAGCGGAACTCCTGGCTGACAAAAAGCTACCGGCGTCATTCCGGGGCGCGCCCCCGGATCGCCGTCCGGGGCAGGCTCTGGCGCGAACTGGGCCGGCATCTGTTCCCTCCCCCCTTGTGGGGGAGGGATAGGGAGGGGGGTGTTGCAAATGTGAGCCTTTGTACCCCCCTCCCGGCCCGCGCGCTCTCTGCGCGCGAGCCGACCTCCCCCACAAGGGGGGAGGTGTCCCGAGTTTGCGGCCCACTGGCGGGCCGACTGTGAGTTCTTCATCCTCATCTCACATCCTTCCCACCCCAAACGTGCTCGATTTGAGCGGGCGGATCCCGGCCTCGCGGCAGATCGAGAGACAGAGCGCGAGCACCTTGCGGCTATCGCGCGGATCGATCAGCCCGTCGTCCCACAGCCGCGCGGTCGCGTACAGCGCCAGCGACTCGCCGTCGATCCGCCGGATGATCTCCTGCTCCATCGCCTCGAGTTTTTCCCGGTCGACGGGCTTGCCCTCGCGCCTGAGCTTCTCTTCGGTGACGATCGCCATGACTTTCGCGGCCTGCTCGCCGCCCATGACCGCGATGCGATTGTTGGGCCAGGCGAAGATGAAGCGCGGATCGTAGGCGCGCCCGCACATGCCGTAGTTCCCGGCCCCGAACGAGGCGCCGATGTGCAGCGTGATCTGCGGCACGTTGGCATTGGCGACCGCCTGGATCATTTTCGAGCCGTGCTTGATGATGCCGTCCTGCTCGGCCTCGCGTCCGACCATATAGCCCGTGGTGTTCTGCAGATAGACGATCGGGATATTGGCCTGGCAGCAGATCTGGATGAACTGCGCGGCCTTGGCGGAGCCGTCGGCATCGATCGGACCGTTGTTGCCGATCAGTCCCATTGCATGCCCTTCGATCTCGGCATGACCGCACACCGTGTGCACGCCGTAGAGCGCCTTGAAGTCGAGAAAATCCGAATCGTCGACCACGCGCGCGATCACCTCGCGCACGTCGTAGGGCTTGCGGTAGTCGACCGGCACCACGCCGGCGAGCTCGTCGGCATCGTGGCGCGGCTCCTTGAACGATTTCTCCGGCCGGACCGGCAGCTGCTCGTTCCACGGCAGCTTGGCCATGATCTCGCGGGCGATGCGGATGCCGTCGGCATCGTCCTCGGCCAGATACTCGCCGAGGCCGGAGACGGTCGCGTGCATCTCGGCGCCGCCGAGCTCCTCGTCGCCGGCGATCTCGCCGGTGGCGGCGCGCAGCAGCGGCGGACCGGCGAGAAACACCTTGGCCTTGTTGCGCACGAGAATCACGTAATCGGACAGGCCGGGCAGATAGGCGCCGCCCGCCGTGGAGGAGCCGTGCACCACGGTAACCTGAGGAATGCCCGCGGCCGACATGCGCGCCTGGTTGGCGAAGCCGCGCCCGCCCTCGACGAACATCTCGCCCTGATAGAGCAGATTGGCGCCGCCGGATTCGACGAGCCGCACCACCGGCAGCTTGTTCTCGAGCGCGATCTGCTGCACACGCAGATTCTTCTTCACCCCCATCGGGGTCGAAGTGCCGCCCTTGATGGCGCTGTCGGAGGCGGCCACGACGCAGCGGATGCCCGCGACGTAGCCGA
>WNFC01006819.1_pt1 | contig 15321 bp, 12 predicted proteins | sample 5400541 | NCBI WGS metagenome assembly WNFC01 (sample SAMN13153342, study PRJNA577476) | soil metagenome | isolation source: 120 cm saprolite under Douglas fir tree site 2 hole 2 replicate 1 | place: USA:California | collected 2015-04-18
GGAGTGATCATTGCCGACCGGACTGGCCGACCCGTCGTGACGAATCGGGCCGCGCGGCGCATTCTGGGTGAGTACGCGTGCACGTCGCGGTCGCTGATCGACGTCTCGGTCGAGGCCGGGCTGCGGGAGGTGCGCACTGGCCGCCTCGTTTCGCCCGAGACCAGCGTGCTTGCCCGAACGCTCCGCGGCGAGGCGATCTCGTCCGAGGAGTACACCCTGGCTCTCTCGCCCGACAAAGCCGATTTGCGTTTGCGAGTATCGAGCGTGCCGCTGCGCGATTGGCACGGGGCGATCACTGGCGCGGTGTCGGTCTTCACCGATGTCGGTGCCGATTCGATGCACGCTGACCGGATCGAACGCCTGTTTGAGATGGAGCGACGAGCTCGCGCCGAGACCGAGCAGGCGCTGGCGCAGCTCGAGCAGGAGCTCGCCGTGCGGCTGCGCGCCGAGGAGGCCTTGCAGGGCAGCCAGCAACGCTTCCGCCTGGCGCTCGAAGCCAGCCACATGGGCACGTGGGAGTATGACCTGGTGAAGCAGAGGTTCACTGAATGGTCGCCGGAGATGGCCAGCCTGACCGGTCGGACAGTCGAGTCGCTGCACTCCAGGAGATCGATGGCCGACGCATTCTTGCCAGCGCATCCTGACGACCGCACGGCCCTCGAGCAAGCGATCCGCGATGCATTGGAGCGTGATTCGGGACTACAGATCGAGACGCGCTTCAAGCACGGCCCGACGAACACCATCCGCTGGCTGCTCCTGCAGGGCCGCGTGTATCGCGATACCGCCAATCGCCGACCGCTGCGCATGACCGGCGTCGCGATGGACATCACCGCCCAGAAAGAAGCCGAGGCGGCGCGTCACGCGATGGCCCACGGCGAGCGCCTCCGCGCGCTCGGCGAGATGGCCAGCGGCATTGCCCACGACCTGAATCAATCGCTGGCGCTTATCTCCGGCTATAGCGACATGGCGCGCCAGGAGCTGCTGCACCACAAGCCCGAGCTCGAGCGGGTGCGTGAGATGGTGGCGATCACGGCGCGGGCGGCGCTCGAGGGTGGCCAAGCGCTACGCGGGTTATTGACCTTCGTGCGCAGCCAGGAGCTGCTGGCGGCCTCGGAGCGGTTCGACGTGGGCGAGGTGCTCAAGGACGTCGCGCGACTGACCGCGCCGCGCTGGCGTGATGCGCCGCAGGCCGAAGGTCGGCCGATCGAGTTAGACGTCGCGTCCCAGCCGGGCTGCTGGATCAACGGTTCGCCCGCGGCGTTGCGCGAAGCGATCACCAATTTGATCTTCAACGCTGTGGACGCGCTGCCGCGGGGCGGCGCGGTGCATCTGGTGACGTATCAAGATGGCGAGCACACGATGATCGACGTGTGTGACACTGGCGAGGGCATCCCCAAGGACGTCCAGGCGCGCGTGTTCGACCCGTTTTTCAGCACCAAAGGCGCCCACGGGACGGGGCTCGGCTTGCCCCAGGTGCGGTCGATCGTCGAACGGCACGGTGGCTCGATCGAGCTCCACTCGACGCCCAACCGCGGGACCACGTTTCGACTGGTCTTTCCGAGCGCGGCATCCGCGACCGACACCACAACCAGGGCCATTGAAACCGTTGTCGACGAACCACAGCGGTGTATACGTATCCTGGTGGTCGAGGACGAGGAGCAACTTGCGCGGATGGCGTCGCTGGTGCTGACGCAGCGCGGATACGAGGTGGTCGTGGCATCGTCGGGCGAGGAGGCGCTCGAGCGCCTGCAGCGCGATCGCTTCGAGTTGATCATTTCCGATCTCGGCCTGGGCCCAGGCAAGAATGGCTGGGACGTCGCCGCGGCGGTTCGCCAGCAGTCGCCCGATTCGCGCTTTGTGCTGGTGACTGGCTGGGGTGCGGCCATCGATCCCGAAGAAGCCCGCAAGCGCGGTGTCGACGAGGTGATCGCCAAGCCCTATCGCATTGCAGACTTGCGGCAGGTTGCCGATCGTGTAGCAAGCGGGCTTGACAACGAGTAGATTGGATAGCGGCATGCGCGTGCTGATCGCCGAAGATGACGTCGGCATCCGCGAACTGTTGCATGACTTGATCGAGCGACAGGGGAACTCCGCAGTCGTCGCTCGTGATGGCGAAGAAGCCTGGTCGCTGTTCAAGGCACAGGGCGCCGAGGTGATCATCAGCGACTGGCTGATGCCGCGCCTCGAGGGGCCCGAGCTCTGCCGCCGAGTGCGCGACAGCGACGCACCGTATGCGTACTTCATTCTGCTCACGGCCCTGGGTGACCAGCAGCACCACCTGACCGGCCGCAAATCAGGCGCGGACGACTATCTGGCCAAGCCCTTCGACATGGAGGATCTGGCAGCGCGCATGGTCACCGCCGAGCGGGTCATCACCATGCATCGCCGCCGCGAGGCGTTACTGCGTCTGGCGCGCCACGTCGCGACCGCGACCGAACCGTCGGCATTGTTCTCGACCCTGCTCGACGAGGCGCTGCAGCTGAACCGCGCTGAGGCCGGCGTGGTCACCCAGGTCGGCGTCGACGGCAGCAGCGCGATCGTCGCCCAGCAGCTGCTCGACTTGCAGGAAGACGAGGCTGACAAGTTGATGGATGCCCTGCGCCCGGTCGCCGCGGCAGCCGCCAGCCAGCGCCGCCCGGCAACCGAGGGCAGCAGCATCGCCGTGGCGTTGATCCATGAAGGTCAGCTGCTGGGGACACTGGCGCTCGGCACCCGCGACAGTCGGCGCGCGTTCACCCGTGAAGAGGCCGAAAGTCTGGAAACGATGGGCACGTTGTGCGCCGCGGGCCTGGCCGCGCTCGAGCGCGCCCGACTCGAAGGCGTTCTCCTGGCGGCGCGGACCGCGCAGCACGAGCTGAATAACCGGCTCGGCGTTGTCCTGGGGTACGCCGAGATGCTGGCTGAGTACCCTGGTCTACCTGAGCCGATGGCCGAGCTCGTGTCCGAAATCGTCAGCGGCGCCAAGGACCTCGCCGAAACCGTGGATCAACTGCGCCGTGTGACGCGCATTCGCGAAACGCCGCGGCCGAGCTTGACCGGCTCGACCCTCGATCTGCATGAATCAGTCGCCTAGCCCGCAGTCCGACGCCGGACTCGGCTATACGGTCTTGATCGCCGATGACGACCCGCGCTTACGCACTCTGCTGATCTGGACACTGGAGATGGGCCAGTACCGCGTCCTGGCGGCGGTCGACGGGCTGGATGCGCTGGCGCAAGCCCGCGAGCATCAGCCCGACCTGTTCGTCCTGGATGTCGGCATGCCCGGCATGAACGGCATCGACGTATGCCGCCAGCTGCGCGAGGACCAGGTCATCGCCCCGATCCTGATCCTGACCGGTTTCGGTAGCGAAGAAGACAAGGTCGCTGGGCTCGAAGCCGGCGCCGACGACTATCAGACCAAGCCGTTCGGGACGAAGGAGCTCCTGGCGCGGGTCAACGCGCTTTTACGGCGGACCAACGTCTACGCCGGCGAAAGCGCCGGCGATGCGTTCATCACCGGCGACCTGCGCGTCGATTTCGATCAACACCTGGCGTACAAAGCCGGTCGACCACTCGATCTAACGCCGACCGAGTTCAACATCCTCGCCTTTTTGGCCAGGTCGCCGGGTGAAGTCCAGGCGAGCCGAGCCATCCTACAGAAAGTCTGGGGGCCGGCCTATCGCGATGAGGTGCACTTGCTGCGGGTCAACGTGGCGCGCCTGCGACGCAAGATCGAAGACGTCGCCAGCGACCCGCGGTTCGTGCTCACCCACTCGCGCGTGGGCTACTCGCTCGCGGCCGAGGTACCTGCGAGCGTCTAGAGGTGCTCGATTTCCTTTTCGAGCGTGCGGAACCCCTTGTGCACCTGGCGCTCGATCTCGTTGAGCGCGATCAGCAGCGCTGGGCGAACGATTGTCGGTAGGTTTTCGCCGAGCAGATTGCGGACGTCGTCAGCGTCGTCGACGCGGCGGATGTCGCGCACCAGCCGCCTCGCGGCCTTCTCTTCGGGCGCGGACCGTGGGCGGAACAGCAAGAAGGCGCCAACTACGATGCCCAGGCCGATGAGTAGACCTTTCTGCTGCATCAGGTCGGACAGCATCGTCTGCTGGGTCAATTCAGAGGGCGTGAAGTTGTCGGATCCAGACGTCGCGGACGTCGAAGAAGTGCTGGCCATAATCGTGTCTCCTGGCTCCTTGCCAAACGACACAAATCGCAACCCGCGTGCCGTGCGCCGGGTGTGCGCAATCGTCTTGGAATTGCAACCGTCGTCACCCTACTGTAACCGCCAGACGACGGCGCCGATGCTATGGTTTGAAGTGAGCCAAGTGCTCTCCAAGGAGGGACTACATGAATCTCCGCGCCACGCACCGGCTCAATTGTCGGTGGCAAGTTGACAGATAGCGGCCCCATCGGCGAAAGCCGCCGGGCAGGGGCTACAAGCGGCACGGTGGACGTTCACCCGGGCCCATCGAGCACCTACGAATAGGTGCCGGGGCCGATCTCATAACCTGGGAAAGTCAAGCGTCGCACGATATGCCGCGAGAACAAACCTATCTCGCAAATTGAAAACCGGAGCGAAATGAAGCGTTGAATTTTTGGGGACCGCCTCTCATCTGGGGGGCGGTCCCTTTTTCTTGCCGAAGTTCGGCCGACCGCCGCTGCCCACTCCGCGCGGCGAGCCGCGCTTCGGGGTAGACCGCGGCTCCTTGGCGAGGGACGACGATTTCCCTCGATACGCATCTGCCCGGCAATGTGATCCGTGAGGCGTGGGCTTGCGTACCAGTGGCGAAGGAGGAGGGGGATTCCCATCGCCATGGTCACCATTTCCGCAACCGATCGCATCGAGGTGCACCGCACCACATCGAGCGCCTACGAGCGCTTTGCCGGCGTATGCGCCGTGCTGGTCGGCGTGCTGACGCTGCTCTACTCGATCTCGTTCATCATCCTGGTCAACGAGCCGCTGAGTAGCTTCTGCCTGCTGGCCAACGGCCTGCTAGCTAGCGCCGTGCTGGTCGCCCTGTACGAGCGGCTGCGCTCCAGCGAGCCATCGTTCGCTCTGTGGGCCCTCCTGCTTGGCCTGGCCGGCGCGGTCGGCTCGGCGCTGCACGGCGGCTACGACCTGGCGGCGGCGCTCCACCAACATGCGCCGGTCGACCCGAATCTGCCCAGCGCCATGGATCCACGCGGCCTGCTGACCTTCGGTGCGTCCGGCCTGGCCTTGTGGGTCTTCGCCTGGTTGATGCTGCGCAGCGGCCAGCTCGCCAAACCGCTGGGCTACCTCGGCTACGGGGTCGCGGCTTTGCAGATCATCCTGTACCTGGGCCGACTGATCATCTTCGATGCGAAGAATCCGGTCATTGTCGTGCCCGCACTCGTGGCGGGGTTCGTGGCGACGCCCATCTTCTTCATCTGGTTGGGCGTTAGCCTATGGCGTGGTGCACGTGCATGACGCGGTGATTGTTGGGGCTGGGCCGGGCGGATCAGCCACGGCGCACTTTCTGAGTCGCCAGGGAATGGACGTGCTGCTGCTGGATCGCGCTGAGTTCCCGCGAGATAAGACGTGTGGCGATGGACTGACCCCGCGCGCTCTGCGGGTGCTCGACCAGATGGGCATCCTGGCCAACGTCACCGAGCACGGCTGCGCTGTGGATGCCTACTCGGTGGTGGCGCCGAACAGACGCGAGACCACGGCGCCGATCACTGCGTCCCACGGCGCACTGGTCGTCAAACGGGTAGTCCTGGACGACATCATTCAGCGTCGCGCGCTGGCCAGCGGGGCCCGGTTCACCAGCGGCGTGAACGCGAGTCGCCTCGAGCCAACCTCGACCGGCGTGACGGTGCATGCCGACGATGGTCGAGCGTTTGAAGGCCGCGTGGCGGTCATCGCCACCGGTGCCGCGTTCGGCCTGCTGAAGCGTTCGGCAATCGTGAGCCGACCGCCGCGCACAATGCTCGCCGCGCGGGCCTACTTCGAAGATCTGCAGGCCGACGTGGCGCGCAGCTTCCAGCTGCGCTTCGACGACGTGCCGATGCCTGGCTACGGCTGGGTCTTTCCCGTCAAAGCTCGAGCGGCGAACATCGGCGTCGGTTTTCTGCCCCGAAAAGGGTCGGGGACAGCCGGCCAGGCATTCGACCGCTTCATTCGCAGCGCGGCGCTGCGGCCGATCCTCGACGGGGCGCGCCAGGATGGCCCGCTCAAGGGCTACCCTATCCGCGTCGACTTTCTCCAGGCGCCGACATTCGCCGAGCGGACGTTGCTGGTCGGCGAAGCGGCGGGGCTGGTCAATCCGCTGACCGGCGAAGGCATCGACTATGCGCTGGAATCCGGTTCCATCGCCGCCGAGCACCTTCTGCAGACGTTTGCGTCGGGTGATTTCTCGGCAGCTCAGCTCGCCGCGTACGGGGCGAAGCTGCACAACCGCTTCGACAAGATCTTTCGCTTCAGCGAGTGGATCCGCGATTGGTACTGCAAGCCGGCGCTGCTGAACGTGCTGGTGCCGCTGGCGAATCGGCGGCCTGAGCTGCGCCAGCTGCTGGCCAATGTCGTCCTGGGCGAGCGTGAACCGCGCGGTTACGGCCCGGCAACAATGCTCGCTCGCCTGCTCGTGTACCTTGTCCGAACTCGACCGCGGAGCACCGTTCATGACTGACCTCAAGCAGCATTTCGCGACGCGCGGCGCGGCCAGCAGCTTGCTGACCAGCCGCTTTTCGAAGCATCCCGAGCGCTATCTCGAGATCTGCAGGGTGCTGCGCAAGTACGAGCTTCACCACATCGTCGCCGAGCTCGGGATGAGCCATCACCACGACGACGACCTCGACCAGCTGCCTTCGCCCAATGGTCACGTCGACCACGACGACGATCACGGCACCCAACTGGCCAGCGCGCTCGAAGAGCTCGGTCCGTGCTTCATCAAGCTCGGTCAGCTGCTGAGCACGCGCCCGGACCTGTTGCCTGCTGACTACATCCACGCCCTATCGCGCCTGCAAGACACGATTCAGCCAGTCCCCGCCGCGCGCATCGTGCAAATCGTCCAGACCGAGCTGCGTGCGCCCATTAGCGAGCTGTTCCAATCGTTCGATGATCAGCCTTTAGCGACGGCGTCGATGGCCCAGGTGCACCGTGCCGTACTGCGCGACGGCACCGAAGTCGCCGTCAAGGTGCAGCGCCCGGGCGTGCGCCAGCGCATCGAGATCGATCTGGAGGTCTTGCGTGAGATCGCCCGCTTCGCCGCGCGACACACCGCCATCGGCGCCCGCTATGGGTTGGTGCAGATGGTCCGCGAGCTCGAGACGAGCCTGAACCAGGAGCTCGATTTCCGCCTGGAGGCCGAGAACACGCGCCTCATCGGCCGCCAGGTGGCTGGCTTTGCCAAGCTGTGCACGCCGACCGTCTACCCCGAGCTGACCTCACAGCGCGTATTGACGCTGAGCTTCATCAAGGGTCGTCATCTGGCCGAGGTCAGTCGCGCCGAGCTCAGCGAGCACGACCCCAAATCTATCGCGGCGGACCTGCTGTCCGCTTACATGAAGCAGATCGCCATCGACGGCGTGTTTCATTGCGATCCGCATCCGGGCAACATCATGCTGACCGACGACGGCCGCCTGGCGCTCATGGATTTCGGCATGGTCGGCCGCTTCGACGCGGGACAGAAGGACAAGATGATCCTCTTCCTGCTGTCCTTCTCCGAGCGCCTGGGCGAACGCGTGGCCGAGACGTACCTCGACATGATCGAGCCGCCCGAAGGCCTCGACGCGCGCAGCTTCACCCAGGACATCTGCGGCCTGGTCAGTCGCTACCACGATATGAGTGGTGGTCGACTCGGCCTGGGGACGGCGCTGCTCGAGCTGACCCGCCTGGCCTACCAGAACCGCGTGCCCGTGCCGACGTCGATGACCCTGCTGGGCAAGACGATGCTGAACCTGGACGGCGCCATCAGCCTGCTGTCGCCTGAGCTCGACCCGGTGGAGCTGATCCGCAACTACATGCTCGACGTGATGATGAAGCGCGTCGGCGATCAGCTCTCGCCAGGGCGCGTTTTCGCCTGGGTGCTCGACATGAAGCACCTGTTCGAGAATGCCCCGCGGCGCACCGACATCATCCTGGGCAAGCTGGCCGACGATCGGCTGACGGTTCGCCTCGATGTCCACCATCTCGAACAGACCACCGAATCACTGAGCCGCGCGGCAACCCGCCTGGCCGTGGGCGTGCTCGCCGGCTCGCTGCTCATCGGTGGCGGCAATGTCCTGTCGGCGCTGATTCGCACGGGGGCCATTGGTCGGCGCAACGGCGCGCACACTTCATAGAATGAAAGACACGGTGGTGCCAGGCCATGACGTTCACGCCGAACGAAATCAAGTATCTCGGCGGCCAGCGACTCGGTCGACTGGCGACGGTTGGCGCTGACGGCGCGCCACACAACGTGCCAGTCGGGTTCCACTACAACACGGCCCTGGGCACAATCGACATCGGCGGCCACAACCTGGGCAAGTCACGCAAGTTCCACCACATCGAGCACGAGCGACGGGTCGCCTTCGTCGTCGATGATCTGGCCTCGATCACGCCCTGGACGCCACGCGGCATCGAGATCCGCGGCACAGCTGAGGCGCTGCGCTATGGCGGGGAGTCGCTCGGACCGGGCTTTGGCGACGAGATCATCCGCATCTACCCGCGCCGAATCATCGCCTGGGGCATCGATTCCCCGTCATTTGGTGGCGCCAACGCACGCGATATTCACCCGTAAGTGAAGGGTTGCGTTTTCTGCGCCATCGTCGCCGGCACGGTGCCGGCCTACGTAGTGTTCGAGAGCGCGTCGGTCCTTGCCTTTCTCGATCACCGGCCGCTTCTGCCCGGCCACGTGCTGGTCATTCCCAAGACGCACTACGAGACGCTCGGCGACCTGCCCGAGGCCGAAGTCGGGCCCTATTTCCTGGTCGTCCAGCGTCTGGCAATTGCCGTCGAAAAAAGCATGCGTGCCGAGGGCTCGTTCGTCGCCACCAACATTCGCATCTCGCAGAGCGTGCCCCATCTGCACGTGCACGTCGTGCCGCGGCGCAAAGGCGACGGGCTGTTCGGCAAGACGTTCCAGTGGGTCCGCCGCCCCTACCCAAGCGAGGCGGCTATCGCCGAAGTGCAGCGCGCGATCCAGTCGGCTGTGGCAGCCGCTGCTTCGTGAGCGCACCCTCGCCCAGCGCGTGCAGCAGCAGCGCTTGCGCGGACCCCGCCGACGCGCCCCAATGCGCCGTTGCCGATCTGACCTCGAGTTCGCTCGGCAGCGGTGTATCGAGGTAAGCCAGGCCGACCGCTTTGCGCACCGCCAGGTCGCCCGCCACAACCTGAGGTCGGCCGAGCGTCCGGGCGAGGACCCATTCGGCTGACCAGGGGCCGATACCTTTGATGGTGATCAGCCGCGCGATCACTTCTTCGTCGGGCAGGTCAGCGAGCGTCGCGGCCGACAGGTTTTCCCGCAACAGCGCCTGAGCCGTCGCCACGATCGATACTGACTTGCTGGTGGTGAACTGCAGCGCACGGATCTCGGCTGGGTCGACATTGGCCACGTGCGCTGGCTCCAGCGAATAGACCTCATGGCCAGCGACTTCGTGGCGCTGGCCGAAGGCTTCGGCGAGACGTCGCCGCGTGGTGACGGCCCAGCGCAGATTGACCTGCTGGGCGCTGATGCAACGAATCAACGCCGTGAACAGGTCCAGCTGCCGAATCTGGCGAATGCCTGGGAATTGTTCGTCCAGGGCGGCGAGGAGCCGATCTTCTGCGAGAACTCGCGCGTAGTCTGCTGGGGCAGGAGCGAATGTCGTTTCGACCGTCGCGCGGATGAGATCGGCGTGCGCCACATCGGCGACGACCTCGAATGCGGGAGCGTTGACATCGGTAATCGCGGTGGCCACGAATGGCACGCATTGCGTGTCGGTGACGAGGGCGCGCACCAGCCGGACACCGTCCCAGCGATCGATCAGGTCGTCGCCCGAACGCTTGAACAGCTCGAGCGAGCCAGCGATGTCTAGCGGCGCGGGCAGACCGACCCGAAACCTGGTTTCAAAAGTCAACGCTACGCAGCGTAGCGGGCCGCATGGCGTAGCGCAGTTTGTCCAGCCCCAGGCGGATGCGACTCTTGACCGTCCCCAGCGGCAAGCCGGTCTCGCAGGCGATCTCCTGGTGCGTCTGACCGCTGACATACGCGCGCCGAATCAAGTCGGCTTGACACGGCGGCAGTGCGTCGACCAGCTGCCACAGCGCGTTTTTCCGCGCGGCGAGATCCAATTCATCGGCAAAATCAGTACCACGGGGATCGGGTAGGCGCTCGGCCAGATCGGCCACGTCCTCGCTGTGCTTGAAGCACCGTCGGCGCAGGTGGTCCAGGCTGCGGTTGCGGACGACGGTCAAGAGCCACGAGCGAGAGGTACCGCGCTCGGGGTCGAAGCGATCGGGTCGACGCCAGAGCGTCAAGAAGACGTCCTGGACGACGTCTTCAGCCTCGGACCGATCGAAGAGGAGCCGGCTGGCGAGTGCGCGAGCCGAGTCGGCGTGCTGCGAGTACAGGGCGGGCACGTACTGCAAGGGGGACATTGGCGGTAGCGCGAAGTCTGGCGACCCGGCCGTACAGCGCCGTTACACGCGCGTTGCACGTGTCCTACATCTGCGTGACGACGATATTCCCTTAGACGGACCCTTAGCTTCGCGGTCAGCCGAGCGCCGCGATGGCGTCCCGTGTCCGTGTGACTTCCGGTTTCGCACCGATCGCTGCGAATTGGCGTGCCGCGCTTTCCAAAGCGGTCAAAGCAGAGGCGCGCTCGCCCAGAGCACCGAGCGCCGCGCCGCGCGCCCGCGTGCACAGCGCCGCGTCGTACAGGTAGCCGTGGCGGATGCTCACTTCGAGGCCCGCTTCCGCCAGGCGCAGAGCTTCGTCTGGCTGATCGCGGGCGAGTTCAACTTCAGCGAGCCAGCCGTGCGCGCGCCCAAGCAGCACCACTGTCCCCGCCGCCTGGGCAATCGAAATCGCCTTTTGGAGCGTGCCCGCCCCGGCGGCGGCATCGCCCAGCCGCGCCTCAGGCAAGCCCAGGTAGACCAGCCCGACGTACTCGTGAATGACGCTGCCCGCGGCGCGCGCGGTGCTCACCGCCTGGACGCCGTGCTGCCGAGCTTCAGGCCAGTCGCCGCGCATGTGGTAGACGGCGCTGAGAAACCCTTCGCCCGCGGCCAGGGCGGCCTGGTCCTGGACACTGTCGCTGCGCGTGTGGGCAGAGCCGATCAACTCGAGCGCCCGCTCGAATTCGCCCATATAGGCGTACGTCGCACCGAGCATCTCGGTCGCCACGGTTAGCTCGATGCCCGGCTGGTTCTGCAGCAGACCGATGGCTTCGAGCAGGGCGGGGACGGCTTCGGCGTAGTCGCCGCGCAATGCCTGCAACTGGCCGTAGACGCGCGGGAATTGTGCGCGCAGCACCGAGTCAGCAGTCGATTCGGCGGTGGGTCGAATACGCTCGAGCAGCGGCAGGGCCTCGGCAAAGCGGCCCTGGATGTAGAGCGCGCCGGCCTGGGCCAGACGGACGTAGGCCAGTAGCGTCGGCTCGCCCAGCGCCAGCGCGTCGCGCTCGGCCGGTTCGAGCCACTCGCCGAGTCGGCCCGGCGCGACATAAAACGCCACTTGGGCCAGGCGTAACCGCAGCCTGACGCCGTACGCCTGATGTTCGGGCGAGGTTGGCAGGCGCTGGAGCGCGTCGAGCGCCTGCTCATACAGGCTGGCCGCCGACGCGTACGCGAAGACGCCAAAGGCCGCGCCAGCCGCCTGCTCGCACAGACGCACCGCGGGATCCCAGGCCTGCGCGCGCATCGCGTGGTAGGCCAGGCGTTCAACCGGCGTGCGCGCCGACGGCTGGGCCAGTACGTCGAGTGCGCGCCGATGCTGCACCCGTCGGCGGGCGCCTGACAGGTCGTCGTAGACCACCTGGCGCACTTTGTCGTGGCTGAACGAGTACACCGCCTCGCCGACGACCTCGCCGCTCACTTCACGCAGCAGGTGCGTCGAGAGCAGCCGTTCCACAGCGGTCAGCGCCCGATCTTCGTCCTGGCCGGCGACCGCTCGGGCGTGATCGAAGTCGACGTCGCCACCGAGGACGGCCGCCGCGCGGGCCAGCTCGTGTGCGTCGGGGTCCAGGCGAGCCAGGCGAGCGCGAATCGCTGCTTGGACGGACTCCGGCAGCGGCGTTGGCCCCGGGCGCGCGGCGATGCCCAGCTGCAGCTCGCCCGATTCCAGCAGCGATCGAATGGTTTCGACGGCGAACAGCGGGTTGCCTTCGGTTTCGGCGTGCAGCTGCTGGCCCAACTGGCGCACGTCCTCGCGGACCACCTCGCGCAGCAATTGCACAGTGGCTTCCACCGGCAGCGGACCCAGCTCGACCCGCTCCATGATCCGCTGCCGTTCGAGCCCGCGCACCACCGTGAGCAGGTTCGCGTCGATATCCTCGGTCCGAATCGTCGTGACCAGCAGGGTCGAGCCCAGCGCTTCGTGATGCGCCAGATAGTCAAGCAGGTGCAGGCTGCCGACGATTCGGACCGAGGATATCGACGCGAACCTGCTCACGGTGGTGCGCGGGTCGGCCAGCCAGACGTCGGACAGGGCGCTGGGCGCGCCAAAGCTCACGACGGCCGTGCTGAGCAGATCGACGAACGGGTGATACGGCAGGCCGCGTTCCGAGGCGTGGCAGGCGCCGACAAGCACCGTCCAGCCTCGCGCCGGGCGTAGCTCACGAGCGGGCTCACCGTCGGACAGCCACAGCAGCTCCTCAACCAGGCGCGACTTGCCGATACCCTCTTCGCCGTCGACGGCGATCACCCGGCCGCGGCCGGCAGCCGCCTCCTCGGCGGCAGCGAGCAGCTGCGCCAGTGGCGCTTGCCGACCCACCAGCGGGTAGCTTGGTTTTTGCACCGACGCCCGATCGACGAGCACGGCTGGCACCTGGCTCGGCACTCGATCGGTTTCAGCACGTTTCGCATTGGCATCGAGCAGCTCGCGATACAGCCGCTGCGTGGTCGGATCGGGCTGGATCCCGAGCTCGGTCTGCAACGTCTGGACGGCGGCGCGATAGTGCCTCAACGCCGCCGCTCGGTCGCCGGCGCGCTCGTACAGCCGCATCGCCAGGCGGTGAAAACGCTCCTGGAGGGGGTCGATGGCCAATGCCCGGCGCGTGTGGGCCAGCGCCCCCGACCAGTCTTGCTCGTCGGCGTGGGCTTCGGCCGCGCGTTCGAGCACCTCGAGCATGCGTTGTTGCCAGGCCGACCGCTCCAGGTCCAGCCACTCGTCCCAGTCGGGGCAATCGCGCAGATCGAATCCATCCAGGAACGGCCCGCGCCACAGACCGACGGCGCGGTCGAGGTCTTCGCGTGACGCGTGCCGGCCGGTGAACTCTGCGAATGCGGCGATGTCGGTCCAGACCGAGCTCGGCGGATCCGGTCGCCAGATCAACGAATCGGCGGCCGCCACGATGGGTGTGCTGGGCAGGCTGCGGCGCAGGCGCGACAGGGCCGTGCTGAGGTTGTTGCGGCCTTCTTGCTCGTCGCTTTCAGCCCACAGCAGGGCGATCAGACGCGTCCGGGTAACGGGTTGATCAGGGCGGGCCGCCAGGTAGAAGAGCAGCGCGGCACCTTTGTGGGCCGCGAGATCCACCTGAACAGGTGGACTGCCCTCCTCGACCTGGGCCGCCCCTAACAGCCGCAGGCGCAAGGCGTGCGAACTTATTAACAAATTCCTAACTCCGCCCGCTGATAGTACTGCGGGCTGTCAACCCAGAGGTTTCGACCCCAGTAGGACCCTTCCGGGGGGAAACCGCTGGCTGCGATCAGTTGGGCGAGGCAGGCGTCAGGGAGAACTCGAGGGTCGCGCCGTCTTTGAGCTGGTCCCAGGCGATCCAGCTCGACTGGTAGGGCGCCCCGTCCAGGAGCAACGCCTGGACGAAGGACGCATCGTCGGCCGCCCCGTGACCGACGATGTGTAGCGCCTGGCCATTCGCCAGGTGCACGACGGCGTCCTCGAACAGCGGGCTGCCGACAGCCAGCGTATCGACGCCAGGCACCGCCGGGTAGAGACCGAGGGCGGCGAAGACGTACCAGGCTGACGTTGTGCCGCCGTCGTCGTTGCCGGGCAAGCCGCCCGGGCTGGCGTCAAACAGGGACAATTGAATCCGTCTGACCACGGCTTGCGTTCGCGCAGGCGCCCCGGCGAAGTCGTACGCCCACGGCGAATTCAGGCTCGGCTCGTTGCCAATCCAGGCGTGCGGCCGGTTTGGCCCGGCGTTCAACTCGGCGAAGAACTCGTCCAATCGCGCCACCGCCGCTTCACTGCCGCCGAGCCGCGCGAACAGACCGGCGTAGTCGAACGGCACCATCCAGGTGTATTGGGCGGCGTTGCCTTCGACGAAACCGCAGCACGCCTGGCCATGGTCGGCACTTGTGAACAGACCCGCCCGGTCGCGCGACTCGACATAGCCAGTCGCCGGGTTGAAGGTGTTGACCCAGTTGGCGCGTAGACGCCCGGCGAGTCGCCGACCATGCCCGCGGAGTTGCGATTGGCCTGCGCCCAGCGCGGCATGCCCCCGCCGCCCTGCTGCGCGTCGTCGACCAGGGATTGGATGATGTCGCTGGTCTGGTCGGGCGCCAGCAGCGCGCGCAACTGGATCAGCGAGCGGTACTGGTCCCAGCCTGGGATGTTGGCGTAGTGGGCGTGGCCTGGGGGCGCCTGGTGAACCTGATCGTCGAAGCCGATGTACTCGCCGTTGACATCGCTGAACACGTTCGGGTGGAAAAAGCTGTGGTACAGCGCGGTGTAAAAGACGCGCATGTTGTGCGCCGAGGCGCCGTGCAGCTCGACGCGACCCAGCACGTCGTTCCAGGCCGCCCGGGCGGAGTCGCGCACCTGAGTTAAGTCCCAGCCGACGTTCTCCACGTTGAGATTCTGGAGCGCATTTTCAGCGCTGACGTACGAGATCGACGGCTTGAGCTGGATCTGCGGTACCGACGAGGTATCGAACGCGAGGTAGGCACCGGTGTGCGCTGTGTGCGCCGAGGTCGAACCGGGCTGCAGTTGATCCTCCGCCCAGGTGCCGTAGCTGACGAAGGGTCGATCGAACGCGATGGCGAAGTAGACGGTGTAGCGGTCGAGGCCGCAGCCAACCCGGCTGACCAAATGGCCGGTTAGCAGCTGACGCTGCGGGTCAACCGAGATCTGGCTGTCGAAGACGCCATTGACCGAGCCACCCGCATCGACGAGCACGGTGCTGGTCGGCTGGGCGGGGAAGGTCATGCGGCCGATGCCCGTGCGTGGCGTCGCGCTCAGC
>WNFC01016307.1_pt1 | contig 15319 bp, 17 predicted proteins | sample 5400541 | NCBI WGS metagenome assembly WNFC01 (sample SAMN13153342, study PRJNA577476) | soil metagenome | isolation source: 120 cm saprolite under Douglas fir tree site 2 hole 2 replicate 1 | place: USA:California | collected 2015-04-18
TTAGCTAGTCCAATGTCTATCAGCACACGTTGCTCGCGCACGATGAAGCGCTTGCTGATAATCAGGAGAACTCGTATGGCACAGCAAAATCAACCGAATCCACCGCAGCAGGGCAACAAGCCCGGCCAACCCAACCCGATGCCGAACAAACCCGGTCAAGGGACACAACAGACCAGCGGCGGCCAGCAGGATCAGTCCGCCAACAAGAAATAACTCCCCAACCTCAACAGTTTCGACTACAGAGAGCCCGCTGACCCGCGCGGGCTTTCTGCCGTTTTCTCTTCATTTCTCGCGGTAATTTCCCGTGAGGAAGATGAGAGACTAAAATTGTGTCATGCGCGACTCGACTCGCCAGCCTGAGCGCCTGAGATCGAGCCCAGCACCCATGACCACCAGCGCCGTCATCTTCCGTCTTCGCAAACACGCCGACTATCAGCGGGTGTATAAGGCTGGCCGTAAACAGTTCGCCAGGCAGATGACTTACTTTTTCACGCTGCGTCCGCAGCTTGGGCCTGACGGCTCTCCTCTGCGTGATGTGGATGCCGGATGTCCCCGCGTTGGATTGACCGTCGGCAAAGTGATGGGCAAGGCTGTTGATCGCAACCGCATCAAGCGGCGTATGCGCGAGGCCGTGCGTAAGAATCTTTCTTCGCTGCGGACGCCGGTCGATGTCATCCTTCACCCGCGGCGGAGCGTCATCGATCTTGAGTTCGCCACGCTGGAGCGGGAAGTGGCCAATGTCTTCCAGGCGATCCAGAACGCCGCAGAAAAGCAGAAGCAAATCGACAGGCAGCCTCCTGCCTCCTGACGCGATGCCAGACCCCCAGCCCAGCCTCGCCATCCGCAGCGTCTATCGCTTGTACACGTCTGTTCTTTCGCCGGTGCTTCATGCCTTCAGCCCGACGCGGTGCCTCTATCTGCCCACCTGCTCGGAGTATGCGTATGTCGCGCTGGTTCGATTCGGCGTCTTCAAAGGCTCTTGGCTGGCGCTGCGGCGACTTGCGCGCTGCCATCCCTTCGCCAAGGGAGGGCTTGATCCCGTCCCGCTGCGAAACTCCGGAATAGCCCCATCCGTCATCATTCCCACGGACCATTTACCATAGAGATTGCGCCTGAAAATCCGCGCGGCATCAGCTTGACCTTGAGTACAGAATAGGAAGTCCCTTTTGGCAGAGTTTAAAAACCCCAATCAGCAAGGCGGCGGCGACAACCGGTCGCTCCTCGTTATGATGCTCGTCCTGGTCACTGTCTTCTTTGGCCTGCAGTACTTTCGCGCGAAGACCAATCCGCAGACTGTCTCCCCTAACACTGCTGCGAGCGCTCCTCAGAGTCCTGCCGCCTCCGGAACCCAGCCCGTCGCGCAGCCCACCGCTCCGGCTCCGGTCAGCACACCCGTTGCCGGCCTCCCTGGTTCCACCGCTGCTGCAGTCCCCACGGTTCAGGCATCGGCGGAGTCCACCACGACCGTCGAGAACGAACTCTACCGCATCACCTTCTCCAACCGTGGCGGGCAGGTCACGAGCTGGATCCTGAAAAAATATAAAGACAGCGATGGCAAGCCGCTCAACCTGGTTCACCCCCAGGCCGCCGAGCAGTTCGGCTACCCGCTCTCTCTCTACACGTACGACGCTGCTCTTACGGCCGGCCTCAGCAAAGCTCTCTACGTCCCTTCGGCCACCGGCACCCTTACGGCTCCTGCGACTCTCACGTTCAACTATTCTGACGGCACAACTCAGGTCCGCAAGACCTTCTCCTTCGACGAGACCTATGTCCTGCACGCGGACGTTGCAGTCACGCGCAACGGTGCACCGGTCCGCGCTCTGGTTAGCTGGCCCGGCGGCTTCGGTGACCAGGACAATGCCAATGCCTACAGCGGCGCCCAGTTCGACACCTCCATCAACGGAAAAGACGAGCACCTGGCCCCCAAGAAGGTTTCGGGCGGCGCCACTGTCAACGGTCCCTTCGACTGGGTAGCCGTAAGCGATCCTTTCTTTGCCGCGGCGTTTCTACCCGATTCTCCCGCCACCGCTACTGCGGCCACGCTTCACAACGAGCTCGATGTCGCCAAGACAATCCGTCGCACCGGCATCGGCAGCGGTTCTCCCTCGAAAGGAGCTATCGACGTTCCTATACTTGGGACGGCGGTAGGTGATACCACTGGCCACGCCTCCACCAGAATCTATGTTGGCCCCAAAGCGATCAGCGTTCTCAAAACCGTCCGCGCCGCTAACCCAAACGTGACGTTGGAGCCTGTGCTTGAGTTTGGCTTCTGGGGCGCGATCGGCAAGTATCTCTTCCTCTCACTTCAATTCATCCATTCTCATATCGCCTCCAACTGGGGATGGGCCATCGTTATCCTCACCATCCTGATCAACATCCTGATGCTTCCGTTCCGGATCAAGACCATGCAGAACGGCCTAAAGATGCAGCGCATCCAGCCGCAGATGGACGCCATCAAGGAGAGGTACAAGAAGTACAAGGCAACCGATCCCAAGCGCAACGAGATGAACGCCGAGATCATGAAGCTCCAGAAGGACAATGGAGTGAACATGTTCGGCGGCTGCATCCCGACTCTGATCACCCTGCCGCTGCTCTACGCTTTCTTCACGATGCTGCCTCGGGTGGTCGAGCTACGCCAGGCCCACTGGCTCTGGCTGCCCGATCTCCAGTCGCCCGACCCCTGGCATATCCTGCCCATCATCATGGTGGTCAGCCAATTCCTGGTGCAGTTTTACACTCCATCACCCGGCGTTGACCCCCAACAACAGAAGATGATGGCCTTCATGATGCCCGCCATCTCCGGCTACTTCACCTGGAACTATGGCTCTGGACTGGCACTGTACTGGGCCATCGGCAACCTCATCAGCATCGCCCAGCAGTCGGTCATGAACCGCACGAGCATCGGCCGTGAGATGCGCGAGATTGCCGCTAAACGCGCCCGCCGCAAGGCAGGGGTAGGCGCTACGATCCAGGGGAAACGTTAATTCCTGACCCTGAGGAATCTTTAAGTCCCAAGATATCGTCTATTCTGCTGATATATGAAACTTGAAATGAATTTTGTTCATGCAATGAAACAGAACCAAGAGCCGTTCCTGTGCAGATGACGAACAACCTGAATCAACCGGACCAAGCAGCGCGAAAGATAGAAGACTTCCTGAGAGTACTAAGCAAAACAGGCGGTCTGAATCTCAAGTCCAACATCCTTGCCGGCAACGGCCAAGTGCAACCCAACTCCAGCGACCCCGCCGGTGCGCCCAGCGCTGGCTTACCTCAATCCCCCTCCTCCCCCGATACTAATCCCGATACGAATCCCGAGATCGCCCCCGAGATCACGGTCGAGTTTACCGGCCCGGACACCCCGCTCCTTCTCGCTCGCAATGGTGAGCTTCTCCTCGCCATCGAGCACATCGCCGCCAAGATCCTCCGCCTCGAACCGGAAGACCATGACCGCATCTCTTTCGATGCTGAAGGCTTCAAAGCCACCCGCAAGCGCGAACTCGACCTCATGGCCGAGATGGCCATTCAGAAGGTTCGCGCTACCGGCGAGCCATTCTCCTTCTCACCGATGACCTCTCGCGAGCGCCGCATCCTTCACTTGGCCCTTGCGAAATCCGGCCTTCCCACAGCCTCCTCCGGCACAGGGCCGGGGCGTTTTGTGGTTCTCTATCCCGAAGGCCTTGAGCCTGGTCCGCCCACAGCACCCTCTGCAGAAGACCGTACCAGAGCCATACGCAACAGCTTTCGCCGCCGCTAACCGGGCTAACGGGTGGGCCGGCCGCGTTACAAGGATCCGCTGCGAGCCCCACGCAGCAACGCGTTTCCATCCCGTCTTGCTGCCTCCCCCTTTGCGGAAGCCGCGGCGCGGGCCCCTCTTTCCAGATATTTATGCCAATCCTCAGACTCGGCTAGCCGTTTGATCATGGCATTCCGTTCCATTAAAAAGGCCTTCAGGCGCTTACGCAGAAACATTCTTGTTCTCAGTTGTCCCAGGAACCCCCCACTGGCCGAAAATCGGATTTCGTCTCGCATACGAGTTCCATCATCCATCGGCGCGAAGTGGTGGTCATGCTCGAAGTGCTGGAAAGGTCCGGCAATCATTACGTCACGATAGTAGCTATGGGGTCGCAGCGTTTGGATCAGGCTGGTGTGCCGCCAACGTACACCAAAATGAAGCCCTTTAAACGTCAACGTGTCGCCCTCGCCGATCGTCCCCTCTGTCGCCCCGCCAACCGTCTTATCCAGCGTCGAACGGGCCGTTGCAACATGCAGATCGACACTCAGCGATAAGAGAAAACACCGCTCCACCGGTGCGTCAATCCATATTCCCGTTCGAATGGTTTCCATAGTCTGCGATCAGTCCGACTGCTCCATGCAACGCCACACCAATTACGCCAGCAACAGGATCTTTCCGATTCCGCCCTTTTCGGCAGCTGCGTGGGCCGCGGCCGCGTCAGCCAACGGAACCATCCGGTCAATTGGGATCACCAATCGCCCCGCGGCCACATCCTCGGCCATGATTCGCAACATTGCCGCATCCGGCTTGGATTGGATGTTTTCAATCTTTACTGTAGGATGCATTCCGGCGTTCGCCGGAGGGCCCACGACTCCAGCGAAGATCCCGCCCTGTTTTACCTTCCCCAGCAGCTTTTGGGCTGTCTCGCCCCCGACGGTATCGGCCACAGCGTCGATAAACCCAAGTTTTTCAATCGCCGCCGCATCGTCCAGCGCCAAAACCTGGTCCGCACGAAGGGTCGCCGCCTCCTTCACCTGAGATTTTTTGACCCCGGCGATCACCTTCGCGCCAGCCTTCTTCGCTGTCCACACCGCCGAGCGCCCTACGTTTCCAACCGCTCCGGTCACTAGTACCGTCTGCCCAGCATGAATCTTTGTGCCGCGGGTAATCAACTGTTCCCCGGTCAGCGCCACCACCGGCAACGCCGCCGCCTTCACCAGATCCAGCTTGTCGGGAACGAACGCCAGATCCTTTACTTCCACTACGGCCAGTTCCGCATAGGCCTTCGAACCGACCACCATAACCTTGTCGCCCGGTTTGAATTCGCTGACGCCAGGGCCCAGCTCCCGCACAATTCCCGAGATGTCCCTGCCCAGAATCGCAGGCAGCTCCAGGGGAAAGAGGTACTTCATTGCCCCGCTTCGCAGCTTGTAATCGATAGGATTCACGCTGGTGGCTGCCACTCGCACGAGCACCTGACCTTCTTTTGCCGCCGGATCGGGAACGTCCTCATATTTCAATTTGTCGGGCCCGCCATACTCATGCAATACGACAGCCTTCATCCGACACCTCGATATCAAATGAGATGCACGACTCGCCCTCGCGACTGCCGCTTTATTAGATGAATGCAAATAAATGTCGGCTGCATGCACAAATTACCGATAGCTGCCGACGTGCCCTATCAGGCTTGTTCTTCCTGCGGAAGGTACTTCGGCCACTCCTTGCGATTCTCCGCCACTCTCTTGAGTAGAGCCAAACGCCGGCGCAGCCGTTTTGAGAGGTACGGCACCAACACAAATTTGCCCACCACATGTCCCACAAAGCCGAGCGGCATGGTGAACCGAATCTTGTCGTTCAAAACCGTCCGGTCATTCATCTCGTAGAAGTAATGGTCGTGCTGGTATCTCTTGAAGCGACCCCGCCCCATGGTGTCCTGAAAAAAAGATGGCGGTTCATACCGGGTGACGTAGCTCTCATGCATCTGCGGAAATCCGAACTTCCACCCGGCCCACACCAGCCTGTCTTCGGCCACAAACATTCCGCTGAGCTTGCCCTCAATGGGCTTCATCCCGTACGTTCGACCCACCAGTTCAATGTTGGTCGAGAGCAGAAAACATCTCTCGATCGGAGCATTGATAAAAATGCTGTCGCTAATCGTAAACATTGGGGGAGGACTCCTGTAGAAAATTGTACCGGTCTTGTGGCTGTGGACTCAATTGAGAAGATTGCCAATCACCTCTTATCGATTCGTCCTGAGAAAAGTATCGGCAGAATCGTCTTTCTAGAGCGACTCAGGCTTCGATAAATATTCGCGCCACATCTCCGATTCAGCAACCTGCTTTACGAACTTATTCCGCTCAAGCAGAAAACGATTCAGGTAAGTGCGAAGCACCAGCCTCTCCACCATCAAGCCCAAAACTCCGAACGGTGCAGAAAATCTTACTTCTTCTCTCATGACAGTCCCACCGTCTTGTTCCTGAAATCGATGATCGTGCTCGAAGCTTTTGAACAGGCCTGCTGTCATCACGTCCTGAAAAAACGATGGCGGCTCGTACTGTGTGATCTTGCTTGTATGTTGCAGCATGAGGCCAAAGTGCCGTCCCCGCCAGGTCACCGACTCGCCCTCTCCGATCAATCCTGTTGTTACGCCAGCCACCGCTCGCTCTCTCGTTCCCGCAGTACTCTGCATATGCAGGTCAATATTCAGCGAGAGAAGGAAACATCGCCTTGCAGGAGCGGCAATCCGCGTCTCAAGATGGACTGTCTGCACTCTACAGCCCAGGGCTCTTCTGCTCAACCAACCCGTTCGCTCGTTTGATAAAGTCGACGAGCGCGACACTGCCTTCATCGCCCTTGCCGCGGGTGCGCACGCTCACCGCCTCCGAGGCTGCTTCCTTGTCCCCCATCACCAGAACAAACGGAACTTTTTGCAGCGTGAACTCGCGGATCTTCGCATTCATCTTTTCATTTCGTGCATCCAGCTCTGCGCGCAGGCCTGCGGCTTCGAGCTTCGTCTTCACCGTGCCCGCATACTCGAGATGCTTCTCCGAAATAGGCACGAGTCCCACCTGCACTGGAGCGAGCCACAGCGGAAACGCCCCCGCGTAGTGCTCAATCAACACGCCAAAAAATCTCTCGACGCTGCCGAACAGTGCACGATGAACCATCACCGGCTGGTGGAGCTCCCCATCCTCGCCCTTGTACTCCAGCTCAAACCGCGCCGGCAGATTGAAGTCAAACTGCACCGTGCTCAGCTGCCACATGCGCCCCAGCACATCCACCAGCTTGATATCGATCTTGGGCCCATAGAACGCGGCCTCGCCGGGAATGGTCTTGAAGGGAATTCCCTTCCGCTCCAGCACGTTCTTCAGCGAACTCACCGCCATCTCCCAGTTCTCATCCGATCCGACAAAGTTCTTCCGATCGTTTGGGTCCCACGTCGAAAGCTCGATCTTGAACTCCTCAAACCCAAAGGTCTTCAACAGGCATCGTCCTGCGTAAAGCCGCGCACCCGAAGCAGTCCATGCATCGTGCCCGACCGCTCGTACCGGTACACGTTCCCCAACTCTGCGTACCGCACCGGCAGGTCGCGATAGCTCTTAGGCGAATTCTTGTAGATCAAAATATGCCCCGGACAGTTCATTGGCTTCAGCCGGTATTCAGCGTCATCCAGTTCCATCGGCGGGTACATATTCTGCACGTAGTACCCCTCATGGCCTGAGATCTTCCAGAGGTCGCGCCGCATGATGTGCGGGGTAAACACGATATCGTAACCGCGACGGATACATTCTTCGCGCATCCAGTCTTCCATCGTCTTGCGAATCAAACCGCCCTTCGGATGCCAGAAGATCAGCCCCGAACCGGCCACTTCCTGAATAGAAAACAAATCGAGCTGCTTGCCCAGCACGCGATGATCGCGAGCCTTGATCTCTTCCAGGCGCTTGAAGTGCGCGTCCAGATCCTTTGCGTTGAAGAACGCCGTGCCATAGATTCGCTGCAGCTGCTGGTTCTTCTCATCGCCCAGCCAGTAGGCTCCGGCGACCGACGTCACCTTGAACGCCTTGACCCTTCCTGTCGACGGCACATGCGGGCCGCGGCAGAAGTCTACAAACCCTCCATTGCGATACAGCGAAATCTCCTCGCCGGGCCGCGTGAACTTCTCGATGAAGTGGACCTTCATGAAGTCGCCATGCTCCGCATAGTCCTTCAGGCCCATCTCGCGCGATTCCACCTCGCGCAGGAACTTCTCGTCTCGCGCGACCACCTCTGCCATCCTCGCTTCGATCGCCGCGAGATCCTCCTCGCTGAACGGCGTCTCTCGATACACGTCATAGAAGAATCCTGAATCGGTCGCTGGCCCATGTCCCAGTTTGGTCTCCGGAAACAGTTCCAGAATCGCCGTCGCCATCACATGCGCGGCCGAGTGCCGCACCACCTTCAGCGCCGCCTCATCATTCTCCTTCAGTAGCTCCAGCGCCACATCCTCGTTCAGCGGAGCAGTCAAATCCACCAGCCGCTCCCCACCTTCAGTCCCGCCATACATTGCGGCCTCGGAGGTGTCTTCGTTCACCACGGCCCCGTCGGCTGCAACCGCCGCGAGCGGACGAATCCGCGCCACCACCACTGCCGCTGCCAGCCGCGGCGAGATGCTCATCGCTACATCGTTCGCTGTCGTACCGCGCGGAACCTCGCGCACTGAACTGTCCGGAAGCTGAATCTTGATCGTCTGTTCGTTCACACTCCTAAGAATAGATGGTTGACGCAAACCCCGTCGAGACGGACTCTCAATCACCCACGATGCAGCCGGCGTTTCGTGTCCACGTTAGCGCTACGGCATCGTTACACGTCCGTGCTATAGCCCTGAATTTCGCGGCAATCTACGCTAAAGGTGTTTGAAGTGTCCATCAGGCACGGGCGAACGCCCGATTAGGACGGCGACAATGCAGGTTCTACTCAGAAGGTCGGAGTTCCGGCAAGATATTTGCTGCAGCGTCTGCGGTCAGGGCTTCCGTCTCTATTGGGAGCAGAATTCTCCCTCCGAACGCGCTACCATGCGATCCATCGTTCTGGGCGAACTCCGAGATCACCATTCGCGGGAACAAGGCGGCGACCAAACCTCCTCCGCACATCCGATTGATCTCTTCCGGCTGCCAAGCTGGACAGGGTCGCCGAAGTTCGCCCGGAAAACTCTTCTCGCAGGCCCTTCCCGGCCGCCCAGTGACATCTCCAAAGTCGTCATGATTTCCCGACAGCCGAAACAGCAATCCCAGCGCTGAACTCATGGTTCGCGGCTGTTTCCTGTATCTGCAAAAGTAAAAACAAGAAAGCAGGTAACCTGTGCACGTATGCCAGCCAGCAAAGCTCTCCTCGAAGGTCCGCTGCCCCATCTGCGGCCAGGACTTTCTCATCTACGCCGAAAGCGGCATGTCTGCCGTTGACACCATGAGCCGCCGCGTCATCGAACACGCCCTCCGCACTCATCACACCCCGCGTTCGACGTCCGCCAGCGCTCATCCCGGTTCAACCTTCCATATCCGAAACTGGTCCGGCGCCCAGCCTTTTCTCGCTTCGGCCACTCTAAGCAACCTTCTCGACGGCGCCCTCTAGCCCCGCCCGGCAATTATTACCAAACCATAAAGCTCGACATCGAGTGAATCGATACCGTGTCGGCGGACATCTATCTTCTGTGCCCGGTTCTTATCGCGGCCCTTACAGGAGAGATTATGTCCAAACTTTTAAAGATCGATGTGAGCCCGCGCGGTGAGCATTCCATCTCGCGCAAACTCGGCAACCGCTTCGCGACCGAGTGGCAATCCAACCATGTCGGTGGCGAGATCATCACCCGAGATCTGGCCACCACGAAGATTCCCTACGTTGATCTGCCCTGGATAACCGGCGCCTTCACCGCTCCCGAGCAGCACACGGGGGACCACAAGGCCGCCCTCAAGCTCTCCGACGAGCTCATCGATGAGCTGCTCGCTGCCGATGAAGTCGTTATCTCCACCCCCATGTATAACTTCAACGTGCCTGCTGTGCTCAAGGCCTGGATTGACCACATCGTCCGCCTCAACAAGACCTTCGGCTTTGGCACCCAGGGACTGAAGGGCTTTGTCAAAGGGAAGAAGGTCACTATCATCATCGCGAGCGGCAGTGAGTACACCTCAGGCTCGCCCATGGAGGCCTACAACGCCCAAGGCCCGTACCTTCGCGTCGTCCTCGGCTTCATCGGCATCACGGACATCACCATCGTCCATGCCGGCGGCACGAACAGAGTCGCCCAGGGTCAGGTGACCGCTCCTGTCTTCCTCGAGCAGTTTGCCCACGAGGTCGACCTCGCTGCATCCAAGTAACCCCACCCCATTAAAAAGGCGGACAGCCAAGCAACTGTCCGCCACTTCTTTGTCCTAAATGTCGCCTCTACTGCACCAGCCTAAAAAAGAAGGACCGCGCCATCCCGGCAGCGGTCCTGTGCTTGTTGCACGCACGGTAAACCTTTATGCAATCTCAGGAATACTCTTTACCGATCGTTCTGCGGTCATATGCTTCTTCAACCACACGTTGGCCCTCCACCGTCCAACGAACGGCGCAGCGGCGATCATTCCAAACGAAATACCTAATGCGATCTGCATTCAACATCTCCTTTCTCCCCGGGGTCTTGATTGATCCTTCAGGGTTGAACCGGCAGGTTAGTCTGCAAAATGTTGCATGTTGCTACAGTTGATTCCTTACTATCCGCCGCCCGAACCACCCTCGATATCCCACCTTCGTGTTACATACAGAACCAGGGTGTTAACCTGTCCCGGTTCCAGTCCCCTGCCGGTAACCTAACCGCACCTAAACAGGCGACTTCGCCTAAAATAGCCGCATGTCATATGCAGCTGCGGTCGACCATCTTTACGCCCTGGGCCATGAGCTAGCCCCGACCCCGTCCAGCGCCCCCCGCAAATTCGACCTGGCCCACATGCGTATCCTGGCCGCGGCCCTTGGCGACCCGCAGGCCACCTTCCCCTCCGTTCTGATTGCTGGAACCAACGGCAAGGGCTCCACCGCCGCCACTCTGGCCAGCATCCTCACCGTCGCCGGCTACCGTACCGGCCTCTACACCTCGCCTCACCTGATTCGCGTCAACGAACGCATCCAGATCGACGCCGCTCAAATCCCCGACGAAGACTTCGCCCGACTCTACTTTCAGGTGGACGAAACCGCCCGTCGCCTCGTCGAAGCCGGCGATCTTCCCCATCCCCCAAGCTTCTTCGAGGTCCTCACGGCCCTCGCCTTTCACTACTTCGCGGGAAAAGGACCAAGTGAGGCAAAGCCGGTCGACATCGCCATTCTGGAAGTCGGCCTCGGCGGTCGTCTGGACGCCACTAACATCGTCGACCCCCTGCTCTCCGTCATCACCGACATCGCCCTCGACCACCAGGACTACCTCGGCGACAGCATCGCCGAAATTACCCGCGAAAAGGCTGGCATCCTCCGCCGCAACGGCACCCTCATCACCCTGCCCCAGCACCCCGAGGCCAATCAGGCCATCGGCGAAGTTGCTGCGGACCTCAACCTCCGCGCCATCAGCGCCGCCAGTTTCATTCCCCACCTGCCGCCTCGGTCTTCGCACCCCACCGAAAAGCCCGTCATTTCGATCGAAGCGCAGCGGAGTGGAGAAATCCGCTTATCGACCGCGAACCCTGACGAGCCACTGTCCGGATCGTCTCGACCCCTCCCCCGCAACCACTACACTGTCTCTCTCGACGGCGAACCCCTCGAAATCGACTCCCCCCTCCTCGGCCACCATCAACAGCGCAATATCGCCTTAGCCATCGCGGCCGCCAGCGAATTACGCAACCTAACTAGTTACAAATCAGCGCAAAATTGGTCACTAAGTAACCCAAAGAGTTACAATATCAGCAATCCTGCCATTGAAGCGGGAATCCGCGCCACCAATTGGCCCGGCCGCCTCGAACTCCTAACCTTCCCCGAAGGCCCCAGCCTGCTCCTCGACGTAGCCCACAACCCAGCCGGCGCCTGGACACTCCGCGCCGCGATCGCTCAACTGCCGGAGGCCCAGCCCCGCACCCTGATCTTCAGCTGTCTTCGCGACAAGAACCTCAAAGAGATGTCCCAGATTCTCTTCCCGCTCTTCGACTCGAGCGCCAGAGACCCCGAACGTAGCAAAGACCACATCCTCTTCGCCCCCATCGACAATCCGCGCGCCGCCGGGCTCGAAGAGCTCCTCGCCGCGGCCCACGCGCTCGACATCCCAGCGCACGCCGCACCTCATCCCGCCGCCGCCCTCGCCCGGGCCCGCGTCGTCACCCCTCCTGAGGGCCTCATCATCGCCACCGGGTCTGTCTATCTCGTAGGCGAAATCCGCCAACTCGCGGTGCAGGGATGAATGACCCTGCGTTGACCAACAACCGGCGGGACAACGAAAAAGCTGTCATTTCGACCGAGGCGCAGCGAAGTGGAGAGACCCGCTCCTCAAACGCCGAACCTCCTGCGTCCCAAAAGCCGCCGTTCGCCCTCCGCTGGCTCTCCTACCTCGTTCTGGCCCCGCTGGTAGGCCTGGCTACCGCCGCGTTCGGCTGCGTTTCGTTGATCTGCGGCCTGTGGGACAAATCCGGCCGCCAGCAACACGCCATCGCACACCTCTGGGCCCGAACCCTGCTGCTCATCAGCCTCTCCCCCGTCAAAATCATCGGAGCGGAGAAGCTCCACGTGCACGAGACCGCCGTCTACGCCTCCAACCACCTCAGTTACATGGACACCCCGGTCCTCTTCGCCTATCTGCCGTTCCAGTTCCGAATCCTCGCCAAGCAGTCCCTCTGGAAGACTCCCTTCATCGGCTGGTATCTCAGGCATTCGGGCCAGGTGCCGGTCGACTTGAAGAGTCCCCGCTCTCTCATCGCCAGCCTCAACCGCGGCGTCACCACCCTCAAACATGGCCTCCCCCTGGTTCTCTTCCCCGAAGGAGGCCGCGCCGCCACCGGCCAGCTTCAGACCATGATGTCCGGCTGTGCCTATATGGCGATCAAGGCCCAGGTCCCGCTCATTCCTCTCACCCTCATCGGCACCTACGAACTTCTCCCCATCCACGTGTACGCGCTGCATCCCCGCCCGCTGCTCGTCGTCGTAGGCGACCCCATCTCTACGGCTGGCCTAACCACACGCGACGCCGACGCCCTCACTCAGCGTCTCTACCAGGCCGTCTCCGACACCTACATGCAGTACTACGCAAACAACCCATCTAATTAAGTGCCTTTTACAAAGGAAGACATCCACCCTCGCACTTCGTCTTGTTCTGCACTCGATAGCTTATCCTTGGGAATTCGTACAAAGGACAGTGGACCAGGAAATACCAAAAACATCTCCGGTCGTTCCAGCCAACTCTCGATGCCACTCCACATATAGTCCACATTCGCCGTGCCGTTCTTTCTCTCGAACCGTAGTCCGGTCGGGGTTAACGTCATCCTTCCTGCCATATTTACAGCTTGCTTCTCATACAATTTGCGGATTCTTCTCGCGTAAGAAAACCTGGCCCATAGGAAGAAAACAGAAAAGGCAACGTTGATCAAAACTTGAGCGCTCACGCGCTGATCGCCGATCCAGACGAATACCGCTAGCAAAGTAAATACAGCGGCCAGGATCGGATACCCATACAAAATCAGGAGAAAGCAAAAGCGCCTCGATTTCGTTGTGTTCAAACAAAAAAGCCGATTGCCCTCAAGATATTGGGCGCAAGTCATCTCAACTTCTATTTCCATGATTCACCAGGGACAGTTTTGTGTAATTAAAAAGGTTCAAATCCTATCCACAATAAACGAACTTCTAATCGTTCGACATAAAATTCCTCGATTTACTGGCCATCCCTTGATGAATCGCCGTATCGTCGAAGAGAGGACCAGGAATGAGTACCCCTAATAAGCCTGTTCGTACCTCTCGCCTAAGTTGGTTCGTCGTTCTCGCAATCGCCGTCACCATATCTCGCGCGCAAACACCTCCGAATGATGCGATCTCGCCAGTCGGCCACTGGGTCGCCGAACACACCTCCAACGGCGGCATAGGCTCCTGGTGGGACTTCCGCCCCGACGGCAACCTTACCATGCACATCGGCGCGATCGTCACCTCGCCCATCACTCGCTCGGGCGACACCTTCACTTCGCCCCCTGTAACCGTCAACGGCCCTCCCATCAAAGTGACCTTCCGCATCGACGGCGATACCCTCCATCTCCAGTCACCCGACACTCCAGAGCAGATATTGACCCGTATCGGCCCCGCGCCGTCCGCAGTCGATCCGCTGCTCGGCAAATGGAAGCCTCTTCCGCCCGCCACGCCCAGCACCGATCCCAACGTCGCCGCGCAGCAAAAGTTAATGACCAACGCCACCCTGGTCTTCTCCGCCGGCAACACGGAAAGCCTCCGCGTCCCCTTCACCGCGTTAGAGGGCACCTGGGATGCCACTGCCCACACCTTTCACCTGGCGAATCAGACCGGCACTTTCACCTTCCAGCGCACCGGCGCAAAGCTCACTCTGGGCCAGCCGCCAGACGATCACAAAACCAATACCTATATCCCCGACCCCATCCTTTAGCGCTCGCCGCCAAGACTATACTTGAGCTTGATGAACTCCACGCCTCATCCCCGTCCGCGCATCGCGATTCCGCAACCCACCAGCACCGACGCCGCCTACAACCAGCGCTCGTGGCCGCAATACGCCTCGTGTGTTGAACGCAGCGGCGGCGAGCCCGTCGAGATCCCGCTCAACGCCACCCCAGTCGCGATCGCCAATCTCATCAACACCTGCCAGGCCGTTCTGCTCCCCGGCAGTCCCGCCGACGTCAACCCCCACAAATACGGCCAGGACCCCGTCCCCGAGTGCGCCCCCACCGACAGCCCGCGCGAAAACGTAGACGAGCTCCTCCTCCAGGACGCCCATAACCTCTACAAACCCATCTTCGCCATCTGCTTCGGCATCCAGATTCTCAACGTCTGGCGCGGCGGCACCCTGGTTCAGGATCTCAACATCCTCCCCGTCAACCACTCCGCCGGCAGCAAGGTCGCCATCGCCCACACCGCCGCAACCGCGCCCGAATCCCTCCTTGGCACGCTCCTAACCGCAGACGAAGCTCCCGAGCAGGACAACTTCCTCCGCCTGCCCATCAACTCCAGCCACCATCAGGCCATCGGCATCCCCGGCGACGGCCTCCGCGTCTCCGCCCGCTGTCCGCAGGATGCCGTCATCGAAGCCGTCGAAGGCGGTCAGGCTACCGAAGGCGCCACCGCCCACTTCGTCCTCGGCGTACAGTGGCATCCCGAGCGCAGCTACGACATCAGCCCCGCATCCCGCGCCCTCTTCGACCGCTTCATCGCCGAAGCCACCGCATGGGTCCCGCGTCCGGTCCACACCTCCGTCGCCTGAGCGCCCAAAAGAAACCCCACGCACGCCAAGCCATCTAAGAGGCATGAGCATGCAAAAGGTAAAGCTTGGTTCACAAGGCGCGATCGTCTCCCGTATGGGACTCGGTTGCATGGGCATGAGCGAGTTCTACGGCGAGCGCAACGACGAAGAGTCCGCCGCAACTATCCTCC
>WNFC01009370.1_pt1 | contig 15317 bp, 15 predicted proteins | sample 5400541 | NCBI WGS metagenome assembly WNFC01 (sample SAMN13153342, study PRJNA577476) | soil metagenome | isolation source: 120 cm saprolite under Douglas fir tree site 2 hole 2 replicate 1 | place: USA:California | collected 2015-04-18
CTCATGGTCAGGCACGGCAAGAACCTCCCGGCCGAAAGCTGGGACGCGTTCTGAGCCGTCAGCGCACCGCCGGCGGCGGCTTGACCGCCGAGACCGCCTGCAAGGCATCGACCAGCCCGGCGCCGAAGTCCTTGCCCTTGGGGCCGATGCGCTTGGCGGTGTCCATCAGAATCTTTTTGACGTCGTTGGGGGTGAGCGCCGGATTGCGCTCGATCATCAAGGCGGCAACGCCGCTCACCTCGGCGGCGGCGACCGAGGTTCCGGTGGTGAACTGATAGGTGCCGTCCGGCGCCGGCGCCAGGATATCGACGCCGGGCGCCGCCACCGCGATATGGTTGCCGCGATTGGCGCCGGGAAACAGCTTGTCATCCGGATCGGTCGCGGTGACCGCGATCACGTTGGGATCGGCGGCGGGATAGAGCGGGGGCGAGCTTGGACCGGCATTGCCGGCGGCCGCGATCAGCACCATGCCCTTCTGCTTGGCCTTGGCGAGCGCATCGCGCAGGCGGGGATCGGACGGGCCGGCGAAGCTCATATTGACGACGCGCGCGCCTTGCGCCGCCGCCCAATCGAGCCCCTTGAGGATGTTGAACGTCGTGCCTTCCACGCTGTTGGCGCGCGTGCCGAAGGCACGCACGGTGAGCAGCCCGACGCGCGGCGCCGTCCCCAGCATGGTGCGATGCGCCGCGATCGCCCCGGCCATTCCGGTGCCGTGCGCGTGCGGCCTCTCGGCTTCGCTCGCGGCCTCGAAGCTGCGGACGATGGCGCCGGCGAGGTCGGGATGCGTGGCATCGACCTCGGAATCGATCACCGCGACGAGCACCCGCTCGCCCCGCGCCAGGCGGTGCGCCGCGATCAAATTGAGCTTCTGCGGCGCATACTGGTCGCTGTTGACGGGCTCCTGCTCCTGCTGCGCCAACTGGTAGAGATAATTCGCCTGGGCGCCCGTGATCTGCGGGTCGCGCGCGCAAACGTTGCGGATCATGTCCTCGACCGAGGTGCCGCCGTCGATGCGCCAGCGATGCAGCCGGCGCCCGAAGGGAAACGCGCTCTCGAGCCGCGTCATCGTGTGGGCCGCGGCGATGAGGTCGAGCGCCGCGTCCGACACGCCGGCGCGGGTCTCGAGGACGAGCTCGTTCACCACGTGGGGGGCGCCGGCGGCCGGCAGAGTGCAGCCGGGGCGCAGCCGCTGCGTGGTCGTCGTGGTCTGGCCGCCGCCCGGCGAGGGCGGCGGGCCTTGCGTTGTGCGAATCTGCACCTGCGTCAGCGTCTGCGGGCCGGACGGAGACGGCGAAGGCGGCGAGCCGGGCGCGGGCGGATCCGGGAACAGTAGGGTCTTGATCCCCGCGCCGATGACCACGGCGGCGATCGCGCCGAGAACACCGTACAAGACAGTGTTATTGTGCGAACTCGAACCGCCCCCGCCGGGAAACTGCGGACCGGGGGTCGGCGGCGGCGGCGGTGGCGGCGGAGGCGGAGGCGGAGGCGGAGGCGGAGGAGTAAGCGTCGGAGTGGGCGTCGGAGTGGGCGTCGTTGGTGGTTGCGGACAGTTTGCGGTGCAAATCTGCGCGCGACTTTCATGGATGGCGGTCGCAGTGGCCAACGCCACGGCCAGCAGCACGCGCAAGAGCGTCGCCCTGGTCGACCTCACGATTACCCCCCAACCGCAACAGTACCCCGAAAGCTTCCTGCTCCAGCTCCTTTGGCCAGAAGAATGCCCCACCCCGATACGCTCAGTGGCGCAAGCCCATGGCAGAATTTTGTTATGCGCTGCCGGCGACCGGCGGTTCAACGGGCTTTTGCGTGATTATTCCGAGTGTTGCGGCAGAGCCACGCGCGCGACGGGGTGATCGGCGAGGCCCCAACGGGTGCTGACCCGATCTGGCACAGGATCTAAGCCTGCGGACGGCGCGGCCTTGCTTGCCCCTGTCGCTGGTTCTCGGACAGCCGCTCGAGAACGCCCCGCGCCTCCTCGACCACGCTGTCGATGATCGCCCGTCCGAGCTCCGGGGTGGCGGCATGGGCGTCGCCGATCACGCCGCTGTCGGTCAGGCGCGGGTCGTCGGTGCGCCATGGAAAGCTCGCGCCGCGATCGAAGATCAAAGCCGCGATCGCGTCCGGCTCGGAGCGCGCGCTCGCGATCATCTCCCGGCGCACCAGGTGCGGGGCGAGCGCCAGCATCACCGAGGTCTCGCCGAGACCGCCATGGACGTCGGGGCTCGTTGCGTCGATCTTCGCCTTCGACAGGTCGAAGGGGTGGATGACGCAGGCATTGAGCGCGAAGTCGCCGGCGAGCTCGTGCAGGAGATTGTCCAGCACTCCGCGGTTGCCGCCGTGACCGTTGACGATTGCGAGATTGCGCGCCGGCAGCGCGCGCACGATGGCGCGCGCCAGCTCGCGGATGAGCCCGACGAAGCCCGCAATGCTCAGCGAAAGCGTGCCCGGCGCCCAATCGTGCTCGCGCGAGAGGCCGATCGACACGGTCGGCAGCTGCCAGAGATCGAGCGCGTCGCCCCAGCGCGCCACCACGCGACGCGCGAGCTCCTCGGCGACAATCACGTCGGTATTGAGCGGCAGATGCGGCCCGTGCTGCTCGATCGCGCCGACCGGCAGGAGCAGGATCGAGGTCTCCCGCAGGCGCCGGGCGACCTCCGGAAAGGCGAGGTCTCCGATCGACCGGCTGGCGGCGCTGGTCAAGGCTCGCGTTCGCCCGCCTCGGCCAGGACGCCGAGCACGTGATCGAGCTTGTGGCCGGCGCGGGTCGCCTTGGCGGTGAGATAGCGTCGGTTGTCGGAATTCACCGGGCCCTGCAGGGGCACGCGTCCCGACACGTCGATGCCGGCGCGCGACAGGCCTTCGAGCTTGGCCGGATTGTTGGTCAACAGCCGCACCCGGCTGCAGCCGAGCATCTGCAGCATGCGCACCGCCATACCGTAGTCCCGCTCGTCGTCGTCGAAGCCGAGCACGGTGTTGGCATCGACGGTGTCGAGGCCGGCATCCTGCAGCTGGTAGGTGCGGATCTTGTTGGCGAGGCCGAGGCCGCGGCCTTCCTGCTCCAGGTACAGGATGATCCCGCCGCCGTGCTGCTCGAGCTGGGGAAGCGCCAGGCGAAGCTGATCGCCGCAGTCGCAGCGCCGCGACCCGAACACGTCCCCGGTGAGACAAGCCGAGTGCAGCCGCACTGGGACCGGCTGCGCGAGGTCCGGCTTGCCCACGATCACCGCGATCGGCGTGCCGCCGGTCGAGTCGCGGAAAACCACGAACCGCGCGGGGACGCCGCCGCTGATCGGGACGTTGGCTTCGGCAGCCATGGCCAGCGACGCAATCGCCGCCTGACGGAATTGCGCGACCGCGGCGGCGGGCACGACCATCAGCGGCGGGTCGCAGGCGCGCACCGCCGCCGTCGCGCCGTCGCCGATGAGGAGCGCGGGCAGCCGCTGGGCGAGCTTGGCAAGCCCGATCGCGGCATCGGCGGCCTCGCAAGGGGCGACGACATCGAGCTGCCGCCCGACCTGCGCGTCGGCCGCCAGCGAGAAGATCGCAGCGACGTCGTGCAGATCGCCGATCGCAAGCCCGGTCGCGCCCGCGCCCTTGAGCCCGAGCGCGCGGGCGCGGCGCGCCGTAACGAGGAGATGAGGACGCCCCGGCAGGCACAGCTGTCGGAACGCGGCGAGGCCCTGGTCGGTCATGCCGTCGACCGGCAAGACCGCCACCGACTCCGATTCCGAGGTCAGGACCACCGGCCGGCCAGACCGGAATTCCGCAAGTCCACGCTCCACCCCGACGTGTCTGGGCGAGCCAAACAGGCCGGACTTACCACTCGCACTCATTTCACCCCGCACGTTCTCCCCGGGCCGACCGATTCCCCTGCCGGATCGGCCGCGAATGAAGAATGCACCCTCCCGGACTTTATTCCATCGGCAATGACTTTTTCACGACCAACGTTTGCAGTTCCCATGCCGCAAAATATCATGGCACGCCGCAGTCGGCTCCGAAAGCAGGTATTCGACGATGGCGGATGGACGCGTTGCCAAGCCGGTTGGGGATGCATTCGGCCATGCTGACGGCGGCTCCGACTCCACGTGGGCGTCCGTTCCGGAAACGTTTCGACACGCCGCCGGTTCCTTGCCCCGGCCTTGGGAGGACATTTTCGGGCCGCTGCGGCAGGGCGCGGTCGACGACCTCGTCGTCGTCGGGCAATGCGGACAGTCGATCGATGCCCGCATCGCCACCGCGGCCGGACACTCTCACTACATCAACGGCGAGGCCGGGCTTGCCCATCTGCATCGCCTGCGCGCCCTGGTCGACGCGGTGGTGATCGGGGTGGGCACGGCGATCGCCGACGATCCGCAATTGACGGTTCGGCGGGTGGCGGGCCCGAGCCCGGCGCGGGTGATCCTCGATCCCAATGGACGACTGCCGCCGAGCGCACGGGCGCTGGCGCCCGACGGCATCCGGCGGCTTGTGGTCACCGCCGCCGGCACGCCGACCGAGCTCCCGGCCGAGGTCGAGGTGGTCCCGCTCGCCGCCGACAAGGGTCGGCTCGCACCGGCGGCGATCCTCGCCGCCCTCGCCGCGCGCGGCTTTCGCCGTGTTCTGATCGAGGGCGGCGCCGACACGGTCTCGCGCTTCCTTGCCGCCCGCTGCCTCGACCGGCTGCATGTCCTCATCGCTCCGATCATTCTCGGCGCCGGGCGGTCGAGCCTCGAGCTGCCGCCGATCGCGCGGGTCGACGAGGCGATGCGCGCGCCGATCCGCGCCCACGCGCTCGACGCGCGGCGATCTCGGCCCAGCCGGCGAACAGCGTGTCCTGGATCGGTCGATCGTCGGGCCCGAACGCCCAGTCCGAGCGGCCCTGCACCACCGAATAGCCGAGATGCTCGAAGCGCTCCACGGCGCGCGCCGCGGCCGTCGGCCCGAGCGCCGCGCCGAAGCCCTTGTCGGTGCGCTGATGGAGGTTGAAGCCATCGAGGAGCTCGCCGTCGAACGGCTCGCTCGGCTCGATGACGGCGCGGCCATCGTAAGTGAGCGCGGCGTAGACCGGCAGTCGCCGCGCCGCCGCCTCGACGACGAGGCGATCGAGCCATTCGGGCGAAACGAGATCGAGCAGCGCCGACGTGACGATGAGGTCGAGCGGACCCTCGAGCGCGAGCTCGAGATCGCGCACGAGATCGACCGGCCTCACGACGACAGTCAGCGGCGGCCGCTGTCCCGGCTGCGGGGCCTGCGCCAGCAGGCCGAGGTCGTTGTCGACGAGCCGCCAGGCCTGCCGCGGCGGCAGCCGCGGCCCCATGGCGCGCAGCGTCGCGCCGCTGCCGCAGGCGAGATCGACCACCGCGATCGCGCCGTGGCCGTTGAACGCGCCGGCAACCGCATCGAGCACGGTCGCGTTGCGCGCGGCGCGATCGTAGGGCTCGCGCAATGCCAGCCATTCGGCGGAAAAGCCGCTCATGCGAGCCGGTCCAGCACGGCGGCGAAGCGCGCGGCCTGCTCCTGCCAGGTCGGAAACGTGGCGGCGCGGGCGCCGGCGGCAAGGCGCCCGCGCTCGCGCGGGTCTTCGATCAGCCGCCGCAGCGCGGCCGCGAGCGCCTCGACGTCGTCGGGCGGCACCAGCACGCCGGCGTCGGCCGGCACCGTGTCGGGGATCGCGCCCGCCCTGGTGCCGACGACGGGCAGGCCATGGGCGATGGCTTCGGCAAAGGCCATGCCATAGCCCTCGAACCGTGACGGCAGCACGAACAGATCGGACGCGGCGTAGAGCGACGCGAGCTCATCCGCGGTCAAAGCCCCGCGCAAGCGGATACGCTGCGCGAGGCCGCAGCGTGCGATGTCCGCCTCGAGCCGGCGCAATGTGTCCGGGCTTCGCCCGCAATCGCCTGCGATGGTGAGGCGCCACGGCAGATGCTTGAGTTGAGCCAAAGCCGCCACCAGGAGATCGTAGCCCTTGCGCGGCACCACGGCGCCGACCGCCAGCAGCGCGACCGTGCGGTCGCCGCCGCCACGCGCCAAGGTGGCGCGGTCGGTGCCGGGCCGCACGACGGTGATGTTTTCCTGCGCCACGCCGTAATCGGCGGCGAGCACGCGCGCGGTCGCAGGGCTGGTCGTCACGACGTGGCGGGCGCAGGCGAGCGCGGCGGCCTCGCGGCATCGAAACATTCGCGCGTCGGCTTCCGACAGGCCGGATTCGAGCGCCAGCGGATGATGGACCAAAGCGAGCAGCGGATGGGCGCGGCGCAGATCGGCCGCGAGCTCCGGCATGACCCCGAAGGCAAGCCCGTCGACGACGATCGCTCGATGGTCCGGGACGCGGGCGAGCAGCGTGCGCGCCGCGCCCAGCGTCTGCGGGCTCGGCCGCGGGAAGCCCTCGCCCAGGTCGATCACGTCGATCTGCCAGCCGCGCGCGGCAAGCCCGGCGATGATCCGCCGGTCGTAGGCGTAGCCGCCGGTCGGGGTCGCAAGATCGCCCGGCACCGCGAACGCCGCCGCTTTCACCACAACGGCGCCTCGTACCAGGCGCGCGCAACCGGGGACTCCGCGATGGTCACCCGGATCGCGCCGAGCTCGCGGCCGTTGCGGCCGAGCTTGCCCGCGCGCGCGGCATCGGCGAGGCGATCGAACAGATGCCTGGTCAGGAACTCGGTCGTGGTGTTGACGCCCTCGAACTGCGGCAGCTCGTCGAGATTGCGGTAGTTGAGCGGGACGAGCGCCTCCCGCAGCACCTCGTGGGCGCGGGCGATGTCGACGACGATGCCGTGCGCGTCGAGCTCGGCGGCGAGAAACGCCACCCGGATGACGAAGGTCGCGCCATGCACCTTTTGCGCCGGGCCGAACACCTCGCCGCGGAACGAATGCGCGATCATGATCTGGTCGGAGACTTCGACTGCGTACACCGGTCGTCCTCTGCGTCGTCGTTTGGTCAGTCCGTTGCCGCGGCCGCAGGATAGCGGATCAGCTGGCAGATCACGTCGGAGGCCGGGTCGAAAATCGCCGGCAACCTTGCCGGCAGGTCCTCGAAATCGACCGCCGGCGCGATCAAGGCGTCGAGCACGGGGTCGCTGAGCAATGCCAGCGCCGCCTCGAGGCGCCGGCCGCGGCTCCAGCGCGCGCGGTGCGAGGGCGCGACCTTGCCGACCTGGCTCGAGACGAGCCGCAGCCGGCGGCTGTGGAAGGCTTCCCCGAGCGGCGCGGCCACGTCGCCGCTGCCGTACCAGCTGAGCTCGACCACGCTTGCTTCCTCTCCGGCGAGCCGCAGGGCGGTCGCAAGCCCGCTCGCGCTGGCGCTCGCATGGAACACGAGATCGCAATCGGTCGGCGCCGCGTCCGGCGTCGCGAAGCCGGCGCCGAGCGCGCGCGCGAGCTTAGCCCGCGCCGGCGCGACGTCGATGACCGTGACGCGCGCCCCAGGCAGCCGCGCGCACAGATACGCGACCAGAAGTCCCACGAGCCCGCCGCCGACGACGCCGATGCGATCGGCCGGACCGGGAGCGCCGTCCCAGGTCGCATTGAGTGCCGTCTCCATGTTGGCGGCGAGCACGGCGCGGGTCGGCGGAACGTCGTCGGGAACGGGGATCACCGCTTCGACCGGAACGGTGAAGACGCTTTGGTGGGGATGAAGGCTGAAGACCACGCGCCGCTGCAACTGCGCAGAGCCGGCCTCGACCCGCCCGACCGTCGCATAGCCGTATTTCACCGGGAACGGAAACGCCCCGCCCATGAGCGGGGCGCGCATGCGACGGTATTCGCTTGCCGGCACCCGGCCGCCATGGACGAGCCGCTCGGTGCCGCGGCTCACCGCGCCGAACAACGCCCGCACCTGCACCTCGCCGGGCCCGGGCGCGGCAACCGGCTCCTCGCGCAGCTCGGCCAAGCCGGCGCCGACGTACCAAAGCGCTTTGCCCTGCATCAGGCGATGATTCCGGCGTCATGGCCGGGCTTGTCCCGGCCATCCACGTCTTGCTTTTGTCGTAGCCGTTGTAAAGACGTGGATACCAGGCACAAGGCCGGGCACGTCGGGGATGATCGTCGAACCGAATTGGCTTGGGACCAACGCGCTCCTGTTATATCCTCAAAACGCCCGATAAAGATACGCATAGCCCCCCTTCATGCTCGAGCGTTCGCCCCGCGAGGAGGTCGCCGTCGCCGCGTCCCCCGCCCTGCCCGCCTGGCGTCCGGCGGCGTTCTTCCTGAGCGTCGGACTGACGATGGCCGGCCTCATCTGGCTCGCCGTCGTCGCGCTCTCGCTGGGCGGCTTCGGCGTCGTCGACCTCGCCCTGGTCGTGCTCTTTGCGGTGACGCTGCCCTGGTACGTGATCGGCTTCTGGAATGCGACCATCGGTCTTCTGATCATGCGCTTTGCGCGCGATCCGGTCGCGGCGGTCGCCCCGATCGCCGGCCGCGTGCGGGGCGACGAGCCGATCACCGCGTCGACCGCGGTCCTCGTCTGCATCCGCAACGAGTTGCCCGAGCGGGTCGTGCGCCTCATCGAGCCAATGCTCGCCGGGCTTGCCGGGCGCGGCGTCGGCGAGCGCTTCCACGTCTATGTTCTGAGCGACACCAGCGAGGCGGCCATTGCCGCCGCCGAAGATACGCGCTTTGCCGCCCTCGCCGCGGCCTGGCGCGGCCGCATCCCCCTCACCTACCGTCGTCGCGCGGACAATGTCGGCTTCAAGGCCGGCAATGTCGGGGATTTCTGCGCGCGCTGGGGCAACGACCACGACTTTGCGATCCTGCTCGACGCCGACAGCGTCATGACCGTCGACCTCGTGCTCAAGCTCGTGCGCATGATGCAGCTCGACCCGCGCCTCGGCATCCTGCAGAGCCTCGTCGTCGGCATGCCTTCGGCGAGCGCCTTTGCCCGCATCTTCCAGTTCGGCATGCGGCTCGGCATGCGCTCCTACACCATCGGGAGCGCCTGGTGGCAGGGCGACTGCGGACCGTATTGGGGGCACAATGCGATCGTGCGGCTCGAGCCGTTCATGGCGCATTGCCGGCTGCCGGTGCTCACCGAAGGCGCGCTGGTCAAAGGCCACGTGCTCAGCCACGACCAGGTCGAGGCGGTGCTGATCCGCAAGGCCGGCTACGCGGTCCGCGTGCTGGCGGAGGAAGGCGCGAGCTTCGAGCAGAATCCGCCGACCCTCGTCGAATTCATCCGCCGCGATCTGCGCTGGTGCCAGGGCAACATGCAGTACTGGCATTTCCTGCGCAGCCCGGGCTTGCGGCCGGTAAGCCGCTATCAGCTCGCCTTCGCCATCCTGATGTTCATCGGCTCGCCGGCCTGGATCGGCATGCTGTGGCTCGGCAGCGCGGCGGCGGCGCTGGCGCCGGCGGAATTCATGCGTCCAGACGCGGGCATCACCGTCCTCCTGCTCGTGCTGGCGATGTGGTTTGCGCCCAATATCGCGACCGTGCTCGACGTGCTCACGCGCCCGCGACTGCGGCGCCTGTTCGGGGGCGGGCTGCGGTTCTCCTTGAGCTTCCTGATCACGGTGATTTTCGTCGTGCTGCTCGCTCCGATCATGTGGGCGAGCCACACCCTGTTTCTGGCGCGGCTGCTGCTCGGGCGCACGGTCGGCTGGGGCACGCAGGCGCGCGACGATCACGAGGTGCCGTGGTCGCTCGCGATCCGGCAGTTCTGGCCGCAGACCCTGGTCGGGCTCGTGCCGGTGCTCTTGCTTGCGGCCGCGGCGCCGTCGGCCGTTCCCTATGCCTTGTTCATCGCCGGCGGCCCGCTCCTTTCGATCCCGCTCGCGGTGCTGACCGCCTCGCCCGCGTTCGGCCGCGCGCTGATCGCCGCCGGGCTCGACCGCTTGCCCGAGGAGACGATGCCGCCGCCGGAGTTGCGCGCGCTCGAGCCTCCGGCGATCGAGTTCCGTCGCGGCGCCCGCCGTAAGCCGGACGTGAACACAGCCGGGCGGAAGTCTCTGCATCAGTCCTGGCGCACCCTTCGTGGCGTCGTGCGATCGCTGCGCATCTATTACGGCAGGAGCGATCACCGTAACTCCATGGACCGCCTTTACGGCCGGTTCGTGCGACCCGGCGATCTCGTCTTCGACGTCGGCGCCCATGTCGGCGACCGTGTCGCCGCCTTTCGCCGGCTCGGAGCGCGGGTGGTCGCGGTCGAGCCGCAGCCCGCGCTGATTGCGACCTTGCGGCTGCTCTATGGCCGCGATCGCGCCGTCGCGATCGAGCCGGTCGCGGTCGGCCGCGACGCCGGCACGGTCGAGCTCAGGGTCAACGTCGACAATCCGACGGTGTCGACCGCCTCGCCGGCATTCGTCGCCGCCGCCGACGGCGCGCCCGGCTGGGAGGGACAGACCTGGAGCAGGACCGTTCGCGTCCCGGTGACCACGCTCCATGCGCTCTGCGCGCGGCACGGAAGCCCTGCGTTCATCAAGATCGACGTCGAGGGTTTCGAAGCCGAGGCGCTCGCCGGCTTGACCCGCCCGCCGACGGCGCTGTCGTTCGAATTCACCACCATCCAGCGCGACGTGGCGGCCGCATGCATCGAGCGTTGCGTGGCGCTGGGCTATCGGCGCTACAACGCCACGCTCGGCGAGAGCCACGCCCTCGTCCACCCCAATTGGACAAGCGCCGAAGCGATCACCGCTTGGCTGCGCGCCCTGCCGCACGCCGCCAATTCGGGCGACGTCTACGCGCTGTTGCCGTAGGGGATCGTATCCGGCCACGCGGCGATGGGTCTCGCTTTGCTCGACCCATCCTACGAACTACGAAGTGGGAATCAGTGAGTCCAGCTTGGTAGGTTGGGTCGAGCGCGCTTCGCGAGACCCAACATCCCGCCGCGATGGGTCTCGCTTTGTGCGTCGAAGACGCGCGTAAACGCGCTCAGGCTCGACCCATCCTACGAACCGGTGTCAGTGGGTCCAGGGATCGTGGCGACGGAAGGCGAAATTGTCGGCGTAGGCGATGGCGCGGCGCGCCGAGGGCTTGGCTTGCGAGACCTGGTAGGGGATGCCGTGGCGCTCGCAATAGGCGATCGCCTCCTCGGCGGTGTCGAACTGCAGCCGCACCTGCTGGCGCATGTCGCCGGAGCTGGTCCAGCCCATCAGCGGCTCGATCTGGCGCGGCTGCTCGGGCTCGTAGTCGAGCACCCATTCCCTGGTGTTGGCGGTGCCGCTCTGCATCGCGGTCCTCGCCGGCTTGTAGATGCGCGCGATCATGTCCCTATCGATTGCGTCCGCTGTCCGAAAGGTGGTCGGGGCAGCAGGATTTGAACCTGCGACCTGGAGTACCCAAAACTCCCGCGCTACCAGGCTGCGCTATGCCCCGGTGCCACGCGCCTTCCGATACACGGTTCGGTTTTGCCCAGCAAGCCGAACGGCCGCTCACGGGCGGCTTCCGAAAATCGGATGCGCCACGCGGTCGCCGGCGGCGAGGCCGAGCTTCTTGGCGGTGCCGGCGATCACCTCGAGCACCGCGCGCACCGGCCCGCCCGAGGGGACGAGCGCCTCCGAGAGCGGCACCGTGTTCTCGGCGATCCGCAGGATCCGCCCGTCGGCGCGGATGAAGATCATGTCGAGCGAGATGTAGGTGTTCTTCATCCAGAAGCTGGTCGGCTGCTCCTCATGAAAGTCGAACAGCATGCCCTGCCCTTCCGGCAGCGAGCGCCGGAACATCAGGCCCTTGGCCTGCTCCTCCGGCGTATTGGCCATCTCGACCGCGAACATGTGCACCCCGCTCTTGCCGGCGATCTCGAGCGGCTGCAGCTCGACCGCGGCGAGCCGGCCGGCGGGGCCGAGCAGCGGAAGGAGCAGGAAGCAGAGCGCGGAGAGGAGCGAGCGGCGACGCATGGACGGGGCCTCGATGGACGGGGCCCATGATACCAGACTGCGCTCGCGCGGCTCCAGGTCCGCGATCGGCTCAGTGGGAGGCCGGGCCGAGCGGCGCGCCTTCCGGGCGCACCTCGGCCGCCATCAGCCCCTTCGGCCCCGGTCCATAGCGCACGAGCACGAACTGGCCCGGCCGCAGCTCGGTCAGGCCGAAGCGGCGCAAGGTCTCCATGTGCACGAAGATGTCGGGCGTGCCCTCGCCGCGGGTGAGGAACCCGAAGCCGCGCAGCCGATTGAACCACTTGACCTGCGCCCGCTCGAGCCCGCTGGTCGGGGTGATGCTCACATGGGTACGCGGCGGAGGCATCTGCGCGGGGTGCACGGCCGTCGATTCGTCCATGGAGAGGACGCGGAACGCCTGCAGGCCGCGCGGGCGCTGCAGCACCTCGACCACGACGCGCGCACCCTCGTACGCGACCTGAAATCCGTCGCGCCGCAGGCAGGTCACGTGCAGGAGGATGTCGGGCATCCCGTTGTCGGGAACGATGAAGCCGTAACCCTTGGAGACGTCGAACCATTTGATGACGCCGGAGAGCTCGATGACGCTCGCCGTCTCGTCCCCGACCTCGCCGCCGGGGCCGCGGTCGATCCCCAGCCCGCCGCCCGGCCCCTTCGGTCCCATTCCGTCCGACATGACGCCCCGACGCCGCCGCTAGCCTTGGCGCTTCTAGCCCGCGCTTCGAATCTGTGCCGTCACGAAGATATCATTCGGCGGCGAACGGGAAAGGCCAAAATGCAAGTATGCCGGTGGATGCCTGTGTAAATCTTTGCGCTGCCGAATCAGTGGGCGATGAACGGAGACAGCACCGTTCCGATGTCTTCGCGAACGACCACGTCGGCAATTTCATCGAATTCGGTCGGTTCGCGGTTGATAATCGCCAAACGGGCGCCGTTTCGTTTGGCGAGCAAGGGGAATCCGGCGGCCGGCCAGACCACGAGCGAGGATCCGACTGCGAGAAAAAGATCACAGTCAAGAGTCAGTTGCTCGGCGCGGCGCATCTCGCGCTCGGGCATTACTTGGCCGAAGGAGATCGTCGCCGTCTTGATCGGACCGCCGCAGTCGGCGCAGTCCGGCGCCCGTTCGCGGCCTTGCGTGAACTGCTGCCGCACCCAGGAGAGCTCGTATCGCCGGCCGCAGTCGAGGCATGAGGCATAGCTGTTGTTGCCGTGCAGCTCGATCACGTGTTCCGCTGATATTCCGGAGCTTTGGTGAAGATTATCGATATTCTGCGTGATCACCCCCGGAGCCTTGCCGGCGCGATGGAGGCTCGCAAGCGCCAGGTGGCCGCGGCCGGGCCGCGCCGCGGAGAATTGCGCATCCATGGCGAAGCGTCGCCGCCAGGATTCGTTGCGCATCTCCCGGCTGGCGAGGAACTCGTCGAACGGTATCGGCCGGTTTTTTGTCCACAGGCCGCCCGGCGAGCGGAAGTCCGGAATGCCACACTCGGTGGAAATTCCGGCGCCGGTGAACGGCGCGACCACGCGCGCCTGCGCCACCAGGTCCTTGAGCGCGTCGACGGCTGTCTTGAGGTCGGGCGCGATCATATAATGCTTGCCCTCCTCCGCTTTTTTTCGCCAGGCGATGCAAAGAGGTCACACCATGAGATATCTGCACACCATGCTGCGCGTGCGCAACCTCGATCAGGCGCTCGACTTCTACTGCAACAAGCTCGGGCTCAAGGAGGTCCGCCGCCGCGTCGACGAGAAGAACCGCTACACCCTGGTATTCCTGGCCGCGCCGGAGGACGAGGGCCGGGTCGAGGAGAGCAAGCGCGGCGGCCGCGACGCCCCCCTGGTCGAGCTCACCTACAATTGGGACGGCGAGGACTACGGCGAGGCGCGCTATTTCGGTCACCTCGCCTACGAGGTCGACGACATTTATGGGCTATGCGAAAAATTGATGAAGGCCGGCGTCACCATCAATCGCCCGCCGCGCGACGGCGTGATGGCCTTCGTGCGCTCGCCCGACCGGCATTCGATCGAGCTCCTGCAGAAAGGCGACGCGCTGCCGCCGAAGGAGCCGTGGCGCTCGATGCCGAACTCCGGAAAGTGGTAGCCCGGCCCGGTTCGGAGGTCGGGCGCTTTCTGTTGGGGTCAGGCGCTTCCTTGCCGCACTGCGCAAAGGCCTCTATATGTCGCCGCGCCTCGCGCGCCCTTCGTCTAGCGGCCTAGGACATCGCCCTTTCACGGCGGAAACACGGGTTCGAGTCCCGTAGGGCGCGCCAATGATTTCAACGAGTTAAGGCCAAACGCAGCCAAGCCGTATCAATTTTGGGAAGGTTTTGGGGAGTAAGTGTTGTCGGATGCGAGCGCCGGATCAACCCTCTTTTGCTCAAGCTTCCGTTCCTCTCGCGCAGTAGCCTCAAGCAGTCGCGCCTCCTCCTCCCCAATCCGTCGCAAGAGTTCGGGCAGAACATCATTCCGGCGCTCCCGCAGTCGGTTCTCATCAACTCTGATCTGCGCTCCGATCGCGATGTTGGCCGCCGCAGTCTGCGCCCGCAATACGTTCCCGTTGCTCGGGTCCGTCGGCAACGCCAGAATGTGACTAACTTTCTCGAGCCCCTGCCCCGCCACGGCCTCGAGCCGAGACGCGAGCACTCCCCTCTCCGCTGTCACGACCGCCGCGGGCTGCTCCCGCACGATCTCTGGCGGTCCCACGGTCGGATGCCGCCAATAGCCGTTGAGAAATCGCGTCCCCCATCGCATCCGCCGCGGCCCACGCCATCCAAGCTCGCGCATGACACGCCGCAGCCGCCGCGCCGCCCGATCACTGACCGGCACTCCAAGGTGCTGCGTCAACAGGTCGTGCGTTGTGATCCGTTCCTCGCCGCGCACAAGCTCCCCGCTGATGCCGGCTAGAGTTTGATGCCAGTCGGTCGGATAATTCGTCATGCGCGTACCGCGGGCGCCATCTGCTTCGGTCTCCGAACGCGGCAAAATCCACGCGACGGGACGTAGCCGGAGAAGCATATAGCAATCGACGTTGAGGTTACAGCCGCTCGCCCCCAGTGCAGGAGGACAAACATGGAGTTGGACGAGGCAATTGCGATACTTATTGACCTGCTGAAGAACGAGCAAGCAGGTAGGTACGGTTATGACCTTTATGCGCGGCGCGGTGCGGAGGCCGCGGCACTGCGCCTGCATCCACACAATCCTGACCCGCGGGCTCAAACAATGCGCGACCTGTCGCCTGTGTTTTATGAGGCTGCATGGGAACTCTGCCGTCGCGGGCTAGTGCGGCCAGGTGTGAGAACAGCAGACAGTCAAGCAGTAGAGGAAGGCGGTTACTCGCTTACCGCGGCTGGGAGGGCCGCCCTTCCAACATTGGATATAGCGTACGCACCCGGTGAAGACCCCGGACATGGTCGTTGACAGCGCAGCATCGATTATGAAGGGGGAGCGCTACGCGGCCGCCTTTTCCTGGCGGGCGCGTTTCCAATTCCAGGGCAGGAGCTCGTCGATCCGCTTGAC
>WNFC01017490.1_pt1 | contig 15317 bp, 21 predicted proteins | sample 5400541 | NCBI WGS metagenome assembly WNFC01 (sample SAMN13153342, study PRJNA577476) | soil metagenome | isolation source: 120 cm saprolite under Douglas fir tree site 2 hole 2 replicate 1 | place: USA:California | collected 2015-04-18
GTTGCGCGTTACAAAATAAGAACAGGTGGCCACTCAAAGGCTCGCACAACAATCTGTCGCGCACCAGGCCGTAGAGGCCCTCAAAACCCTTTCTCATATCAGTGGCTCCGGCCGCCAGATAGATCCGTGTCGCTGGGCCCAATCCAAACACGGTTTACACCCGCTCCAGCGCACTCATCAGACGCTCGAAGGTGTGCATATCAAAATCGCGCTGCACTTCGATCCGCCGTCAGCCCGGCAATACTACGGCCAGTCCGCAAGTCGATTGATCCTCCGCCAGCGGTTTCCTGACGGCCAATTCCACTGCCACCAACCGGCCCTTTGCGGGAGCACTTCTCGTCTTTCTCTTCCACCGCCGCTTCTTCAGGTGGCGATCCAGCGTGCTGTAGCTCAAACCTCGGCTGCGACAAAACTCGCTTCGCCGCACCCCGCTGTTTACAAACTCCGCCACTAACTGCCGAACCTCAGCTCGTGTCCGCCGTCTCCGTGCCGCTTCCTGTTGCTGCTCTCCGTTCATCCATTCACTTCACCACAGACTTCGCTCATCGAACAGGTGCGTTGCTCAGACGCTTACGTTTGACCCAGGGTGGCCATGCATGGGAATTCGGCGATTATTGAGGTTTTCGAAACGAAACTGTGATGGTATCGCGTTTCGCAAAAGGTCGAAATCCTCGGCTATTTCCGGAATGGGAGCTTTCCGTCATTATTTCCCAACCCTCGTTCAACATGCTCGCAATATGCTTGTCCATGGTCTGCATGCTCGGGAACAACCTTTGCCGGTAGTACTTCCCCGTCCAACTTCTTTCGTATGTAAAAGACTTCACTTTCATCTGGTAACTGGTAGCGCTTTTTTCCTGGCGCCATTTCCTTTCAGGAAAACCTTCTCGACCAGTTTGCTTAGAGGAGGAGGAAATCCTTGCCGTATTTTAGGCGAACATATAGCGAAGATCAAGGAGATGTCACTAAAGGCACTAAAGGCACTAAAGGCCGGGGACTCGACTTGCAGCTTGGCACTGCTGCCGGTGCTTTGAGAAATCGACGGCTCCAATCACGTCAAGAGTGTTACTGCTGAGTCGGGGAGTGTCAACGCCCGAGTTTGAAGTAAACCGTTGTACCTACAAGGCCCTGGTCGCTACCAAAAGCCCTGTTGGATATGGAAGGCCCGCCTATTGTGACCTTAACGTGCCCACGCAAATACTTAATCGTGGCCTTTTCCACAGCACCATTTGGTGAATTCTGTGAACTGACAATCAGCTGCACGGTATCCTACGTGCGTGCAGGTGGAGGCCGGAATGGCCTTGTAGATTCGCTTCCCCGTTTCCTCGCGAAGATCACCGAATAAAACGGGCAGAATCCGGAAGAGGAATGTGACAGTCGGGAGCGTAAGCTGCATCCCTTAACCAGGAAACTTCGTGGAGAAACGAAAGGACCAAAATGTCGAATCCAGTGTACGTGTCCAAGGTGCGGATTGAACGGCGGTCGGGGCCGCTTCGAATAGCGCACCTGCCCGGGGAGTCGCACCCAGTAGTCTTCAGCGTTCATGGAGCCATTGCCGAGCATTATGGCTTAGATCCAACAAAACTGCCCGAATCGCACGCGGCGACGCTCGATTATGTCGTGGCTGCCCTTGGTGGTTGAATGATCGGAACCTTCGGGGGCGCGCTGGAAGCGCGCAAAATAGATGCAAGCAACGGCCGGTTGCGTGCCGACGTAAGAGGGGAAATCGAATCCGATCAGGGGGTTCTGGTAATTCGCCGAGTTCACGTTCACTTCCTCCTTGATGGAGCAGAGAAGACCAGGGAAACCGTGGAACGCGTCCACCGCGTGTACGCGGACAAGTGTCCGGTTTACAAGACACTGAGGCCCGCTTTCGAAATTACCTCAGATTTTGAGCTTACGTAAGCGACCGCAACGGACGCTGCTCGATGATTCTTTGGGGGCTGGGTGACTATAAGGGAAGTTCGAATTCGGTGGCCACCTCGCAAAGCTCCCGAGGGTAATCGAAATCATCATCGGGCTACGGGAAGAGCTGCGCGGGTCCGGATTGGTCCAACGCGCCTTGAAGACCGCGATCGTGCGAAAATCTCGCCCGCCCCGCAACTTGGCCTCTAAGCCGCTTGCTTGGTCCGCGGTTCGGCCACGGACGTCCTCTCGATGGCACTTCCAGCCAACCAACCCAGCAACACTCCGTAGATCAGGTGACCGAACAGCAACGTCCCTGCGGCCCTGACCCCACCCATTTGAGAACTGAACACACCGGCCCCGATCATTGGCAGAACTAAGAGTTGCGAGGCCAGCCATAGCGTTAGCCCGAAGGTCAACCCCTTCACGTAGGTCGGGCCCAGTAGAAAACGATAGAAGAAAACCGCATAGGCCAAAGGAAAGATAATCGCACCGTTTAGTACGTGGATCAACATTCCCATCGTCCAGCCGCCCAGCATGGTCGCTAACGCGTCTACGATATTCATCTTCACACCTATCAGCGTGGCGAGGACGTATACCGCCGCCGTCATAGCTGGTGTTCCGACAAAGCCTCCCACGATGGCTAACCCAAGATTCGGTCTCGTCTTCATACTCTCCTTCGGCACAAATTCTGCCTCGGCGTTCGGATGATTCGGGGCACGTCGGGTCAGATCGACACGAATCAATTGTGCATGTGGCGTCGAACTCGACGACTGGCCTGGTTACCTAGCACTCGATCTGATGCGAGCGCTGAGAGCAAAGTTACGACCTACGCTCCTATGGGTTTGCTGTTTTCCCGAGCGTCGGGCGGGCTTACACAGGCGAAATGCCCGTGGGCGCCGGATTTCCTTGGTGTGTAACACGCAGGCTTGGGAACGCGTTGGAGGTTGGGAGACGGACTTCCCACCGTCGTCAAGACCTCATAATGATTCGCAATGAGAATTGTAACTTCTCTAGCGTGCTTGAATCTGAGTGTGTTGCAGTGGAGTGGGGTCGAGCGAAATGAATTCGCGCTTCAACATCACCTCGTTATCCAGTGAGTCTCACTTAGCGGGTCCGAACGCGGCCTTGTCGATCACTATGCGAAGCGAAATCAATGCGATCACAGGCGCCGTAGATTGGCTCATGACCATGATCCAGGAATGCAATTGTGTACTTGGATACGAGCGCAACGTTGAAATTGCACTTCGCGAAGCGTTAGCGAATGCAGTGCTTCACGGCAATCAGCAGGACGCCGAGAGGAAAGTTCAAATCAATTGCCGCATTCAATTCGGTGGCGAAGTGGAAATCATTATCAAGGACGAGGGAAAAGGGTTTGATCCCAACAAGGTACCGGATCCAACGGCCATCGTTAACCTCGAGTCCGCACATGGCCGAGGCATTTACTTGATGAGAGCGCTCATGGATGAAGTCCATTTTGAGCAAGGCGGTGCTGAGGTGCACATGCGAAAAGGCTCAGCACGCGGCCTTGGAGACAGTCACTGACATTGGGGCCATTTTGGTCATGAGGAACGAATATGTGGAAAGCTTTGATGGACCCGGCACTGCGATTCTTGGACGTCATACTTGGTTGTTGGCATTTCAATACCAGCCGGCCCTTCACAATCTCGGGGCACACATACGAGGTATGCCTGGATTGCGGCAAGGAATTCTCATACTCGCTCCGCATAATGTCTCTCACTTCGGACAGGTAACGATTTCACCCACTCGCCCGTAACTTACGCGTTTGTTTGCGCATCTAGGAAGCGTCAGGCAAGCGACATGAAGATTTCACTCGTTTCAGCTTTTGCTATTGTGTGCGTAACCGCCTGGGTTTTGACGCGTGCAGTCGAAGCTCCACGTCACACGGATGGTCGTACCCCAGTACTCGTTGAATTGTTTACATCCGAGGGGTGTTCAAGTTGTCCGCCAGCCGATGCTTTGCTATCGAAATTGGATCGGCAGCCGGCAGGTGGCGCAGAACTCGTCGTCCTCAGCGAACATGTTGACTACTGGAACCATCTGGGGTGGAGGGATCCTTATTCCTCCCACTTCTATAGTGAGCGGCAGAGCGCTTATGCCGACCGGCTAGGCGTAAGCGGTATCTATACTCCGCAGATGGTCGTAGACGGAACCATCGAGTTCGTAGGCAGCAGTGCGCGGTCTGCCAATGAAGCGTTCGTTAAGGCTTCGAGTGCGCCTAAGATCCCCGTCCACCTTTCTTCCGTCACCTCAGAGCAGGCGAATATTTTGCATGCCCACGTTGAAATAGAAGTCTTGACTGATTCGTTTGGTTCGCGCGAGGCAGAGGTCTACGTCGCCGTCGCCCTTAACCATGCCGAATCGCAAGTTTCAAGAGGCGAAAATGACGGTCGGACACTGGCACACACTGCTGTGGTCAGAAATTTCCTTAGAATTGGCACTTTGCGGCTCGGGCTGGGTTTCGCCCAGGATGTTCAGGTGAAACTGGAGCCCGGGGCTGACCCCCACAATCTGCGGCTGATTGCGTTTCTCCAGGAGCCACGTCAGGGCAGAGTTATGGGAGCGGCCATGCAGTCAGTGAGTCCGAAATAGGTGAGTACGAAATGAGAATGAGAGCCTAAGATGTCGACTCTTCCCCTTCCGAACGCTGCCTTTTTTGCAGGGCTAGTTTCATTCCTGTCGCCTTGCGTGTTGCCCTTGGTCCCCGGATACGTGTCACTGATTTCAGGCGTGGGAGTTCAGGAACTGCGGTCTCAAGAATCTCAATCACTGCGCAAGGTAATGCTTAATTCGGTCGGGTTCATCCTGGGTTTCAGCATTGTGTTCATCACCCTGGGTGCGATCTCGACCGAGGTTGGGCAGTTGCTGGCGCAGTACAAGTCGACGCTGGCGAGACTCGCCGGCGTGGTGATTGTCATTGTTGCTTTTCATCTGACCGGAATTTTCCGGATCAATGCGCTTTACGCGGACAAGCGTCTACACAATGTAAAGGGCGGCAGCACGGTTTTGGGAGCGTTCCTAGTTGGGTTCGCATTCGCCTTTGGCTGGACACCATGTGTGGGTCCAATCCTGGCGGTCATTCTCGGCTTTGCTGCGGCACAGGATTCTGTGTTGGCAGGAATTGTTCTGCTCGCCGTTTATTCGATGGGACTCGCAGTCCCCTTCCTGCTGACTGCCTTGGGCATTGAGCGTTTTCTCAAGTTCTATAGCAGCTTTCGTGCTCACATGCACGCAGTCGAGGTGGCTAGTGGGGCCTTGCTGATTGCGCTTGGAGTGTTGCTGGTCTTTGGACGCCTCACTCTGCTTTCGAATTATCTGTCTTTCCTGAACCGATTTGCTTTGTGACGGAGCCTCTTATGAGACGCGGTCCAGTTGTCATTTTCGCTGTGGCTATGGTGGTCGCCCTCATGGTGCTGTTTGGGGTCGGGCGGGTGCGTCGCTCCTTTGCCCAACCTCGAGCTACAAGCGCAGACGTTAAACACAAGTTAGCGCCGGACTTCACGTTGCAATCGACCGACGGGAAGACCATTCGGCTCTCGGATTTTTGCGGGAAGGCAGTGCTGCTGAATTTTTGGGCCAGCTATTGCGCGCCGTGCAGGATCGAGATGCCCTGGTTTGTCGAGCTGCAGGATAGGTACGCAGCAGAGGAACTGCAGTTGGTGGGAGTCGCGATGGATGACGCTAGTCCCAACGATATTGAAAAGTTTGCCGACGAGCTCGGCGTGAATTATCCGATTCTGGTCGGCGAGGACACGGTAGGTGAGGCTTACGGCGGCGTGCAGTTCCTGCCTTCCACGTTTTACATTGGTCGCGACGGCAAAGTGGTGGATAAGGTGTTTGGTTTGAAGACAAGGAATGAGATCGAAGAGGACATCAAGAGAGCACTCGCACAGGCCCAGGTGACGCAAGCTCAGAAGTAAGTCTGTCTGCTCCTGGTTTGTCGGCGGAACTGATCTTGTGTCTTGCGCAGGCTAATATTTGATGCGGCCAGCCATTACGCCACCATCAACATCCCGAACTGCACCGGTGATCCAAGACGCCTTATCCGAAAGAAGAAAAGTCTCAACTTCCGCGACATCCTCCACCTGTACCCACTCGACCAATGGGATCAAAGCTATTGAACTCTTGCACTGACGCGTGCACTTGGGCCTTAGTGATAAACGCCTCGTATATGGGGGGCTCGACCACAGCGGGCGACACTGCGTTAACGCGGACCTTCGCGGAAGCCAATTCCATCGCCTGACGTTGGGTCAAGGTCCAACTGCGCCGAGTCGGCGATGTCCGTATTGTTTGTGGTCACCTTCCCGAACGAACCCAATTCCAACTCGGCAGCCTGGAGTTTTTCGTTGTTCCTGCCGACAACAATTACCGCCTCAGCCCCGTTCAAGCAGAATTCTTCCTACTGTCTTCCCAATTCCGCTGGACTCCCCGATGATCAGACCAGTTTTTCCCGCGAATTCCTCGCGCATGTCCTACCATCCATTCTTATGACTCGGATTCTGGGGAAATCTCCCAGTCACTGGCCGGGAGATCTCTTGAAGAGGTCTTCAACGACTCCGGAGTCCACTTCGCCGGATTGGTTGTAAAGAGGCTGACCACGTGAATCTAATACGAGGACATGAGGTATGTAGCCCTTGTAGTACTTCTTAACCAGCTCCTGCTGTTCGGGCGAGCGCTGAACGTCAAGATCGACGACCACAAAATGCACTTGGGAGCGGTACTTGTTGTACAGTTCAACGGTCCGCCGTGCCTGCCTCTTTGAATTAAAGCATCCCTCACCGTACATGATGACATAGTTGGTCTTGCCTGAAACAAATCCCGACTGAGCGTCCGATCCAGTGATGAGTGGACCGTCGAGGCTGTCACTGCCGTAGTCGAGACGCGGATTGAGGTTCAAGTTATCGATTGCGAACAAAGAAGGCGCTGTGAGCAGCAATAACCACAGTAACCGGATAATTTTCCTCATGGTTTCCTGGCAACCTCCAATTGAAAGTATTCTTCCTCGATCTTGCTCTTATCGGCATAGCGTTTCAGAGCTTCTTGCGCTGCCTCTCGAAATGACGGTTTGCCGGCCTTGTTCTCTGCTGGCAGGTATCCCGCGCCAAAGTAGAGCTTTCCGCCTGGTGTGATGAAAGATGTGAGAGGCAACCCGGCAGGCAGGTTTAGCACCGCTTGGGCGCGTTGCAATTGCGCCACCAACTCCGGAGCAGAATCAAAATCAACCTTTATAGAGACAAAGTGCTGATTGATGTAGTCTGCGGTGGCGACGTTTGTGTACGTATCGCGATCCATGAGACTACACCACGGACACCACACGGCTCCGACATCCAGCAGAATCGGGCGGTTTAGCTCGCGGGCGCACCTGAAGACCTCTGGACCCCAAGGGTACCAATCGACGGGTTGGGAAACTGCCCGTTTCAGGTACGACTATGCAGGCCAAACCCAGCGCCAGCAGAAAGACATTCCTGCGCATGCCAATCAGATTCAACCCGGCAGAATAAGTTACACTTCCTACTTACAATGACGCTCTCGTTCGCTCCGAAAAGCTGCGTTTTGTCGAACTCATTGTGTTTTCGTGTGGAATGTGAACACGTCAGGCCGAGAGTAATGGCCGGATACATCGAGGGTCAGGAGTTCCTGGTCAATTTCGCTGAGATTTAGATCAATGACGATCAGCTCCTCGCGATCATATATCGGTTCGACAATGTAGCGCGTATCGGGCGCGATAATCGCACTGCCACCGCGCTCCAGCCAATCTCTTCCCTTTTGCATATTTGTGTCATCTTGCAGCTCCGAAGGAAGATCGCGAGTGGGCATCATCAAGCCGACGGCCAAAACGAAGCAGCGTCCTTCAAAGGCGTAGTGCCGACTGCACAATTGGTGAAGTTCGTGTACCGTGGGCCAGACCGCAATATGGAGATGTTCGCCGGAGTTGTGCATGGCCATGCGGGCCAGTGGCATCCAGTGCTCCCAGCAGATCAATCCGCCGATGCGGCGGTTCTTGGTTTCCACCGAGCTCAAGCCACGACCGTCGCCATTGCCCCACACCAGTCGTTCTGCGTGAGTTGGCACGAGCTTGCGGTGATGATTGGCCAACTTTGCCTCGGACGTAATCGGAAGAACACTATTGTAGAGAGTTCCGTTTCCCGGACCCGCCTCAACACGCTCGTTTACTCCCATCACGACGTTAATTTTGAGATCACCGGCTGCTTCGCACAAAGCAGCGATTTCGGGACCGGGAATCGTAACGCTGTTCTGCCTCAAGCGGGCGAACACTTGCTTTGTGGGGATATGCTCCCACAGAGCGACGTTGGGACACACGTCGAGCCAAGCTGGATAACCTGGCAACCAGGTCTCTCCGAATGCCACGAGTTCTGCCCCTCGTTTCTTCGCATCTTGAACGATTTGTATCGCCCGGGCCAGACTGGCTGCCTTGTCCAAGTAAACCGGAGCGAACCGCGCGATTGCGACCCTGAAAGTTTGTGGCTCAGGCCGGCCGCGCTCGGTTCCTCTTCTTGAGTTAAGGTTGCTGGTTTTTGTCATCCCTCGGTTCTCCGAAAATTCGAATGTAAGTGTGTTTGTTCGCCTTCGCCCTCTTAAGGCACAACCTCTAAGACCTCAGCCAAGGGCTTCTTTGTGATGCGAGGCACCGTCGCTCCCTTGGCTGGGTAGCCGACCGGAATCAATAGATAGGGCTTCTCATTTTTCGGTCGGTTTAGAATCTTGCTCAGGAAACCCATCGGGCTGGGCGTGTGAGTTAACGTCGCCAGACCAGCCATGTGTAGCGCAGCAAGCAATAAGCCTGCCGCAATTCCTACGGACTCCATAACGTAGTAGTGCTTGACCTTGGACTCATGCCCTTCCGCATCACGGCTCAAACCATAGTCGAGTCGGAAAATAACGATCAGATAAGGAGCGATCTCGAGAAACGGCTTCCGCCAGTCTGTACCTAGTGGCTCCAGTGCCGCAAGCCACTCGCGAGGAGCGCGCCGGTGATAAAACTCTCTCTCTTCGACCTCCGCGGCTTCCCGGATCTGGCGTTTCACTTCCGGATCTGAGATCACGACAAATCGCCACGGCTGCTGATTGGCGCCAGAGGGTGCGGTAACCGCCGCCTTAATCGCCGTCTCGATTAACTCGAACGGCACGGGCTCTGGAGAGAACGACCGTATAGTGCGCCTGGCGCTCATGGTTTGGAAGAAGGAAGACACCCGCCGCAATTGTTCCTCTGCGGGAAGGCGCTGAAGGTAGAACGGTTGCATTTCGGGAACGTGGTTTGTGTCGTCGTGCGCTGTCGTCATAGTGCATCTGCCTTTACCTAAACGGAATGGGGTTCGCCCCCCGGTTCTCGCCTGCGCGGTCGTCCTGCCCTAACGCTACAGGTGTTCGACGCCAACAAAAGTTTCAAATCGCCCCACAGAAACTGCGACGTCGTCGGCAAAGGTGGGTTGAACTGTGGACGTTGCGTCGGTAACTTTGTTCATTCTCCTCGCATCCATGATGGTGAGTGAATGTGCGACTAAGTTCCAGCAACCCAACGATTGCCAAAAGAAACCGATTGGCGCGCCGATGGGCTTCCTGGCGATTCCTGTCGCAGCATTCTCTCACTGAGGCGGGATGGCGATGAAACCGTTATCTGTCCGTGTCCTGTTGCTTACCAGCTTGATCAGCTTCGTTCTGATCAAAGCTGCGACGCCCCAGGAAGCGGTGACCAACCCATCGCCGGCCGAAGGGCTTGCAGACGGATACGGAGCCGAAACTCGCATTCCCGACCTCCTCCACCAATTCAATGGCTCCCTGCAGGCACTGGTTTCGAGAGTTTCTCCTGCGGTGGTTCAGATTACTGTCACCGGATTTGGGCCCCAGGACGACAAGAGTAAAGATGGAGCCTCCTTTATTGTCCGGCAGCGAGCGATCGGTTCCGGAGTGGTCGTTGATTCGGACGGCTACATCATGACGAATGCGCACGTTGTGGAAGGAGCGCAACAGATTCGTGTTGTATTACCATCGCCAGTGGCCGACTCGCCGCTAGAGATTCTCCCTTTGGGTAAACGCCGAGTGTTGGACGCCAAACTGGTCGGGGCGGATAGAGACCTTGATTTGGCCCTACTGAAGGTCGAGGGCCATGATTTTCCACATTACCGTTGGCAACAAACCGCTCCGCACATCCCGGAGAGTTTGTGATGGCGATTGGTAGTCCAGAAGGCTTGCAGAACTCGGTGACGCTGGGCATCGTCAGCTCGGTGTGGCGCCAGCCCGATCCCGACCAACCCATGGTCTACGTACAGACCGACGCCCCCATCAATCACGGAAGTAGCGGCGGGCCGTTAGTGGATCTCGACGGTTACGTGGTTGGGTTGAACACGTTTATCCTGAGCGAAGGTGGAGGCAGCGAAGGCCTGGGATTCGCCATACCGGCGGCTGCGGTTAAGTTTGTCTATGAGGAGCTGAGGAAGTACGGATACGTCCACCGAACAGAAATTAGGGTGGGCGTGCAGGAGATTACCCCTCCTCTGGCAGCTGGTCTCGGCCTGGCGCAAAACTGGGGAGTTGTTATTTCCGACGGCGAACCCGGCGGTCCTGCCGACACGGCGGGGTTAAAAGTACAGGATGTCGTAGTTGCGGTCGATAGCCATCCGATACTGGGATTGCCTGGCTTGAGCGCATCGCTGTATCTACATCCTCCGGCCGACAATCTGACCGTTGTTGTGTTGCGTGGTTCGCAAAGTATTTTGTTGAACATCCCCGCCATCGAACACCGCGATGAGATGGACCAACTCGCCGGCCTCGTCGACCCGAAAAACCGTATCGGGGGGCTCGGAGTTTTCGCCGTGGATTTCACACCACAGTTGGCGGCAGCGGCACGTGGCGTTCGTCTTGCTTCTGGGGTCGTTGTGGTCGCACTGACTGCAGGGCCTGACAGCGAAAGTCGCAGTATTCACGCGGGCGACATAATTCACGCCCTCAACAACACTCCAACGAAGTCGGTCGAACAACTGAGATCCGCCTTGCATCGTCTTAAACCTGGCGACTCCGTCGTGTTGCAGATCGAAAGGCAAGGAAAGCTACATTATGTCGCCTTCGACATGGAGTGAATCTGTCTCAGAGGGTAGAAACTGCTGGATTGTCCGCTATTCGTTTTAACCGTCACGCTCATCCTCCGTCGCGCAGCAGTCGCAGCTACTCCAATAAAACCACCATTGCTCCTTTGCTTTCCTGCAACGCGAAAGTCGCGTAACGATTGGGAGTGTCCTCACCCGTAACTTCCATCGTAGCGGAAGCATCTCACTGGCACGAATCATTAAGATTCTAACTAAGGAGAAATTATGAAGAAGCAGTATTTGACCGTTCTATTCACACTGATTTGCGTTCTCGGATTGGGTCTGGGTGCTCGTGCTCAGGAAGGTGACACAATCGTTGCAACGATACCGCACGACTTCGTGGTCGGAGGCCATGTGCTCCCTGCGGGCATGTATAGAGTGCGTCGTGCAGATGTCATCGGACATAGCCAGCTGGAGATCAGTAGCTACGAAACGGGTGCAAGCGCGTTCCTGAACCCGACGTTTTTCGATGGCCTTCAAACGGGGCATGCACAACTTAGCTTTGAGCATGTCGGGAATAAATATTTCCTCAGCGCGGTTGAGACACCGATCGGCACATACGACATCGCTGTGCCCCCGTCGGCTATCAAACTTGCACTGATGGAACAGCAGGGCGCGTCTTCCTCTGGCAGCAACTAAACCAGTCTAAATCATTAGTGACTTTCTGGCCGAGAGTTCACGCGAAAGAGATCATAGGACATGGCGTGAACTCCGGCCGGAACTGCCAAAGGGAGTTCATCATGAAGTCATGGATCTTGGTATCGTCGGTTGCGCTACTCATTTTCGGCTGTGCGGTGCCACCAAATTTTTCCCAGGACCGAGATCACGCAAGCACATCGGCGCCGAGTACTCCCGGCAGCACAGTCGAGCCCGCCGACGCGGATAAAGTCAAACACAACGGCGGCAAGTCAGATTTAGGCGCCATAGGCGACCGCAACGTGGGTTGCAAAACCGGCGTGGGCAACTGGTATGGCGTCGAAAAACAGGTCGCCTTGGGCAGGCAGTATGCCCAGCAGGTCGAAGCGAGCGTAAAGCTGATCCAGGACCCCGTGATCACAGAGTATGTCAACCGGGTGGGCCAGAATATTGTCCGCAACTCGGATGCGCAAGTTCCTTTCACGATCAAGGTTATTGACTCAGATGAGATCAACGCTTTCGCCTTGCCGGGCGGGTTCTTTTATGTGAACTCCGGTTTGATTCTGGCAGCGGACGAGGAAGCGGAGCTGGCTGGCGTGATGGCACATGAGATCGGCCATGTGGCGGCATGCCATGCAGCGCGGGAGAACACCCGCGGCAACCTCTTGACTCTGGCTTCTATTCCACTGATATTCGTCGGGGGACCCATCGGCTACGCCGGCTACGAGGCAGCCGGTTTGGCACTGCCGGCGACGTTCCTGCACTTCTCTCGTGCCTTCGAAGCGGAAGCCGATTATCTTGGGCTGCAATATATGTACAAGTCGGGATACGATCCCAACGCGTTTATCAGCTTCTTCGAGAAGCTGCAGGCTCAAGAGAAGAAGAAGCCGGGTGCTCTGGCTAAAGCATTCTCCACGCATCCCCAGACGCCGGATCGCATCGAGAACTCCCAGCAAGAGATAGCACACATCTTGCCCGCCCGGGCGCAGTACCTGGTGTCGACTTCCGAATTCGACGACGTGAAGGAACGGCTCGCCGTACTGGAAAACCGGCACCGGGCGGTTGACCCGAAGGAAACCAGCAAACCTAGCTTACGGCGGACCTCTGCAGGAGAAAAGAATGGCCAGGACACCAAGAAGGATGACGACCGCCCGACGTTGAAGCGCAGAGAGGATCAGAGCTAGAGCATTTCAGTGTGTAATTTTCTGAACGGGCGGCCCGCGGCCGCCGGCATTCCGTGCGGCCTGTCGCCATACCTCTTGCTGACTTACTTATGCTGAATTGCTTCCGGTGCTCTCTCCCTATCCAGCGGTATGACTCGCACGTCCCAAGAGACATCAGATTTCTGAGGCAGGTAGCATTTCTCGCCATCGCAGGCCTGGTAGAAGAGTGTCCCTTTCAGGGTAATTGTCTTGGCTTGGGTGAGTGAGCCGATGAATGTCCGGTCGGCCGAAACTACCACGTCCTGCAGCAGACGGAAGTTACCTTCATAGACCGGCACTGATTCGTTGATCGCTGGGAGAAATAGCACCTTTGCGTTAGGGTACCGCAGCGGCAGCAACCTCAAATCCGGTGATGCTGCCATTATCAGTTGGATCGGTTTATATCGTTTAACTCCGGGAGCATAAACATGCGTATCCGGTGGCAATGCGACTTCAGCCGCGACTGTGAAACGGTTCCCTGGAGCTACTACGTCGTCGGACTGGAACAGAGTCAACTTGATATAGGGCGCCGAGACTTCACGGCCGTTTCCTTCGACCAACGCCGGGAACAACTTCAAAAGCAGATTGCCAGCGGTGTACCGGTCGGTGTACGCCGTCTCAAAATATTTCTCCTTCACCCTACCATTTGGCGTCATGTAAAAATATCCCGGATGCGCCATGCCTTTGCTGAATCCGGTTGCTGCTGTGTTCAACAATCCGTAACTCCGAATGATCTCGGACTTGGGATCCGCGATCAGTGGATACTCAATCTTGTGGCGTTGCGTAAAGTCTTGGAGGATTGCCTCTGAGTCGTAACTGATGGCAGCTAGCCCGATGCCTTGCTGCCGGAATTTTTCACGCGCATTCTGCAACTGAACCAGTTGCTGCTTGCAGAAGGGTCACCAATCCGCCGAGCGGAAAAACAATAGCGCCAGACCATTTGGTCCCATCAGTGACGCAAGTGTTTGCTCTTTTGCGAACTGATCCCGCGCTCGTAATGGAGGAGCAAGTGTTCCCACGCGAATCCCGGGCATGTCCTGGGCTGCAAGAGTTAACGCCGCCCCAAGCAAGACGAGTCCCACCGCTGATCGTCCCATGATCCTCCACCGCTGTCACAACTGAGCGATCTTGCCGAGAGAACATCGGCAATTCGTACTCAGCGGTAAGCCGCTAGATGCAAATAGCCGACCGAAAGTTACAGGCCAATCCTCCCGTTCGACGATAAGAATGGCGGTCCCAACCTCGGAACCGCCAATTAAGCGAGCCTCGTTCAGAACGTCAACGTTGCGTGCAGCTGTACCAACCGCGGGGAGGCATCCGCTCCGAGGAACGAACCGAAGATGCTGGTGGGGGAGGCTACCGGATTGATGATCCGCCCGAAGGTTTGTGATGCAATATCGGCGTCGGGTTGATCGAAATGAGGATGATTGAAGATGTTAAAGAACTGCGCCCCTACTCCGAGGTGCGCACCTTCCCAGTGGGGGATGTTAAACATCTTGCTGACCGTGAAGTCGCTGTTGAAGAACTTCGGGCCGGTGAACTGGTTCCGGCTCTGCTCGCCGAAACCAGTGGTAGCAAACCCGAAGTTCGAGGCGAGCAAACAAGGAGTGGCGGGGTTAGCGGCTTGACTAGTACAGCTCCGGGCTCCCCCCAAAACCTGCGCCGGCACTGACGAAGTGCCAGCTATGCCATAGTTGTTGCCGTTCAAGATGCCATACGCGTTGGAATCGACCACTGTGAACGGCAGCCCCGAGCGGGCGAACACCGTACCCGCAACGGTCCAACCTCCCACGAGGGCGTTGGGACCGAACTTGTGCGGAACGTTGTACACATAGTTCACGCTGAGATAATGCCGCGTATCGTAGTCGGAATTACCGTAGTTGAAGCGACGAAGGTTAAATGGGTCGATCGGAGCCAGGATGCTGGAGTTCGTCAAAGCGTTGAAGTTCAGGAGCCCTCCGTTGGAAACATCGTCCTGAGCATGGCTCCAGGTGTAGTTCCCCTGCACCGTCAAGTTGGTTGTATGGCGCGCGACCGAAACCGTCAGGCCATTATAGTTGGAATCTCCCGAAGACGAAGTCTCCGTCACGGTCGAAAACCTGGGGTCGATTGCTGAGGTCGGCAGGCTGCCAAACTGGCTCGCCGTAGGCGGATTCCCGTTGTTGAGCGCGGTCAGACAGTTCTGGTCGCAAAACGCATTCAGACCCGGGTTCTGCACTACTTCGTGGACACCATGATTACCCACGTAGTTGAGAGTCAAAGACGTCTTCTGACCCAGCAGTTGCTGCAGCTCCAGGTTCCACTCTTGGTAACGTGGATTCTGGATCCGGCTCGCCACCGTGTTAAACGTGGGTGGAGTGAAACCTGGCACGCTGTTCTGAATGCTGGCGAGCGTCCCACCGTTGGCGAATCCGGCCCGGAACGCAGCATTGCTCTGGGCCGCCAGTTGTGCCTG